>ERZ772927.841-NODE-841-length-10476-cov-5.01104_pt1 | contig 10476 bp, 8 predicted proteins | sample MGYA00512115_ERZ772927 | MGnify/ENA primary metagenome ERZ772927 (study PRJEB29015, sample SAMEA2737924) | human oral metagenome | biome: human oral; feature: human-associated habitat; material: dental | place: China | collected 2013 ... | reverse complement strand
AACTTCTGCGTCGACGGCCTGGTCTCGCCCGACAGGGTCCCCCACCCCGGGCTGGCCGAGCTCAAGAACGTCCAGCGCCCCGCCCGCGTCGTCGACTACGACCAGGACGAGGGCCTGCTCACAATCCGCAACGACCTGGACCACACCGACCTGGCCCACTACGCCCGCATCTCCTACGAGGTGCTGCGCGACGGCGTCGTCGTGGCGCACGAGGAGCTCGACCTGGTGGAGCCCGTGCCGCCGCACACGAGCATTATGCTGCGCTGCGCACCGGACGTGCCCGCCACCGGACGCTGCCACCTGCTGGTCATCTACCGGCTCGCCCAGGACCAGCCGCTGCTGGCGGCCGACCACGTCCTCGGCTTCGACGAGGTCCCCCTGCGCAACGCCGACGGGCGCACCCGGCGGGTAGCGGCGCTCGCGGACCACCCGAGCCGTGCGGGGCGGGTGACGGTCCGCAGGGAGGGGACCCGGATCGACGTCGGCGCGGCAGGCCTGCGCTGCGTCCTCGATAAGCGCACCGGCCTGCCGGTCAGCCTGGTCGTGGACGGCCGCCAGCTCCTGGACCGCCCGGTGGAGCTCAACGTCTGGCGGGCGCCTACCGACAACGACCGCAATGTGCGCCTGGAGTGGGAGCGGGCCCGCTACCACCAGGCCGTGGCGCGCGCCTACGGCGTGGAGGTCGATGAGGCTCCCGGGTGGGTCGCCGTCCACGCCGACGTCGCTCTGGTGGCGCCCTCGGTCCAGCCCGCCCTGCGCGGGCAGCTGACCTGGGTCGTCACCGACGACGGCGTCCTGGGCCTGAGCCTGCGGATGCGCCGGACCCTGGGGTTCCCCAGCCTGCCGCGCCTGGGCCTGCGACTGTTCCTGCCCCGGTTTATGGACCGGGTCGACTACTACGGCCTGGGGCCGCAGGAGAGCTACGTGGACAAGCACCGCGCCAGCTACCACGGGGCATTCAGCGCCGATATCGCCGACCTCCACGAGGACTACATCCGTCCCCAGGAGAACGGCAGCCACGCCGACTGCAACGAGGTGACCCTCTCCGGGGGCGGGCTGAGCCTGACGGCGGCCTCCCAGACCCCCTTCTCCTTCAACGCCTCGCGCTACACCCAGGAGGAGCTGACGGCCAGGCGCCGTAACACCGACCTGGTGCCCTGCGGGAGCACGGTCCTGTGCCTGGACGCCGCAATGGCCGGCATTGGCTCCAACAGCTGCGGGCCGGCCCTGCGGCCCCGCTACCGGGTGGACGGCCGGGAGCTGGGGATGGACCTCCACCTCCTGCTCAGCACTGTGAACAACACCACTACCCACGACGAGGTGAAGCTATGAGCGCCAGCACGAGGGCGGTCCGCGGGGCCGGGAGGCCCGGAGGGGGCGCCCCCGAGGCGCCCGAGGAGCGCAGGTACCTGAGGTGGTACAACAAGGTGGGTTACGGCTCGGGGGACGTGGCCGGGAACGTGGTCTACGTGCTCCTGTCCGCCTTCCTCATGATCTACCTGACGGACACGGCGGGGCTCAACCCGGGGGTGATCGGCACCCTCATGATGGTCTCCCGGATCTTCGACGGGTTCTCCGACGTCGTCTTCGGGACCCTGCTGGATCGGACCAGTACCCGGATGGGCAAGGCGCGGCCGTGGATGCTGTGGGGGTTCGTGGGCTGCACGGCCATGATTATCGCGATCTTCGCGATCCCGACGGGCATAGGGACGGTAGGCGGGTACATCTGGTTCTTCATCGCCTACACGCTGCTCAACTCCGTCTTCTACACGGCCAACAACATCGCCTACTCGGCCCTGACCGCGCTGGTCACCAGGAACAGCGCCGAGCGGGTGCAGATGGGCTCCATCCGCTTCATATTCGCCTTCGGGACCAACCTGCTCATCCAGAGCGTCACCATCCAGGGCGTGGAGAAGTTCGGCGGCGGCGCCCAGGGGTGGCGGGCCATCGCCATTATCTACGCGCTCATCGGCCTGGCGGTCAACACCCTGGCCGTCTTCTCGGTCAAGGAGCTGCCGGAGGAGGAGCTGGAGGGCGACGACCCCGACGCCGGGGCGGACAATAGCCCCGACGCCGGGGCGGGCCACCAAGAGGGGCAGGGCGCGGGCCGCCAGGAGGTCGAGAGCACCGCCGAGGAGAGGCCGACAATGCGCGAGTCGGCCAGGATGCTGCTGTCCAACAGGTACTACCTCATTATCCTGGGGATCTTCCTCCTGACCCAGATCTTCACAGCCATGCTCAACATGGGTATCTTCTTTATGAAGTACATCCTGGGCGACGCCAAACTCCTGGGGGTCTTCGCCTGGGCTATTAACGTCCCCCTCATTGTGGGGCTGCTGGTGACGCCGGTGGTGGTAGACCGTTTCAAGGAGATGTACCGGGTCAACATCTGGGGGTACGCGATCGCCGTGGTCGGGCGCCTGGGGGTGCTGGTGGCCGCCTACATGGGCAGCGTGCCGCTCATGCTGGCGCTGTCCGCGCTGGCCTCCCTGGGCATGAGCCCGCTGCAGGGCACGCTCAACGCCATGATCGCCGAGATCTCGGAGTACACGTGGCTGCGCACCGGCAAGCGGATCGACGGGCTCATGTTCTCCTGCACCTCGCTGGGGGTGAAGGTGGGCGGCGGCGTCGGCACGGCCCTGGCCGGGTGGCTGCTGGCCGCCAGCGGGTACGTGCGCGATGCGCCGGTACAGCCGGACTCGACCGTCCAGATGCTCTACGTCATGTACGTGTGGCTGCCGCTGATCGCCAACGCGCTCATCCTGCTCCTGCTCACGCGCCTGGACGTGGAGCGGGTCAACACCCGGCTCAGGGCGGACGCCGCAGACAAGACGCTCGGTAACGGGGAGGCCTCCGGGGACGGGGAGGCCTCCGGTAACGGGGGTGTGCTCGAGGACGGGACCGTGCTCGAGGACGGGGGCGAGGCCAGGGCGGACCGGGGCTAAGGAGCCCGGCACCTCGGCCTGACTGGGCCCGGGGTCCGGGGCCACCCGGGTCCCGGGCCCAGGACTCGGGCCCGGGTCCCGGACCTGCCGGGTACCAGAGGCAGCGTGTGACACGCGACTCGCACCGTCCTTCCGACGTCCTATGCTGGGTCCATGATCACACGCAGCTCGGTGCGGATCCGGATCCTCCTGGTACTGGTCTCGGCGCTGACGCTGGTCGGCTGCGACCTGTACGACCCCTTCTCCTCCTCAGAGCCGCCGTCGAGCCATGTGGACCTCGCCCTGGCCGCCAGGAGCTACTTCTGCGTGCAGGAGGTCGTCACCGCATGCGACGCGCAGGCCGGGTACTGGGACAACACGGGGGTCATGGCGAGGACGGATCTCCGAGAGGGGACCGGGGCCGAGGAGGTCATCACCCTGCTCACCAGGGCGGAGCAGGAGATGGCGGACCAGATCGCGGCGGCGTCCCCGGCCCGTCTGACGGTCTCACTGTCCTGGGAGGTCGACGGCCTCCCCCTGAGCATGGAGACCCAGCTGGGCGACGGCGGCCACGAGCTGGCCCGCCCGGCCCTGACCCTCGCCCTCACGCGCGCGGGCACCAGCGCCCAGTCGGTGACCCTGAGCAGGCACGACGTCATGGTGGAGTACGAGGCGCACAGCACGGTCCCTCAGGACCTGGATCTCCGGATACCCCAGGCCCTCCAGACACCGCAGACCGGTGGGGGCGACAGCGGCGTCATGCACTACAAGCAGATCTTCTCCAGCGGGAGGCGGGACGTCGAGCTCTACCTGGAGCCGGGGCAGGTGATCGACCCCGCGCCGGTCAACGCGATCCTGGCCACGGACGATCACAGCAAGTACGGGAGCAGGCTGCAGGCCTACGGCCGGACGGACGGCCTGACGAACATCCACGTCTGCGAGCTCACCGGCGACAAGGACCATCGACTCACCTCCGAGGAGACGACCGACATTATCCGCGCCGTCGCCAGCTGCGACGGCCTGGGCTCCCTGGGGCTGTCCACCGGGAGCGTGTCCAGCCGCACCAGCGTGGCAACCTACGCCTGCACCGCCTCCGGGCTGGCCGTCACCCGGCAGTCCGACCGCAGGGCCGACCCCGTCCTGGCCCAGAAGCTGCTCGACGCCGCCCGCAACTAGCCGGGAGCGTGCCGCCCGGAGGTGAGCACCGTGCCGGTGGCTACCGCACCACGGCAGCCAGGTGGGACCCACGCTACCGACGGCGTCACCGGGCCGTCCGAGCTCCGGGTGGTGCCGTCGCCGGGTCCGCCCTGAGGCGGGCTCCCCGCTACGGTGGCGACATGAGTGACCCTGTGGCGACCCGGCCGCGCCCCACCACGGCACCCACCTACCGCTCGCACGACGACAAGCTTTCCGAGGCGCGCGCCCGCTCCTGGGGCCTGGACGACGTCGTGGACGCCGTCTTCTTCGCCGTGGCCGCCCTGGCCACCGTGTGGCTGGCGTGGGCCGTCATCGGTGCGGGCTGGCACGTGTCCCCCTGGTCCGTCCTGGCACTCGTCCTGTTCTGGGTGCTCCTGGCCTACCTGGCCATCCCCCGCCTCCACCAGGTCCTCACCTGGCTGTACGTGCCCGACTACTTCATCGGCCGCACCCGCACCACCGACGGCGTCCTGGGGGACCCGGTCAACCTGGCCGTCCTGGGGGACGAGGACGACATCCACGAGGCCATGACGCGCGCCGGCTGGACGCGCGCCGACCCCATCACGCCCGCCTCCTCCTGGAGGATCGTCGTCTCCTCCCTGACACGCCGCTCCTACCCGGCGGCCCCGGTCTCCACGCTCACCCTGTTCGGGCGGGGTCAGGACTTCGCCTACCAGAAGGAGGTCGAGGGCAACCCCGCCCAGCGCCACCATGTGCGCTTCTGGCACACCCCTGCCGGGTGGGTCCTGCCCGGGGGGCGCGTCGTGGACTGGCTCGGGGGCGCCACCTACGACCGCTCTGTGGGCCTGAGCACCCTGACCGGCCAAGTCACCCACAAGATCGACGCGAACATCGACATTGAGCGCAACTACGTGGTCGACGACGTCATGTGGGCCAGCCAGGAGGCCTCCACCGAGGTGTGGCCGGACTTCTTCACCGCCTACCACGACAGGAACGGCGGGGGCGACCGTATTGAGACCGACGGCGACCTCTACGTGCTGAACCTGCACGACGTCGTCGTGGACGACGTCCGCTCCGTGGACCTGGCCCGCGCCCGCGCCCTGGACGCCCGGGCCAGCCGGCAACGCCCCGGCGGGCTGCTGGTCGGCCTGGCCCTGGTGGGGCTGGCGGTGCTGGCCGACGCGGTGCGCCTGGTCAGCGACTCCACCATCCTCCTGACCGCGCAGGCCCTGCGTGACGAGGGCGTGGCCCACCCCGAGGCGGTCGCCTACTGGGTGGTCATAGGCCTGAGCAGCTTTATGACGACCCTCCTGGCCGTCCTGGCCTGGGCCTCCTGGGTCGGGCACCCCAGGTCCCGCACCGCGCTGCTGACGGTCCTGACCCTGTCGGCCCTGACCACGGCCGGGCACATCACCACCCTGGGGGTGCGTCACGCGACCCTGGTCTCCATCGCGGGCCTGGCGCTGGAGGTCCTAGCCCTGCTGGCGCTGACGGAACGCCCCGTCCAGCGCTGGCAGCGCCACCGCAAGGCCGAGCGGCGCAGGCGCCGGGCCCAGCAGCGGTAAGCGGGGCGGCCGGGCGGGGTCGGGGCCCACACGGGTGCCCTCACCCCGGCCAACCGCGCTGGGGCGCCCCGGGCGCGGGACCACCAAGCAGGACGGCCCACCTCCCGCCTCATGGCACATGTGTGACATGCCTGCCGACTACTTTTCACACAAGTGCCCGTTGTGTGAAAAGCTGGTCTTGCCTATGTCAGACAAGGGCCGTTAGTATGACATGGTGGACGTGAGTATGTTCAGGAACCCGGTTATGGGGGAGCTGGTCGAGATCACCGGGTCGGACCCGTACCTGGGCGACTGGCGCCACCGCGCCTTCGTACCGGTCCCCCTGGGACCTGACGAGCCGGTGCTGGCGGGCTCTACCTACCGGGCCGTCGCGGCAGCCGGGCGGGCGCTGGCGGCCCTGGACGCCACGGCGCGGCGCCTGCCCAACCCCTACCTGCTGCGGACGCCCTCACTGCGTCGGGAGGCCCAGTCCACCTCCGCGCTGGAGGGGACATACGCCCCGCTGGAGGAGGTGCTCACGGCCGACGCCGACGCCCCCACCTCCGCCCAGATGACTGAGATCCTCAACTACGTCAGCATGGCCCAGCTGGGCTTCGACTGGATGGGCGAGGGGCGCCCCCTGACCCTGGGACTCATTGAGGACCTCCAGGGCCGCCTCATGCGCGCCACGCCGCTGGAGGGGGAGTCCGGACGGCTGCGCCAGGGGCAGGTGGTCGTCGGCCGCCGCGACGTCGCCGGGCCCGAGGTCACACCGGTCGAGGCCAGCAGGTTCGTCCCGGTACCACCGGGGGACCAGCTGCGTGCCGGGGTGACGGCCCTCCTGGACTGGCTGGGGACGGACCACCACGGACGTATAGACCCCGTCGTCGTGGCCGGGATGGTGCACTACCAGTTCGAGACGCTCCACCCCTTCCGGGACGGCAACGGACGGCTCGGACGCTACCTCATTGTGCTCACGCTCATGCGCACCGGACTGCTCTCCGAGCCCACCCTGACGGTCTCCCCCTGGTTCGAGGCCCGCCGCACCGAGTACTACGACGCGCTCCTGGGAGTGAGCACCGACGGTGACTGGGACTCCTTCCTGTCCTTCTTCGCACGCGGCCTGGCCGACGCCGCCACCACCACCAGGGAGCAGATGCTGGCACTGGTGAAGGTGCAGGAGGCCCTGCGGGACCGGGTCCGGGCCTCCTCGCTGCGCTCGGCACGGGCGCCGGACCTGGTGGACCTCGCCGTGGCCAACCCGTCCTTCACCGTGCGCCAGGTCCAGAGGGAGCTGGGCCTGTCCTACGGGCGCGCCAACAGCCTGGTGGGTCAGCTGGTCGACCTCGGCGTCCTGGAGACCGTCAACCCCGGCTCCCAGCCACGCCGCTACTCGGCCCCGGAGGTGATCCGGGTCCTCCTGCGCGGTGGACGCTGAGTGGCCCCTGACCCAGGGCGGGGACCGGTGGCAAGGCGGGAAGGTGGACCCGCAGGCGCTGCGGGCCTCCGCCCCGGGGCGGGGACCGGTGGCGTACCGGCTTACCCAGCACGACCGCCCCGGGGCGGAGACCTCCTACCACTACGCCACGGGCTGGCTCCTGACGACCGCCCCGGGGCAGAGGCCTCAGGCCTCGGCACCCGCGGGCTCCAGGGCGGCGTCGCGACCCTTCCGCTCCCACAGCCGGCGGACGGGGGCCTGCGGGTCCTCGCCCGCGGGGAAGCCGCGCAGGCGCCAGTACATGGCCAGCAGGGAGCCGCTGATCGTGTGCCAGAAGGTAGCCACCGCGCAGGGGGCGGCCACTGCCGCGCTGAGGTAGTGGGCGGCCAGGGTGGAGCCGAGCCCGGCGTTCTGGAGCCCCACCTCGATGGAGATGGTGCGCCGGTCGGCGCGCGAGACGCCGAAGGCCCGGGCGGCGGTGTAGCCGAGCGCGTACCCGACGGCGTTCTCCAGGGCGATGGCCGCGAACATGAGGAACCCGGCGGTGGCGATGAGCGCCTGGCTCTTGGCCGCCACGGCGGCGACCACCCCGGCGATCGCGACCACCGAGACCCACGGCATGGCGGGCTGGATGCGGGCGACCTGGCGGTGGAGGAACACGTTGCACGCCAGCCCGAAGCCGACCGGCAGGAGCACGATCTGGACAATGGACAACGCCATCTGCCCGGCGGGCACCTCCATGTAGGTCCCTGCCAGCCACAGGGTCAGCGCCGGGGTGACAACCGGTGCGAGCATGGTGGAGAAGGCGGTCATGGACACGCTCAGGGCGGTGTTCCCCTTGGCCAGGAAGGTGCACACGTTCGACGTCGTCCCACCGGGGACGCAGCCAATGAGGATAATGCCGACCTTGAGCTCGTCGGGCAGCGGCAGCAGACTCGCCACGCCCCAGCCCACCAGCGGCATAATGGCGTACTGGCTGCACACACCCAGCACGACCGGCCCGGGGTGGCGGACGATCATGGTGAAGTCGGGGACGGACAGGGTCATGCCCATGCCCAGCATGGTGACGGCCAGCAGCGGCGTCATGTAACCGGCCAGAGGCACGAAGGTGGCGGGCCAGAAGAACGCGGCGAGGAAGGCCGCGAGCATAATGAGCGGGAAGACCGTGACCGCGATGCGGGCGCTGCGCTCCTGTCGGGCGGCGTCCGGGTCGGTGGGCACGGCTGGTCGGGACGGGTGGGCCACTGGTGACTCCTGTGTTTTCGGTGGTGCAGAGGCAACGAAAACGCCCCCCGAACCGGTGGTCCAGAGGGCGCGCGGGCAGTGCCGGGGCGACGGTCTACATCGCGCGCCGGCTGGTAATCAGGCCGCTGGTGCTGCTCACGGGCACGAGACTACACCACGTACCAGGACGGGACACACCAGCCACATACTGGACGCCTGGTAGGGGCCGCAGCGGGAAGGGCCTGGGCGGGGCCGGGCGAGCACTGGGGCAGGTAAGGGCCAGGCAGGACGGCGGGAGGGGCGGGTTAGGAGTCTGGAGTAGGTAGGGACCCCGAGCCGGGCGGGGCCTGAGATAGGCGGGGCCGGCATCGGCCTGTCTGCTAGCGCCGCCTACGGCAGGATCCGGGCCGGACCGGGGGCAGTCCAGGCCGAGCGCCCCTGCCCCTGGGGCAACAAGCAGGATGCCCCCACCTCCGTAGTCTTCTGGCAGCTTAACCAGCGGGCCCTGGACCGGGGCCCAGGTCGAGGCCGGAGGCGGGACAGCAGGGCGAGCATCCCGGACACGAGTTCTTGCAGACAGCACCACTTCTTGCAGGTTGCACGAGTTCTTGTAGGAGGCTGACACAGGGCCCACGGAATCATGCGGATATGTCCGGGTCAGGAGGAGGGCCGACGCAAGAACTACTGAGATCTGCAAGAACCCTTGCAGTCTGTGCGCTACCGATACACGCCTCTCTCGTACCTCACCATTGTGACGAACCCATGCAAGCCCTCGACTTCAAGCCTCTCAAGAAGATCGTCCACACTCCACCTGGGACCCTTCCGCCCCGTTCTTGCCACAATAGTGTCAAGGGCGTCGAGGACAAGACGCGGATACAGCCCGACAAGATCGATCAGGAAGTCGTCCGGAGATTGCGAGAAAAGAGCACCCGGAAGACGTTCATCCTCGAAATCCTTGAGATTGAAAGTAACAATCACGTCCGTCCGCCCGACGAGGGCCGCTGCGACAACGTGACCATCATTTGCGTCACGCATTCGCGGGACAAACTGCAGAGCGCCCTCCCACCCTCGTACCCGCGCGTCAGGAAGTGCCTCGTTCATCTGACGTCGGAGCCGGGTGACATAACCGCGCGACTCCTCCTGATCGCGACCACGCTCGTCACGCAGACGGAGGACCGCCCGCTCCATCTCCTCCTCAATCATCTCGCTCCACAACGGCCTGAAAGCCTGTGTGGTACCGATCTCGAGCAATACATCACGCAAGGTACTGGGTGCCAGCACGCAGGCGTCAAGCATTACAGAGAACATTGTCGTCAGCCCTCTGAGCGCACAGCCGCAAGCACCTCACGCAGTCGTGCAGGATCGTCGTCATACCCTCCCATAGCCTGCGTATCCGCCACCATGTCACCCAGCGCCTCGTCCGCTGCACGCCGCTGGCGCCGCTGAAACTCAAGCACGTCAGACAGACAGAGCCGACGGTGCCGACGAACTCTCTCGAAGGGAATCTCCCCCGCCTCCAGCATCCTGACCAGGGTAGAGCGGGAGATGCCGAGCATGTCGGCCGCCTCCTGCGTCGTCAGCCGGGTGCCGTGCGGGGCGATCGTCACCGCGAGCCCCTGACGCATCGCCCGAGCGACCTGGACCAGAAGGTCTGCCATGGACTGGCTCAGCTCGATCGTCTCACCACCAGCCACCAGGTGCGCGGACGCCCCGTGCGAGGACAGCATCTCCACGATCTCACCGAACCGCCCAGCAACCTCCTCCTCGGGCAGGTAGGTCCTGCTCTCCGCCGCTGTAGTCATCAGACCTCCTGCCAACCGGTGGCGCACACGCTCTGCGCACTATGCTCATCTTGCGTGAATTGAGCGTATCTCCGCCTTCCTCATCCTGACAAGCTGGGCAGTCCCCCTGGTAGACTCCTCGACAGGCTCCGCACCGCCATCGACCTGCTGGGAATCAGTCCTCAGTCCCCCTGGTAGACTCCCGAGGGCGTCGGACTCCACTGGGGCGGGGCTGGGAATCAGTCCTCAGTCCCCCTGGTAGACTCCTCACGGTGACCGACCATGACGGGTACACGCTGGGAATCAGTCCTCAGTCCCCCTGGTAGACTCCTCATACTGCTGCCCGCACGCCCGTTCGGGCTGGGAATCAGTCCTCAGTCCCCCTGGTAGACTCCGGCGGTGGCGGG
>ERZ772927.831-NODE-831-length-10529-cov-6.92095_pt1 | contig 10529 bp, 4 predicted proteins | sample MGYA00512115_ERZ772927 | MGnify/ENA primary metagenome ERZ772927 (study PRJEB29015, sample SAMEA2737924) | human oral metagenome | biome: human oral; feature: human-associated habitat; material: dental | place: China | collected 2013 ... | reverse complement strand
CATAAATAAAAAAATAAAATGAAATAAATAAAATTTTATTTTCATCTATTTTTTAGGAACTTAAATAAAAAATTGTTAGTTTTACATAATTGTGATATACTCAAAGTAGGTGTTTAAAACGCTCACTACAAGGCTGCTTGTAGATTATTAAAATTAAATATAAAATTAAAATTAAAAAGTTATATTTGTCATAAATTTTATTTTGGGATAATTTTATATGTTGTCTTGTAGAAGTAAAATAATTATCAGGGGGAAAAACACATGACAATAAAAGTTGCTATTAATGGTTTTGGGCGTATTGGGAGATTGGTCTTAAGACAAATTCAAGCTCAGCATGTAGATGATATTGAGGTTGTTGCTGTTAATAGATCAAGAATGCGACCTATTGATCAAATAGTATATCTGTTAAAATATGATACTACGCAAGGACCTTTTCCTGGAACAGTAGAAGAAGGAGAAGGAGCGTTTATCGTTAATGGTAAAGAAATAAAGGTATTTGGGGAACCAGAACCAGAAAAATTACCATGGAAAGAATTAGGTGTTGACATTGTATTAGAATGTAGTGGTAGATTTAACAGCAAAGAAAAAGCTGAGGCGCATATAAGAGCTGGGGCGAAAAAAGTGTTGTTATCTGCACCAGGGGGAACAGATGTAAAAACAATAGTTTATAATGTAAACCACGAGATATTAACAGGAGAGGAGACTGTTATTTCTGGAGCATCTTGTACAACAAACTGCTTGGCACCTATGGCTAAAGTTCTTCATGATAATTTTGGAATAACACAAGGGCTTATGACTACAATTCATGGTTATACAGCAGACCAGCATACATTAGATGGTTCTCATAAAAAAGGTGATTTTAGACGAGGAAGAGCAGCGGCAGAAAATATTGTTCCAAATACCACAGGGGCAGCTAAAGCTATTGGACTTGTTATACCGGAATTGAATGGAAAATTAGATGGAGCAGCACAAAGGGTACCAGTACCAACAGGATCATTAACAGAATTATTCGCAAATATTGAAAAAACTACAACAGTAGAAGAAATCAATGCGGTAATGAAAAAAGCAGCGAATGATTCATATGGTTATACGGAAGATCCTATAGTATCATCTGATATTATTGGTATGAGCTATGGATCATTGTTTGATGCTACACAAACTAAGGTCATAGGAAAAGGCGAAAAACAAATGGTGAAAGTTGTGGCATGGTATGATAATGAAATGTCGTATACAGCTCAATTAATCAAAACACTAAAATACTTTGTAAAACTAGTTAAATAGAATTATAAATATAAGAATCTGACGTTTATTTTAGAAATAGGCGTCAGATTTATTTTTATCTCAAAAAAATTATTATTTTTTGAAATATATGGATAATAAAATTATATTTGGAATAGATATCAAGTATATCAGTTTAATAAAAAATTTAATATGAAAATTATTTATACCAATCAGTATTAAAGCTTTATACAGCTTATTGTAAACAATATATTTTTATAGTATTATAGATATGTCATATAACAATTTGAAGGGAGAAAAGTATGTTGTATAGGTTTAATATAGGATGAGAAAATTATTTCTGAAGAACAGGTGGGTACAAAAATATTTTTATAAAAATGGAGAAGAATAATGAAAAATATATTTAAACAAAAAGAATTATTTTCAATAAGAAAAATAAGCATAGGAGTAGCTTCAGTAATAATAGGAGCTAGTATGTTGAGTGGAGCGCAGCCATTAGTAAAAACGGAAGTACAAGCAAAAGACAAAATAGAAGTAGAAGCAACTCGAGATGTAGGAATAAAAGTAGTAGAACATGAAGGTGGAGCGTTAATAGAAATAACTGCTACAAAGGATATAAGTAATGTTGATATAAAAATTACATTAGATGGACAAAAAGCAACAACATATCATGTAGACAAATTAAAAGCAGGAGAAAGCATAACAAAAGAACTAACAAAAGCACAACTAGATAAAGTAAAAGAAAATCTAGCTAAAAAAATAAAAACACTACCAAATACAGCGGTAGTGAGAAAAAGTGTAGAACAGGAATTTAGCATAGATAAAAGTAATCTAAAAGTTGTAGTTTCATATGATGTAGAAGAAGGAACAGTAGCTCCTAATAAACCAGAGGTTAAGCCAGAAGAACCATCGAAACCAGGGCAACCAGATACAAAACCTGAAGAACCATCAAATCCAGGGGCTAAACCAGAAGTAAAAAGAACAAAAGCTACAGTAGAACCAGTATTTGTGACTAAAGGGACAGAGCCAGTATTAGTGAATTTAACTTTCCAATTTACGAATGTAAAACATCCGGAAGAAGTAGTAGAACGAACAACAAACCTAGCGATGTTAGGCGGAGAAGAATTGTATTTAGATGAAGAATACAAGCTTACACTTAAAGATAATGCAGGTTATACTTTTAGCGAAAGATTAGTAAAAGCTAAGAAACAAGGTGACTTCGTAGTATTACACGATGCCAATACTAACGAAACTATTGAAACACTATTGGTAAAAGGAAAAACATCAGGTTCTGAAAATCCAGGAGAAATCACATTAGATAAACTTGTAGCTAAAGTAATAACAAAAGATGATAAACCTTTTGGAGATGTTCCATTTAGATTATTTGAATTCGATAGTAATATTCCAAATATAGTAAAAGAAGCTAGAACAAATTCTTCAGGGGAATTAGTTCTGGATACTAAAAGTTTAAAACCAAATAGAAAATATGACTTAAGAATACAAAAGAGGGATAAACCTTTCTTAAGAGATAATGTTGTGTTCACAACTAATAAAGATGGGAAAATCAATACTATTGATAATAAAGCTATAACCAAAACAACTGCAAATACAATTGAGTTTAAAGAAGAAAAAATTAATGATAAAGATGTAAAAATGACTCAAGTTCATTTTAAAGTAGTAGATGAACAAGGAAATCCAGTCGAAAATGTAGAGCTTTCTGCAAGTGGAATTAGAACAAAAATAACTACATTAAAAAATGCTCGTTCGGATAAAAATGGAATAGTTACACTTAATTTAGAAAGTAAGGTAAATGGGGTTGATTATATAGTTAATATATCAAAAAATGATCAGTTTAACTGGCAATTCAAACCTGATGCAGTATCATTATTTGTGGCAGAAGATGGTAAAGTAAATTATACTAGTGGAAATTATGATATTTTCAATTATAATGGGGTAAACATTCCAGTCTTTGTTGTTAAAAAAATAGATGTGAATTATCTGAAAACTGAATTGCAAGAAAAAATAAAAGAAGCAGAAGAAGTGCTGAAAACAAGAGAGATAAAAGAACTTCGAGATATAGTAAATTCTGCGAAAGAAGAGTTAGCAAAACCTGAAACATTACCTATATATGTAGGAGGATATTTAAATGATTTAACAAAAGCATTGGAGAAAATCAAAAATCAACCGGAAAATCGAACAAAAGTAACGGTAGAACCTGTGATTGTGTCAGGGGAGAATGGCCCAGTGCTCGATCAATTAACTTTCCAATTTACTAATGTGAAACATCCGAATGAAGTAGTAGAAAAAACAACAGAGCTAGCTATGTTAGGTGGAGAAGAACTGTATTTAAATGAAGAGTATAAACTTACGCTAAAAGATAATAATGGCTATACTTTTAGTGAAAGAGTAGTTAAAGCTAAAGATTTAGATGGATTTACAGTTTTACATGATGCAAAAACTAATGAAGTTATAGAAACAATATCTGTACAAAAGAAAAAATCAGATTCTAATAATCAAGGGGAAGAAAAGGTGAAAAAGGGAATTATTTCTCAAATGATAGTTTCTAAAAATGGTCTTCCTGCATTAGATGAGATAGATTTTGAGTTTGTAAATAAAAAAAATCCTAGCGACATTATTACTAAAAGAAGTTCAAATGGCTTATTAGCAGGTGTTGAGGTTAATATAGGTGATGTTTATACCATAAGAGTAAAAAACAATGCTAATTATGTTTATGAACAAGATGTAAAAATTAGAGATATGGACGGAGAAACTGTAGCGTTTAAAGTAGGTACAGATGAACCTGTCGTTCAACTTGACCTTATATCAAAAGGATAGAAGATTGTAACTGTGATTATAAGATTAATAATTTTGTAAAAAGGATTACTTTATATAAATATTTAAAAAATATATAGAATTTATAGGAGATTTTAAAGCATGATAAAAGACTTATTTAGGAAACAAGAATTATTTTCAATAAGAAAAATAAGTGTAGGAGTAGCTTCGGTAATGATAGGAGCTAGTATGCTAGGTGGAGTGCAGCCATTAGGAAAAATGGAAGTACAAGCAAAAGATAAAATAGAAGTAGAAGCAACTCAAGATGTACAAGTAAAAGTGGTAGAACATGAAGGTGGGGCGTTATTAGAAATAACAGCAACAAAAGATATAAGCAATGTTGATATAAAAATTACATTAGATGGGCAAAAAGTAACAACATATCATATATATAAATTAAAAGCAGGTAAAAGCATAACAAAAGAGCTAACAAAAGCACAATTAGATAAAGTAAAAGAAGCCTTAGCCAAGAAAATAAAAACACTACCAAATACAGCAGTAGTGAGAAAAAGTGTAGAACAGGAATTTAGCATAGATAAAAGTAATCTAAAAGTTGTAGTTTCATATGATGTTGAAGAAGGAACAATGGTTCCGAATAAGCCTGAAGTGAAACCAGGAAAACCTGACACAAAACCGGGAGATTCCTCAAAACCAGGTAAGCCTGATACAAAACCAGAAGGGCCATCAAATCAAGCATTACGTACTAAGTTAGAAGAATTAACTAAAAGAGAACTAAGAACAGAAGCTGGATATATAGCTAATCAAGGAAATCAAATTGCTAATAATGCATGGATAAGTGCAAAAACAGAAGCTGAAAGAGTGTTGAAAAATGAATCAGCAACAAAAGAAGAATTAGAAGCAGCTATTAAAAACTTGGAAGAAAAAATATATGAGGCTGTTTTAGGAAGTGAAAAAGTAAAAGTTGAAAAACTTATAAGAGCAGAAAACAGATTAGACTTGATTCCTAAGTTAAGAAAAGCAAAAACTTTAGAAGCAGTTTTAGAATTAAAAAAATTAGTTAAACCAGAAGATGAAGCAACTCCTGAAGGACCTAATAAACCAGAGGAAAAACCAGGTAAACCAGAGGGGACACCTGGAGGAACACCAGGAACAACTCCAGAAAAACCAGGAAATGATGAAAATGGAAATAAGCCACTACCATCAGCAAAGCCAGTAATTAATAGTTATAGTTTTGACGACAAAGTGGTAGAATCAGCCGGAGGAGAAGTTAATGTTACTATAAAAGGGGAAAACTTGACTGCTGACAATGTTAAGATTAAAGTTTTAAATCCTTTTACAGCAGCAAAAGAGGAAGAATTATCAAATTCAATTACATACAAAAAAGTAGGCGATGATGTAGTAGCAACTATTAAACTACCAGCTAATACAACTTCAACAGCAAAATCATTTAATTTAGTATTTACCGACGCATTAGGTATGAAGTCTAAAGTAACTTACATAGAAGAGCGTGGAGAAAATGGTCGTGTAATAACAGTTTTACCAGCAGGAAAAACTAAACAAGATTCAGTATTGAGTTTTGTGACAATAAGCTCTTATCAAGCACATCATAGCACTGATTTAACAACTACAACAACTGACAAAGGAAATGTTAGTAAAAAAACAGTGGCTCATTTATATGGAACTAATTTAAAAGCAAATGTTACAAGAGTTAAAATTATTGACCAAAATGGCATTGAATGGCCAATTCATACTACAGGAAGCAATATAGAAGCATCTGATTATCCAATGATGGTTATCGGAAAATTAGGAAATGGTATTTCTGGAAATGGTACTTATCAAGAAGCCGAGATAGTTTTACCTAACAATTTGGATACAGATATGACCTTTACATATGTATTTGCTCCAGATGGTGTAAACTTCGATGAAGCTCATAAAGTAACAGCGGTGGTAGAAAAAACTACTAACGTAAGACCAGCAGTTAAACGAACTATTACTGTGAAATATCAAGATGAAAATGGTAAAACATTAAAAGATGATAAAGTATTGACGGGTTATTCATGGTTTAACTATAGTGTAGAAAAAGATGCAATAGATGGTTACAAAAATGTCATTGTTAAAGACAATAAGGCATTATCAGGGAAATTTGGAACTAAGGATCAAGAAATAGTTCTTGTTTATACAAACAAAGAAGTGCCTCAACCTTCAGAAACTGAAAAACCTGTTCCACAAGAAGATACTTTGGCAACTTCAAAAGCTAAGTTAAAAGAATTAGCAGATAGAGATTTAAAACTAGAAGATAGTTATAAAAAAGCTAGTTCAGAACTACAAACAAACTGGAGAAGAGCAAGAGCATTAGCGAATCGTGTACTAGCGGAAAGTAATAATAAAGAAGAGGTAGATAATCAAATTGTAGCTCTTGAAAAAGCAATTGCTGCGATAGAAAATTCTACAGAAGCTTCGAAACCAAGTGAAGAAAAGCCTAAAGAAGAAGGTAACGCAGGAAATACAACAAAACCAACAAAAAGTGTAGACGAGTTGAAAACAGAACTACAAAAGTTGGTAGAACAAGATCCAACAAAAGAAGATAACTATAAATTAAAAGATAGCCTTAAAGAAAAAGGATGGAAAACAGCTCGAGCAAAAGCGCAAGCATTATTACAAGGCGAGGCTACTGCAGAAGTTCTAGAAGAACAAGTTGGGAAACTTACTAGAGCATTAGAAACTTTGAAAGAAGAAAATAAACTTGCAAATGATAAACCTGAGAAACCAAATACAACACCAGAGTCACCAGCACCAGAAGAAAAAGTATCAGAAGTCACAAGTTATACTGGAGATAAAGCTGTAATATCAAAAGTAGATGGAAAACTATTGGTGACAGTTAATGGGAAAAATCTAAAAGTGAGTGATTTAAGCTTTAGATTCCATGATGGTAACTCTTGGAAAGATGTTACTTTGAAAGTAATCAGTGAAGATTCTAACAAAATTGTTTTAGAGTTTGTTGTTCCAGAGGAGTTAAGAAATTCAACGGCTACATATAAAATTTCAGCAAAATATAAAAATCAAACGATAAAAGCAAATGGAGCTATTAATTTTAAAATAGCATAATAAGTGATAGTAGGTGGAGTTGAGACTAAAGGTATTATTTAGAATCATCCCCAAATATCCATGGAACTATAGAATTAATTATTAAGGTTGTAGATTAACAAATAACCCTAGCTATAAATTACATTTAGCTAGGGTTGATTTTTTAGTTTTTTGTATCAATAAGTCTCATGACTCTATCCAGATAGGTGTTATTATTTTGGAGTTCTTGTTTTTCTTCTTTTACTACTTCTGGTTCATCAGTAATAATTGCAGCTGCAGGACTTTGAAGATACCTTCTAATGAGAGTTAAGTCGTTAATAGTCCATACATAAACTTCTTTATTTTGTGTGCGAGCTTGCTCTACTAATGAGTCGCGATAAGAAAAATCTTCAATAACGTAGAAATCAACTTTATTATTAGAAAATTTCCCAAGTTGTAGAGGAATTACATAACCAGTATTAAGTTCTGGGAACTTAGTTTCTAATTCTTCTATTATTTTAAGATTAAGCGACATATATTTGTATTCTTTTTCAATGCCTAGCTCTTTTATTTTATTAATAAAAATCTCAATATAATCACTTGGTTCTCCCCCATGAGGTTTTAATTCAATAAGAAGCTTTATATTAAGCTGCTTTGCACGTGTTACAAATTCTTCAAATGATGGGATTTTGCTTCTATGGCCTCCTTGTTTAATAGGGAGACCTACAACTTCATTATAGTTCATATCTTGCACGCGTCTATTGATTCCAGCAAGACGTTTGAGATTGTAGTCATGCATAACAATAAATTTATTGTCTTTAGTCAAAAGAATATCTACCTCAACATAATCAACACCAGCATTAGCTGCAGCTTCGAGTGATTCGATAGAGTTTTCAACTCCTTTGGAAGTATAACCTCTATGAGATATAGTCTTTATATCTTTATTAATTCCATTTGTATAAATAATTGAACCATTATACAAAGTAATACTAAGTACTAATGCTAGAGATAATGCAAGTGAACGTTTAGCCTTTTTCTTATTTTTCATAGGAGGATTTAGTATTTTTTCAAATATTATTTTTTTATCAATAAGTACGGTAATAAGGGCAGTAATGACCGTTATTTTTGATATAATACCAAAGAAAAAGATTATAGAACTAACGATAGTGAAAAATAAAGTTTGAATTATTAAATTATTTCCAGTAGGATCAATATAAAGAAAAATTGCAGTTGTAGCAAGTATAATTGTTATAACGATAACACTATAAATAAGTTCGAATAAGCCTAATGTTAGTAAAAATTTGAATTTTCCTTTTTGTGTAAATTTCCAACTTGTTTTAATACTAGCACCTATTTTTGTATCGCCTACAGCGGTAAGGGGTAAAGTAAATATAAGTCTTAAATTTATATAGGCAAAAAGAACAACAACTAAGCTCCAAATTATAAAGCCAGTGTTAGTTTTCGTTATTTCACCAGTAACAAATTTGGGAATATATAAATTTTTAGTAACTATTGATTTAACTCCGAAGTTTGCTGCAGGAATTGTTAAAATAAAGTAGCCAATAAAAAACAATATTTGAAATCCAACCAAGCTACGCATTTTTTCCCAAGCGTTAGAAATAATAGTTCTAAGAGAATAACTATTTTCTGTTAATTGACCATAGATAGTAAATGTCAAGGTAGAAAATTCTATAAACATAAGGAATGCTACGATTAAAATGAGTAGGAGTAAAATTATTAAACTGTATGGATTTCCTAGAATGCTAGCTATATTATTTTTGTCAAGATTGGTTTCGCCAGCTAAACTAAGAGAAAATTGGAAAACACGACCAACAAACCAAAGTCCGGCAAGCATAGCTAACTGTAATATCGTTGCAATAAAAATATAAGTGAAAATGTGTTTATAAATATTACTCCAAATTGCTTTAAAAAGATTTCTGATAGAAATATCCATTGTTTACTCCTTTCTACAGAAAATATCGCCAAGAATTAATATAATCAAAAAGATTATAGCAAAAATAAATACTATAATCAAAAAATTAATATAAAAACAAGGTAACGTTACTTTTTTCTGTTGACAAACTATTTAAAGTAATGTAAAATATAAAAAAGTAACGTTACCACTTATATTTTTATTATTTTAAAATTAAAGGTGTTTTTATAAAAAATTAAATTTAAAGGAGAAACAAAGTAATGGATTTAAAAAAAGTTGTTAATGAAGTTGTGGAACACAGCGGTGGTGTCGATAATATTCGTAGTGTTGTCCACTGTGCTACGCGTCTTCGTTTGGAATTAAACGATGAGAATAAATATGACAAAGATAAATTAGAAGATATTGAAGGAGTTAAAGGAGTATTTTTTAATAACGGACAACTTCAATTAATCTTTGGAAGTGGACTTGTTCAGCAAGTATATGCAGCTTATAACGAAGTATATAAAGGGGAAGCTTCAGATGAGTCTTCTACAAAAGATGAGACTAAGAGACCAAAAGGAAATCCACTTCAACGTTTTGTAAAAATGCTAAGTGATATCTTCGTACCAATTATTCCGGCAATCGTTGCTGGAGGGCTATTAATGGGTATCAACAACGTTCTTACAGCAAAAGATTTATTCTATACTGGAAAATCAGTTATTGAGGCGAATCCAAGTATCGCTGGCTTAGCTGATATGGTTAACGTGTTTGCCAATGCACCGTTCGTATTCTTACCAGTATTAATTGGATTCTCTGCTACTAAACGTTTTGGTGGTAATCCATATCTTGGGGCAGCTCTTGCAATGTTAATGGTTCACCCAGATGTAATGAACTTCTATGTATTTGGTAAATTAGATCCAGCTACTAACCAATTGTTAGCACCTGCTTTGGACATCGTTAATCAAAGTGGTCAAGCTGTAGATGGTCTGCAACGAGTAACATCTCTTGGATACTGGGATGTATTTGGATTTAAAATTGCTAAAGTAGGGTACCAAGGTACTGTTTTACCGATTTTAGCAGCGGCTTGGGTTCTTGCGACTATTGAAAAATTTTTACGTCGTGTTACTCCATCATGGTTAGATAACTTAACTACACCATTAGTATCGTTATTTGTAACAGGATTTGTAACATTCGCTTGGATGGGACCTGTACTTCGTGAAGCTGGTACTCTTCTTGGAGAAGGATTACAGTGGTTATACACTAATGGTGGATTTGTAGGAGCTGGTATTTTTGGTCTATTATATGCACCAATCGTTATTACTGGTCTTCACCAAAGCTTCGCAGCTATCGAAACTCAATTACTTGCAGCAACAGGTCTTACATTTATTTTCCCAATAGCATCTATGTCAAACGTAGCTCAAGGTGCAGCTGTTCTTGCAGTATTAGTATTCTCTAAAAATACAAAAATGAAATCAATTTCTTCAGCATCAGGTATTTCTGCATTACTAGGTATTACAGAACC
>ERZ772927.829-NODE-829-length-10533-cov-3.30073_pt1 | contig 10533 bp, 8 predicted proteins | sample MGYA00512115_ERZ772927 | MGnify/ENA primary metagenome ERZ772927 (study PRJEB29015, sample SAMEA2737924) | human oral metagenome | biome: human oral; feature: human-associated habitat; material: dental | place: China | collected 2013 ... | reverse complement strand
GAGCCGACGGCACTGGTCGCGACCCTGGCCCTGGCCCCCCGTCGGGCGCTGGCCCTGCGGGCCCAGGCCCTGGAGGCGGCCCCCGCCACCGACCGCCCCGGGCAGGGGCCGTCGCCGGACGGCACGGGGCGGCGCGGGGCGGCGTTGCACCAGGCGGCGCTGCGGGCCGGACGGGACGTGGTCAGCGTGCCCTACACCGACCCCCTGGCCTTCGCGGGCCTCCTGGCCTCCTACGGTGAGGGCGTGGTGGTGCTGGCCCCCGCCTCCCTGCGCGCGCAGGTGCTCCAGCACCTGGCCGGGGCCGCCTCCCTGCCGGCAGGGGCCCCGGACCCGGACGGCGCAGAGGCCCTGTCCGGGCGGGGGCGGGCATGAGCCGCCAGTCCGCCACCGGGCGCCTGGTCCGGCTCCTGGCCCTGCTCACCTGGGTGGCGGACCACGACGGCGTCACCGTCCAGGAGGCGGCCAGCCACTTCCAGGTCAGCCCCGCCACCATCCGCCGGGACGTGGAGACCCTGTGGCTCTCCGGGCTGCCCGGGGGCATGCCCGACGACCTGGTCGACTTCGACGCCACGGCCTGGGAGGCGGGGCGCCTGCGCCTGACCGACTCCCAGGGCCTGGACCACCCGGTACGCCTGACCCCGCAGGAGACCGTCTCCCTCCTGCTGTCCCTGCGGGTCCTGGAGGACCTCCTGGCCTCCGACCCCCACGCCAGCGCCGTCGTCACCCGGACCAGGCAGGCCCTGGCGGGGGCGCTGGGCGCCGACCCCCACGCCGCCGGGGCCGTGGCCGGTGCGCCAGCCGGGCCAGCTGGCGGGCCCGACCCTGCCGTCCTGGCCGCGGTCCGCCAGGCCATGGACGGGGGCCGCCGCCTGCACCTGGCCTACGTCTCGGCCACCGACCGGCGCACCGAGCGTGACGTGGACCCCCTGGAGCTGGTCAGTAACGGATCCCACCTCACCCTGCGGGCCTGGTGCCTGGACAGCGGGGCGGAGCGCAGCTTCCGCCTGGACCGGGTCCTGGCGGCCAGGGTCCTGGGGGAGCGCTCCCGCCCCCACCGTCTACGACGTCGCCCCGCCGGGGCCAGGCCCACGGCCACGCTGCACCTGCGTCCCACCGGGCGCTGGCTGACCGAGCAGGTCCCGACCCTGCGGACCACCACGAACCCCGACGGCACCATTACGGCGGTGGTGGAGGGGCGTGACGAGGAGTGGCTGGTCGGTCTCGTCCTGTCCGCCGGACGTCACCTCCTGGACGTCCAGCCCTTTGACCTGGCTCATGTCACAGTCCGGCGGGCGAGGGCCGCACTGGCCGCTGACCAGGCCGTTTACCAGGATCTCGCACCTACGCCTGTGGTGGAACAGGACGTTGGGCGTGACGAGGCGGGTCCGCGGGGACGTTAGACTCACGACTACCCGGACCACCACGAGATCACTAGGATGTCGAGCCATGAAGTTCACGCCGACCCACATTATCGTCCTGCTCATCGTCCTCATCCTGGTCTTCGGCAGCACCAAGCTCCCGCAGATCGCCAGCAGCCTGGGCCAGTCGATGAAGGTCTTCAAGAAGGAGATCAAGGAGCTGCGCGACGAGGACACCACGGCCGCCTCCGGCCAGCAGGCCCCGGCCCAGATCCAGCAGCCGGCTGAGGGCACCTACTACACCCAGCCCACGCAGACCGGTCAGGCCGCCCCCCAGCAGCCCACCGAGACCCAGAAGTAAGGCCCCGGCGGCCCTACACCCGGCGCCCCCGTAGCCCGGGCGCCGCCCGGCTGACCGAAACGCGAGAGGGAGACACCGATGCCCAGACTGCCCAGGGTCTCGAAGGTGCGCCGCAAGGAGAACCCCGAGGCGCGCATGTCTATCGGAGACCACCTGCGCGAGCTGCGTAACCGTCTTCTTGTCTCCGCCGTCGGCGTCCTGGTCATGTCGGTGGTGGGCTACATGCTCTACGACCCGGTCTTCGCCCTCATTACCACCCCCATTACCGAGGCCAACGCCAGGGGCGCCCACCTGTCCATTAACTTCGACACCATCCTGTCCTCCTTTGACATGAAGCTGCGCGTGTCGATCTGGCTGGGCGTCATTATGTCCTCGCCCCTGTGGGTGTTCCAGTTCTGGGCCTATGTGGGTCCGGGCATGACCCGCAAGGAGAAGCGCTACGCCTGGGCCTACGGGACCGTCGGGGTGGTCCTGTTCACCGCCGGGGCGGCGCTGGGCATGTGGGTCATGCCCCACGCGGTGGTCATCCTGACGAACTTCATCCCCACGGATGTAGGAACCGGGTTCATCCAGGCCAGTCTCTACCTGTCCTTCATTATGAGACTGGTCCTGGTCTTCGGCGCGGCCTTCCTGCTGCCCGAGCTGCTGGTGGCGCTCAACAGCCTGGGCCTCATGCGCGGCACCACCATGATCAAGGGCTGGCGCTGGGCCGTGGTCATCATCTTCACCTTTATGGCGTTCGCCAACCCGCTCCCCGACCCCTGGTCCATGATCTTTATGGCCGTGCCCGTCACCGGCCTGTACTTCCTGGCCTGCTTTATCGCCATCCGCCACGACAAGCGCGTGGACAGGAAGCGCGCCGCCTTCGAGGCCGAGCTCGACGCCGCCCTGAGCTCCGAGGGCCCCGCCGCCCTCACCCCGCCCTCCCAGCCGCAGGGCTGAGCGGACCAGTACGAGACACTCGCCCCACCATGCGTATCATCCTGCTGAGCAACCCCACCTCCCGGCACGGCCGCCACAGCGGTGCGGCCGACGCCGCTGTGGCCGCCCTGGAGGACGCGGGCCACGAGGTGCTGGTGGCTACCTCCACCGGCTACGAGGCCACCCGCCGTAGGGCCGTCGCGCTCCTTACCGACATCGGCCACCGGCCCGACGCCCTGGTCGTGGTGGGCGGGGACGGCATGATCCACCTGGGCCTGGGCGTCGTCGCCCGCACCGGCGTGCCCCTGGGCGTGGTGGCCGTGGGCACCGGCAACGACATCGCCCGCCACTTTGGGCTGCCGGTCGGCGACGTGGGTGCCAGCGTGTCCATTGTCAACCACGCCCTGGCCGGCACCGGGCGCGTCCTGGCGGTGGACGCCATCCACGCCGCCCGCCCCGACGGCACCCCGGTGCAGGCGTGCCACCAGTGGTCCATGGCCACCGTGGGGGCCGGTATCGAGGCGGCCGTCAACGCCCGCGCCAACACCCTGCCCTGGCCCTCCGGGGAGAGCCGCTACACCGTGGCCGCCCTGGAGGAGATCGTCCGGCTGGCCCCCTACGGCTACCGGCTCACCACCGACTCCGGCACCTGGACCGGGGCGGCCCTGCTGGTCAGCGCCGCCAACACCCGGTACATCGGCGGCGGCATGGACCTGGCGCCCCAGGCCGACCCCACCGACGGCCTCCTGGAGGTCGTCCGGCTGGACCCCTGCGGGCGCCTGAGCGTCCTGGCCCTCCTCCGCCGGGTCTTCGCGGGGACCCACGTGGGCCGCCCAGGAGTCCACCTGGAGCGCAGCCGGAGCCTTACCATCGAGCCCTGGCCGGACGACGGCGCCGGCGGCTGGCTGCGTGACCCGCCCCACCCCTACGCCGACGGTGAGCGCCTGGCCGGCCTGCCCCTGCACCTGGAGGTGGTACCGCAGGCGGTAGGCCTCCTGCTGCCCGCCTGAGCGGGCCCGGTGAGACGGGCCCCTGGTGCCCGGGCGCACCGTCACGGGTAGTCTTGCCCCTATGCCGTCAGCCGCAGAGCGCTACGCCGCCGCACGCCGTCGTCAGGCCGCCGCCAACAGTGAGCTGTCACGCTTTGCCACCAGCTACGACTTCCCCTTCGACGACTTCCAGGTCCAGGGCTGCCAGGCCCTGGAGCGCGGTGAGGGCGTGCTCGTGGCCGCCCCCACCGGCGCGGGCAAGACGATCGTGGGGGAGTTCGCCGTCCACCTGGGGCTGGCCAGGGGGCTCAAGACCTTCTACACCACCCCCATCAAGGCCCTGTCCAACCAGAAGTACCTCGACCTCGCGGCCCGCCACGGGCAGGAGGCCGTGGGCCTGCTGACCGGCGACACCTCCGTCAACCCCCACGCCCAGGTCGTGGTCATGACCACCGAGGTGCTGCGCAACATGCTCTACTCGGGCTCACGCAGCCTGGAGGGGCTCGGCTTCGTGGTCATGGACGAGGTCCACTACCTGGCCGACCGCTTCCGCGGCCCCGTGTGGGAGGAGGTCATTATCCACCTGGACCCCGCCGTCCAGGTGGTCTCCCTGTCCGCCACCGTGTCCAACGCCGAGGAGTTCGGCGACTGGCTGGGCCAGGTGCGCGGCACCACGGCCGTGGTCGTCTCCGAGCACCGTCCCGTCCCCCTGACCCAGCACATAATGGTGGGCCGCCACCTCATGGACCTCTACGCCGCGGAGCCGGCCGGGCCCACCGGGTCGCCCGACACGGACACGGGCACCCCGCCGCTCAACCCCGACCTGGTCAGGGCCGTCAAGAACGCCCGCCGAGCCGCCGCCAGCGAGCAGACGGCCCGGTCCCAGACCTGGGGGCGTGGCCGCCGGACCACGTGGCCCGCCCCGGCCGGCGCCCGGGCGGCCCGGCTCCGTCCCCCCTCGCGCACCACCGTCATTAACGTCCTGGACCAGGCCCACCTGCTGCCGGCCATCGTCTTCGTCTTCTCGCGCAACGGGTGCGAGCAGGCCGTCCGCCAGGTGGTGGCCGGGGGAGCGGACCTGACCACCAGGGCCCAGGCCCGGCAGATCGAGGAGGTCATCGAGCGGCGCACCGCCGCGGTACCCGAGGGCGACCTGGCCGTCCTGGGCTTCCACTCCTGGGCGCACGCCCTCCAGCGGGGCGTGGCCGCCCACCACGCCGGGCTCCTGCCGGTGTTCAAGGAGACGGTCGAGGAGCTCTTCAGCGCCGGACTGGTCAAGGTCGTCTACGCCACCGAGACCCTGGCCCTGGGCATCAACATGCCCGCCCGCACCGTCGTCCTGGAGTCCCTGCGCAAGTGGAACGGATCGGCCCACGTGACCCTCAGCCCCGGGGAGTACACCCAGCTGACCGGACGGGCGGGGCGCCGCGGCATCGACATCGAGGGGCACGCCGTCGTGCTGGCCGCCGACGAGGTCGAGCCCGCCTTCGTCTCCTCGCTGGCCTCCCGGCGCACCTACCCGCTCGTCTCGGCCTTCCGCCCCACCTACAACATGGCGGTCAACCTGCTCGGACGCACCTCGCGCGCCCGGGTCCGCGAGGTGCTGGAGTCATCCTTCGCCCAGTACCAGGCCGACCGCGGAGTCGTCGAGCTCGCCGCCCAGGCCCGCAGGAAGCGCCGGGCGCTGGCCGCCCTGGAGGAGCAGATGAGCTGTCACCTCGGCGACGTCCGAGAGTACATGCGCCTGCGTCAGCGCATCGCCGACGCCGAGGCCGAGATGTCCAGGCGGGGCCGCACCCAGCGCCGCAACGAGACCGTGCGCACCATGAGCTCCCTCGGCCGCGGCGACATCATCATCCACCGCAAGGGTCGCCGTCACAAGCACGCCGTCGTCCTGGATCAGGGCGTGGACCGCGCCGGCGCACCCGTCCTGACGGTCCTGGGAGAGGACTCGCAGGTCCTGACCCTGTCGCCGGAGACCACCCCCGAGGGCGTCCTCAGAGTCGGCTCCCTCAAGGTCTCGCCCGGCGTCGACGCGCGCAGGCCCCGGGATCGCGACCGCCTGGCGGAGCGCCTCCTCGAGGCCCTGCGCTCGGGCAACGTGGAGCACGCCCGGATCCGGCGGCGCCGGCGCCGAGGCGGCGAGGACGAGCGGGCCACCGGGCGCCTGGAAGAGCTGCGCCACCAGATGCGCGCGCACCCCTGCCACGCCTGCCCCGACCGCGAGGAGCACGCCCGCACGGGACGCAAGTGGCTGCGCGCATCCGCCGAGGCCGACCGGCTCCAGGCCCGGGTGGACAGGCGCACCGGCACCATCGCCCGCCTCTTCGACGCCGTGTGCGAGGTGCTCACCGAGCTGGGCTACCTCGAGCCCGTCGACCGCGGCCACCCGGAGCGCGAGCTGCGGGTCACCGACGCCGGCCGGGTGCTGGCGCGCGTCTACGCCGAGCGCGACCTGCTCATCTCCGAGTGCCTGCGCTCCGGCCTGTGGGAGGGGCTCGACAGCGCCGACCTGGCGGCCGCGGTGTCGGCATGCGTGTACGAGCCTCGGCTGGCGGTGCAGTCCATCGGCCTGCCCGCGGCGCCGGGCTCCCGCCTGGGGGCGGTACTGCGCCAGGAGATCCACCTGTCGCGCTCCATCAACGACCTGGAGGCCCTGGCCCGGATCGAGTCCTCCAGCGGCGCCGAGCCCGCGCTGGCGGGCGCTGTGAAGGCGTGGGCCGACGGCGCCGACCTGTCCGAGGTCCTGGAGGCCTGCGAGCTGACCGCCGGCGACTTCGTGCGCTGGTCCAAGCAGCTCCTCGACGTGCTCGGGCAGCTCGCCTGCCTCGTGCCCGCCGAGGACGCCGCGCCCGAGCGGCGGCGCGCGCTCACGGCGCTGTCCGCCAGCGCCGCCCGGGCGAGCCTGGATGTCAACAGGGGAGTGGTGGGCTGGTCCGCCGTGTGACCGGTATGACCGGAGCACGACGAGCGCGGCCGGGATCGGACCGAGCACAACCGGGGCGCCCTGCCCATGGGGCGTACGCACAGCGCGCGGGGACGGCGGGTAGTCTCGCTGTGGCCGGGCTCCGTCCGGAGCCGCCTCACCACGACAGGACACCCGCGCCCCATGTCAGGTTTCTTCGCTCTTCTCGATGACATCGCCACGCTCGCCAAGCTGACGGTCTCGACCCTCGACGACACGGCCTCCCTGGCCGTCAAGGCATCGGCGAAGGTCTCGGCCGCCACCGTCGACGACGTCGCCGCGACGCCCCAGTACGTCACCGGCATCACCCCGGACCGCGAGCTGCCCATCATCAAGAAGATCACGCTCGCCTCCCTGCGCAACAAGCTTCTCATCATCCTGCCCGTCGGCCTACTGCTGACGGCGGTGGCACCGGCCCTCCTGCCGATCGCGCTCGTCATCGGCGGGGCCTACCTTTGCTTCGAGGGCGGCGAGAAGCTCCTGGAGCGCCTCCTCCGCCCCGGCCGTGCCGCGAAGAGCGTCGGGGACGAGGACCCGGTGGACGAGGCCTCCGTCATCAAGCGCGCCATCACCACCGACTTCGTCCTGTCGACGGAGATCATGCTGCTCGCGCTGGCCGAGGTGCAGGGGGAGTCCTCCACCAGGCGCGTCATCGTCCTGGTCATGATCGCCCTGCTCATCACCTTCGCCGTCTACGGGCTGGTCGGGGCGCTCATCAAGATCGACGATGCCGGCGCGCACCTGGCCGGCCAGGGCCGCACACGGGTCTCGCGCCGTCTCGGGCGCGCCGTGGTGTCCTCCGCGCCGGCGCTCTTCACAGGCCTCGGAATCGTCGGCACCGTGGCCATGCTGTGGGTCGGCGGACACATTCTGGCGACCAACCTGGCCGAGGTCGGACTCGATCCGCTGCACCACGCCATCGAGTGGGCCGAGGCTCTCAGCAGCAGCCCGGTGCTGTCCTGGATCGCGGGCACCGCTGTCTCCTGCCTCATCGGGACCGCGGTCGGCACGGCGCTCGCACTGGCCCGGCACGGCATCGAGCTGGCCGTGCACCGCCGCAGCAGCACCTGAGGCGGTGGCACCCGATACCCCTATGCTTCAGTCTGTGACAGCGTCCAAGCGCACGAGCGACAGACAGCGCACCGAGCACACCGCCGGTCCGGCCCCGAGCAGGCCCGGCCGGCTCCGGGTGCCGCGTGCGCTCGTTCCCGTCCTCGCCGCCGCACTGGGGGGCCTGGCCGTGACCGCCGCCTTTCCGCCGATCGGCCTGTGGTGGGCCGCGCCGGTCGGCCTCGCCATGCTCCTGGGATCCTTTCAGGGGCGCGGCGTGAGGGCGGATGCAGGTCTGGGGCTGGTCTTCGGGCTCGCGTTCTTCGCGCCGCTGCTGCACTTCACCGCCGTCGCCATGGGCAACCCGATCGGGTGGGCCGCGCTCACGCTCGTCCAGGCCCTCTACACCACGGCTCTGGGGGCCGCGTGGGCGCTGGTGAGCCGTGCGCCCGCCCTGGCCCCGGGCGGACCGGCGGGTCGCACGGCAGCGGCACGGGCGGCGTCCTTCACAGTGCTGTGGTGCGGCGCGGAGGAGCTGCGCTCGAGCTGGCCGTGGGGCGGTTTTCCCTTCGGCCGACTCGCCTTCGCCATGGCCGACGCCCCCATGCTCCCCTTCGCCGCCTACGGCGGCTCGATCGGCCTGACGCTCCTGGTGGCGCTCACCGGCGCCTGCATGTTCGAGGCCGTTCACGCCGTCCGCACCCGGGCTCTCCTCACCGCGCTGGTCGCGGCGGCCTGTGCGGGCCTGGTCCTGACCGCTCCGCTCGCCCTGCCCGTCCCCGGCGCCGCCGAGGACGGGACCTTGAGAGTAGGCGCCGTCCAGGGCAATGTCGCCAAGGACTTCGAGGACGCCTTCAACCGCGCTCTGGAGGTCACCGGCAACCACGCCCAGGCCACCGACCAGCTCGCCGCCGACGTCGGGAGCGGCAGCCTCGACGTCGTCATCTGGCCGGAGAACGCCGCCGACCTCGACCCGCGCACGCACCGCGCGACCGCCACCATGATCGAGTCCTCCGCCCAGGCCGTGGGTGCCCCGATCATGGTGGGCGCCGTGCTGTTCGAGGACGACGTGCGCTACAACGACATGGTCGTGTGGTCGCCCGGCCGGGGCGCGGGCCCCTACTACCGCAAGCACCGGCCGGTGCCCTTCGCCGAGTACGTCCCCCTGCGAGACCTCGTCGGGCGGCTGACCTCCGAGGTCGACCGGATCGGCACGGACATGGCCCCGGGGACTGGACCCCAGGCCCTCACCATCCACGCCGCCCGACAGGATCGGGACGTCGCCCTGGCCATGGGCATCTGCTTCGAGGTCGCCTACGACGACGTGCTGCGCGAGGGCGTGCGCCAGGGCGGCGAGCTGATCGTCATCCCCACCAATAACGCGAGCTTCCTGACCTCCTCCGAGGCCGCCCAGCAGCTCGCCCAGGGGCGGGTCCAGGCCGTCGTCCACGGCCGCAGCGTCGTCCAGGTCTCGACGGTGGGCATCACCGCGATCATCAGCCCCGAGGGCGTCGTCGAGCAGCAGACCCGGCCCTACACCCGGGCCGCCCTGGTGGCCGACGTCGGCCTGCGCACCTCGACGACGCCGGCGGACACTCTGGGCGACTGGCCGGGACACGTCCTGTGCGGCATCGCGGCGGCGCTGCCGGCAGCCGGTATCGTGTCCGGCGCGATGCGCCGTCGTCGCCCCGCTGGAAACCGCCGGCGTTGAGACCCGTCCGCCAGAATCGGAGAACACAGCTGTGAAGGCCCTCGTCGTCATTCCCACCTACAACGAGATCGACTCCCTGCCCGGGGCCCTCGACCGCGTACGTGGGACCGTGCCCGAGGCCCACATCCTGGTGGTCGACGACAGCTCCCCCGACGGCACGGGCGCGCTCGCCGATGCGCGCGCGCAGGCAGACGACCGCATCCACGTCCTGCACCGCACGGAGAAGAACGGTCTGGGGCCCGCCTACCTGGCCGGCTTCTCCTGGGGCCTCGCCTCGGGCTACGAGCTGATCTGCGAGATGGACGCCGACGGCTCCCACCGCGCAGAGGACCTCGCCCTGCTCATTCAGCGCGCGGAGATGGCCGATGACCCCGACCTCGTCATCGGCTCGCGCTGGGTCTCCGGCGGCGCCACCCGGGGCTGGGACGCCAAGCGGGTGGCCCTGTCCCGCGGGGGCAACCTCTACATCAACGCCATGCTGGGGCTGCGGGTCAAGGACGCCACGGCCGGCTTCCGCGTCTACCGGGCCTCGATCCTGCGCCGCCTGGACCTGGGCAGGGTCGAGGCGCTCGGGTACGGCTTCCAGGTCAACATGACCAAGCTCGTCGCCGACATCGGAGGACGCATCGTCGAGATGCCGATCACGTTCCTGGAGCGCGAGGCGGGCCAGTCCAAACTCTCCGGCGGGATCTTCACCGAGGAGCTGAGCCTGGTGACCAAGTGGGGGCTGGCCAAGCGGGGCGGGCAGCTGGCCGAGGCGGCCCAGAAGCTGGGCGACCGCATCGGCCGGGCTCAGAGCAGACGCCGATGGACCGGGCCCTCGCGCCGGCGCTGATCCCGCTCGTGCCGGCCGGCGCCGTGCCGTCGTCCGGCGCCCGCGGCCGGTGCTAGAAGCGCTGGCGGTAGATCTCGCCCGAGCGCAGCATCTCGAGCCGCTCATCGAGGAGGACCTTGAGGTCGTCGATCTCGCGGCGTTCGAGCAGCATGTCCCAGTGAGTGCGGGGAGCCTTCTTCGGCTCATCGGCCTCGGGCTCCTCCTCGCCCCGCAGCGCGGCCACCTGACCGCACTCCGGGCACTCCCAGGTCTGGGGGATCTCAGCCTCCAGCGCCATGGGGACGACCACGACGTGCGCGAGCGGGCACTCGTAGCTGATCATCTGCCGCTCGGCGAACTCGAC
>ERZ772927.826-NODE-826-length-10575-cov-4.57937_pt1 | contig 10575 bp, 6 predicted proteins | sample MGYA00512115_ERZ772927 | MGnify/ENA primary metagenome ERZ772927 (study PRJEB29015, sample SAMEA2737924) | human oral metagenome | biome: human oral; feature: human-associated habitat; material: dental | place: China | collected 2013 ... | reverse complement strand
CGAACAGGGGCTGGTAGCGCTCGTCGTCGGGGTGGGCCACCAGGGCCACGCAGGCCGGCAGCAGCTCGGGGCGGGTGGTCTCCACGCAGATGTCGGCGGTGCCGCCGGGCCCCTCCTCGACGGGGGCGCCGGCCGCCCGCGCCGCGGCGGTGGCGCCGGCGTCGACCAGGTGGAAGGCGATGCGGTGGTAGAAGCCGGGGTACTCGCGCGACTGGAGCTCGGCCTGGGCCACCGCCGTGCCGAAGGTCACGTCCCACAGTCCGGGGGCGGCCGCCTGGTAGGCCTCCCCGCGCTCGAGGTTGCGCAGGAAGGCGGCCTGGGCGACCCTGCGGGCGCGCTCGCCGATGGTCTGGTAGGTCTGGGACCAGTCCACGCTCAGGCCCAGGCGGCGCCACAGGGCCTCGAACTGGGCCTCGTCCTCGACCGTCAGGCGCTCGCACAGCTCGACGAAGTTGCGCCGCGAGATCGGCACCTGGTCCCTGGCTCTGACCGACTTGCCCTGCCCGCCGGCGAAGGGCGGCTCGAAGCCGGGGTCGTAGGGCAGAGTCGGGTCGCAGCGCACGCCGAAGTAGTTCTGGACGCGGCGCTCGGTGGGCAGGCCGTTGTCGTCCCAGCCCATGGGGTAGAAGACGGCCTTGCCGCGCATGCGCTGGAAGCGGGCGACGGCGTCGGTGTGCGTGTAGGAGAAGACGTGGCCCACGTGCAGGGAGCCGGAGACCGTGGGCGGCGGGGTGTCGATGGAGAAGACCTCGTGGCGCTTGGCGCCGCGGTCGAAGGCGTAGGTGCCCTCCTCCTCCCAGCGCCCTCCCCAGGTGGTCTCCAGGCCGTCGGCGGAGGCCCTGGCCGGGACGCGGGGGCTGTGGACCTGCGAGGGCAGGAGGAAGGGCGGGGTCGCGGCGTCGGCAGGGCTTCCGGACGCGGCCGAGGTGGCAGCAGGCTCAGACATGGGGCCGATTCTGTCACGGCTTCGCGCGTGGGCACGTCGGGCGGTCCCGGACCCCGGGGCCGCACTATGTGAGGTGGGCTACGTCCCGGGAGCCGGAGATGACGATAGGATAGGCGCACCTAACCTGAATCCGCGTTCCCTGGCGGGTCGTTACCGGAAAGGACTTGCGACGTGACCGTGGAGTCTGTCACATACAACCGTATTACCTCACCACGTAACCTCATTAACGTCGGCGTCTTCACCGCGGTCTACTTCGTGGTCCTCTTCGCCGGCGGCATGCTCGGCATCCTCAACCCGGTCATGGTGCTCCTGGGGGCGCTGGCCGGGACCGTCGTCAACGCCATGGTCTGCATGCTCTACGTGGCCAAGACCCGGGCCCTGGGCGCCTACACCCTCCTGGGCCTGGTCATCGGCCTCCTCATGGTGGCCACCGGGCACGCCTGGGTCACCCCGATCCTGTCCACGGGGCTCGGCCTCCTGGCGGACCTCATCACCCGGGCCGGCGGGTACACGAGGACCTCCACCAACGCCCTGGGGTTCGCGGTGTTCTCCGTGTGGTGCGTCGGGCCGGTCCTGCCCGTCCTGTGGGGCTCGGAGGAGTACTTCGCCGACATGGCCAGGCGTATGGGGCAGGACTACGCCGACACCTTCCGCGAGCTGGCCACGCCGGCCGTCATCGGCGGCTGGGTCGTGCTGGTGTTCCTGGTCGCCTTCGGCTGCGCGCTGGTGGGCGTGCGGGTCCTGCACAAGCACTTTGAGCGGGCCGGGGTCGCCTGAGACCGTGTCCGCTCTCCCCTCCGCCCTGGCCGTCCCCGCGACCGTACGGGTCGCGGCCGACCCCCGCAGCAAGTTCCTCCTGGTCCTGGTGGCCAATGTCATGCTCATGTCGGCGGGGTCGACCCGGGTGCTCTGGCTCGTCCTCGTGGTCGTCGTGGTCCTGGCGCTCCTGGACCTGCGGGTACGTGTCGCCGTGACCCTGGTGGCGGTCAACTCCCTGCTCTGGGTCCTCTCGGAGCTGCCCCGGGTGTGGCACCACGGGGCGGCCGTCGCGGTGGGCCTGCTGGTCTACTGGCTCCTGCGCTTCGGGCTGTCCATCGCCCTGGGCACCTGGTTCGTGGCCACCACCCGCGTCAGCGAGCTGACCGCCGCCATGAACGCCATGAGGCTGCCCCGCTTCCTGACCATCCCCCTGGCCGTCCTCTTCCGCTTCCTGCCGGTGGTCATTGACGAGGCCCACGGCGTGGTGGAGGCCATGAGCCTGCGCGGCTACACCGGCTCCTACCTCTGGCGCCACCCCGTGGACGGCCTCGAGAAGCTCGTGGTCCCGGTCCTGACGGCCTGCGCCCGGACCGCCGACGAGCTCTCCGCCGCCGCCCTCATACGGGGCCTGGGCGTCAGCGCCCGCCCCACCGTGGTGGACCGGCCCCGCTTCCGGGTGGCCGACGCCGTCCTGGTCGCCCTGGTGGCGGGCCTCGTGGCCTACCGCTTCTGGGGGGTGTGGTCATGACCGTCAGCATTGACTCGGTCTCCTACGCCTACACCACCGGCGCGCAGGTGCTCACCGACGTCTCCCTGGCCCCCGCGACGGGCTCCCTGACGCTGGTGTGCGGTGCGTCCGGCTCGGGCAAGTCCACCCTGGTGCGCCTGGTCAACGGCCTCGTGCCGCACTTCCACCACGGCCGGCGCGACGGCGAGGTCCTGGTGGAGGGGCGCGAGGTCGCCGACACCCCCATTGAGCAGATGGGGCGCGTGACGGCCACCGTCTTCCAGGACCCCGCCACCCAGTTCTTCACCACCACGGTGGCTGACGAGCTGGCCTTCGCGCCCCAGAACTACCAGGTCCCCGCCCAGGAGATCCGACGGCGTCGGCTCCGGGCCGTGGAGGAGCTCGGTATCGAGGACCTCCTGGGGCGCGACCTCAAGGGCCTGTCCGGGGGGCAGCTCCAGAAGGTCGCCTGCGCCCAGGCCCTGGTCCAGGACACCCCGGTCGTCCTGCTGGACGAGCCCACGTCCAACCTCGACCCCCGGGCCATTGAGGACGTGCGCGCCGCCGTGGCGCGCCTCAGGGAGCTGGGGCGCACCGTCGTCGTGGCCGAGCACCGCGTCTACTTCCTGGAGGGACTGGCCGACGAGGTCGTCCTCATGCAGGACGGTCGGGTCGCCAGGCGCATGAGCGGGGCCGACTTCTACGCCATGGGTGAGGAGCGGCGCTCCCTGGGGCTGCGCACCCTGGAGCGTCCCGAGCTGCGCGTCCCGGTCACGCCGGTGGCGGCCCTGCGCGACGGCGGGCCCGGTGACGGCGGTACCGTGCCGGGCGCCGGTGGTGCGCCGGGTACTGGTGCCGCGCTGGGCGCTGGTGATGCGCCGGGCGTGCGTGCTGGTGTCGCGCCGGGCACTGGTGGTGCGGACGTGCCGGGCACCGGGGACATGCCGGGTGCCGGGGCCGCCGCCCGCCCCGCCGGCCCCGGGGAGGGACGGACCGGCGGCGCCCAGGGAGGTCAGGGCGGCCTGCTCGTTGAGGACCTCGTGGTCGAGCGCGGCGGGCGCAGGATCCTGGACATCGCCTCCCTGCGCTTTCCCGCTGGCGCCATCACCGGCGTAACCGGGGTCAACGGCATTGGCAAGACCACCCTGGCCCGCGCCGTCTGCCGCCTCCAGCGCGCCCGCCGAGGGGCGCGCGTGACCCTGGACGGCCAGGAGCTCAGGCACGGACAGGCCTTCCTGGTTATGCAGGACGTCCACCGCCAGCTCTTTGCCGAGTCCGTCTCCCAGGAGGCCAGTGCCCCCCAGCTGGAGCGCCTGGACCTGGCCGGCCTGGCCGAGCGCCACCCCCTGTCCCTGAGCGGGGGACAGAAGCAGCGGCTCGTCATCGCCACCGCCGTGGACCAGGACGCCCGCGTCATCGTCCTCGACGAGCCCACCTCCGGGGTGGACTACCGCCACCTGCTGACCATTGCCGCTGAGCTGCGGTCCCTGGCCGATGAGGGGCGCGTGGTGGTGGTGATCAGCCACGACATCGAGTTCCTCAACGAGTGCGCCGACCACGTCATTGAGATCACCTAAGCTTTGAATGATAATCATTTGCATGTAGTATGGCGGTACGGCCGCCCCAGCCACGACCCAGCAGTTCAGGAGGACAAGGAAGATGAGCAGCAGCACCCCGGCACCGGAGCGGCCCGACGTCGTACAGGCACAGGACGGGCCGCCCGACCCGGACTCGCAGGAGCGCCCCGTCATCCGCTCCTCCTCCCGCAGCGGCCTGGCCGACTCGGCCCTGGGCACCCGCAACCTCATGACGCTGGCCGCGCTGTCGGTGGTGTCCATGATCCTCCTGATACCCCTGAACTACCTCGCCCCGGCAGCAGGCGCCGCCCCCGACGTCGTGCTGACGGGCTGCGCGATCATGGGCCTGTGGGTGATCCCCTACCTGCTGCCCGCCACCGTGGTGCGCAGACCCGGAGCCGTCCTCATCGCCGCCGCCATTATGGGCATTATCAGCGCCTTCGTTACGCCGTCCGGCCCGGGTGCGGTACTCGGCAACGTCCTGGGCGGGCTCTTTATCGAGATCCCCCTGGCCCTCATGCTCTACCGCAAGTGGACCTGGTGGTCCTTCCTCATCTCAGCGGCCACCTTCGGATTCATCAACAGCCTCCTCTACATCGGCATGCTCAAGGTCGCCACCGGTGCCGCCTACCCGGTCCTGGCCAGCGCGGTCGCCGTGGCCTCCGCACTGGTCGGCGGCGGTGTCACCATCCTGCTCACCCACCTGCTCAACCGTGCCGGCGTCGGCATCGACCACCGGGCCAAGGGCCGTGCCTGACGGCGCCTCGTCCACGGCTCCGTCCGAGGCCTCCTGCACGGGCCCCGCTGTGCAGGTGCTCCAGGACGGCCGAGCAGCCCGACTGGTGGAGGTGGAGGGCCTGAGCGTCCACTACCTGGGGTACGAGGACTGGGTGCTGGACGCGGTGGACCTGACCCACCTGCACGGGCAGGTCACCGCCGTCATCGGGCCCTCCGGCTGCGGGAAGACCACCCTGGTGCGCGCCCTGTGCGGGCTCGTCCCGCACTGCCTGCCCTCGGAGTACGCTGGCAGCCTGCGCCTGGCCGGGACCGAGGTCGCTGACGCCACCGTCAGCTTCCTGGCCACGCACGTCGCCTACGTGGGGCAGAACCCCGACGCCTCCGTGGTCACCCGCACCGTCCACGACGACGTCGCCTTCCCTTTGCAGAACCTGTGCCTGCCCCGCAGCGAGATCACGGCCCGCGTGGAGGAGTCGCTGCGCACCGTGGGGCTGCTGGGGCGCGTCTGGGACGACCCGTGGCAGCTCTCGGGAGGGCAGCGCCAGCGCCTGGCGGTGGCCGTGGCCCTGGCCATGCGCCCGCAGCTGCTGGTCCTGGACGAGCCCACCAGCGTCATCGACGCCACCGGGCGGGACGAGTTCTACCGGCTCGTCTCCGCCATGGCCGAGGAGGGCACGGGAGTGATCGTCATCGACCACGACCTGGATCCCGTGCTGCCGGTCGTCGACCAGGTCCTGGCGCTGGACGCCCGGGGCCGCACCATCGCCCTGGGCACGCCGCGCGAGGTCTTTACGGGGCACCGTGAGGAGCTCGAGGACGTCGGGGTGTGGATGCCCCGGGCCCTGCGGCGCGTCCCGCGGCCGACGGACGCCGAGCCGCCGCTGACCTGCGCGGAGGCGGGCATCACCCTGCCGGTGCTCGCCGACCTGTGCTCGCCCGACGGCGTGCGCTACCTGGAGAGGGGCGAGGACGGCTGGCACGAGACGGCGGCCATAGACACCGTCGCCCCCACCTCGCTGCCTGTCGGCGCCGGCGCCACCGGCGGCGCCTGCGCTGGCGCCCCTGACGGTGGCAATGGCGCCCCTGGCGGCACCGCCCCTGATAATGGCGCCCCTGAGGGCGCCACCGGCGGCGGGACGGGGGAGGGTACCGGGGCACCGGGACGCGACGGGGCGCGCGTGGAGCTCGTCGACATGGAGGTCCCTGGGCGCTCCCCGGCCGTCTCGATGAGGCTGGGGGGCGGTGAGCTGGTGGCGCTGGTGGGCCCCAACGGGGCGGGCAAGTCCTCCCTCCTGTCCGCCCTGGCCGGGCTGGTCCCCCTAACCGCCACCCGGGCGCGCGTGCACGGCAGGCAGGTGCGGCGCGGCAGGCACCTGGTGGGCTACGTCTTCCAGAACCCCGAGCACCAGTTCGTGGCCACCACGGTCCGCAAGGAGCTCGAGGTCGGCGGCACCCCGGCCGAGCGCGTCGACCAGCTCCTGGAGCAGTTCCACCTGACGTCGCACGCCGACCAGCACCCGCTCACGCTCTCCGGAGGCCAGGCGCGCAGGCTCTCGGTGGCCACCATGGTCGGCGAGGACCGCGACGTCATCGTCCTGGACGAGCCCACCTACGGGCAGGACCGGGCCAACACCGTCGAGCTCATGGGGTTCATCGGGCAGCTGCGCGCCCAGGGCCGCACCGTCATTATGGCCACCCACGACCTGGAGCTGGCCCAGGAGCACTGCACCCACGTCGTCGCCCTGCCGCAGCCCGCCGGGACCGGGCGTCCGGGGGACCCCGTGCGGTCCGCCAGCGGGGACCCGGCGCCAGCGGCAGGTGCCGTGGCGGTGCCGCCCAGGCCTCAGCCGCGCCGGGGCCTGCTGACCGGGCTCAACCCCCTGACCCTGTTCGTCGCCGTCGTCCCCGTCATTGTCATGCTCTTCGCCCTGAAGGACCACCAGGTCAACCTGGCGGTCCTGGTGGCAGCGAGCGTCCTCATGACCGCCGCACGGGCCCCGCGCGCCCGTACGCTCGTCTCGGTCCTGGGCTCCTGGGCCGTCACGGGGATCATGCTGTGGATCTTCGGCAACGGGCTCCGCTCCGGCCCCGAGACGCAGCTCTACGACATGGGCAGCGCCGTGGCCGCCGGGACCGGGATCGGGGCCATGGTCTGCCTGGTGCTGCTCTCCGGCATCTCCACCGACGCCGAGGCCCTTATACGCACGCTGACGACCACCTTCCGCATGCCCTACCGGATCGGGTCCGCGGGGACGGCGGCCACCGCCTTTATCGCCCGGTTCCACGGGGACCTCACCGTGCTGCGCACGGCCCGCGCCCTGCGAGGTGTCGGCCGCGCCTGGGGGCCAGCGGCCCCGGTGGTGCGCTGGGCGGGCTCGATCCTGCCGCTCATGATCCTGGCGATCCAGCACGCTGAACGTGTGGCCCTGTCCATGGACTCGCGCGCCTTCGGGGCGTACAGGGGGCGCACCGAGCTGAGGGACGAGCCCTGGCGCCGACGCGACTGGGCCGTGGTGGCCTGCACCTGGCTGGTCACCACGATCACGTGGAGGACCGTGGGATGAGGGCCCCTGCGCCCTCTTGAGGACACTGAGACGGAACGGCAAAGGAACAGAGGAACAGAGAGGAGAGTCGACCATGCCAGCAGTTACAGAACGACCACAGGAGTCCCCCGGGGCGAGCTCACCGGGTGCGGGGACCAGGACGGTCACCGTCAGCGACCTCATTAGGCCGGCGCGGGGGGCGATGATCCTCTCCGGCGCCCTGACCGCCGTCGGGGCGGTGCTGTCCATCGTGCCCTTCGTGGCCCTGCGGAACCTGGCCGCCATCTGGCTGGAGGAGTCGGACGCCCAGGGGCTCGCAGCCCGGCCCTGGACGTGGGCGGTGGTCGCCGTCGGGTCCCTCTTCGTCGCCCAGCTGCTCTACCTCACGGGCCTGGGCGTCACCCACCTGGCCGAGGCCAGGCTGCGCCACCACCTGCGGGTCCGTGTGGTGGAGGCCCTCAGCCGCCTGCCGCTGGGGCGCGTGGCCGCCATCCCCCACGGCACCATACGCAAGATGGTGTGCGACGACACCACCGCCATCCACACCCTCGTGGCCCACATGCCCGGGGACACCACCAACGCCGTGGTCATGGCCCTGGCGGGGACGGCCTACCTGCTGTGGACCGACTGGGCGCTGACCCTGGCCCTGCTGGGGGTGTGGCTCCTGGCCCTGGTCGCCGTCATGCCCGCCATGCGCGGCCTGAGCGGTATCACCGACCGCTTCGGGAAGGCGCAGACGGACCTGGCCGCCGCCACCGTCGAGATGATCGAGGGCATTAAGGAGGTCAAGGGCTTCCAGGCCACCGACCTGAGCCGTACCCGCTTCAACGCCGCCCGGAGGCACTTCTCCGACATCTCCTACGAGTGGGTCACGAGCTCGGGGCGGCCCATGAGCCTCATGGCGGCGGTGCTGCGCCCGGCCACCGTGTTCGCCACCGTGGCGCCCCTGGCGGTGCTCTTCGTGTGGCAGGGCTGGACCCAGCTGTCCGCCACCCTGCCCTTCTTCCTGGTGGCCCTGGGGCTGCCCGAGGGCATGGTCACGTTCATCAACCTCATGCAGCACGCCTACGAGTCGCGTATGGCGGCCCAGGACACCGCCGAGCTGCTCTCCCAGGCGCCCATGCCCGAGGGCGGCTTCGACGCCGACGACGGCCCCGCCCCGGGGAGGGTGGAGGTGGATGACGTCATCTTCTCCTACGAGCCCGGCTCCCCGGTGCTCAAGGGCGTGTCCCTCACGGCCGAGCCCGGCACCGTCACCGCCCTGGTGGGTCCCTCCGGGGGCGGGAAGTCCACCCTGGCCCGTCTCATTGCCCGCTTCTACGACGTCGACGCCGGCGCCGTGCGCGTCTCCGGCGTCGACGTGCGCGAGGCCACCTTCCCCTGGCTGTTCTCCCGGGTGGCGATCGTGCTGCAGGACGTGGCCCTGTCCCACGACACCGTGCACGACAACATCGCCCTGGGCCGGCCCGGGGCCACCCGCGAGCAGGTGGAGGCGGCGGCCCGGGCCGCCTGCGTCCACGAGCGCATTACGCGCCTGCCCCACGGCTACGACACGGTCCTGGGCGAGGCGGGCGGGTTCCTCTCCGGGGGCGAGCGCCAGCGGGTCACCCTGGCCCGCGCCTACCTCCAGGACGCTCCCGTCCTGGTCCTGGACGAGGCCACCGCCCAGGCCGACCCCGCCTCCGAGCGCGACATCCACCAGGCCCTGTCCCGCCTGGCCGCCGGACGCACCGTCATTATCATCGCCCACCGCCTGTCCACCGTGCGCGACGCCGACCAGATCCTCGTCGTCGACGACGGCGCGATCACCGAGCGCGGACGCCACGGCGAGCTCATGGAGGAGGGCGGTCGCTACGCCTCCATGTGGCGCAGCCAGGACCCCGGCTCCGGCGGTGGCGGCGATGACGGTTCCGACGACCACGATCGTGCCGGGACCGCTGCGGCTCCCGCCCTCGGAGAAGGAGAGTGACCATGCGGACGATGTGGACAATGCTGCTGCGCCTCGTCAACGCCCGCGAGATGCGGGTGGTTGTCGCCTGGTTCGTCGCCTCGGCGATCCTTCAGGGCGTGACTCTGGCGCTCATGGTCCCCTTCCTGCGCGCCTTCTACGAGCGCTCGGACTCTGTGATCCCCTGGCTCGTCGCCGTCGTCGTGCTCGGGGTCATCACCTTCGCCGTGGACGCCTTCGCGATGTTCCGCTCCTACCGGGTGAGCGTCTTCGAGGTCTGCGACACCATGATCGACCGGGTCGCCGAGCACGTCCTCGCCCTGCCGCTGGGCTGGTTCAACGCCCAGCGGGAGGCCGCCGTGGTCAACGCGACCTCCAAGGAGGTCAACACCCTGTCGCACCTGACCTCCATGGTGATCCCCCACCTGTGCAACGCCTTCGTCGTGCCGCTGGTCATGCTCGTGGCGACCGCCTTCGTCGAGTGGCCGCTGGCCCTGATCATGGCCGTCACGATCGTCCCCCTGGTCCTCATCTGGCGGCTCATGTCCGCCGCGACCGCTCGCGCCAACGAGCTGGAGGACTCCGCCTCGGCGGCGGCGGCAGGCCGCCTGGTCGAGTTCGCCCGCCTTCAGCCGGTGCTGCGCGCCACCGGCGTCACCGAGACCGGCTGGGAGCCGGCGCGCGCGGCCCTCGAGGCCGACTCCGAGGCCACCCTGAGAAGCCTGCGCATCAAGGGCCGCCCCGGCCAGGCCTTCAACCTCACCGTCAATATCGCCTTCGCCCTGGTCATGGCCACGGGCCTGTCCCTCGTCAGCGGTCACCGGCTCGATGTGGTCGCCTACCTGGCGATCATGACCGTCACCTCGCGGATGCTCCTGCCGCTGACCAGGGCCGCCATGTTCGCCACCGAGGCCGACAACGCCCGGGTCGCCCTGCGCGCCATGAGCTCCATCCTCGACGCCGAGCCCCTGCCCGGGCCCGCCCCCGGGGAACGGGCCCGTCCCGAGGGCACCACCATCGCCCTGAACGATGTCTCCTTCGCCTACGACCAGGGCCGTCCCGTCCTGGACCGCGTGTCCCTGACCGCGCCGCAGGGGCGCGTCACCGCGCTGGTGGGTCCCTCGGGCGCCGGGAAGTCCACGATCCTGCGTCTGGCGGCCCGCTTCTGGGACGTCGGCTCCGGCTCCGTCACCATCGGCGGTGCCGACGTGCGCGCCCTGCCCACCGCCGAGGTCATGGCCATGACCTCCATGGTCTTCCAGGACGTCTACCTCTTCGACACGACCATCCGGGAGAACCTGCGCATCGCCCGGCCCGAGGCCACCGACGCCGAGCTG
>ERZ772927.825-NODE-825-length-10595-cov-4.90863_pt1 | contig 10595 bp, 12 predicted proteins | sample MGYA00512115_ERZ772927 | MGnify/ENA primary metagenome ERZ772927 (study PRJEB29015, sample SAMEA2737924) | human oral metagenome | biome: human oral; feature: human-associated habitat; material: dental | place: China | collected 2013 ... | reverse complement strand
ATCTGTACTGTCTGCGGCTTCGTCGCCTTGTCCTGATTTAAATTTAATCCACTATACTTTTTAAGTCTCAAGATCTATTTTGTTAAAATCTAGTTTCGTCGAATAATATCGGCTATCCATATTCCAAAATATAGCGATAAAGCAAACAAAAGGTCGTCTGAAAACACATTTGGTTTTCAGACGACCTTTTTCTATGCCAACAATCAAACCAAGCTGACTTCCAAATTATCAATCAGGCGCGTTGTTCCCAAGCGGGCGGCGGCGAGGACGACGAGAGCTTTGTCGCCGGTACGCGCGACGGCGAGGCTTTCGGCATGGCGGATTTCGACGTAATCGACTACCCAACCTGCCTCGGTAAGTCGGCGGACGGTTTCCGTTTCCAATCCGACATAATCAAGATTACCGTTTTTGAGTTCGGCAGCAACACGCTGCAATTCGCGGTACAGGCGCGGGGCTTCGGCGCGTTCGGCTTCGCTGAGGTATTGGTTGCGGCTGGAAAGCGCGAGTCCGTCGGCGGCGCGTCCGGTATCGACAGGAACGATATCAATATTGAAATTCAGGTCTTCGACAAAGCCTTTGATAATCGCCAACTGCTGGTAGTCTTTTTTGCCGAAACAGGCGGTATCGGGTTGGACGATGTTGAACAGTTTGCTCACGACAGTAGCGACACCGCGAAAATGCCCAGGACGGAATTTGCCGCACAATTCGTTTTGAAGGTTGGGCGGTTCGACGTTGAAACGTTGCTCGACATTGGGATACAGCTCTTTTTCGTCGGGCGCGAACACGACGGCTACGCCTTCGTTGGCAAGTTTGTCGGCGTCTTGCTGCAAGGTGCGCGGGTATTTGTCGAAATCCTCGCCCTGCCCGAATTGCAGGCGGTTGACGAATATGCTGACAACAACGTTGTCGGCGCGTTTTTTGGCTTCGCGAACGAGGGCGAGATGGCCTTCGTGCAGATTGCCCATAGTCGGAACAAAGGCAACGCTGCCTGCGTTTTTGCGCCATTCGCGTAATTCTTTAATGGTATGAATGATTTGCATGGTGGAAAATGTCCTTTATCTTTTTCGGGATTGCGGCGCACAGCCGCCATATTTTGTCAGCCCGAAAATCACGCGCCGATTATACGCTGGGAACACGGACAAACAAAGGTCGTCTGAAATTCGGCTTTCACGATGAAAACCTTTTCAGACGACCTTTTTTAGTTGTAAGCATCAAGCGAACGAATGTTCCGCAGCAGGGAAGGTTTTGGCTTTTACTTCATGGACATAGGCTTCAACAGCGGCTTGGACGCTGTCTTTGCCCTGCATGAAGTTTTTGACGAATTTGGCGGTTTTGCCTGGGAAAATGCCGAGCATATCGTGCATGACCAAAACTTGTCCGTCGCAATCCACGCCCGCGCCGATGCCGATGGTCGGGCAAGAGACGGTTTCAGTTACTTTTTTCGCCAATTCCGCCGGCACGCATTCCATCAATACAATGGCTGCGCCCGCTTGGTCGTGTGCTTTCGCATCTGCCAACAAGGCCTCCGCCTTATCGCCTCGCCCTTGCACTTTATATCCGCCAAACGCAAACACGGACTGCGGGGTCAAGCCGATATGGGCGCAGACGGGAATGCCGCGCATTTGCAGGAATTCGGTGGTTTCCGCCATCCAAACGCCGCCTTCGAGTTTGACCATATGCGCACCTGCCGCCATCAGTTCGACAGCGGCGGCAAACGCTTGTTCCTTACTCTGCTGATACGCACCAAAAGGCAAGTCGCTGACAATCATCGCGTTTTCCGTACCGCGCGCGACGTTTTCAGTGTGGTAACACATATCGCGCAAGCTGACTGGCAGCGTGGATTTGCGTCCCTGCACGGTCATGCCCAAGGAATCGCCCACCAGTAAAACATCAACGCCGACATTATCCATCAACGCGGCAAAGCTGGATTCATAGGCAGTCAGCATGGCGATTTTTTCGCCTTCTGCCTTCATCTTTTGCAGTGTGTTCACAGTAATCATTGGAATGTGTTCCGCCTTTTTCAGACGACCTTTTAGATTAAAACGGGCTATTATAGTGAAATGCCCGCCGCCCTGCCACCATACCACCCGAACGGATAACGCAAAACAGCCCGACTGCTTTCACAATCGGGCTGTTTGATTGGTGCCGGCACCAAGAGTCGAACTCGGGACCCCCTGATTACAAGTCAGGTGCTCTACCAACTGAGCTATACCGGCTTACTGAAATACCTTGCGGCACCTTCAGTGATAAACTGGTGCCGGCACCAAGAGTCGAACTCGGGACCCCCTGATTACAAGTCAGGTGCTCTACCAACTGAGCTATACCGGCAAAGAAGCCGAATTATGCCGTTAACTGCCCCGCTTGGCAATAGCTTACTGCCAACAAAGTAAATTTTTATAAAAAATATCTGATTTAAAAAGAAATTTATTTCAGGCGTAATGATTACCCCATATATAAACCAAGCCACTCAGACGTATAACCGCCAGGTCGTCTGAAAAACAACTGCACAAAAAGCATTTCAGACGACACTCTGATAAAATACTCCCCTTTCCTTCCATCCGTCCTATACCATGCCACGACACCCCTACCGCCGCCTGCGCCCCGCCAAATCCGACCTGCCCGAAGTCGGCATTTCCGAAGAAGGCAACATCCGCTCGTTGCATTTGGGCAGCGACACCATCCAAAGCTCGATGAACCTCGACCATCCCGCCGAACTGGTTTTGTCGTACAGCCGCGCCATGATGGGCTGGCTTCTGTTTGCCGAAGAAACGCCGAAACACATCACCCAAATCGGCTTGGGCGGCGGCTCGTTCGCTCGTTGGATAGATAGTCATTTACCCGACACCAAGCAAACCGCCGTGGACATCAACCCGCAGGTCATCGCCGTCGCACGCAGCCTATTCGAGCTGCCATTTGAAGGGGAAAACTTCGAAATCGTCGAAGCGGACGGCGCAGAATACATCAAAGTGTTCCGCCACAATACCGACGTGATTTTGGTGGACGGCTTCGACGGCGAACAAATCATCGACGCGCTGGTTGAGGAACCCTTCTTCCAAGACTGCCGAAACGCCCTCTCGCCCGACGGCGTGTTCGTGACCAACTGGTGGAGCGGCGACAAACGCTACCAACGCTTCGTCGAACGCCTGCTCAACGTCTTCGAGGGACGCGTGTTGGAACTGCCCGCCGAAAGCCACGGCAATATGGCAGTAATGGCATTCCAAAGCAGCCCGAAAGAGCAAAACCTCGACAAACTGAAAAAACGCGCAGAAAAATTAAGCGAACAATACGGCTTGGATTTCAAACGGATGTTGAACGATTTGAAAGCCAGCAACCCAAACAACGGCAAACATTTTTATCTATGAGATGAACAGGTCGTCTGAAAACTTAAAACCGCAGACACATAAAATTTCAGACGATCGCCACCTATCCGCTCCTCCTTATCCGTTCATTTCATACCTGAATTGGGCTATAATACCGCCCGACACACACCATTCCGCAAAACACCTTCCCCATGCAACTCACCGCCGTCGGACTCAACCATCAAACTGCGCCCCTGAGCATACGCGAAAAATTAGCATTCGCCGCCGAGCATCTCCCCGATGCCGTTCGTGCTTTGGCACACAGTCCGGCTGCTGACGAAGCCGTCATTCTGTCTACCTGCAACCGTACCGAGCTTTATTGCGTCGGCGATACCGAGCGGATTATTGAATGGCTCGCCGAATATCATAATCTTCCTATCGAAGAAATCCGCCCTTATCTCTACACTTTAGACAACAACGAAACCATCCGACACGCCTTCCGCGTAGCCTGCGGGCTGGATTCCATGGTATTGGGGGAACCGCAAATCCTCGGACAAATCAAAGATGCCGTCCGTATCGCCCAAGAGCAGGAAAGCATCAATTCACACCTCAATGCGCTGTTCCAAAAAACCTTCTCAGTAGCCAAAGAAATCCGTACCGATACCGCCGTCGGTGAAAATTCCGTATCTATGGCATCCGCCTCGGTCAAAATGGCGGAACAAATTTTCCCCGATATTGCCGATTTGAATGTTTTATTTATTGGCGCAGGCGAAATGATTGAATTGGTGGCTACCTACTTTGCCGCGAAAAACCCCAAACTGATTACCGTCGCCAACCGTACCCTGCCCCGTGCGCAAGAATTGTGCGACAAACTCGGCATTACTGCCGAACCGCGCCTGCTGACCGACCTACCTGAAATTTTGCACGAATACGATGTCGTCGTTTCTTCGACCGCCAGCCAGCTGCCATTGGTCGGCAAAGGCATGGTTGAACGCGCTTTGAAACAACGCCATAACATGCCTGTTTTCCTATTGGATTTGGCCGTCCCCAGAGACATCGAAGCAGAAGTGGGCGAACTTGGAGATGCCTATCTTTATACCGTCGACGATATGATGAACATCGTCCAAAGCGGTAAAGAATCACGGCAAAAAGCCGCCGCGGCCGCCGAAGCCATGGTTGAAGAAAAAGTCGGTGAATTTATCCAACAACAAAAAAGCCGCCAAAGCGTTCCGCTTATCCGCGCACTTCGCGATGAGGGCGAACGCGCCCGCAGACAAGTGCTGGAAAATGCAATGAAGCAACTTGCGAAAGGTACGTCTCCCGAGGAAGTCCTCGAACGTCTCTCCATCCAACTGACCAACAAACTACTCCATTCCCCTACCCGCACCCTCAATAAAGCAGGCTCAACCGACAGTGATCTTGTAGAGGCTGTTGCCCAAATTTATCATTTAGACAAAAATGATTGAAGCTATAAAATATAAGGGTCGTCTGAAATCTCAAATAGCGTTTCAGACGACTTGGTATTTTCAAAATAGCCAAGGCCTTTGCGAAATAACCTTTTTACCCAACAGTTAAAATTCCAACACAGATTTTTGGCTGTTTCCGTTGTCCGAGCAGGACGGCTTTGAATGTGGACAACAGGGTATAGGCGGGACGGTCGCGATGGTTTTTAAGGTAACGGATTCTTTGATGATTCAAGTATTGTTAGATCGGTTACCAATCAATCATCTGCTCCAACTTCAACAGCGGGAAGCAGTCGATATGTTGGGCAATCATGGCTTGTGCAGTTTGCCGGAAGAAGATGCTCATAGAAAATCCCCTAAATGTCTTGGTGGGAGTTTAGGAGATTTGGAGAATTTTGCAAAGGTCTCAGGTTCATTAGGCATTAGGCAATAGTGCAAAGGGTAGATTACTAAACACAACAAAAAGGTCGTCTGAAAAATTTTCAAACGACCTTTTAGCTTAATTTTCCGAATAGTCTCTCCAAGGTGGTACAACCACATTTCAATCTTTTCCTGCACAGAAAAAGGAATACAGTAGCTGTATCATCTCGTTAACTCGGGGATCGGCAATGTAATATTGCCGCTCTCGGTGGTTCACTTCAAAAGACACCAATCCGGCCTCGCGCAACAGGGCTAATTGGCTGGACATCGCCGCTTGAGGCAAGCCGGACGACTCAGCCAATTCGGTTACATTGTGCGGTCTTTCGTGCAGCTTACACAGTACGGCGAGGCGATTGGGGTTTGCCAGTAGCTTAAGGAAAGCGGTGGCTTCTTCGTAGGGCGGTTGATTATCGGCAGTGGTCATGGTTTGCCCTTTTCGGCAAATGTGAAGGTCGCATTATCAGTCATAACTGCCGCAGCGGCAACTTTCAGACGACCTCTGTTTAGCGGTTCCATGGCATTTTGGCCAGTAGTCGTGCCATGCCGCAGAATCCGGTTAAACCGGCTGTCAACAGTCCTGCGCCGACTACTGCGTCTATCAGATAAAACCAAGGCGATACCAGCGAACCTGCCAACACGCCGAACAGAACCAACCCGCCCGCGATGGTTTGCACCTGCCGCATGATGTCCGGCGCGGCGTGTTCGGCAACTATGGGCAGTCCGGCAGCTTTCCATGCCTGCAAACCGCCTTCAAGAATGTAACACTCGCGTCCCCGACCGAGTTCCGCCAATGCTGCTTCTGCCTGCGCCGTGCGTTTGCCACCCAAGCAATAAAAAATCAGACAGGGCGCGGTGTTGTCGGGCAGTTTGTCGCGATGCCGCTCCGGCGGCAGGGACAATGCGCCGCCGATATGCCCTCCCCGATATTCTGCTTGGCTGCGAATGTCTGCCGCTATCGCGCCTTCACGAATTTTCGCTGCCGCTTCCGCAGGAGTAATTCGTGGAAGTTGTCCTTCTTTACTCATGTTTTGCTTTCTTTATTTTTTGTTGATGTGGCAGGTATTGATGCCCAATAAGCTGTACAACGCGCAGTTGCCTATCAAGGCGGTAGCCAGCGGGATGATGCCCAACCAACCCCACCAGCCGATTTGACCTGTCGCAGCGGCGGCGATTAAGGCTACTCCAATGACAATGCGGAGAGTGCGATCCAAAGTACCTAAGTTCCGTTTCATTTAATTGCTCCTTGTTTGAGAGTGATTCATCTAAAAATAAAAATATATAATAAAAATCATATATAACAAATATTATAGCTTTAAGATAATTTTGTCAAACGGTTTGCAACCATGCAGTTCAGCAGGAAGGGATAACCTTATTTTTAAACGGGTATGTGCAAGCTAAGTTATGCCTAATTTGCGACACACAAGGAAAAGGTCGTCTGAAAATCGGTAAAACCGATTTTCAGACGACCTTTTATACCTCTACTTAGCAAGCTAATTCACAAAATCATTGAAGTTGTAATGAGATTCGGCAGTTGTCTTAGTCTATTAATTGATGGTCTGACTAATCCGCCAACTGCTCAGCAACGCTTCGAAAACTCATCAAAGCCGCTTCGATATTTTCAATGATTTCATCGGCTAAAATATCGGGGGCGGGCAGATTGTCCAAGTCGGTTAAAGAATGGTCTTTCAACCAGAAAATATCCAAGCTGGTTTTTTCGCGCTGATTGATTTCATCGATACTAAATTTACGCCAACGCCCGTCGGGATTGTTTTCGGCATGGTAGGTTTCTGCGCGCTTTGAACGGTCTTCGGGGCAATAGCAGGTAATGAAATCCTGCAAATCCGCCAACTGCATCGGTTTTTTCTTCAGCGTATGATGCACGTTGGTGCGGTAGTCATACACCCAGACTTCTTGGGTAACGGCCTTTTCCTGTGCGGGGCGGTTATCAAAGAACAACACATTTGCTTTCACGCCTTGAGCGTAGAAAATACCTGTTGGCAAACGCAAAATCGTATGCAAATCCGTCATCTGCAATAGTTTTTTACGCACGGTTTCGCCTGCGCCGCCTTCAAATAACACATTATCGGGCACGACCACGGCTGCCCGTCCGTTGTTTTTGAGCATGGTGTAAATATGCTGCAAGAAGTTGACTTGTTTGTTGGAGGTGGTTGCCCAAAAGTCTTGGCGGTTATAGACAAAATCTTCGGTTTCGGCTTCGCCCTCGGCATTGGTAATGGTCATGCTGCTTTTTTTACCGAATGGCGGATTGGCTAAAACCAAGTCCACTTTGCGTGCGCTTGGCGCAACCAAGGAGTCATCGGAACTAATCGGGCTATCGCCGTCCATTTCGCCGATGCCGTGTAAAAACAGATTCATCAAACACAAACGGCGGGTATTGGCGACGATTTCATTACCGAAAAACGTCCCTTTTTTTAACCGCTCTTTTTGGTCGGTGTTTAGATTGGCGTGTTTTTCCAAATAACTGTATGCCGCCAATAAAAAACCGCCGGTGCCTGCTGCCGGGTCGGCAATCAGGGTATCCGGCTGCGGGCGGACGCATTCGACAATTGCTTGAATCAAAGCACGCGGCGTAAAGTATTGCCCCGCGCCGGATTTGGTATCTTCGGCATTTTTTTCCAAAATGCCTTCGTAAATATCGCCTTTCACATCCACGCCCAAGCGCGTCCATTTGGTTTCATCAATCATCGCCACCAAACGGGATAATTTGGCCGGGTCTTGGATTTTGTTTTGCGCCTTGGCAAAGATTTGACCAAGCAAGCCTTTACGCATACTTAAATCACGCAGCAGGGCAAGATAATGGCTTTCCAATTCCGCGCCCGTACGATCGGTCAGACTTTTCCAGTTGTATTCTTCCGGAATGCCGACATCGCGCTCGTAGGGCGGCTGGCTGTATTCAAACGCCATCTTCAAGAAAATCAGATACGTAATTTGTTCCAAATAGTCGCCGTAGCTCACGCCGTCATCGCGCAGCATATGGCAGAAGCTCCAAACCTTTTGGACGATGGCATTTGAAGTGTGGTTTTGCGTTGTGGTCATATTCGTTTTCTCTTTAATTTATTTATCCAAAAGGCTACCTGAAAAAGCCGCTTTTAAGACCGCCTGTTTGAGCAGCTCGGCTTGTTTGAGTTGTTTGGCAAGTTCGGCAGCGAGTTGGTCGCAGGCGGTGAGTTTGGTTTCTAAAATGGCAACGATTTGGGTTTGTTCACTTATAGAGCAGACTGGAAATGGGATATTTTTTAATGCAGTACCGGTTAAATGTTTAATGGTGGTTCCTGTCAAGAGGTCTGTTACCAATGGTAATTTCACAGCATAGCTTAGATAATAAAACGCAAAATCTGCAGAATAGTATGATGGAAACCTTACTCGGTGTAGTGCTTTTTGAATAAACATTTCAGCCTCATGTTTCCAAACGGCACAACGCCCAGGTTCGCCACCTTCACAAATAATTAAATCACCATACTTTACTGAGTATCTTTCAATCTCATCATCTTCAATTTTCATTGTTTTAGCGTTAGAAAATTCAAAATATCCCCAACGTACATTTATATTTCCTAGATATAGTCGTTCTTTCCCTTTGTTTTTATTTTTATCAAGCATTTTCCCCAGTACATATTCGGAAGCCAAATTCTCTAACTTTACCATCCCCCACCCATTCGGCAAATCTGCAAAATTGTCTTCAAATTTGACCGCTTGTGTCGGCGCTTTGGGTTTGCTCGGTTTTTTCCCTTCTTTTCCATTTTGTTCCCATTGGCTGACGGCTGTTTGCCAGTCGGCAAGCTGTTGGGCGTGGTGTTGTTCGCGGGTCGTCTGAATTTGGGCGAGCAGTTCGTTTTCAGACGGCAGGGTATCTGCGTGCTTGCTGCGCCATTCTTTGGTGAGTTCGCCGTTAAAGGCATTTTTGAGCAGGGATTGGCGGTATTGTTGGATTTGCTGCGCTGCGGTTTTCAGACGACCTATGCCTTCGTCGATTTCGTCAAACAGGCTTTCAATTTTATTGACAATGGCTTGTTGGGTTTCTAGGTTTGGTGGAATGGGAAAAGCATAATTCCACAGTAAATCGGGATCAACGTGTGGCGTACCCGAACCTTTAGCGCGAGTATTAATTTCTTTATATTTTGACAGCAAGAAATAATAAGCATAAAGATTGTTTATATCTGGTAATGATATGCGAACAAGTGTACTGCCTAATGCTCCTTTAATGCCTTTACCTACCAATCCAGAGCGTGAACCATCCCAGACCATTAAGAAGTCATCTTCATCACACAGAACACATTTCACTCCATCGGTATAACTTTTAATAACACCTTTTTCAAAAGCTTCAATATCCACATAGGGATAGCAATATGTATCTGTTTTTTCGCTAGATTGGTTTTTTGGTTTTTTACCCTTTTCACTAATAGCAATATCACCCAATCGTTCTATTTTCCACCCTTTCGGCAATTCTTGTTCTGTGGTCATTTTTATGCTGTCCATTGTCGGTTAATCTCGTTTAATAGGGTGTTAAAGTCTTGGTCGTTGGCGGCAATTTCACTCAATACATCATAGGCTTGACCCAAGCCGCCGTATTGATTGAACGGGGTAAGTTCAAAGTCGTTTTCTTCGATGGCAAAGGAAGTGATGATGTGGTCACGAATCATGGTCAGCCATTGCATTTGCTCTTCGGTCAGCGGTTTGTCGGCGCGGGCGTTGTGTTCAAACGTCCATGTTTGGAAGTTTTTACGCACGGTTTTGGTAAACGGCGTGATTTTGTCATCAATGCCAATCACTCGGCGAACAAGGCTGACTAAGGCGGTGAGTTCGCTTTCTACCTGTTCGCTGACGTTATCCAAACGCGCGTACGCCTGCCAAATATGACTGAATGCCAATTTGGGTTTGGCTTTTTTAATGGCGGCTGCCAGCTCTTTAATCATCGCTAGGCTTAAGGCTTGGCGTTGATAAGGCTGATTATAGAAAATCTGTAAGGCGGTGATTTCGTCTTTGTTGCTGCGTATCCATTCGGCAAAATCTTGGGTCAGGGTTTCATCATTTTCCGCCCAGCCTGCGTGGATAACTTCATCAATCTCGGCGTCAATTTTCTGCTCGTTTTGTTTGCGGATGTCGTCCAACGTGGTGATGAGTTCCATGGAAAGCGGACGTGTGGCAGCTTTGACACGCTGTTTTTGTATCTGTAAAACGGTTTTTTCAGACGGCGTTTCATCAATGGAAATGCCTTCTTGCTCGCAGGCTGCCCGATGGATTTCATCGGCATTGATGGCGTGAAACAGGTCTTTGACCAATTGCGGTAATGGGACGCCGCCTGTAATGGCGGTGATTTGCTGCTGTTGTTCGTTATCCAGCTGTTTGTTTAAACGGGCAAGGCGTGCCGCAACCTTGCATCAACACCGCTGCATAT
>ERZ772927.824-NODE-824-length-10596-cov-3.82601_pt1 | contig 10596 bp, 6 predicted proteins | sample MGYA00512115_ERZ772927 | MGnify/ENA primary metagenome ERZ772927 (study PRJEB29015, sample SAMEA2737924) | human oral metagenome | biome: human oral; feature: human-associated habitat; material: dental | place: China | collected 2013 ... | reverse complement strand
GACGGCGCGCTCGTAGCCGGATCGGCCCTGGAAGGTGGTCGACCGCGCCGAGGACCCGAGCAGGAGCTGGAGCATGGGGACCTCGGTGAGGTCCCACGCCAGCAGCCCGTCCTCGCCCTCGGTGACGATCCGGTCGATGGTGGCCGGGTCCAGGCCCGCGTGGGTGACCAGGATGTGCTCGCCGGCGAAGCGCAGGCCGACCATGGGGACCATGCGGGCCAGAAGCGCCTCGATATCGCCGTTGCGCCGCCCCGATGCCAGGATCTGACGACGGGACTCGCGCGTGTCCGGCCAGCTGCCGCCGCGCACGTCGGCGCAGAGCATGCGCAGGTGCTCGTCGTGGTTGCCCTCGACGAGGATGATGTTGTCCGGGAGCCCGCCATCGGCGTCGGCTTGATCGGCGATGAGGTCGAGGACGCCCGCGGCGTCGGGACCGCGGTCGAACAGGTCGCCGACGAAGACGAACAGGGTCGCGGGGTCCCAGCCGCCGAAGTGCTCCTTGACCTTGGCCAGTGCCCCGGCGCAGCTCTGCACGTCGCCGATGACGACCAGGCGCTCGTAGCGCTCGGCGACGTCGATCTCCGTGATCGTGTTGAGGCGCCGCACGTCGTCCAGGCCCACCACCGGCTCGACGACGGAGGCGGTGCCGGCCCGCACCCGGGCCGCGATGCTCGCCACGACCTCCGGCCCGACGTAGTCGATCCCTCCGCGGCGGGTCTCGTTGCGCTCGATCAGCTCGGCATCGCTCAGCTCTCCCTGAATGTCGATGACGTAGACCGCGTATCCGCAGCGCCGCGCCAGGGAGGCGAATTCGCGATAGCTCTTGCGGGTCGGGTTGGTGCAGTCCAGCAGAAGGGTGCCGCCCTGCCGGATCCGGGTGGCGACGGCGGCCTTGAAGGCCGAGACGACCTGCTTCTCGGCGCCGAAGGCCATGGACAGGGTGGGCCGGCCGTCCAGATCCGTGAAGGGAGTGGAGTACAGGCGCCGGAAGTCGTCCAGGCCGATGGCGAGGTCGCCGAGCCCGTGGCGGCGGATCAGAGTCGATTTGCCCGCACCGGGCGCCCCGCGCAGGACGAATAGTGTCCGCATGCGCGCACTTCCTCTCGCGTGTCAGTCACGCAGCAATTCCCAGTGGTGATAGATAAAATAGTATCCCTCATAGCATCTTTGCCGACAATCAATCCGATCCTGCGCGTCACCAAGCAGGACTCCTTTGAAAAATAACAAGACTCCTGACCTCTGAGTTTGCTCCACCACGCTAGCCATTATCTGGGGCGCCACCGGCCTACGGACCTCCGGACCCTACGCGGACACCCTCGTCTCAGCCCAGATGCCCTATCGCATCTCCACGCAACAATCCACGAGCCAAACGGCGCAAGCCCGCCACCTTGCTAGTGCCCTTGATGGTCGGAGGAGTGTCCCTATGTGGCGTGTCAAGCGGCGGTGGGCAGCCGGCCGGGGTTGTAGGAGGCGAGCACGTCTCCCACACCAGTAACAAGAGACTCAACGCACCATGTATCCGCCTTCGCCACCATCCGCACCACTCCTGTCTCCATGACCCACTACGACCGCAAGATCACCCAAGGACAACACCCGGGCCAGGTACTCCAAACCCTAGCCCGCCGAATCCTCACCCGGTACGCCATGACACGCAACACCACCCCCACAACCGAACATGCTACCCAACAACCAGCCACAGCTCGACACACAACACAGAGTCCCTCACCATGCCCGGCTACACCGAACTAACTGGCCACTGGTGCTTGAGTCTCACAACATGCTTCTCACCCCAGTTCCCAACCGCACCCTAAAACCGGTCCGGCCCGGCAGCGAACGACCCCCGGCAAGACCCGACACCACGACCAAGTACACGAGACAGACACCGCCCCATAGGACAACCCACAGCAAACACACAGATGTTAATATCGTCACAATCTTCATCTCGACGTTTCGATGATCATCGAATCATGTAGCATATCAGCGTCCCTAGAAGAACCGCCAGCCTTTCATCCAGGGTGCCGGTTCGCGTCGTGTAGCTCCAAAATAACCTGCCGGGATGAAAACTTATCGTCAATCCACAGGACGGGCAGCTCACGAATATCGAAAGGAAACTTCGATGACGATCCACGCGCAGCAATGGACGCCGGAACATACTGCCGAACAGCAATCCACCTGGGCCGATCCCGAAAAGCTCACACAAGTTTCCAGATGGCTGCAGCAACAAAAGGAACTGGTGACGCCTAAAGAGGTTGCCTCCTTACGTCAACAAATGAACGACGTCAGTAGAGGTAATAAAATGTTTTTTCAAGCGGGAGATTGCGTTGAACCATACAATGAATTTGACGATACATCTATAACTAAAAAAATCAAGTTTATAAACGAACTAGCAACAATGCTGGCATATGCCGACAACACATCGGTCGTTAAGGTCGGCCGAATAGCTGGACAGTTTGCCAAACCGCGATCAAACGGTTACGAAATAGTAGAAGGACACAAACTTCCTGTTTTCCGCGGAGAAATAGTCAATGGGTACGAGGCGACCGAAGAATCTCGCACCCCAAACCCCAGTCGTATGTACGAAGCTTATAAACTATCAAAACACGCAATGCATCTTCTTGCACACACGCAACCAGAGAAGAGCAGAGTTTGGACCAGCCATGAGGCATTAATTTTAGATTATGAAGCTGCATTCGTACGTCAGAACCCTATAACCGGTAAGCACTACCTAGGAACAACGCACCTTCCTTGGGTGGGTGAACGTACACGAGGAATAAATGGAGCACACATCGAACTACTTCAGAAAGTGAACAACACCGTTGCCGTTAAAATTGGTCCTCACATGACAGGTAATGGATTAAAAGCATTATGCGAGTCACTCAATCCGCATCAGGAGGATGGTCGTCTTGTTCTTATATTTCGCTTAGGCGTAGCCGCTGCAAAAAAATACTCATCCCTACTGCTCAAGGAGCTTCAGCAGCACTCTAAAAACACGATGATCGTTATTGACCCCATGCATGGAAACACACAACGAGCTCAAAACGGACGAAAAACTAGAAGCCTCAATGATATCGAGAATGAAATGCGTATTTTCGCATCTGCAGCCCGCGCAAACAGTGCCAGAATCCATGGAATTCATCTTGAAGCAACACCGTATGATGTGACGGAATGCGTAGGGCTAGGCGTGTCCGAGGATGATTTGCTGAGAAGAACATACACAACTCTATGCGATCCACGCCTGAATGCCGAACAGGCTATGCATATCGTCCAAGTTTTCCGCGAATCATTATAGCGAGAATCTTATATGTTATTCCCCGCTTGGAATCTTCTGCCTTCTGGTTGGACATGGGCCGGTACTGCTGGTCCACTAGATTCGCAAAAGTCAACCAACCTAACAGATAGGCTCGATGCCGTAGAGTCAACTTCGTGGAACGGCGTGGGTTTATTATACCCAGATATCTTAAAAATACGGGAAGGCTGCGGTTATGAAATGTTCGCCAACATGTGCAGGTCAAAAAAGCTGGCACACATAGAGATTGAGTTATTGACGGAATGGTGGAAAACGGATAGTGATATATCGAGACAAGAAAGCATTATGCTGGACGCCGCCAAAAAACTCGGTGCCGCACACATAAAAGTCAGTCCAAAAATCTCGGAAATGAGAACTACTGAGCGTCCAGACCGCTCATTCATTGACGCACTCGAACGTATCGCTCATCTTGCAGAAGATGCGTCAGTGAAATTGGCTTTAGAGCCAATGGCTATGTCTAATGTGCCTGATCTGGAAAGCGCTCGCCAGATTCTCGACAGGATCAGTAGCCCTTCACTCGGCCTACTCCTAGATACATGGCACCTCGGAATAAGTGGAGTATCCTCTAACGAGATTCGTCGTTTTATAGATATCTCGGAGATATTTGCCGTCGAACTATCTGGTATCGCTCGAACGCCTAACATGAGTCTTCGTAAAGCGTCTGCAAGTTTTCGAGCCCTACCTGACCGTAGTGATATCCAAATTGAACAGTTCGTGAGTACACTAAATCAAATTGGTTGGACGGGTCCTTGGGCAGTCGAGGTCATGTCTCCCCAATCTGCCAACGAACCGCTAGAAGACTTCCTGCGTGAATGCAGATCCGCCGCAATACGCCTACTTGAATTCGCACTGGCCCCTTATCGCATGAAGAACTAAGAAAGGCTAGATCATTATGGTAAAAATATTGCCCGAGCCTGCAAGAGAATCTCTGAATCTCACACAAATTCTCGATGCATTGGCAGACCCCATACGTCGCCATCTTCTTCGTCGAGCATACGAGGAGCATCAACCGTTAGCATGTTCAAAGGCATCAGCAGATCTGGACCTATCGTCGGCAACTCTTTCACACCATTGGAAAGTGCTAAGAGAAGCTGGGCTAACTAGGACAACGGTATCTGGACGTTTTCGTAGCATTCAAGTAAGGAATGAAGATATAAATTGGAAGTTTCCAGGTCTTCTAGATGTAATTCTTAGAACCGAAGATTCTAATTTTCTTCCTAAAAAAAGTTCTACAGACATCAGAGATCAAACATAAATATAGGAGGTGTTAGCAGTCATAACTCCATGAGTCTCGGATCATCACAGTATCGAGGACAACCTTTTGACATTCCATCAACTTTAGTGAATCTCGGTGAGGTGTATCTAAAAAAACGACTACACTTGCCCTACTTATCCGCGTGTCAACCTTTTAGGAGAAAACAATGTCAGAAAACAACGTAGGAAGTGTCTCAGCCCCACTACACGCCATTTTTTCCAACCAATCTGATCAGCCATCTAACAACGTACTTGGACGTATTAGGTTCGGTAATCAGCTAGATCTTTCTGGAGGCGAAAATGAGCCGCCTTTGCTAACGGTTCCAATGATGAACTCAGTCCAGAAAGAATTTCTTGAATCATGGGTGGGGGGAACTTCTATAAAATATGGATTACACGATGAGTTGGCCTTCGCCGAAGATGGGGAATTTCTGTTTATAGCAGCGACACTTCTTGAAAGTTCCGAATATGCGAAAGCCGCTGAATCCTGCTATCGGAAAATATTTAGTCTAGTCGAGCATCTTGGGTATCCGAGATTATTTCGTATCTGGAACTACATTGGACATATACTAACTCCACTACCGTCTGGGCTACAAGTCTATCAGGACTTCGCCAAGGGTCGTGCTCATGCATTTATGAGGTCTGGCGGCACGCCAATCATGCCAGCTGCAACTGGTATTGGCACCAATGGGGATGGTATCGGAATTATAGTTTTATCCTCACGAACCGGGATAACGAAACATATTGAGAATCCGCGTCAAAAACCTGCCTATGAGTATCCAAGAAAATATGGCCCTAAGCCGCCGAGCTTTGCCCGAGCTACCGCGTTAACACAAAGAATTAACCCAACTGAATGTGCTCAGTTCTTATTTGTTTCCGGCACGGCCAGTATAGTCGGACACGAATCGGTCCATCCAGGGGACTTCACGAGACAACTGTCGACTACACTCGACAATCTGGAGTCTCTCGTTGATGGATCTAACCTTACTCATTTCGGTGCACACGGACACTTCACTTTGAAAGACGCCCATCTTATGAAGGTATATGTCAAATACGCATCAGACATTGAAGAGGCTCGTCAAAAGATTCGACATCGCGTTGGTATCAATACAGATGTTCAATATATCAATGTGGATATATGTCGAGACGAATTACTTGTCGAGATAGAAGTGGTTTTTCCCTGCATTAAGGTAGCTACAGAAAGGTGACTGAACATGAATCGACAACTGCACAATAATAGCAACTATTTATCGCTCCTAACAGATCTGACCCACGAGCATAATCGCGAGAACAGTATCGCACTTGTGGAGAATGGAAGTTCTGTTACTTACGCCGAGCTTTTGCAGCGTACAGCGAGGATCAGTAATTCATTAAGGTGTTTAGGTCTTGTCAGAGGAACACGCGTGACCATCCTACTGCCTGAAGGAATAGACTCTGTCTCGATTATTCTTGGTGCGCTACATGCTGGCATTGTCGCAATACCAATTAATCCTTGGCTCGGGGAGCAGGCAGTACTACAGGCTATTTCGATGGCTGACCCTGCGTTCACTGTGGTCGGCAATGGCGACCACAAAGGAATAGGAAAAGTTTTACACGTAAAGGATCTTCTCTGTGGCGATAGAACGACAGAAAATGAACCAGAATCGGTGAGCCCTGACGACATAGCCATCGGCTTATTTACATCAGGTACGACTGGTGTTTCTAAAATTTGCTACCATACCTATGATGATATCTTGACCATCAACAGATGCGTTGGTGACGAGATTGGCATTAGACCAACTGATGTATGTATGTCGGCATCAGGATTGCACTTCTCATATGGCCTTTTCAATCTCATCTTTTTTCCTCTTATGCGAGGTGCAATAACTGTCCTAACAGGTCTGAGTCGCCGCATGACGGCTGACGAGGTATTTGATTACATATCTGCACACAATGTTACTTTTTTCTCTGCAATTCCTAGCTTTTTCTTGCGACTTATAAACTCTCCTCGCGCCGAAGAACTACGTGTATTACGTGTCGTGGCGACTGGCGGAGAAGTATTGGGAAAAACGCTGGAGAATCGTCTTCGTGATACTTTTGGTTCTGAGGGTTTGATAAATATTTTCGGATCCACTGAAATTGGACATGCGGTGGTTGTTAACCGAGCATCCGATTACGCTCCAGGCGTCACCGGCCGGGTCGTACCGGGATACGATCTTCGGGTTGTAGATTCAAGCGGTCGACCATGCCGCTCCGGTGTGGCGGGCGAGTTAGAAGTCAAAGGGCCTTCCATCACTATGGGCGTGAATAACGGGAATGATAGACCACGTAGAAAGGTTAATGAATGGTATGCGATGGGAGATGCTGCTCGCATCAATAAGGATGGCACGGTCAGCGTCCTAGGACGACTAGAGGATATCGAGATAATTGACGGACTACAGATATATCCCGCAGAAATTGAATCTGAGATACTAGCATCCGGAGGGATATCCGAAGCTGCAGTTTTCGTTGCGCCAGTGGATGACGTTCCTTCATTAATTGGAATCTTGACTCTAATTGATGAGGATATGTGTTTAAGCTCTGCTAGTATTCGCGAATTTATTGCAAGTCGACTTGGCAGCAAACGCACGCCTGATTTTATTTATACTGTATCAGAACTGCCACACTTGTCCGGTGGAGGAAAGCTGGCACGTAAAACTATAAGGCAGAATTGGCAGAAGCTGATTGAAGCTAGATAGTGTCGGCGCGAATCGGCCTATTGGTCTCTAAACGAGACTGTGATAATGCGACATGATTTCGATCATGGATGGAAGAAGAATGGCACATAAAGAGCAGGCGAATCACGCTAAACCGACGCCCGATAACGAACAAATCGATACTTCGAATTACGATCTATCCTCGGGTAAGAAAAGTAGGCCCTGGGCGGCGCTGTGGTCAGTATCGGCTGGTTTTTTCATGATCATGCTTGATACAACCATAGTCGGTGTAGCGCAACCACAGCTTCAAGCAGGGTTGCACACTTCTCTCAATGCCGTGATCTGGGCAAGTACAGCATATATGGTGGCATATGCTGTTCCTATGCTCTTCACCGGCAGATTGGGCGACCAGTGCGGACCGCGCATAGTTTATGTAAGTGGACTTATCGTGTTCACTTTTGCTTCAGCATGCTGTGGGCTCGCCTCTGGAATTTCGATGCTTATTACTGCTCGTGTGCTCGAAGGATTGGGTGCTGCGCTGATGGGCCCTCAAACTCTCGCGGTCGTGAACAAGCTATTTACCGGATCTGCACGCGGACCTGCGATGGCGGTATGGTCCGCAATTCAAGGTTCTGCGACGCTGCTGGGGCCGATTATCGGTGGCGTGTTCGTCGCTCTTCTCGATTGGCGTTGGATTTTCTTTGTGAACATCCCCATCGGTCTCATATCGATCATCTGCGCCTTGCGCTTCATTCCGCGCTTCTCCGGGAACAACCACAAGTTCGATGTCATCGGGATCGCTCTCTCGACTGTGGGACTGGCCATGCTTGTATTAACGATACAGCAGGGGACAGCAATGAGTACTCCCACCCTCTGGACATTGCTTGCCGGGGCGGTTGTTATTCTAGTACTTTTTATACGATCGCAGAGAAATCGGAGCGAGCCTCTGGTTCCATTAACTTTGTTCAATGGTCGGGATTTCAGTTTGTCTATTGCGGCCCTCATCCTTTCTTCGCTGGCCGTTAATGCGCAGCTCATCCCGGTCATGTATTACCTTCAGAGAGTAATCGGCATGTCAGCTCTTACTGCCGCATTGACCTCAATATCAATGCCAGCCGCAACAGTTGTTTTGGCACGCTTTGTCGGAAAGGCAATCTCCAAGTTTCATCCGACAGCTATCCTGCTTCCGGCATTTTTTCTAGCAGCGATCGGTGCTAGTATTCTTCAGATGGCCATGGCGCCGGATCGGAGCACAATACTCGTGACGATAGGATACGGAATTTTCGGTATTGGGGTTGCATTCATTTGGCCACCACTGGCGACATATTCTCTCCGCGGAGTTCCTCCTACAGAGCATGGGGCGGCCTCGGGAATATTCAACACAATGCGAATCGTCGGCGGCGTCATCGGGATGGCTATCATGAGCGCAGTCATCGAATTTCGGCTGCGACTTATAGGTAATTCTATTGACATTACGGAGGGTAGCACATCGACAGTTATTCCACCCGGTGAGTACCGTGCAAACTATTTAAGCGCCCTTGCCACAGCATCGTGGCTTCCCGTCGCAGCATTCACTATTGGCGCTATTCTTTGCGTGGGTTATGCAATTGGATCACCGCACAGCAGAACGACAAACGTCTGACGTCCATCAAGCGCGCAGGCCCAGGTCGCGCATGCGCCCGGTAGCCCCCTGCGACAGGACCTCGTGCAGCCCGGCCGCATCGACTCCGCCGCCCAGGAGCTCGGGATACACCGACAGCACCCGCTGAAGAGTGCCGATCTCCTCCCCCACGACCCGCCGCCCCCACAGGCCGAGCCGGGCGGCGAGCTGGGGGTCCGCAGCAATGTCATCGAGAAGCTCCGCGGCCGTCACGGCGTCGAAGCGGTCGGCCTCGAGCACGTCGAGCACCGCGGTGCGCAGCGGTTCGTCCAGTCCCCCGACCAGCGCCTTGGAGAAGTCCAGGAGCAGACCGAACGCGAGGTAGGTCTTGATCAGGCGCTCCGCCCAGTCCGACGGTCGCAGGCGCTCATCGAGGTCCCCCAGCGACCCGATGAAGCGCTCGGCGCCGACGCGGGCATCGACTCCGGCGTCGGCGCCGAGCGCGCTCACGGTGTCGAAGGCTGCGACGCGCTCGGCGCTCATCCGCAGCAGTTCCACCCGCGGCTCCATGGAGGGGGCCTTGTCGGCGTCCTTGGCGTAGCGCGTGCAGGCGATGGTGCAGGCGAAGGCGACCATGCCCAGAACGGATTGCACGTGAGAGGCGGGCTGAGGGTCGGACGATGACGGCTGGGAGAGACTCGAGGCGCTCATGAGGACAAGCGTAGGCGCGGGCGCAGACGGTCGCAGATGAGGGCGGATGGGCGCAGACCGACGCAGCCGTCGCGGGCGCGCACGGTCGCGCACGGCCGCACCCGCCCCTCTTCCCACCCTTCTACGAGAACCTTCTGAACACCCCTTGAGAGGCACCCGAAGGCCTCCTGAGGCGATGCGATGCGTGAGTTCGCCCACCACGACGGCGCTCGGCTCACTCTCGCGGCAGCGCGTCACGCCCCGAGGGGCTAGCCTGGCAGGGTCCACGGTTGCCCGGTCGTCTCGCAGCCCTGGTCCCGCGGGCCTGCCGGCCTGCAGCGGGACATGATTCACGATCGGCTGCCACACCGCGACCGCGAAGCGCCGGCGCGCCGGGCCTGAGCCCGCGAGCGCCCGGCGGATTCACTTCGTGCGCGCCCGGCGGGTTCAGCCGCACCGGTGCGCGCGAGGAGCGCGGTCCGACCGGAAGGAGCGTCGTGACCGACGACAGCACCACCGCCTCGGGCGAGCCCGGGGCACCCGCCGCGCGGGCAGTCCAAGATGCCCAGGAGGCCCATGAAGAGGCCCATCAGGAGGCCCATGACGCCGATGCCTCCGGCATCCTGCACACCGCCGGCGCCCACGCCCCCGTCCTGGACGAGGCCACCCCCGACATCACGGATGAGGGCGACGCCGCCGATCTGACCAAGAAGACCTTCGCCGACCTCGGGGTGGAGCCCGAGCTCTGCGCCGCCCTGGCCGGGCACGGCATCACCCACCCCTTCCCCATCCAGGCGCTGGCTCTGCCCGTGGCGCTGGGCGGGCAGGACATCATCGGCCAGGCCAAGACCGGCACCGGCAAGACGCTCGGCTTCGCCCTGCCACTGCTCATGGACACCCTGGGTCCGGGCGAGGACGGCTGGGACGAGGACCCGGCGTCGGGTTCTCCGCAGGCGCTCATCGTCCTGCCGACGCGCGAGCTGGCCAAGCAGGTCGCCGAGGAGCTGACCATGGCGGCCGCCAAGCGCACCGTGCGCATCGTCCAGGTCTACGGCGGGCGCGCCTACGAG
>ERZ772927.823-NODE-823-length-10614-cov-27.3573_pt1 | contig 10614 bp, 9 predicted proteins | sample MGYA00512115_ERZ772927 | MGnify/ENA primary metagenome ERZ772927 (study PRJEB29015, sample SAMEA2737924) | human oral metagenome | biome: human oral; feature: human-associated habitat; material: dental | place: China | collected 2013 ... | reverse complement strand
AGGACGACGACATCCTCAACCGCTTCGACCTCACCCACATCGCCGTCAGCCTCGTTGAGAACGTGCTGAGGATGAAGCGGGAGCGATAGCAAGAACGAGCCTGATCCCGACAAGACGATGATGCAGTTCCATGAATGTGTAGCCGATAAGCAACTTCAGCCTGAATAGTCGACAATAGTCGGGACGTTTAAGAAGACTTGCGCTCCTTGAGCTGCTCCTCAATCGTCTTGATCTCCTCGCGGTAGACTTCACGGGCCGCAGCTTGTTGCTCTTCTAGCCGCCGACTAGCATTAGACACTTCTCTTTCCGTGCGTTCTGTCTCACGCTCGTATGTCTGCACGCTTTCTTTGTGTCGCCGTGATCGACGAACCCAGTGAACGATACCCAGCACTGGGAGCGGCACCATGAGAAGCCCAGGAATATACGGTAAGAATATACCTCCTAACACCATAAATGCTAATACGTAAATGTAGAATGCCAAGGGAATCCAGTGCGGTTTTCTGAGTGGCTTGTCGGGCCTCTGAATTGGTGGAACCTCTACTGGCATATCGTAGATTGCCTGCATGCGCTTGCGAATCAGCTCAAGTCGCGTGATACGAAGGTTGATGTACTCAGACAGCCTTGTGCGTGCCTCATCAACAATCCGCCACGCATCAAGTGTCGTAAGTTGCTTATTTAAGAGCCTCAGAGACTCGTCGACATTCTCTTCATTTATCTTGCCGTTCTCGATCCAGCTGCTAAGCTGATACTCCTGCAAGTCGAACGTGAGACACAGGTGATCGATCGCAACGAAGTACGGCTTGCTCACACCCCGAATGGTAGACGACGCAATATCTGGATCCTTCCCAAGAGCGGTCAAGCATAGTTCGACGGCTTCATCGTATCTCCGCATTTTGATGTATGCCCAGGCGGCTGACAATACGACTACAGGGAAATAGGAGTCTGATGCGATGTCGAGGACACGACGATAATTGGTCAGTGCTTTTTCGTTCTCATCGAGAGTTAAATATGCGCCTCCTCGCACCATATTTACATCGATCACATTCTCCTGATCAAGATCTAAAATGTACGCCTGATTAGCATACTCGAGAGCTAACTTTGTATCGCCGTGAAGAATTTCGATGTACGCTGAAATAACATAGCTTCGGGGATTTCTGTCATCGAAACTGCGTGCCTGCTGCGCGGCAGCGCGAGCGGCGTCATAGTCATCTGCGAAGTAGTACTTCCACGCTTCGTCAATCCAGTCAATTTCTTCGGACTCTGTTGCTGGTGTGAAGGCAAGCGTTTCATCGTAGTTTTGACGGGCGTCGTCATTGCAAAATATTTCAATAGCTGCCCTAGCTATTTTCAGTTTCTCTGCCGCTTCTCGCCCATTGCGGCCGCTCAATGAGGCGCGTTGCCGCCATTGACGTGCGACGTGAGTCGCTTTTCTGCGCAGTTCTTTCGTAGTCTCATCTCGTCCCAGTCCAAGTTCTTGATAGAAGTTGATGGTTTGCTGATTCGACACGATGGCGGAATCCTCACGCTCTGTGATTTAATACAAGAAATAGGTTATTAACTAACAGTAGATTGCGGGATATCAAGGCAGTTTTGACATGCGATACGTTCCTAGTGCCTCCACCACCGCCACTCCGGAGCCAAAGTGTCTTGTTGAAAACTATCGAATTCAAGATCCCGTAATTTCGGCAAGAGTGGACGGAGGCGTTCTTCGAATCCAGACATTCTGTCGCGATATGTTGAGATTTTACTGATGAAGTCTTTGTCGCGGATAGCGCCACGTTCTATGGATCTTACGAGGAATGCGAGAACGCTTTGCCCCTCGTCGAAGCTTGTTGCATAGTTATCATGGTGCTCCCATTCGTAATCCTCATCAAACCAGGCGGCTGAATACTTCGAGACGTTATCAGTTAACTTGACTAGCCAATCGCTAAACAGGTAATCCATGTTCTTGCAGATTCTGTCTCGAGCAAATTGCGACTCGATCCTAGATTCGAGTTTCGTTGTGACGTTTTTTATAGCATCACGAAGTGATTCGTAGTCAAATGCTTTGGGGTTTCTAGAAGCGCAATTGGGGTCCACTTGCTCAAACGCTTCAGTCATCATCTCTGCATGAATAAGTGCCTCAAAATAATGAGGAGCTGCTAGACGATCCCCTATTTTCTGTTCTTCGACCGAAATTGCAGAGTAGATGAATGCGTCGTTCAGCTCAGCGACGCACCGATGATACGCGTCGCCTGTCGCTAGATTCAGCGATTCATCTACGAGATGATCCCACCATTGCGAATCTGGTGTTACATTTGGATCATTTTCCCATAGATCTGATAGCTTTGACATTCTACATCACTCCCATTTTCTGTTATTTGCATTTGAAGCCACTCGACGTCGCAGATAACCCTTATTAGCGATGAAGGCGGTTATAGGTGATGCCTTACCGTTGTTGTCTACGCTCAAAAGTATGCCGACTTTAGTTTCTGTATCTAATTTTACTACAGTTCTTTTGTCAAGCAATACCCTTAAGCCATTTTGTTCCACTACGTCAAACTGCTTGAACTGCATGCATGTCGCCTCATTAGTAGACGCCGCTAGTCGACTGAGGTATGCGACAACATCAGCATCGCTATTTAGTCCACAATTACGTGCAATCTTAACTCCATGACGAGATATTATGTGGTTATAGAAACTCTCGTTTCCTTTTTTGTACGGACATGTGGTAGTTTTCCACCAGGATATGTCGCTAGGTATATCATATCGACAGACTGCATTAGTTTTCATCTCTCGATTATGTCGCATGTCTAGATACTGGCATTTATTTTGCCATTGCTTGAAGGAAGGGACTGCGAATGTCTGACCTATCTCACCTAGTCGCTTGAAGTGTTTCTGAAACGCTCGTTGATTTGTTGGATCGACACTACAATTGTTGCCTGTTGCAGTATCTTCATCATTGCTCTTAGGCGTGCCGGCTTGTGATAAAATTCTTTTCTCGATATCTTCGCTTTGATCGCAGTATGAGAAAATGTCTCTATATAGTACAGTACATAATGACTTTCTGCATTCTAGGGTTAATTCAAGTGCTCGACGGGCACTAGGATCTTCGATATGAGACAAGTTCTGTCTTGATTTTACGATGAGTCGATCGAGCCTCGTTAGTTTACCTCGAATTCCGTGAGATGAGCGAAGTTTTTCTCTGTAGTTTCGCAGTGCTTTGATAACTGCTTCGTAATTTGAGGTCATGATGATTGTCTGTTCTTCTCGGTTTGAGGTGGCTCCGGAGGTATTGTTTTCACCTCGGTCAAAGCTGATTTAATTAGTCTTTGGCAGTTGATAACACCTTGGGTGGCGGATGTTAGCTGACCAGCCATCTTATTGACCTGCTTGTGGCTCCCCGCAGTCTGTCGAGTTTTTTGCTCGACGTCGACACATTCTTCTTCAATGATTTTCGTGAGGTGTAGCGCAGACAAGAGTGCTTTGCGCACGGCTTTGCGGTGTCGTCGCCAGGCTCGTTTTGTTATCGTGGACATAGGTGTTATCCTGTTACTTGCTAGCGTCTTTGATGAAGTCGCCCGCAGCTTTCTGTAGGGCAGACATGGCCATGCTGCAGTTGGCGAGAGATTTGGCGGCGCTGCTAACTTGCTGGGCGGCAGCTGCGCCGCTCTTTGACGGTTTGGAAACCATGCTCAGCTTCTGTGCTTTTTTGCGTAGCGTTTCTGCCGTCGAGTTAGCGCCCTGTCCGAGTTTGCTGGCGTCGTCTGCGATCTGTTGGACGGCTGTGATGACCTCGGCTAAGTTCTGCATCGTCTATTCCTCGGTGTGTGAGCGATTTAGATTCGGGCAGCTTGTGTGGCGCTCTTTTCGGCTTGCTGGAGAGCGGTCTCCGCTTTTTTAAGGCTGCTGGCGGCGTCCGTCAGGGCCTTAAGCATGTTCTTGTCGTGGTTGTTGCGGCCGCCTTTGAGTTCGGCCTGGACGCGGCTGATGTTGTTTTGGTTGCTTTTCTTGAATAGGCTGATCTGCTTTTGCTGGTTTTGGATGTCGCGCTTGATGTCTTCGATGGTTGAAATTATCTCGGACAGTGCCATGATCGTAGAGCCTCCTCGCTCAGACTTTGCAAAATGGTCAATTTATTGAGGGGATGACGGTGTACGGGATGACACCTTGCGGTGCACTCATCACTGCGCTGTCCCACACAAGGGCGCGGTTGTCTTGTGGTGTCCAGGCCAGGAGTGGCTCTTTGAAGATGTCGCATGCCGATGCTGAATCGAGGTGCATGGCGACGTGGATATCGAAGGATGCGTCTCCGTCGAAACCCATGACTTCCTTGAAGGAGTCGAGTTTTGTCCACCAGCCCAGAAGATGTATTCCTACGGTAGGGGCGGACTTGGCTAGCTCTTGCACGTCGTCGCTGTCGCTGCGCCAGCGCTCCAGGCCAAACCCGATCACGTAGACGGGCGGTGCACTGGCGTCATCGGCGCGGTCCGCGACCTGCTCGGCCAGCTCATCGACGAGGGCGTCGGCCTCGTGCTTGTCGACAACGCGGTAGGTGCCGCCGATCTTGGTGAGCTGCTGCTCGAAGGCGGCACGCACGGCGTCGCGGGCCGGTAGGTGCCAGTCGCCGATGAGGTCGAGAAGGATGAGCTCGGCAGCGGGCCTGCTGTGCAGGAGGGAGAGCGCGGCGTTGAGTAGGACGGCGTGGCCCGGGCCTGTGCCAAGCAGCGCCAGGTTGCGGCCGACGTCGGTCGTGAAGTCGACCGTGAGCGGGGCAGTCCCGACGCTGATGCGTCTACCGAGCATCGCCTGGCCGGCGTGGAGCGACGGCAAGATGCGTGCGTCGTCGTGGAGACTGAGGCGGCGTTCGCCCTCGAAGACCTCTGGTGGGGTGACGGTGCCTTGGGCCTGCTGCCACCAGGCGGTGCGCAGCTTGGCCAGGATGGCGTCGTCGGCATAGGCGATGGTGGTCTTGCGGTTGGAGGACAGCTCTCCGTAGTCGAGGTTGACGATGGCCTCTCTGGAGCGCAGATGGCTGGCAGCGTCGTTCTTGAACCCCAGTGTGGCGTGGGACTCCGCCAAGGAGTTCTTCAGAGCGATGCGCACCGGCACCTGGCCGAAGAGCCCTTCGCCTGCAGTGCCACCCAGGAGGTAGCCGCTGCTGATCGTCTGGGAGGCCAGGATGAAGTGGATACCGCAGGCACGGAACAACCGGGCACCCTTCACCAGCAGATCGACCGCGCTCTCGGCGGTGTCGTCGTCCTCGCCGAAGAGCATCTGGAACTCGTCGATGACCACCACGATGCGGGGCATGACGGCCTCAGGATCAGCCAGGCGGTACTGGCGGATGTTCTGTACGCCGGATGCCTTGAAGGTGGCCATGCGCTGGCGGTAGATGGCGAAGAGGTGGCGCAGGACGTTGACGCCGTACTCCCGATCGGCGTCCAGCCCCAGCACGCGAGCGTGCGGCAGGAAGGAGCCGGTGCTTGGGTCTGGGGCGAAGGCCTGGAGAGTGACACCCTCCTTGAAGTCGAGCATGTAGAACTTGACCTCGCTGGGGGAGTAGCGCTGGCACAGGGAGTGCACCACCACCGAGATCAGGTTGGACTTGCCCTGCCCAACCGCTCCGGTGATCAGGGCATTGTGGCGCTGATTGAGTTCGTCGCCAAGCGTGACCTCGATGGTGGACATCCCATAGGTGCCGACCGCAAAGCTGATGCCGTCCCGACTGGACTGCGACCAGGGGGCATCCAACGGCTGCACCTCACTAAAGGCCACCGGCTCCACCTGTGCCGACGCAACGGCGGACGCCACCCGGCGACTGACTGCGATCAGCTCATCAGCGCTCGGTGGGTCGAAACGGCCCCGTACGCCACTGCGTTCGTCTAGAACCGTGCTTCCGTCGACCTGGCACTGCTGGCTCAGGCCAAGAACAAGCTCGTTGACCCCCAACGTCATGGAGTGGATGAGGAAGGTAACGCCGGCGGCTGGGCCGGCCTTGAACAGGACGGTGAGCTTGTCCTTGATCTCATCGCTGAGCAGCTCATAGTCGGTGGACAGGACAACCAGTTTGAAGCCCTCCACCTTGGGTGAGAGCTGTCGGCGGAAGTCCAGCAGGCTCTCCGTGCGCCCCTGGATGACGTTGAGGACGGCCTGGATGTGCTCGTGCAGGTGGTGGATGGTCTCGGTGAGCTCCTGCGTGTCGTTGATGTGGTGCAGGATCTTCTCCCCACCGCTGTTGACCTCCTGGAACGGCGCTGCCATACCCTTGAGCGCATCATCGAAAACCAGCACCTCTAGCTGTCCTGGCGCAGTCTCTTCCAGCGCTTTGGCCATGAGAAACTGAGTGAACCGCACCGAGTCACGATTCACCAAGGAATCCTCGACCCATATGTTGCTCCGCCCGATGAAGCCCAGGATGTCATTGCCAAGAGAGACCGTGTCGGCTACCTGACTTTGCATCGTTGATCCAATCGCCGAAATATTACGGTACCCATGCCTATCATGATTCTTCTGTCATGGCTTGTAGGGCGGCGCTCACTTTTTCGTGCTCGACGACAGATTGATCGTAGGCCTCCTTCATGCGTTTGTACTCGGCGTGGCGGACAAAGAAGAATACAACCCAAGCGGTCGGCACCGCAAAGAATAGCAATGTCACGATGTTGGGGTATGCGATGAATGCGATAATGCCGAGAACGGCGATCCCAACTGCCTTGAGTGGGAAATCCGGGACCCGGTTCGGGTCGGCGGGCGGAACCTGCAGCAGCTCGATGCGCTTGATGTAGAGATCGATGAACGTGATGATGCGTTTCGTAAGGTGCTGCGGTACGCCAAGACTAGTGAACTTGTCTCGCATGTTACGGAACCAGTTCTTCGACTTCTCGAGCTCATTCATGTCATAGCAGTGTTTCTCAATCGCTTCGCAGCAGTTCTGGCTGACAGCGAGGAGTGTGGCAGAATCCATATCTGGGTCAGCCTTAAGGCCCTCAACGCAGATATCGATTGCTCTCGTGTATTGCTTCATCTCGACGTAGCATGCTGCCATGCGGAATGCGATGTCGGGAATCATTTCGCGCGGCGCCTTGGTTAGCGCACGCTGGAAGCACTCAATACCTTTTTCGTACCTCTTTGTAAAGTAGAATGTGACGCCGCGTACTCGGTAGACATCCACAGTGTCTTCGCCGAGTTCGTCAAGAACATAGGCCTCGTCTGCATAGTGTTTTGCTTCTCGCCAGTTTTCCTCCGCTAGCTCGATCCATGCAGAGATCACATGGGCGTTGGGGTCGTCGCCATGCTCGTTTCGTGCCTTGCGTGCGGCAATGCTGGCCGCTCCGGGGTCGTCAGCGAAGTAGTACGTCCAGGCGCGGCCGATCCAGTCGATATCCTGCTCAGCCACTTCAGGCAGTGCTCGCAGAGAGCGGTCGTATGCATCGCGCGAGTCTTCGTTTGAGAACACGTTCGAGGCGTTCTCAATCATCTTGAGCTTTGCTCTTGCCTCTTCGCCGCGGCTGCCGTTCAGTGAGGCGCGTTGCCGCCACTGCATGCGGATCTTATTCAACTGCACCTGAATATCAGGGGTGGCATCGTCCTTGTCCAGGTTTAGTTCCTGGTAGTAGTCGACCATGGCGGCAGTCTGCTCATATGCCATCTTGGGGGTTCCTAACTCAACGATTCGGGATTCGGAGAGGAAAGCAAAACGAGTGGTAGACGCATCGTTGCGTGCAGGCGTCGGTGCTGTCCTGGCTCGCATTCGCTTGGCGAAACCGAGATTAGTGACACCGTGGCGTAATCGACCAGTCTGAGTGTTAAGACTGAGAAGTAAGACCTACCGAGAGGGTCTGGTGTGTGGTATCGCGCCTGCGTTGTGGAGGGCAAGCGTCGCTGCTAGTGAGGTAGCACAAGTGGCGCCTGTCGATATAGTCGAAAACCTCAGAGTACGTAGCGACTGTCGTCAAGTGAGTACGTGTGCCAAAGGGGGGCTGGTGTGATACCTAGTCTCACAATGTGGTCAATCGATGGAGTGGTATAAATTGATCTGTATCAAAGTGTGGTGTTGAGTCGTCAATGGTTGAAATGTCTCGCTGGGTGTTTTTGGCTTCATTCTTAGGGGAGGTCTCGCCTGGTGCGCCTGGAAGGTTGGCGAAAGTTTGCTGGTTCGCCTGGTGGGGGTGTTGACGTCTTCGTGCCGTAACTAATCTGTCTGCTGGTGCTGGCCAACTGCGTCGGCTGGCTTCGTTGTTGAATCATGCGTAGTGATGAGGAGATCAATGTGGATCAGGCGTGCTCGATCATTGTGGTTGACGACCACGACATCATTGCCAAGGGCTGCCGCCTGGTGTTCGAGGACGCCGGGCTGCCATGGTCGGTGCGGTGGTGCGCCAGCCTGCGTGATGTGGAGTGGCCCGATGGCCGGGTGCTGGTGATCCTGGATCTGCGGCTGGAGGACGGCTCCACGCCAACACAGAACCTGCACGAGATTGAGCGGCGCGGCCTGCCCGTCATCGCCTATACATCGGCGGAGAGCCCGATCCTGGTGCGTGAGGCGATTGCCGGGGGAGTTCTGGCGATCGTGCGTAAGTCCGGGCCGTCGAGCGACCTGGTGCTGGCGATCCAGGACGCGCTGGATGGCAGGCCGAGTGCCGGCCTGGACTGGGCAGCGGCGCTGGATGCTGATGAGGACTTCGTCGTCGACTACCTGGCGCCGATAGAGGCTGACGTCCTGGCGCACTACGCAGAGGGTGAGAAGTCTGAGACGGTGGCCCGGATTCTGAGCCTGTCGAAGAACACCGTCAACACCTACGTGGCGCGTATCCGAGACAAGTACCGCGCTGCTGGGCGCCCAGCGGACACCCGCGTCGACCTCTTCCGCCGAGCGGCCGAGGACGGGCTGGTGAGCTACTATGACTGACCGCCTCGGCGGGGACGCTGAGCGAGTCAGTTCCCCCGGTGAGTACCGGCTGCATGTGCGCCGTCTGGTGGCGTTGTTCGCCGGCCTTGGCGTCCTGGAGATTGGCATCCTGTCGGGCCCAACGGTCTACTTCACCGAGGGCGTGAAGCCGATTGCGGCCGCCCTGCTCTTGGCGCCGATAGTGGTGCTGGCGGTGGTGATAGCCGGCGTGGCGGCGGGCACGATCTATCTGCGCCGCTGTGGGAGTCCTCGGCGAGACTTGCTGCGCAGAGCCGATCGGTTGCTCGCCGGCCTGCTCGCAGCGCTTCTCGGTGTCTATGTTGCTGTCGCGTGTGTCCTTGCTGCGACCCGGCTACTGCCGATTGCGGCGCCGGGCGACGCGCTGGCGCGGATGCACCCGATGCTGGGCTGGTACTTCGTCATCGCTGCGGCGGCAGCTGTGGTACTGACGCGGCGGTGGCGCTTCATATTCGTGGTGGCGCTGGCGCCGCTGCTGCTCATGGTCAATGCCACGGCGATCGGTGAGCTGCAGTTCGTCTCGGTAGAAGACGTCATGCTCGATATGGCAACTAACCTGGCCACCATCGGTGCACTGACTTGGCTCCTCCGACTGGCGGAGACCTCGGACGCCAGCGGTGCCCAGCAGCGTGCACAGGCTGTGGAGCTGGCTGCCCGGCAGGCCAGCACTCGAGCCCAGCATGAGGCCAACAGCTTCATCCACGATCACATCCTCTCCGCCTTGATCGCCGTCGCCAACCGCCTGCCCGACCGGGCCGCCCTCCGCGATAGCGCCCGCCAGGCGCTCGACTCACTCAGCGCAGGCACGACAGTGGCCAGCCCGGTTGCCACCAGGACACTGCTGAATGACGTTGCCGGACGGGTTGGCGTCATGGCTGGCGATATCCGTACCGACGTCGTTCTCACCCGCGAGCACGAGATACCGCCCGAGGTAGCACAGGCGATCACCGAGGCCACGCTGGAGGCGGTGCGCAACTCACTGCGCCACGCCGGCAACAAAGACACTCCGGTGATGCGCACGGTGACTCTTACCAGCGACGCCTGCGGTATCACCATCGAGGTGAATGACAACGGATGCGGCTTCGACCCTGCCGTGGCTGGGCGTGGCAGGCACGGCGTGTCTGGCTCGATCATCGCTCGTATGCAAGACGTCGGCGGCCGTGCGACCGTTGACTCAGTGCCGGGGGAAGGCGCCTGTGTCACCTTGCGATGGCGACCTAACCTGGATTCGGCCGATCAACAGCGACCCGAGCGCGATGCCGCCCAGAGCGAGGCAGCCAGCTGGGAGCGGTCGCTGTCTGCCTCCATGGAGTCCGCTGGTGCCCGTGCCATCGCCGCAGGGCTCGCCCTGGTGCATTTCATCCTGCTTGTCTACGAATGCGCCGTGCACAGCTATTGGCACTGGCCTCCAGCCGCACTGAGCTTCATCGCACTGCTGCCGCCTGCTGTCCTTCTGCTCAAGGCATGGCCGGACGCCCTGCTTCCGCGCTGGGTGGCGCAACTAACTGTCGTCGTCATCGCTGCGGTCAACTTTCTCGTGCTCCCACAGATCATCACCACCGGCTGGCCCGGCTACGCGTCCTGGTGCACCGGCGCTGGTAGCGATCTGAGCCGTGGCCTGCTGATGCGCGGCCGCCCCGTGTATGCCTGGGCAGGCAGCGCAGCCACGACACTGGCCACCGCCTACTGGGTCATCTCCACCGGGCGGC
>ERZ772927.821-NODE-821-length-10633-cov-391.281_pt1 | contig 10633 bp, 8 predicted proteins | sample MGYA00512115_ERZ772927 | MGnify/ENA primary metagenome ERZ772927 (study PRJEB29015, sample SAMEA2737924) | human oral metagenome | biome: human oral; feature: human-associated habitat; material: dental | place: China | collected 2013 ... | reverse complement strand
GGGGGGCGTCGGCGTCGGCGGTGTTCCAGAAGCCGATGAGCAGGTAGGAGGCCAGCCCCACGCCCTCCCAGCCGACGAAGAGCACGATGTAGGAGTCACCCAGGACCAGGGTGAGCATCGCGGCGATGAAGAGGTTGAGGTAGGCGAAGAAGCGGCGCCGGTCGCGGTCGTGGGCCATGTAGGCCACCGAGTACAGGTGGATGAGGAAGCCGACGCAGGTGACCAGCGTGACGAAGGTCAGCGACAGCGGGTCCAGGCGCAGGCCGACGTCGACGCTCAGGTTCCCGGCGGAGAACCAGTGGTAGAGGGGCAGGCCGATGACGCGTTCCTCAGCGGGCAGGCCCAGGACCTGCACGAGGATGCCCACGCCCAGGCAGGCGGCGGCGAAGGAGGCCGCCAGGCCCAGCCAGTGGCCCCAGGCGTTGGAGCGGCGGCCGGCCAGCAGCAGGAAGGCGGCGGAGGCCGCGGGGACGGCGATGAGCAGCCAGGCCCAGGAGGCCAGGCCGGTGGCCTCGGTCAGGGGCGTCACGACGGCGGTGACAGGAGCGGGAAGCATGTCGGTGGTCTCTCCCCTCAGTTCTTGAGCAGGTTCTCGTCGTCGACCGACGTGGACCTGCGGGTGCGGAAGATGGATACGACGATGCTCAGACCCACCACGACCTCGGCGGCGGCCACCACCATGACGAAGAAGGCGAAGACCTGACCGGTGAGGTTGCCGTGGATCCGGGAGAAGGTGACCAGGACCAGGTTGACGGAGTTGAGCATGAGCTCAACCCCCATGAGCTCGATGATGGCGTTGCGGCGCAGCAGCACCGTGAGTGCCCCCAGGGTGAACAGCACCCCGGCCAGGATGAGGTAGACGGTGATGGGGAGACTCACTTCTCCTCCTTCTGCTCCGGGGCGGCCGAGTCGGCTGCCCCGTCATCGCTGAGGACGGGCTGCTTGACGGTGGGGGCGGCGGCGCCGGGCATGGACGGCATCCCGGAGCGGCGGGCGTCCCGGGGGCCGCCGGCCCGACCGGTCTGGCTGGCCCCGGCCAGACGGGAGACGATCGTGCCCGAGCGCTGGGCCAGTCCCATCTCCGGGGAGACGTCCGACAGCTCCAGGCCCTGGCCGCGGGCCCGCAGGACCCGGGGCACGGACTCCTCGACGGCCTCGCCCTGGGCGTCCAGGGCCGGGGCGGCGGCGGAGTTGGTGGAGGCGTAGACGCCGGGCATGGGCTTCTGGCCCGGGTGGGCGCCCTTGGCGGCGTAGTCCTGCATCTTGCCCGCGGCCACCGCCCGCTGACTGAGCCGGGCCCGGATGCGCTGGCGGTGGGTGAGGGTCAGGGCGCCGACGGCGGCGACGATGAGCAGGATGGCGGTCAGCTCCATGGTGACGACGTGGTCGTGGTAGAGCGTGACGGCCAGCAGGTCGGGAGCGGCCTTGGCGCCGTCCTTGAGACCGGCCGGCTTCGGCAGGGTGGAGCGCCACACGACGGCGGTCAGGGCGCCGGCCAGCCCCAGTCCCAGGAGGATGAGGACCGGGCGCCTCATGACAGTACCGGCGGCACCCACCGGCTCGTCACCGCCCACCCCCACGAGCATGATGACGAACAGGACGAGGGTCATGACAGCGCCGGTGTAGACCACGACCTGGGTGATGCCCATGAAGGGCGACTCGTTGACGATGTAGAGGACGGCCAGCGAGATCATGATGCCGATCATGTTGATGGCGGCGTTCACAGCACGCTTGGCGGTCAGGACGCCGATGCCGCAGGCCACGGTGACCAGGGCGACGACGCCGAAGACGATGGCCTCGCCCAGCCCCAGGTGACCGTCCTGAGTCAGAGCGGTCGGGGCGACGGCGGGGGCTCCGGTCATCAGCAGGGTGCTCATCGCAGGGCTCCCTTCACGGTGTGGCGGCTGCCCCGGCCGGAGGCGGTGGGGGCGGCCTTGGCGCGGGCGGACTCCAGGCTGGGGTCCTCGGGTCGGTGGCTCCGCACCCAATCGATCTGGGCCTGGGTGGAGCCGACGACCTTCCCGCGGTAGTAGTCGCCGTCCTCGGTGCCCTCGACCATGGGGTGGGGGGCGGACACGGCGCCCTCGGGCACGGGGGCCAGCAGGTCCTCCTTCTCGTAGATGAGGCCCTCGCGGCCGGGGCCGACGAGCTCATCGAAGTCGGTGGACATGGTCAGGGCCCGGGTGGGGCAGGCCTCGATGCACATGCCGCAGAAGATGCAGCGCAGGTAGTTGATCTGGTAGACGCGGCCGTAGCGCTCGCCGGGCGAGTACTGGGCGCCGGGCTCGTTGGAGGCGGCCTCGACGTAGATCGCATCGGCGGGGCAGGCCCAGGCGCACAGCTCGCAGCCGATGCACTTCTCCAGGCCGTCGTCGTAGCGGTTGAGCTGGTGGCGCCCGTGGTAGCGGGGCATCACCTGTGGGGGCTCGAAGGGGTACTGCTCGGTGACCACCGGGCGGAACATCGAGGAGATGGTGACCCCGTAGCCGGCCACGGGCGCGAAGGCGCGGGCCAGGGCGGAGGGAGCGTCGCGCAGCCACTTATCGTGCTGCGAGCCCCGGGAACGGTGGGGGCGATCAGTCATCTTTTCCCTCCTGGGGTGCCTCAGCGGCCGTGTCTGTGTCCTTGCCGCCGGCCGGGTCGGCCTTGAGGTCAAGGGTGAAGGTGGGCAGGGCGGTGGCTGCGTCCGTACCGGCCGGAGCTGCCGTGCCGGCCACACCTGCTAAGTCGGGGGACTCGGCAGAGGCGGCGGAGTCTGCGGAACCGGCTGCGTCGTCGTCATCGACGTCGGTGTCCTCCAGGAGGCCGACGGCGGTGGCCGCCCCGGTCTCGGAGTCACCGGCCGCATCGGTCGCCTGCGCCGCCAGGGCGGCGCGGCGGGCGCGCGGTGAGGGCGGCAGGGAGCTGCCCGGAGGCGGCGGGACCGGGAAGCCCTCGAGGAAGGCGACGTGGTCGTCCTCGGCGTCCAGGATCTCGACGTCCTCGTCGTCCGCATCCTCGTCGTCGTAGTCCTCATAGTCCTCGTAGAGCTCCTCCTCTTCCTCCTTGTCGGGAATGAGGAAGAGGATGAACATGATGACGCAGAAGACGACGGCCATCGGCAGCAGCAGGGCCTGCACGGAGGCGCCCGAGAAGGTGCGGAAGGCGCGCACCACGGCCACCAGCACGAACCAGACCAGAGAGATCGGGATGAGGACCTTCCAGCCCAGCTTCATGAAGTGGTCGTAGCGGATGCGCACGAGGGTTCCGCGGGTCCAGATCATGAAGAACATGACGGCCCAGACCTTGGCGACGAACCACAGCATCGGCCACCAGCCGGAGTTGGCGCCCTCCCAGAACAGGCTGAGGATCGCCGAGCGCCAGCCGCCCAGGAACAGGGTGACGCACACGGCCGAGACGTTGAACATGTTGATGTACTCGGCCAGGAAGTACCAGGCGAACTTCATCGAGGAGTACTCGACCATGTGGCCGGCGACGAGCTCGCCCTCGGCCTCGGGCAGGTCGAAGGGGAGGCGGTTGACCTCACCGACCATGGAGATGACGTAGATGATGAAGCTGGGCACCATCGCCACGGCCCACCAGATGCGCTGCTGGGCGGTCACGATCCCGGAGGTGGACATGGTCCCCGAGGCCAGGAAGACCGTGAGGATGGACAGGCTCATGCTCAGCTCGTAGGAGATGACCTGAGCGGCGCTGCGCACGGCGCCGAAGAGCGGGTAGGTGGAGTGCGTGGACCAGCCGCCCAGGATGATCCCGTAGACGCCGAAGGCGGTGATGGCCAGGATGTAGAGGACCGCCACCGGGAAGTCGGTCAGCTGCAGGGGCGTGGAGTGGCCGAAGATGCTCACCTGCGGCCCGAAGGGGATGACCGCGTAGACCATGAAGGCGCTGAAGGCGGCGATGAGCGGCGCCAGGAGGTAGATGACCTTCTCGGCCCCCTTGAGCCAGAAGTCCTCCTTCATGATGAGCTTGCCTGCGTCGGCGACCGCCTGGAGCAGGCCGAGGGGGCCGTTGACGTTGGGGCCCAGGCGGGTCTGCATGCGGGCCAGGCCGCGCCGCTCCACCCACAGCGCCATCATGACGCTGACGATGAGGAAGGCGACGATGAAGCCGGCCTTGATGAGAGTCAGCCACCAGGTCTCGGCGGAGAAGTCGGCGGTCACGCCCCCGTTGGGGAGTGCGTCGTCGGCAGCGGCCTGAGCCGCGTAGATCGGGTTCACCTCAGTACCTCCGCTGCATGGGTCACGGTGACCCGGGAGCCGTGCCCGGCGCCCAGGGTCTGGTGGACGGTGGAGCCCGCCGAGCACTCGGGCAGCCACACGGTGCCGTCGCTGACGCCGCCGACGACGGCCGGCAGGGTGATGGATCCGGCGGCGGTCGCCACGGTCACCTCCTGGCCGGCTGCCAGCGACAGGCGCTGGGCGAGGTCGGCGCCCACCCGGGCGACGGGGCGCAGGGCGGTGGCGGCCAGGAAGGGCTCACCGTCCTGGAGGCGCCCGGCGTCGAGCATGGGCTTGTGAGTGGTCAGTCGGGCCTCGACGCCGTCGTCGGCGGGGGCGGGGGCGCCGGCGCAGACCGCCGGGGCGGGCCCGAAAGCGACCGACGGGCGCTGCCCGCGCCACAGGCCCAGGTCAGCGAGCTGCTCGTGCAGGACGACCAGGTCGTCGACCTGCAGGTCGACTCCCATCTCGTCGGCGAGCATGCCCAGGACCTGGCGGTCGGTGCGCGAGCGCGAGACGTGGGCCTGGCCGAAGGGGCGCACGCGCCCCTCCCAGTTGACGAAGGTGCCGTTCTTCTCCACGGCCGGGGCCACGGGCAGGACGACGTCGGCGTGCTCGCTGACCTCGCTGCGGCGCACCTCGAGCTGGACGGTGAAGCCGCTGGCGGCCAGGGCCGCGCGGGCCAGACCCGGGTCGGGGAAGTCGCGCAGGTCGATGCCGCCGACAACCGCGCCGCCCAGGCTCCCCTCCAGGAGCGCCGAGAGGATGGCGGTGACGTCGCGGCCCGGTGTCGCGGGCAGGAGGTGCTCGGGGCCCAGGTTCCAGGCCTGCTCGACCTGGGCGCGGGCCTCGGGGTCGGCCACGGGGCGACCGCCGGGCAGGAGGCCGGGCAGCAGGCCCGCCTCGATGCCGCCGCGCTCGCCGCTGCGGCGCGGCACCCAGGCCAGGTGGGCGCCGGTGGCGGTGGCCAGGGCGTCGGCGACGCTCAGCAGGCCGGGGACGCGGACGGCGCGCTCACCGATGAGGATGGTGGCGCCGTCGGCCCGCAGGGCCTCGACGAGCTCGGGGTGGGTCTGGCTGAGGTGGGCGACGACGCGGGCCTCCTCACCGGGCGGGGTGAGGACGGCCTGGGCGGAGAGCTTGCGGCTGCCGGCGCTCAGGCAGGTGGTCACGGTGGCCACCTTGACGCCGCCGGCGCGCACGCCCTTGCGCAGGCGCAGGAACAGGGAACCGCACTCGTCCTCGGGCTCCAGGCCCAGGAGCAGGACCTGTCCGGCCCGCTCCAGGTGGCGGTAGGTGACGGCGCCCAGCCCGGTGCCGGCCACGCGGGCGGCCAGGAAGGAGTCCTCCTCCTGGCTGTGGCTGCGCACGCGCTGGTCGATGTCGTTGGTGCTCAGGACGGTGCGGGCGAAGCGGGACCAGGCCCAGGCGTCCTCCAGGGTGAGGCGGCCTCCGGGCAGGAGCCCCACTCCCCCGTCTGCGGCGGCGCGGGCCAGCCCCTGGGCGGCCACGTCCAGGGCGTCGGACCAGGAGGTGGTGACGAGCTCGCCGGTCTCCTCGTCGCGCACGAGCGGGACAGTGAGGCGGTCGGGCTGGGAGGACCAGGTGAAGGCGAAGCGGTCCTTGTCGGTGATCCACTCCTCGTTGACCTCGGGGTCGTTGCCGGCGAGGTGACGCAGGACGACGCCGCGGCGCATGTCGACGCGGATGGCGGAGCCGGAGGCGTCGTGCTCGGTGACGGAGTCGGTGGAGACCAGGTCCATGGGGCGGGCCCGGAAGCGGTACTTCGCGGAGGTCAGGGCGCCCACGGGGCAGATCTGGATGATGTTGCCCGAGAAGTAGGAGGCGAAGGGGCGCCCGGAGGCGTCCAGGTCCTCGCGGCCGGCACCGAGGTCGGGGCCGTAGTCGGTGCCGTCGGAGGCGCCGGGCTCGCCGCCTGGGCCGGTCAGGTCTCCCAGGGCGCTCAGGGAGGGCACGCCACGGATCGTCTGGAGGTCGGCGTCGAGCCCCTCCTGGGGCGCCTCGGTGTGGAAGTCCAGGACGCGGGCGTCGAAGCGCCCGATCTGCTCGGAGTACAGGCCCCCGGTGTGCTCGGGCTCGCCGTCCATGTCGAAGGAGGGGTGCCCGCCGCCGCGGCCCTGGAGGGCGATGAAGGGGTCACCGGGGATCTGGTCGGCGAAGCGCACGCAGCGCTGGCACAGGATGCAGCGGTCGCGGTCCAGCAGGATGTTGCTGGTCAGGCGCAGCGGCTTGGGGAAGGTGCGCTTGACGTCGGTGAAGCGGGTGGCGGACTGGGCGCCGGAGGCCATGAGCTCCAGGGCCTGGTTCTGCAGGGGGCACTCGCCGCCCTTGTCGCACACCGGGCAGTCCAGCGGGTGGTTGATGAGGAGGAACTCCATGGTGCCGGCCTGGGCCTTGGCGGCGACCTCGCTGGTGGCCTGGGTGGAGATCTCCATGCCCTCCATAGCGGTCATGGCGCAGGAGGGCTGGGGCTTAGGCATGGGCCGCACGACGCCGTCGCGCCCGGGCATGGCCACCTCCACCAGGCACTGGCGGCAGTTGGCCGACGGCGCGAGCAGCGGGTGGTCGCAGAAGCGCGGGATGCGCACGCCGACCTGCTCGGCGGCGCGGATGAGAAGGGTCCCCTTCTCGACCTCGACGGGCAGCCCGTCAATAGTCATGTGGACCATCTCGGGGGCCGGGGGCGCCGCGGGTGCGGAGCTCTTGGTGGTCGTCTCAGCAGTCATGGCTCACCGTGCGCTTTCGAAGACGGAGGAGGCGGCGTAGGGGAAGAGCTCGCCGGCGGCGGCGGTGTAGCCGGCCTCGAACTCCTCGCGGAACCGCTTGATGCCGGTCAGGACCGGGGTGGCGGAGGCGTCGCCCAGGGCGCAGAAGGAGCGTCCGGCGATGTTGGAGGCGATGGACTCGAGCTTCTCGACGTCGCCGGGCAGACCGCGCCCGGCCTCCAGGCGCAGCATGATCTGGCGCATCCAGTAGGTGCCCTCGCGGCAGGGGGTGCACTTGCCGCAGGACTCGTGCTGGTAGAACTCGGTCCACCGGGTGACCACGCGCACCACGGAGACGGTCTCGTCGAAGACCTGCAGGGCGCGGGTACCCAGCATGGAGCCGGCCTCGGCCACGGACTCGTAGTCCAGGGGGACGTCGAGCTCGTCGGGGCCGAAGATCGGCGTCGAGGAGCCTCCCGGCACCCAGAACTTCAGCTCGTGGCCGGGGCGGATGCCGCCGGAGAGCTCGATGAGCTCGCGCATGGTGATGCCGAAGGGGGCCTCGTACTGGCCGGGGTGGGCCACGTGGCCGGAGACGGAGAAGATGCCGTGGCCCTTGGACTTCTCGGTGCCCATGGTGGAGTACCACTGGGCGCCGCGGGCCAGGATCGCCGGGACCGAGGCGATGGTCTCGACGTTGTTGACCACCGTGGGCCGGGCGTAGAGGCCGGCGACGGCGGGGAAGGGCGGCTTGAGGCGGGGGTGGCCGCGGCGGCCTTCCAGGGAGTCCAGCAGGGCGGTCTCCTCACCGCAGATGTAGGCGCCGGCACCGGCGTGGGCGGTGATGCGCAGCCGCTGCTGGCCGTCGAGCCCGAAGCCGGTGTCCAGCAGGCCGGACTCGGTGGCCTCGCGCACGGCGCTGAGCAGGCGGCGGTAGACGTGGGGGACCTCGCCGCGCAGGTAGACGAAGGCGTGGTCGCCGCCGATGGCTCGCGAGGTGATGGCGATGCCCTCGATGAGCGCCTGCGGGTTGGACATGATGGTGGGGATGTCCTTGCAGGTGCCCGGCTCGGACTCGTCGGCGTTGACCACGAGGTAGCGCGGGCCGCCGTCGACCGGGGGCAGGAAGGACCACTTCAGGCCGGTGGGGAAGCCGGCGCCGCCGCGTCCGCGCAGGCCGGAGTCCTTGATGAGGCCGATGAGTTCCTCGCAGCTGAGGGTCTTGGCCTTCTTGAGGCCCTCGTAGCCGCCGTGGTCGAGGTAGGTCTGCAGGGTCCAGGAGCGCTCCTGGTCCCACAGGTCGCTCAGGACCGGGGTGAGGGTCCCCGGCGCGGTGTAGGTGGCGGTGTCACTCACTTGGTCTCCTCCTTCGGCGCGGTCCAGCCCTGCTCGCGGGCGATGCGCAGGCCGCGCAGGGTCGGCTCGCCGGGGCCGCGCCCCTCGTCGGTGCGGCCGTCCTCGAAGCCGGCCAGCAGGCGCTCGTTCTCGCGGAAGGTGGGGACGGTCTCGGGACCGCGGGTGGGGGCGACGTCCTCGCCGCGCTCGAGGGCCTTAATCATGGCGACGGCGGAGTCAGGGGTCTGGTTGTCGAAGAACTCCCAGTTGACCATGACGACGGGGGCGTAGTCGCAGGCGGCGTTGCACTCGACGCGCTCGAGGCTGATGGTGCCGTCCTCGCTGGTCTCCTCGGCGCCCAGGCCGGTGTGCTCGGTGACCGCCTTCCAGATCTCGTCCCCGCCCATGACGGCGCACAGGGCGTTGGTGCACACGCCCACGTGGTAGGTGCCCACCGGGTGACGGCGGAACTGGCTGTAGAAGGTGGCCACGGCGCTGACCTCGGCCCGCTCCAGGCCGAGCCGGGCGGCGCACAGGGCGATGCCGGCCGGGGAGACGTAGCCGTCCACGGACTGGATGAGGTGGAGCATCGGGATGAGGGCGCTGCGCTCCTTGCCCGCCGGGTAACGGGCGATGATCCGCTCGATGTCGACCTGCAGGCTCTGGGCGACCTCTGAGCTGTAGCCGGCGGCCACGGCGGCTTGCGCGACGGTGCCCACCGGGCCGACCGCGCTGACGGTGGCGATGGTCTCGACGGCCGGGTTGACTGCGTTCTCGGTGGTGCTCATCAGCGGTCCACGCCTCCCAGGACGGGGTCGATGGAGGCCAGGGAGGGGACCAGGTCGGCGATCATGCCGCCCTCGCCCATCATGGCCAGCGACTGCAGGTTGGAGAAGGAGGGGTCGCGGAAGTGGACCCGGTAGGGGCGGGTGCCGCCGTCGGAGACGGCGTGGACGCCCAGGACCCCCTTGGCGTGCTCGACCGTGGTGAAGACCTGCCCGGCCGGGACGTGGAAGCCCTGGGTCACCAGCTTGAAGTGGTGGATGAGGGACTCCATGGAGGTGCCCATGATCTCGCGCACGTGCTCCAGGGACTGGCCCTGGCCGTCGGTGGCGATGGACATGCGGGCGGGCCAGGCGATGGTCGGGTCGGCCACCATCGTGGTGTTGGAGGGGTCGTCGCCGCGGGCGGCGATCTCCTCGAGGCGGTCCAGGCACTGGGAGACGATCTTGAGGGACTCGTAGGCCTCGTCCAGGCGGATGCGCAGGCGGTTGTAGCAGTCGGAGACCTTGTAGGTGGGAACCCGGAAGTCGTAGGTCTCGTAGCCGCAGTAGGGGTTGGTGCGCCGCAGGTCCAGCGGGTAGCCGGCCGCGCGCAGGCAGGGCCCGGTCAGGCCCAGGGCGAGCCCTCCGGCCAGGCTGATCTCCCCCACGCCGATGAAGCGGGACTTGAGGATCGGGTTCTCCAGGAGCAGCAGCTCGAGCTCGTGGATGTCCTTCTTGATGTCCGGCATGACCGAGCGCACGAACTCGGTGAAGCCCTCGGGGATGTCCTGGGCCAGGCCTCCGGGGCGGATGTAGGCGTGGTTCATGCGCAGCCCGGAGACCATCTCGAAGGCCTTGAGGATGTTCTCGCGGCAGCGGAAGGCGATGGTCATGAGCGTGGTGCCGCCCATCTCGTTGCCCCCGGTACCCACGGCCACGACGTGGGAGGCGATGCGGTTGAGCTCCATGAGCAGCACACGGGTGACGGTGGCCTTCTCCGGGATGTCGTCGGTGATGCCCAGGAGCTTCTCGACGGCGAGCGCGTAGGCGACCTCCTGGAAGAAGGGGGCCACGTAGTCCATGCGGGTCACGAAGGTCTCGCCCTGCACCCAGGTGCGGTACTCCATGTTCTTCTCGATACCGGTGTGCAGGTAGCCGGTTCCGACGCGGACCTCAGTGACGACCTCGCCGTCGGCCTCCAGGACCAGGCGCAGCACGCCGTGGGTGGAGGGGTGGACCGGGCCCATGTTGAGGACGATCCGGTCGTTGCGCAGGCGGTCGGCCTCGTCGCGCTCGGCGATCTGGGCGACGACGTCGTCCCAGTCCCCGCCGCTGACGGTGAACTGTTCGGCGCCGGCGGACAGCTCGTCCGTGGCGGGGCCGGAGGCGCGGAAGGTGCGTGCGGTGCTCATCAGCGGTAGGACCTCCGAGTGTCGGCGGGCGGGGTCTGGGCGCCCTTGTACTCGACGGGGATGCCGCCCAGCGGGTAGTCCTTGCGCTGGGGGTGGCCCACCCAGTCGTCGGGCATGGCGGTGCGGGTCAGGTGGGGGTGGCCGTCGAAGACGATGCCCATGAGGTCCCAGGTCTC
>ERZ772927.815-NODE-815-length-10674-cov-392.014_pt1 | contig 10674 bp, 9 predicted proteins | sample MGYA00512115_ERZ772927 | MGnify/ENA primary metagenome ERZ772927 (study PRJEB29015, sample SAMEA2737924) | human oral metagenome | biome: human oral; feature: human-associated habitat; material: dental | place: China | collected 2013 ... | reverse complement strand
GCATGGGAGAACTCCTTGGTGACATGGGCTGGCGACGTGGCCAGGTGAGTGGTGGTGCACCGACGTAGTGCACCGTCACCAGGAGTTCGGAACCGATGGGTCTGCGGATGGGGATAAGTGAGTGACTCTGCTCACTGTAGGTAGTGGTGGGCGGAGGTTTCTCCTACAGGTAGGGCCGGTAGCTCACGTACCGGGGCTGTTGCCTGCTTGTGGTCACCGGTGTGAACTGATGCGTCGTGTGCTTCATGGCGGACGTGTGTCGGTGTAGTAGCACGATGATTCCGACGGCGATGGCTCCCAGCAGGATCGATGCAGCCCACGCTCGGAAAAGGACATACGGGAACGACTGTCCAATGCTGTTCAGCCCGAGCGCCGAGCCGATGGAGGTAGCGGAAATGCCATATGCGAGGAGGATGTACATGTTCGTGAGAGCCATAATGAATGGAGCAACGCCGACGATGCGTGAGAACGCCACTCGGTGATGGTTCTGAGAACCCAGGTAGAGGCTGGTGGTTGCGATTAAGGCTGTGACGATCATGAGGATGATACCGCTGACGAGAGGTGCTCCTCGATAGTTAGGTGCGGCTGAGACCGACATCCAGAGGTTGATTGTTCGCTCACTTGCGTTGATGCCGCTCATCATGTAGCGCACAGAAGTCGCCAGCTGGTGAAGAGCTATGACGAGCATGAAGAGGTTGACTGCTGATCCAAGTGTGACGAACCACGGCCGCGCAGCGGGCGTGTGTTGATTCATGATGGTTGCGGCGATTGCGGCGCTGCCGGTCGTCAGGAGGCACAGGAACGGCATCGGAGTGACAATGATGCTGTCGTTGAATATGAGGATGTCGATGAGCAGTATCTGAAACGTCGCAGCGACCATGACTGAGGTGGGGCGATTCTCAAAGATAGTTTTCAGTGACGAAAAGTGAAGGACGAACCACCAAACACCCGGGGTGCTGAGTGCATAGAACATCAAGTACAGGATGAAGTTCAGTGTGAAACCCGGAGGGGCGGTGAATCTGGGTTGCCTGTGGAGGTCGTAGAGGACCCATGCGACCTGAGTTCCGCAGGCGATCAGGGCTGTGACGAGGGCGATGACCCGGTCTCGCCTCCAGCGGGTGGGTGAGGGCAAGGCGGTCGTGCGGGTGACGCCGAGCGGTGGCGCGCTGACTGGTGCTGGCGGCGCGAACGGCTGCGGGGTCGCGGGGAGGGGCCCAGGGGTCGGAGCGGGGGCGAACCTGGGAAAGCTGGCAGTGGGCCCGGCCGAATAGGGGTCGATATCAGCGCCGTTGGTGACGATACTGCTGGCCGGCTGGCCGATGCTGGACAGGTGCGGCGCCACCGGCTGCGTCGGAGGAGCGGTCTGGGCCTGGAAAAGATAGGGGTAGTCGACCTGCTGCCCGCTCTGGGGGTCGTGGCCCGGCGTGAGGGCCGCATGCGGTGGCGACGCGGGGGCGTACGGCCCGTGTGGCATCACGCCGTATGGCGTCGCCGGGCCGTATCCGTCAGTGCCCGACGGTGTCGGTGTGGAGCTGCTCTGAGGTTGAGGTGGCTGCCGCATATCGGCATTGTGCTTGACCTGTCGGTCGGTGTCGATGACCGAGGTGATGTCGTGTGCCGACCCTGCGGTGGTGGGGCGGGATCAGTACCCGCTCCCCCACTGCGACTGGGAGCGGTGCTGCCTGCTGAAGCGGTTCTGCATGCCGTGGGGGCCGGCTGTGCCCGCGACGCCATACTGCTGCCGGCTGTGGCCACCGGGTGGAGTGGCTGCGGATCGGCGTCCGGCCATCAGCGTCGAACCGATGAGGAGGGCTCCCTGGCCGATGATGATCGCCATCGCGATTCCTGTGCTGGATGGCTGAAAAGCGTACTCGCCAACGGTGGGCAACCCGTAGGCGAGGACGACGACGATGTTATAGAGCGTCAAAAGTGAGACGGCGCTTGTGGACACGATTCGGAACGATGCGCTGGAAGGGCGCCGCATTCCCAGGAACAGGCCTGCGGTGGCCAGGGAGGTGACGATGGTGAAAATGAGTAGCCCTGCCGCGATGGGGAGGCCGGCACCCCCTGATTCTGACCATATGAACCAGGCGCTGGTCGTGTAGTTACTGAGGCCCCTTCCTGCCGATATGCTCACGTAGGCCGATATGGCGAGGTATGAAATGTGTACGGCGCTGTTGATGAGCACGAACTGGCAGGCTCCCAGGGCCAAGGTGGTGGGCCACGGCTGCGGAGTCGTTAAGCGCTGGTTGAGGCGTGTGGTGAGGATGGCGCCCACTGCGGTGACGATGAGTAGGAGGATAAAGGTGACGTTCTGCACGCTGGTGTACGGGTCCTGACTGTCGCCGGCGATGGGCATGGTGACAACGCCGTAGCCGAACCACAGTGCGAGCCCTAATATCTCAGTGACTGGCCGGTTGTGGAAGAGGTGGCGTAATCCGAAATAATGCCACCAGATCACTGGTGTGGCGATAATGAATAAGAGCGTCGAGATGATGGCTGTGTTCCACACGCTGCCCCGCGCCAAAGCGAGAAGAAAGGTGACATAGATGACGCCCTCAAGGGCGCAGCCAACGATCATCATGACCAGTGTCGCCGCCTTCAAGCCGCGCCATGGCACATGGTGTGGTGCATCCAAGGGCCGGGATGATGTCGTTCCCGGGCGCGGGCTGCCCACCTGCGGTGGTCTGGCAGGAGAGGAGTAGCCCGGTGCGGTGACTGCTCCGCTCAGGTATGCCGACCCGGTGCTCGAGCCCGCGCCTTGCTGAAACTGCTGGAACTGCTGCTGTTGCGGTTGGTACGGCTGATATGGCTGATACTGCGGCGCGGAGGTCTGCACGGGCGCAGGTGGATAGGGCTGGCCCGAGAAGGAGGGCGCCCCAGGTGGGCGCAGCACTGACTGGGTCGGAATCGCGCTCTGCGCGGGAGGCATGTACGCGCCGTGACCGGCCGGCGTCGGCGCCTGCCCGTAGGTCGCCCCGTTCTGCGGGGCGCCCGCCGGGACGGAGCCATAGGCTGCCTGCGGCGGGTACTGCGGGTTGGGTGGGCCGCTGTATCCCTGTGGCGGCGGATAGGCGGGCGGGTAAGTCATGACAACGTCCTGATGATCGTGGCTCTCAGCTCCAGAACCGCGCCTGGACCGCCGAGTCGTTCGGGGCGTGCGGCCCCAAGGAGCGGCAGCTCAGCTGCGGGAGAAGTGCGAGACGAAGTTACGGATGATCTGTCCGGCGTCGTGCTCCTCGGAGGACCGGGCCTGGGTGAGGATGTCCTCGCTCATGTCCGGGTCACCATAACCGGCCTCGTCGTAGATACTGACACGCCGCTCGAACTGGACGGCGTCGAGCTCGGGGTTGAACTGGCAGGCGTAGACGTTCCTGCCCACGCGCAGCATCTGGACCGGGCAGTCCGGCGAGCTCGCCAGCAGGGTCGCGTGCGCGGGGACCTCCCCGACTCCCTCGTAGTGGCCGGCGAAGACCGTGACCGCCTGGGGGAGCCCCTTCAGGATCGGGTCCTCGCGGCCCTCGGCCGTCAGGAACAGGTCAACGGCGCCCAGCTCCTCACCGAACTCCTCCTGCGTCCCGGTGCCCAGGTAGGCGGCCAGCACCTGGAGCGCGACGCCCGTGGCCAGAAGGGGAATGCCCTCCTTGAGGATCACCCCGAGCAGCTCGCGGATCTGCTCCTCGACGTTGAGCTGGCTGCGGGTCTTCTCGGCCGCCGGCGTGTCCGCGTTGTAGGGGCTGGCCCCGATGAGGACCCCGGAGACATCGGCCGCGGTGAAGGAGTCGAGGAAATCGACCTCCTCCAGGGCGATGTGCTGCAGGTCATCGCGCGATAGACCGCTCTGAGCCAGGAAGGACTCGTACTCGTCCTGCGCCGCCTCGTGCTCGGGGCGCGTGGTCACCATGATGAAAGGCTTCACGGGACCACTGTAGGGGACCGGTTGGCCGGGCGTGGCCGTGTGACCTCTAGACCACGAACAGGATGAGGATGAGGGCGCAGAGCCACAGGATGAGGGAGATGGTGCCCAGAATGAGGCCCAGCCAGGCCAGTCCCTCACCGGAGTTGTAGCTGTGGTGCAGGCGCCGCAGCGCACTGATGCCCAGGATGATCGCGGCGACGCCGACGAGGGGGATGAAACTGAGCAGTCCGCACACCAGGGCGGCCGTCGCCCCGGAGTCGCTGCGAGGGCGGGGTGCGGTGTAGCCGGGGCCGGAGAAGATTTCTGCCGGATTGAGATTCTCGGTTCCGGGGAAGACGAATCCCGGGGGGAGTCCGTCGACGTACTGCTCCGAGCTCGGCGAGAAGCGTGGCGCGCTCTGTCCTGGCGTGGAGGTCCCGACGGTGCTCATGAGCACATCATGCACCGTCGGCGCCCGCAGACGGCATCCTTCCCGCGGACGAATCGGGTGGGAGCCGCCAAGTGGCCGGCAGGTGCCCGCGAGGAGCCCGGTCCGCGTGCCCGCCGAGCAGGGGCTATGCTGAAGTTCCGGCAGGCTCTGCCGGGTCCTGCCGAGTGTCCCGCGGGTCTCCTGCGAGAGGATTCCCCACGGGACACAGCCATTCCCTCGTTGCTTAGGCAGGAGCTCACTCGTGTCCTCTTCTCCCTCTCGTGGCTGGCGCCTGCACGGCGATGGCCGGTCCATCGCTCCGGGCGAGGTCGTCGCCCCCGGTGAGCGTCTCACCTGGCCGCGAACCATCGGCATCGGTGTCCAGCACGTCGTCGCCATGTTCGGCGCCACCTTCCTGGTGCCGCTGCTGACCGGCTTTGACCCGGCGACGACGCTGTTCTTCACCGGTGTGGGCACCCTGCTGTTCCTGGGCATCACCTCCGGGCGCCTGCCCAGCTACCTGGGCTCCTCCTTCGCGCTCCTCGCCCCCATCGGGGCGGTGACCGGCTACACGCGCGACAGCGGTGCCCCCCTCGACCCCCACAAGGCCGCCCTGGCGCAGGGCGGGATCATCTCGGTGGGACTGTGCCTGCTGGTGGTGGGCATCATCGTCCACCTGGTCGGCTCGGCCTGGATCGACCGTCTCATGCCCCCGATCGTCACCGGAGCGATCGTCTCCCTCATCGGCTTCAACCTGGCCCCCGCGGCCTGGGGCAATGTCACGAAGGGGCCGGTGACCGCGGTCGTCACGATCGTCTCGATCCTGGTCATCACGGTGCTGTTCAAGGGCATCATCGGGCGCCTGGCGATCCTCATCGGCGTGCTCATCGGCTACGCCACCGCGGTGCTGCGCGGGGAGGTCAACTTCGACGCCGTCGCCAAGGCCCCCGTTCTGGGGCTGCCCGACTTCCAGGCCCCGGCCTTCGACGTGCGCTACCTGGGGCTGTTCATCCCCGTGGTGCTCGTCCTCATCGCTGAGAACATCGGTCACGTCAAGTCCGTCTCGGCCATGACCGGGGAGGACCTCGACGACGTCACCGGCCGGGCCCTGTTCGCCGACGGCCTGTCCACCGTGCTCGCCGGCAGCGGCGGCGGCTCGGGCACCACCACCTACGCGGAGAACATCGGCGTCATGGCCGCCACCCGCGTCTACTCCACCGCCGCCTACGTGGTGGCGGCGCTCAGCGCCCTGGGCCTGTCCCTGCTGCCGAAGTTCGGCCAGATCATCGCCTCGATCCCCGCCGGCGTCCTGGGTGGGGCGGCCACGGTCCTCTACGGCATGATCGGCATGCTGGGGGTGCGCATCTGGGTGCAGAACCGCGTGGACTTCTCCGACCCGGTCAACCTCAACACGGCGGCCGTGTCCATGGTGGTGGCCATCGCCGACTACACCCTGGTCTGGGGCGACATGACCTTCAAGGGCATCGCCCTGGGCTCGGCCGCGGCCATCGGCGTCTACCACGCCATGCGCTGGATCTCGAAGCTGCGCGGCACCAACCTGGAGCAGGCCTCCCCGGCCTCGGCCCCCGCCGGCACCGAGCTGGAGGGCCCGGCCTACTCCAGCCGCGCCGCCCACTCGTCCTCGGCCGCCTCGGAGGCGCAGGCTCCGACGTCGTCGAGCGCCGATGGCGTTGAGGGGGCCGGTAAGGGCCGCGGCTGAGCCGCCCTGCCGGTAGGTGCCGCCGAAAAGCGGCAAGAGATGTGGCAGTCGATGTGCTCGGTTCAGCACATCGACTGCCACTGCCGTCATGGGGCGTTGCCTGATGCTCCTGAGGGTTTCTTGCCATGACAGCGCAAGACGCCGGTGGGGAGAGCTGAGTACGCGATACGTACTGCTCGCTTCCTCGGTGGGGGCTGGTTCGGTGGCTCGCTGTCGCTCGGGTGGTGTGGGGCGTGTACTGCACGAGGGTGGGGTGCTACTGGAGGAGGGTTGGGTGTACTGCGGGTAGGTGGGGCCTTCGTGCAGTACGCACAACCCTTAGCCAGTGGATCCCGACCCTCGTGGAGTAGGCCGGCCCGAGGTGAGGCTCAGGGTGGAGCCGGCGTCGAATCACGGCCTCCGGGCCCCGCGCGAGCGCCGGCCCCATCCTGGAACCGCACGTGAGCCGGCGTCTCAGACGCTATGGCGCTCTGAATCGAGAACTGCGTTTCCCGCCCAGAACGTCCTTCCCCTCCAGATGACTGAGGTCAGCTCCCAGTCGTCTGGGGGACAGCGCAGTCCTCGTCGGAGAAGTACGTCCTCGATCGAGGCGGAAGCCATCGAGGCCGGGAGTCGTCGTCGGGACGCTCCCGCCCGGACCGGGCGGCCCCGGGGTCAGCTGGGCTTCTTCGTGGCGGCCTTGTCCGCCGGGACGCAGTCGCTGGGGGCGGTGATGGGCTTGTCGGCGCCGAGGAGCTTGATCTCGTCCGACTTCAGCGCGTTCTGCAGGTACTCCTTGCCCAGGACCACCGAGACCGTGGTGTCGTCGTCGGACAGGCTCTTGTCGAGATGCACCGTGGACTTGGGGAAGATCTGGGCCAGGGAGTAGGCATTGGTCAGGCCGCCCTTGGAGGCCATGATCTGGACCTCGCCGTTGTAGATGCCTCCCGGCCAGTCATTCGCCGAGGTGACGGTCAGGCCGGCCTCCTCCAGCTCCTGCTGCACCGTGGCTGCCAGACCCACCGTCTCCGAGCCGTTGTAGATGTTGATCTTCTCGATCGTGGTGACGTCGACGGTCTTGGCGCCGCTGGGCGGGCAGGTCTGGGGCACGTAGGTCGCCGTGCTCTTGGGCTGCGAGAAGCCCGGGTTGTAGGCGGGCAGGATGCCCAGCGATACCAGGAGGCTCACGGCGACCGCGACCACCATGACGGCCAGGATGGCGCCGATGACGGTGGTCTGACGGTGCTGCATGTGCCGCCGGTACTCGGCGCGCGGATCTGCGGGACTACTCACGGATCCAGGGTAATGGACGACGGCGCTCATCGGGTGGTGGTGGGCTCGATGTGACATGGGACCGAGCCGTGGACCGGGGTGCTGGGCGGGTTGCCGGGTGCTGCCGGCGAGGATCAGGCGCTCGGCGGTGCCGGGGCGAGCCGCGGCACCCCTTCCTCGGTGACCTCCAGGATGCGGGCGTGGATCGCGGTGCGCCCCTGCAGGGCGGCGCGCAGTGCCCGGTGCAGCCCGGTCTCCAGGTAGAGGTCCCCCTTGAAGGAGACGACATGGGCGAACAGGTCGCCGTAGAAGGTGGAGTCGTCATCCAGGAGGCTGCGCAGATCGAGGGTTGCGCGGGTGGTGGTGAGATCGGCCAGGCGGATCTGTCGAGGTGCGATGACGGCCCAATCGCGCTGAGTGGTGACCCCATGGTCGGGGTAGGGGGGCCTCTCGCGTACTGCCTTGAAGATCACGGCAACATCCTAGTGAATGAAGCGGCCGTAGGTGCGTGGGGGGAGCCGTGGGTCGTCCAACATCGATGACGTCGACTGCATCGACAAGATCGACAGCATCGACTCGTCCCGGGGCGTCGGTCCGCTGGGTTCAACCTGTCCGGGCCCCTCCGAGGTGGGGAGTCGCTTCCGTTATCTGTCTCACTAGTTGGAATGTGGCCGACAGGACGGCGATTTCGTCATCTCTTTGTGATTGGCGTTATCGCTGCGATATCTGGTGGTTTACTGGGAAGGTGGGATGTCTGATGGCGGAAATCGGCGGCATGCCTGACCTTCGGACTGTTCCCCTCTGCTTCGCGGCTCTAGTACCGTGTTCGCTGCACCGACCTCGACCGAAAGGATGCCGCAGCCATGACCATCGCGGTCCGCCGAAGCGGCTTCACCATTCCCCTGTCCCTTGTTGTTCTCACCTCGACGGCCATGCTTCTGGCCGGTTGTCAGTCCGGTGGTGCCTCCAACGCCAATCAGCAGGGCACCACGGGTTCATCGTCATCTGCGAAGGCGCAGTCGACGGCCAGTGCCAAGGCGACCTCCGGCCAGAAGTCGGGGCACGCCTCTCCTCGCATCCCCAGTCCCACCGGTAAGGGCCCCGCCGACTCCTCCACGTCGCAGTCCTCCGGCTCCCAGTCCCGTCCCGCGAGCCCGCGGGCCAACGAGCCCCGTCCGGCCGCCAGCGGGACCGACGCCACTAGAGCGTTGGCCTCCGGCAAGACGGACGCTCCGGGGCAGCAGAACAGCGGCGCCTCCAAGGCTCCTCAGGCTCAGGGGAAGACCGACGACGCCGGCAAGTCCTATGCCGGATCCACTCAGGCGCCGAGCTCCCCGGCCCCTGAGACTCAGAAGCGCGCGGAGCAGCCGGCGCCGGCCGAGAAGCCGGCTGACAAGCCCGCCGAGAAGCCGGCTGAGGCGCCTGCCGACAAACCTGCTGACGCGCAGCCGGCACCGGCCGACAAGCCCGCCGAGGCACCTGCCGAGAAGCCGGCTGAGCCGGCCGCCCCCGCCGACGAGCAGCCCAGCCAGGCAACGTCCTTCGTCCCGGGTAACCTCGTCTCGGAGAAGACCGCCATGATCGTGTCGCCGTCGGGCAACATCGGCTGCGACCTGTCCGCCCACTACGCGGGCTGCGGTGTGCTGTCCTACCGCTCCAACGGCACCTACGGCAAGGATGAGGCGGGCTCGCCGAAGTGGTGGTTCGACCTCAGCTCCGGGGGAACTCCGCAGCTCGCCGGCCGCAGTGAGGGCGCTTTCTCTCTCGACGAGGCCTTCCGCGGTGGCGGCTCCTCGCCCCAGGTGGTGGAGTACGGTCAGTCCGTCACCTTCGGCTCCTGGGTGTGCAGCTCCGAGGAGACTGGCATGACCTGCCGTAATACCGAGACCGGTCACGGCGTGTTCCTCAGCTCGGGGCGCTACGAGACCTTCTGAGCCGAACCCGAGATATCCTCGGTACTCCTGTGTTCGCCCCGGTGACGTGTCACCGGGGCGAACCCTGTTCACGTGGACTGCAGCGGGCCGGTGAGGTAGCGCTGGATCGTCGGGCCGACGACCTCCGCGAGGTGGTCGATGCTCGCGCTGGCGATGGGCTCCAGGCGCAGCACGTAGCGGATCATGGCCAGTCCCACCAGCTGGGAGCCGGCCAGGGTGGCCCGTTCGCGCGGCGAGGCGATGGACAGGCCCGACTGCTCAAGGGCCTCGGCCATCGGAGCCGCGATCTGCTCGGTGGCGTAGTTCTGGATCGCTTCCGGGCTGCGGGTGTTGGTGGCCATCCACTGCAGCAGGCTGCGGAAGGTCGCGCCGTCGGCGTCGTCGTCCCAGGCCGTCAGCGACAGGCGCACCAGCCGGGGGCCGGCTGAGAGGAGATCCCCGCTGATGGCGGTGGCGATCTCTTGGCTCGCCCGCACGCGCAGGTTGACCGCCGCCCCGAACAGGTCCCCCTTGGAGCCGAAGTAGTAGGACACGAGTGCCGGGTCCACGCCGGCCGCCCGGGCCACCGCGCGGATGGTGGTTCCCTCATACCCCTGGGTCAGGAAGGACTCGCGTGCGGCGGTCAGGATCGATTCCTGGGTGGAGGACGGTCGGCTGCCCCCTTCGCCCGGGCGACGTCTGGGGCCTCGACGGCGCGAGCGGCCAAGGCGGCGCTCGGAGGGCTCGTCGTCGAGCGGAGCGCCGGGCTGCGGTGCACTGAGGGCGTCACTGGTCACTCCAGGAGATTACGAGCGCGCCCGTCTCCTCTGGCTGTCAGTCCGACAGAAAATGGAGAAGCTCCGGGAAATGCAGCACTTGGTCGGGGTCGACGGCCTTGAGAATGTGTGACGAGCGTCGTATTTTTAGAAAAGTCTATCGGTGCGATATTCAACAGTGTTCAGAACTTCGGTGTGAGTCCTGGGTGCTCGTAGTGCTCTCTTGGCGTTATGACGCCAAGAGGCTCGGTGGGTGACGGCGGGGGAGGGGGGGGATTTCAACGCCGTTGCGGCATATGTGTCTCTTCGATACGGTGAGGGCTCAGCCCACATCGTCGTCGGCTCGCAGAGGACCGGCCCAGGCGCTCGCCGAGGTGAAGCATGTCCGTTCCCGATCCGGTCTCCAGAGCGCGGAGGCCCGCATCCGTCGCGGCCGTGGGGTCGGCTGCGCATCCGGTGGCGTCCGGGGCCGACGGCACGCCGACAGTCCTGCGGATGGGGCTGGACATCGGCTCGACCACCATCAAGCTCGTTCTCCTTCCTGAGCACTCGCCTGATGCCCCTATCGGTGCTCGGCCTGACACGGCGTCGGTGTCTCCTGTGTTCGCTGAGTACCGGCGTCACAACGCGGACGTGCGCGGTGAGCTGACCCGGCTGCTGGGCGAGGTCGCTCGGGCCTATCCGGG
>ERZ772927.810-NODE-810-length-10746-cov-4.46768_pt1 | contig 10746 bp, 10 predicted proteins | sample MGYA00512115_ERZ772927 | MGnify/ENA primary metagenome ERZ772927 (study PRJEB29015, sample SAMEA2737924) | human oral metagenome | biome: human oral; feature: human-associated habitat; material: dental | place: China | collected 2013 ... | reverse complement strand
TGCTGGATGTCCATCAAAGTATCCTGAGAGCAAACCTTCTAATATCGATAACGCATTGAGATTTTTGATAAATGCTGGGAAACCAGTTAGACTTGCTGTTGTCCCAATAGCATTTGATAGGTAGACAAAGCTAATCATCATAAAGAAGGAGAGTCCCATACCAATCACTCGGAAATGTTTAAGCAATAGATATTGTCCTTGAATCAGTACAAATGCGGCTAAAACAATTAATAGAACCCAAGATGGTTGATATTCACGGCCAACCTGTAGCTGAACACTTGATACAACACCAACTACCAATCCGACAACGAGACTTAAAGCAGATAGGATGGTTACCGTCATCAAGTCTGTATCATGTAACTTATCAAGTTTGAACTTATCTTTGACTTTGCGAATAACGTTTTGAGTTGCAAACAGATAGGCTGTAAAGAGGCTAACAATCTCCAATAGTAAAATCCATGTAAATGGACGGTAAACATTGACAGTCGCTTTTACTGAAGTAGAATTTTGGGTAACAGGATTGGATAAGAAGTTCAACAATACTTCGTTTGGTACCCCATTTTGATAGGCATTATTCAGAACCTTCACAAAGGATTCTACAAAGTTTCCATTGTTAGTCAATTCTTCGTTAAACTGCGTCATCAAGGAGTCAGCATCCTGCGACAACTTTTCAGTACTTGTTTGAGCGTTTGACAATTCACGATTGAACTTACCTAAAGTTTCATTCACAGACTCTGCAGCTTTGACATTACTTTGAGAAGACTCCTTCACACCCGTAGTTTCTGACAATAGAGCTGCATAATCCGATTTTAGGGTGGCCAATTGTTTATCAGTCTCTTCAAAAGCATCATTGCCTTTCCCTTGCTTCTTAACCAAATCCTTAAGATTATCTTCCAACTGCTCGTACAACTCTAACTGTTTCTTGATTTTGGTAGTCAATTCTTGGTTGGTAGCCAAAACATCCTTCACATTTTGTTCTAGAACAGGCTTGAGAGTAGTCAGTTCTGACAAGGCTTTATCTACTTTTCCTTTAGTACCATCAGTTTCTTTATCGCTAGCAGGTGTAGTTAAGCTGTCTTCATATTTCTTCAGATTTGAACTAATAGCTTCAAGCCAAATATTTGTCAAAGCATCTGTTACATCACTATTTCGTAACTCATTGACAGCATTGTATGCTTGTCTGAGTGCTTCCACCTTTTGGTAGTCAGAAGCTATTTTCTGAACCTTTTGTCCATAAGACACTGCTGCTTGCTGAACACGTAACACATCTACTGGAGCACTGGCTGCTTGGACATCATTCAAGGAAATATTAATTGATTTTAGCTCTGCTTTTGGAGCTGGGCTTGGAGTCCCGGTTGAACCTGTAGTTGGAGTCGGAGCTGCCTCTGCAACACTATAGGCTACTTTAAAAGTCCCACCCGTCTTCAAATCAATTTCTTGACCAAACTCAACTGGTGTACCATCATAAGTGACTGAGTGAACTGTCACTCCTGATTCAGCTTTCCATGATACCTTAGCCTTTGTTCCTGTTCGTCCAACAGCACTCGTACTCGTGATTGCCAAATCTTCCAAATTCTTCAAATCAGTCGAATTGATTTCGTCACTAGGCTCTTTGATTGTTTTTAATTCAGTATAGTTTACAGAAGGAATTGTGATTGGTGTCATACCAAAACCACTAAATTCTTTTCCACTAAAGTCTTCTTTGGGTAATTCTGAGATTGCAGAAGCCAACTGCTCTTTGAGAGATTCTACAGCCTTCTCTAGGTCTTTGTTTGCAGCTGTATCCAAAAATTGCTTAAGAGTGATGTTGCTCTTCTCACTTGTCCCATAGTAAGTGGCTAATTTCTCATCGACAAAGTTACGAATATCTTTTTTATGATTCTCAAACTTGGTTCTTTCATCTGTTAGATTGGTCTCTAAAGTAGCAATCTCTGCGCTGATATTATCTGCTACTTTTTTATAGTAAGCCTCAACTTCAGATGACGTACCATCAGAGGATGCTGCTGTTCCATCTATATTAGAAGTCAGATTACCTTGAGCTTTAATTAATTCCTTATAGGTTTCAATTTGTCCCTTAACGTCTTCCCGACTCTGAGAAATGAGCCCAGTAATAACATCCGCATGATTTTTCTTCTCAGTGACCCTATCCTGAAGCAGAGTGTCAAGCTTTTTACCATAGGCAATCTGTGAAACGTCATAACGACCAAAAATCTGAGAATAACTATCCAAACCTGTCTTTAAAGCACTGTTGGCGTCAACAGAAGAACTAGACATACTATAGAGAGTTGGGAAAAGATTTTTAGAGTTGATAGCTGTATTATATAAATTCGTACGATAGTTTCCGATATTGGTCGCTTGTATCTGTGAGCTAGCTTGAACATTCTTTTGTGCTGTATAAAGGTTGTTCAAAATACTAGCCATATACATATCGACTAACTGACCATTCAAATCAGCAACAATATCTTTCGCTAGTTTATTTGCATCATTTTCTACTTGCAAATTTCCTTGCGCATTCACCTTATAATTGATGGTTGTCTTATCAACATTGATGCTGTTAATATCGAGTATTTTTTCAGAAAAGTCACTAGGAATTGTTAAAACGAGTTGGTATTTCCCACTTTCTAACCCAGAATCAGCTGCTCCACGAGGGACAACAGACCAGTTTTGTGAATTATCACGCTCGATATTTTTTACATAACTAGCACCTAGATTGTATTCTTTTGTATCTACGTAGACAGGCTTATCTTCATTTACGATAGCTACATTTAATTTTGTCTGCTGATTAGCCTTTGCATTATTTTCATTGCTAATCGTTGTATTTTTTTGAACAGATAGATTCAAAAAAATAATCAATGCAAGCAACCCTAATGCCAACAGACTACTTCCTATATATTTAAAAATTCTATTCTTCTTCATATTACTTTAAATCTTCTCCGTCATAAAAAATAGGAAGGCTCTCGCCCTCCTAAAGCCACTTATATAACAAATTAAATTTGTGATGCAAGATCTTGGTCGTTTTGTTCAACAATTTCAGCAACCTTGTTCAACTGTGCATTGATTTCATCAAGCAAAGTTGCAAACTCCTCAATTTTTGGAGACAATTCTGTGAATTGGCGATCAAAGCTCTCAAAAGCAGCACCTTTCCAGTTGTCTCGGATAGTATTTTGCTCTTGAGTCAATGTACGAAGTACTTGTCTTACTTCCTCAGAACCTTGAGTGTACTTTTGAGCAGAGGTGCGCAATTCTTCTGTTGTTAATTGAATTAAAGCCATGTGAAACTCCTTTATATTAATTTATGCCCTCATTATATCAATAATTTGCCTCAATTGCAAGTTTAAAATTCATTTTTTATTCTATTTATAAAAAATAAGAGCTGTTTCCATCTAAAAACTAGTAAGAAGGATTAAATTATCTACTTTTCTTGTATAATTACTTCTTTTTTTATTTATAATAACAAAGTATAACAAACTCATATCATCCTTCTTTTATAAGGTATATTTGTTAAACGTTCTTTTCTTCTAACTTTCTATGAAAGTTTTTATTCTCTTGATGGCGAGCTTCCAACACATTCTCTATGCGACTCTTGTAAAGTTGATGATAGTTATCTAAATTGTTCTCTATCTCAAAGATATATGGTTGAATTTCAGCAAAACTACTGTCTCTGCATGCATAGGAAAGCGCCTCTAGGAGATTATCCGTCTCCCTACTAAACTTGTGGAAATCATCATCCAAATCCATCTCCAAACGCTCTAAGTTTCGTAATTTACGATTATGCTCATCCTCTAGTTTCTGAAGTTGCTTTTTATCCATCACAAGTTTTCTCCTAGTTCTTGATCGGACTTTGTAAAGCAGGGGTTTGCATGGTCTGGGTCAAGTAAGTTTCGGCAGCATCAGCGGCCTTGCCCTCAAATCCACCCTTAATATTGTTTACATAAGTCTTAGAAGCGTACTCTTGCATATCTGAAGCTGCTTCTTGCAACTTTTTAGCTAACTCCACTCCTTTAGCAAGGATTGACAGTTCTTTTGCAGTTACTAAGGCCCTGACTGCTTGGCGTTCTTGTTCCTTCATTCTTTCTTTGAAGCCTCTGTCGAGTTGCTCTCTTGTAATTAAAGTATCCTCATCCGTTAGGACTACCATTTTTACCCCTCCATGTTTGTTTTACATCTGCTAATAGATTGTTAAAATCTTCAGCACTATTTGTATCTATGGTTTCAAAGGAACCACTAGCTTTAACCAAGCTTTCCCCTAGTTGCTCAATTTGTGTCAGGAAGGATGTTGCTGCAGTCTTCGTGTCACTTGCAACGCCTTCATCCCAAAAGCTTGTTGTATCAAAACCAGAAAGTAGATTTGTAACTTCTGAACTTGACAAATATCCAACCATGTCAAAGGCTGTCTGTCTTGTCTCTTTTATCATGTTTTGAATATCTTCCTTAGCATCTGAAAGTAAAGTTTTCACAGATTTAACTTTGTCTTCCATGTCAAAATTTGCCAACTGGGCTGCTGTCTGAAGCAACTGAGCTCGAACCAAAATCCTCTTTTCTCCTGTAAGATTGCCATTTCTCAGTTGTTCCTGATAACGAGGAATAGCTTCTCTATCCCATTTTATCGATTCTTTACGAGCTTCTTCGACGATCTTGCTATATTCAGTTGTAAAATTCTCGTAAACTGAATAACCAATAGCTGCCTTTATTTTAAACTCACCTCTCATAATGGAATTTAAAACATTTGAGGCTACATTTTCATCGACTCCTAAAGCCCGGAGGGAATCCAAGGTTGTCGCTATCAGTCGAGCCAGCTTTTCACCTGCCCTGAGCAATTCTGGGTGAAAATCCTCTGAAGCAGTCAATAAATTTCCCTTCCCATCCGATTGGAAAACACCAAAGTCATGGGAACTTTCCGGATCAGTAATCTGGGTATAATGCAAGGGGACGAGGACATTGACTTTACCGACGGGTTTCTTAAGAGGTTCATCGGAGTCCCCCGGTAATTTGGTGATGGTATGCTCACGATTGAGCATACCCACGACATCAAAAGGATTGACATAGTACTCTATTTTTTCGCTAATCTTTTTGATTTTCTCATCGCTGAGTCCCATTTTCTTTAAACTCTTTGTCGTGTCCGGGCCGTCAAAGAGGACGACTTTGCCGATTTTCTCCAGTTCTTCATCAGTAAGGCCAGCTACCCCTTGCGCAGAGACAATGGTTCCTAGGGAATGAGCTGCAATGTCCATCGTCGCATTTGGAGCCTTTTCGCGCATCTCAGCGATTTTCGTTTTCATTCCTACTGTTGCTAACTTGGCTTGCGGCGTATGGATATGGTTGAGCGCAAACTGAGCGTCGTTGTCAACCCAGTCGTTCCAATTTTCTTTACTGATGGCATCACTGCCGCGGATAGTCATATAAGTTTTCGTAGTATCATTAGTCAAGGTAGGCGTATCCGTTAAGTAGTAGGCACTGAAACCAGCTTCATCATCAGTTAAGAGTCCTTTTTGATAACGTTTGTGACGAATATCCTGCCTCATCCCATTCGCATCAGGAACTGGTATCGATGTAACTTTATAAGTATCTCGCAAATCAGGATCTGGCTGCAAGTAGACCTTCCCATTATGAGGAAGGTTCTTACCTCCGGGGGTGATTTCTTTCTTATAAACAACATCTTGGGAAAAATCAAAAGGGATTGAAGTTCCCGAATCTAATTTCGCCTTATTTTTCTCACTTAATGATTCATAAGGAAATCTAATCGGCCTCCCACGGTAAGAAGATTGTGCTAAATCTGCATAAAAATTATCAAAGGTTTTTAAGTTACTGTTTGTCAAAAAGTTCACCTCCTAATCTTATACCATTGCTGATACCCATGCTTTCCAAATCAACTTTTCCTTCTTTAATTTCTATTATGACATTCCAGTCTGATTCTTTTAGATTATTAAATTCACCAAATATACTCACAACTTCCCCTCCACCTTGTGGAGTTCCATTTCCAACTTTTTCCCACTTAGTTTCATGCCAATTTATTTGAACAGATTCTATCTTTGGATTTTGAGATTTTACAAAATCCTTAATCTCCTCTTCATGCTCCTTTAAATAAGCCAACTGCTTGGCTCGCGGACTAAGAAATACTCCTCCGAATAGATTTGTTTTCTGCGCCATCCATGCTCCTCCTCCAAATACTACAAGAGCTAAAACTAGCCAAAGTAAAGTACGTTTTTTCATCTCTTTCCTCCTATATAGTGGAATCTAAGTATATTATATCATGAATGTAAAAAAAAATACTTTTGGCAAGTATTGTAAGTCAATAGGGAATGAGTGCTGTTAAATTTGAGTAAAAATTATCAAAGGTTTTAGGTTACTGTTAGTCAAAAATCTCCCATATATTATCTTTCAAAACTCTTATCGGTTGCATTTCAGAAATTTTCTTACTATTAGGAATACTATTTCTATTATATTCTAGAGGAAATCCTATTGTAAATTCCGTCTTTTCATTATTATTTACTTTACCATCTAATATTAAAATATATCCTCCGCCTTGAGGGGTGCCGTTCCCTATAACTTCAACTTTCATACTATCCCAATCAAATTGGACACTTTTGACTTTAGGATTTCTAGACTTTATAAAATTCGCCATCTCCTCTTCATGTTCCTTTAGATAAGCTAACTGCTTGGCTCGCGGGCTTAGAAATAAATTTGTTTCTTGTGCTAGCCATGCTCCACCTCCAAATATTACAAGTGCTAAAATCAGCCAAATCAAGGTACGTTTTTTCATTTCTATTCTCCTAAATAGTGGAATTTATGTAAATTATATCATGAATATAAAAAAACTTTTGGTAAGTATTGTAAGTCAATTGGGAATGAATGGTGTTAAATTTGAGTAAAATTTATCAAAGGTTTTTAAGTTACTATTCGTCATACTTGTCCCAACCTCCATTTTTTAACACTCTAGGCTGACTATACATACCAATCCTATCTATTGAAGGCACATCATTTTTATTTTTTAATCGAAAATCTATTGTAAAGTCAGAATCCTTTATATGATTAAAAGAACCCTTCACTGATAGATTATAACCTCCACCTTGTGGAGTTCCATTCCCTATCTGTTCAACAGTTAAACTATTCCAATCCATCTGAACAGATTCAATCTTTAAATTTTTAGACTATACAAATTTTACAATTTCTTCTTCATGCTCCTTCAGATATGCCAACTGCTTTGCTCTCGGACTAAGAAATACTTCTCCAAATAGATTTGTTTTCTGTGCCACCCATGCTCCGCCTCCGAATATTACAAGAGCTAAAACTAGCCAAACCAAGGTACGTTTTTTCATTCTTTTTCTCCTATATATTTGAGTAAAAATTATCAAAGGTTTTTAAGTTACTGTTAGTCATAATAATACCATCCCCCATCCCTATAAATTCTTATTGGTTGCATTTCATAAATTCCAAATTCCTTTGGTATGCCATTAGCATCATTGTCTAAAGAAAATCCAACCATAAATTTCGTTTTATCATTATTATTTACCTTTCCTCTAAGTGTCAACATATAGCCACCACCTTGAGGAGTTCCATTCCCTACTTGGCCAACCTCCATACTATCCCAATTAAATTGAACACTTTCCACTTTAGGGCTTAAAGCTTTCACAAAATCAGCCATATCCTCTTCATGCTCCTTTAGATAAGCCAACTGCTTGGCTCGTGGGCTTAGAAATAGATTTGTTTCTTTCGCCATCCATGCTCCGCCTCCAAATACTACAAGGGCTAAAACTAGACAAAGTAAAGTACGCTTTTTCATCTCTTTCCTCCTATGTCGCGGAATCTAAGTTTATTATATCATGAATGTAAAAAAATACTTTTGGCAAGTATTGTAAGTCAATAGGGAATGAGTGATGATAAATTTGAGTAAAAATTATCAAAGTTTTTTAAATTACTGTTAGTCAAAAATCCTTCCTCCCATTCGTAAATAATTGGCTAAAGCCATTGAATTAGGAATAATTTTGTCATTCTCAATATCAAAAGTAACATTCCAAGAGGAGGACTCAATATGATTAAAACCACCATATACATTTACAATTTCTCCGCCTCCTTGAGGGGTCCCATTCCCAACTTTTTCCCATTTAGTTTCATCCCAAGCAATCTGAACAGATTCAATCTTTGAATTTTTAGACTTTACAAATTTTACAATTTTTTCTTCATGTTCCTTCAGATATGCCAACTGCTTAGCTCGCGGGCTTAGAAATAGATTTGTTTCCTGTGCTAGCCATGCGCCTCCTCCAAATACTACAATGGACAACACCAGTAAAATCAAGGCACGTTTTTTCATATTGATGCTCCTTCAGATATATCATCTCCCTCTTACAATCCAAAACTCCTTAATTAAAAACAAATTACGGATCTTTTGTTGCATTAGAAATAGAAGTTTGTCATTAAAACTAGTATAGCATAAAAGCCTCAAACAGCCTATTTCACCAATCCCTCATCTTGAAGATTTGTTAATAATTTGACCAGAAGAATTTGAGTTGAATGCAAAGAAACAATAGTGTGAATTTTGCTAAAAATCAGCAAAAAAAACACCCCATAATGTGAACCATGAAGTGCTTTGAAACGTTGATAGTATCGTATTGATTAACGTTTTGAGGCAACTGACTTTGTCAGATTGCAGCCACATTTGTAAGCGACTAAAGTCGCAACAACTGTGTCAATTGCACCAATTTAGTAAGAAAGTATAAAAAAGAACACCCCGAAAGGTGCTCTTTGTAAGTATAGTAATTCTCTCGAATTAACGTTTACTAAATTGTGATGCTTTACGAGCTTTCTTAAGACCTGGTTGGAAAAACTATGATTTGAATAACCTTCAGTAAATGCTTGAAATCAATGTTTTCCCACTTTTTCAGAAAACAGAATTTCATCTAATTTGAATAAATTTCAGTTGAATGGTGTGAATTTCACCCTAAAAATACACGAATTGAGCTAGATTTTACCAAAAAGTTCACACCATATAAAATTTATATATAACTGAACTGTAATAGAGAAAAGAGAGCCAACCGCTCTCTTTCTTTTTATCTATTATATTTTCGTTTTCCTGCTAAAGCGAGGAGTCCAACACTTGCTCCAAGCAATGCTAAAAGCCCTGAATCCTTTGTTCCTGTATTTGGAAGTTGTTTCTTAGGTTCTGCTTTTGCATTTGTAGCTTGAGCATTTGTAGCTTGTGCATTTGTAGCTTGTGCATTTGTAGCTTGTGCAGGAGCTTGATATGTTTTATCGTCTTTAGTTCCTACTGTCGCAACTACTGCTTTATCCTTAGCCTTCGCATCCACAACATCAACAACTTTACCAGTTGCGTCAGTAACCTCCTTAGGTTGACCACCTGCTTTACGGATTGCATCTTCTTTGTCTTTCAAAGCTTGCAAGCGTTGTTGTTCTGCAAGGTATGCGTCGTGTTCAGCTTTGAGTTGCTTAAAGTTTTCATAACCACGAGCCTTAACTTCAGCAATACCCTCAAGACGAGCCAACTCTTCCTTAGCAGTTTTCAACTCAGCACGAAGTACCCCAAGCTTGGATTTAGTATCAGTAAGCTCTTTGTCCAAAGCCTTAAGAACTTCATCACGCTTAGTAAGGGCAAGTTCAAGCACTGTATAGGTATCAGTAGCCTCTTTAGACGCTTCACGTTTGCGAGCAAGGTCCTCACCAGCTGACTTACGAGCCAAGACTGCTACATCATGAGCCTTAGTAAGAACTTCCAATTCACCTTTGGCAGCTTCAAGAGCCTTGTCTGCTGAGGCTTTTTCAGCTTTGGCAGTTGCAAGAGCCTTTTTAGCCTCTGCAAGAGACTTAGCCTTGTCAATAGCGTTTGTTTTAGCTAGTTCAAGAACTTCTTCAGCAGTTTTTAGGGCTTTTTTGTCTTCAGCCAACTGAGTTTTGGCGTCTTCAAGAGCCTTTTCAAGAGCTGGAACGTCAATCTTGTTCAATTGGATATCGGACAAGTGTCTGCGAGCAAAGTAAAGGTCATCTTCAGCTTTACCATACCTAGTCTTAGCAAGATATACCCCTCTTTCTGCGTCTTTGAGTTCTGCATAGGCATTGACGTATGCTTTTTGAGCTACTTCAACTGCTTTTTTGTCTACCTTTTGAGTAGTTGTTTCGGTAACACCCTGTTTAGCTACATCAAGAGCTGACTTAGCTTTCTTAACTGCTTCTTCTTTTTGAGATTGGTTAGCCTTAGCAACATTGAGGTTTGTAGTAGCTTGTTTAAGCTCTTTTTCTGCAGAAGATACCTTATCTTGGGTGTCTTTTATAGCCTGTTCTTTGTCTGCAACAGCCTTTTTACCGTCGTCAAGTTTTTTCTGAGCCTCATCTACCTTTCTCTCATCAACTCTAACTTTTACAGTAAGACCATAAGCTTCTCTGTCGAGTGTATGAATATCTGTAGTAGATGAAAGAGAATCTACTTTATTCTGAGCTTCAGCTACCTTGTTAGACGCATCTGTAGCAGTCTTTTCAGCATTAGATACTACCTTAGTTTGGTCTTCAACCTTTTCAGCAGTGGCAGATACAGACTTATCGGCATCAGCTACAGTCTTCTCAGCAGTCGCAAGCTCGCTGGCTTTCTTGTCAGCATCTGCTTTAGCTTCAGCTACCTTTTCAGGTGTAACAGTCTTAGCTTCTTCTACCTTTTTAGTAGTTTCAGCGATAGACTTTTCAGCATTAGCAATGTTTGCTTCAGTAGTTGCAACAACTTCTTTTTGCTTAGCTACATCCTGA
>ERZ772927.808-NODE-808-length-10795-cov-11.1312_pt1 | contig 10795 bp, 5 predicted proteins | sample MGYA00512115_ERZ772927 | MGnify/ENA primary metagenome ERZ772927 (study PRJEB29015, sample SAMEA2737924) | human oral metagenome | biome: human oral; feature: human-associated habitat; material: dental | place: China | collected 2013 ... | reverse complement strand
CGGAAGCTAAGTTGGAGAATTGTTTAACAGCTATCCATGTGCTAGCACAGCCAACAATAGTTGATAGCAGTCCTGCTATATTAATTGGGATTAGGCCAATATATTGAGAGCCTGCAATTCCAGTTGCAAGGAATTCACCAGTGATTAGTATTATCTTCCAGTATGTAGCCCGTTTTTGATTCCACTTTGCTTTATTTGCATACCAAACATACTGGTTTTCAAGTCTTTGTGAGATATATGCTTTTTTCCTTTCTTCAAAAGAGGATTGTCGTAGTTTCACCATTGCTTCTGTGACGATAGGGTGATCGGAATCTATGATGATTTTATCGCTAGCTTCTTTGCTGACTTCATCAATCCTGTCACGAAGAAGTTCTTTTGCCTCGCTAAGTGAAAGATCCTTATCAAAAGGGGCACCACAAACCGCAAATCTCCAAGCAAGAGTCTTGGCAGATTCCGCCAATGCGCGACCTGAATACCAATTTGGGTTTGGTTGAAGGTGGTTCTCAAGCACTTCAACCAAAAGAACCGTGAGGAAACAAACAGATATTAATATTGAAATAAATTTCCAAGATGTTACAGACGTTATCACGCCAAGTAATGCAGCAAAAATTAGTCCAAAGAATCTCAATTTGACAAGTAGAAGCACAGTTTTTTGTGCTTTGATTGATGCATTATCGGCACATCTCCAAAAACCGGGAAGATCGTTGTCTTCTAATACCATATAATTTCTTGATCCCATATTTATCGGCAACATTTATTGTTGCGACTGAGTTGGCGTGAATTATCCACTAAATGATCTAAAGACATCCTTGCGGAATAAGCTTGCTCAATGTATCCGGCCAAGTCATTCGCGCTAGATGGATATTTCCACCATTGTGCATAACCCTGACCAGATGATTGCGGTAAATTATCCATTAATCGTTCGGGGAGATTGACGTATGTGTCAGCAACAGATGGGAGGCTAATTGCCAGTAGTCCATTGCGCTTACTTGTCGCGGTATTTTGTAGTGATGCTGCTATTTCCCAGTCAACAAATCGTCGTGACCATGTACAATGCCCAATCAGAACAATAGTTACCGTGGAGTCGCGGAGGTATTCACTTCGGATGCGTTGTTTAATATAGTCATCGTCAATACTTTGGATGATATTACCATCCATTCCTGCCCCAATTCCTCTTGAGATAAAGATATCCCGAGAATGATCAAAAGTGTCAATGAATTCTTTTACTTCTTGTTCATCATCATGATGATATGATATGAAGCACTTATGGCGTGTTTTTCCTGCAATCGCTGAATGGAACATTATTTTGTTCTCCTCGTATATAATCCAAAGTGAATAGCTGTGGGCTATCTGATAAATATAATTTCTTGGTTTATGTTAGACTCCCTTATCTTATACTTTCTTCGCCTCCTCTGCGTACCGTGGCGCGAATCGTTCCATTTGGTTGAGCACCTCGGTTACGGCTTCTTTCTGCTTGTCCGGTGGGTAACCATACTTACGAAGCAGCTTCCTGATTGTTCGTCGTAACTTGGCCTTGACATCTTCCCGGACGGTCCAGTCAATGCTGGTATCCCGTCGCATAGCAGACACAAGATCACGGGCAATCTGGGCCAACACGTCCGTACCCATCACATCCACTGCGGATTCGTTGAGTGCCACAACATCATAGAATGCTAGCTCATCATTACTCAGTGCAGGTGTGAAAGTATCGCCTCGATTGCGCTCCGCAACTACTTCTTTGGACAGCTCAATAAGTTCTGCAATGACCTGGGCAGAGGTAAGCTGCTTGTTAGTGTAACTGTTCATTAGGTCGGTGATGCGTTCGGAAAACAATTTGGAACGAATCTCATTATTTCCGGTTGCTTCCCGGGCTTCTTGCTGTAATGAGCGACGAAGAGCATCAATCATTAAAGCAATTCGTGACACATCCGTTTCCTCTTTGAAGATTTCCGCATCCAAATCCTGGAGGTTAGGGATGTCTATTCCTGCTTCCCGATAAACATCAATAACACCCGTGGATTCAGTGGAATCAATAACCAGCTTGCCCAGGGCATTCCTTATCGAATCAGTGATAGGTTGCCCATTGGCCAGCCGGTCGGCAGCCTCCATCTTGGTCAGCCAGATTTTTACCTCGGAATAAAACTGCATATCAGGGCGTAAGGAAGAAGAATTATCACTACCAGAAGCTAGCGCCCAAGCCCGGGCAAGTTTCCCGGCTTGCTTCTTAAACCTCATCGCTAGCGGCCTGGCGTCAGGACTTTCTGGATCATAGTTGTTGGGGCTGATAGGAGAACGCAGGAATGCCACCACCTTCAGCAAAGCATCCCGTTTCCCCTGTTGCTGCTCGATATCCCGCCATGTGGTTCCGACGATTTCATCCAATTCGGCAACAAAAACCCGACTGAGCTCTAATGCCTCCTCAATGTCCTGCCCAATGACTTTCTTACCCGCATCACTGGCATCATAGGTGAATTCTTTCAGCGCAGCCTTGAGGTTTTCCACCAATGGGGCATAAGCCACCAACAACCCGTCTTGCTTATTACGGTAGGTTCGGTTGACCCGGGCCAGGGTTTGCATGAGAAGGGCATCTTTGAGCGGCCGGTCCACGTAGAGAGTGTGAAGCGCTTTGGCATCGAAACCGGTAAGCATCATTCCCTGCACGATGGCGATCTCTAGCTCATCGTCTGGGTTCTTCACCCGGTTCTTTACCGCAGCCAATGCACTTGGGCGCCGCATATGTACTTTGAGCTCTTCCGGGTCCGATGGGGAAGCGGAATAGATGACCTTAATCTTTCCCTTATCATCGGCATCATCATGCCATTCAGGACGCAACGCTATGATCTTCTGATACAGGCGTGCAGCAATGGAGCGAGTAGCAGTGACCACCATTGCTTTGCCGGGGCCGCCGATAAACTCGCTCATATTGCTTCGGCGGTCTTCCCAATGCCGCACCAAATCATCAGCCAGTGTGTCTAGTCGATCATCGGTACCATAAATGAGCTCCAGGTTTGCGACAGATTTTTGTATCTGGTCGCGCTCCAACTCGTCAAGACCATCAAGTACTTCTTCAGCCGCATCATCGAGGTCATCGTCAGTAACACCGGGAATACGCGCTAGGGGAATGAGTCGTGGTTCGAAGTACACAGGAACCACGGCACCATCACTGACTGCCCGGTTCATGTCGTATACGTCGATGTCGTCACCGAAGACTTTGCGGGTGTCCCGGTCCCACTTTTTTAACGGTGTACCGGTAAAGGCCAGCATTGTGGCATTCGGCAGAGCATCACGCAGGTGTTGGGCGTAGCCGTCGGCGTTGGTGTCGCCGAAACCATAGTGGGAACGGTGCGCCTCGTCTACTATCACGACAATATTGCGCCGCTCGGATAACAGTGGGTGTGACTCCTCATGGCTACCATCGTGATCTTGGAGACCGAACTTTTGGAGCGTCGAAAAGTAAATACCACCGGAGGTACGCGTCGATAGTTCCTGGCGGAGCATGTCGCGGGACACAATGCGGGTGGGTTTTTCGGGCAGCAGCGTTGATGCGGCAAATGCGTCGTAAAGCTGCTGGTCAAGCTCGGTTCGGTCATTCAACACAATGATAGTGGGACTGCCCATTTTTGGATGCCGCATGATTTTTGCGGTGTACATCTCCATCTCCATGGATTTGCCGGCACCCGTAGTGTGCCATACAACCCCGGCGCGTTTATCACCTGTCATTGCGGTTACTGTGGACGCAACCGCTTTGGTTACCGCAAAATACTGGTGTGGTTTGGCTATGCGCATCACAAGACCACCGGGCGTTTCATCGAATGCGGTGAAGTTGGTGAATAGCTGCCCGAACCGTTCCACATTAAACAACCCGAAGATGAGCAGTTCTAGTTTGGTTGTGATGCCGCCATCAGTTTCGGTGGGGGCTAAACACCCATCATCATCCACGTTCCATGGTGCGAAGTGCTCAAACGGGGTGAACGGTGTGCCGTAGCGGGCATCTACATCATTGGATGCCACTACAATGTTGGCGAACCGGAACGCCATGGGAAACTCTTTGACATATGTTTGCAGCTGGTTGTAGGCGTTTTCAACGGTTGTGGCAGAGCCCGCCCGTTTCAACTCCACAATGGCCAGCGGCAGACCGTTCACATAGAGCACGATGTCGAATCGGCGCTCATGATCCCGACTCCGAATCGTTATCTGGTTTGCGGCCACATAGTTGTTTCGGTCGGGTTCCTCCGAGAAGAAACGAATGGTAGGCCGCTGCATCTGCCCGTCATGGTCCACATATTCGATGCTGTTATATCCGTGTACCAGAATTGCGTGCAGCCGTTCGTTTTCCGCAATGGCGCTTTGCGACTTCGGAGTAATCACCTCGGTGATGGCTTGTTGCAGGTATGCTTCTGGCACTCCAGGGTTGAGGTTGCGTAGCGATTGGAGTAGGCGGCCGTGAAGCACAATGTCGTTCCAGGTTGTGCGTTCCCCGGATCCCGGGGCTAGTGTGGCGCCGGGTACGCTTTCCCATTCTAGTTCTGCTAGTTCGTCAAGCATCCAGGTTTCCAGGTCTGCCTCGGATAGCATTATTCTTTCACCTCATGCTTGTCGACGCCTACCTCTGCCGAAGCCTCCTCAGCATCCCGAACCGTGATCTTCCCACTCATCAATAAAGGCAGGAGCTCATCACGGGTGCGAGCCAGGGTTTGGTTTTCTTGCTGTGTAGCTTCTATATGTTTAAGTAATGGCCATGCGGTGGCATTAAACTTTGCCAATTGGTCTTTATCACATCGGATGAAAGGAAGTGTTTTAAAAACGCCACGGGGTAGTTCAAGGAAAGTAGCACCATTTGCCCAGGATTCAAATTCATGGGTTCGATTCCGAAGCTGGCTAAACAACCAGGGAACTAGGTCTTTTGGTGCATGAATGACGATAAAACCCTGATTCGTTGTTATAGGTGTAGATGCCAGAGCAGTTTTACCAATGGTTGCACGAGACGTCATTAAAATAGCGTTTTCTGGATGAAGGATGGAAGATGTTGCCTTTAGTCCAGAATGTGTTATCGTGCGACTGGTATTTAATAACCAAGGCCCATTTAACGCAGTAATATCAGTGGGGGTTGCCCAAAAAATATCTCCACCCCAAAATTCGTCATTCTTTGTGGATGGGGTAGTACCACCGTAAATCTCAAATTCTTCACCAAAAGTTGAATTTGGGGGTAATTTTTTAACCTGGTGATACAAAGCGTCGACTAAACAATCGGCTGTTTCGATAATGCGGTTATTCACTGCAATCTTGTCATCGAGAGAACCTAGTACTTTGACTATCTTCTCCTGTATGGTTAGATTTGGAAGCCAAATTTCGCTCATCCTGAAAGCTTCGGTATCTACTCGTTGCCTGCCAGATGTTCCAGTCATGAGGGAGATGGCAAGCTCATGAATGTCTGGAGATTGAACAAAATAATAGGCAAATGGTGTGATAGATACACCATTTTTTCCACGAATAACTATGAATTCCGTAGATCCTGCTGAAGGTGAAGCATGATTTGGTGGTAAATATTGTGCGATCTTTTTGTTCTCCAGGCATGGCGTAATACGTGCCATTAGCGTGTCACCATGTTCAAATTTTGATCCGCCTTTGAACACTCGATTTTCTGCGGCGCTAACATTTCGTTGACCTGGAACAACTTGATCCATAGTTACAAAAGGAACTTCAGTCCCTTTGGGGATTCGAACTTGAGGGTTTATTTCAAAGGCTTCGCCAATTGTTGTTAAAAGCATTTTACTTTAGCCTTCCCAGTTGTTCACGAATAATTGCGTCTAGGTGGGCGGACTCGTCTAGTGCGTTAGTTAGCTCTATGGTGAGGCGGGTGATTTTCTCGTCGACAGGCTCGGTGTCCTCTTCGTTTTCGGCGAAACCAACATACCGACCAGGGGTTAAAGCATAATCAGCAACACGGATCTCATCCAGAGAGACAGACTTGCAAAAGCCAGGAACGTCCTCGTATACGCCCTCGGCTGAGGGGCGGCCGCGCCACGTGCGGAATGTGTTAGCGATACGGTGAATGTCTTCATCGCTGAATGTGCGTTCGGTACGGTCGATCATGTGTCCGAGATCCCGGGCGTCGATAAGCAAAAATTGGCCGGTGCGATCAATGGAACCCTTTTTGCCTGCGGCTTTACTCTTGGCGAAATACCACACGCAGACCGGAATGCCGGTGCCGCGGAATAGTTGCGCGGGCAGCGCAATGACACACGAAACAATGTCATCTTCGAGCATGGCCTTGCGAATATCACCCTCACCGGAAGACTTGGACGTCATAGTGCCATTAGCCATGACGACACCAGCTTCACCATCGGCTGCTAGCTTGGAAATGATGTGTTGCATCCACGCGAAGTTGGCATTACGTGCCGGGGGAACACCATATACCCAACGGGGGTCTTCCTCACTGCGTGCCCAATCCTTGATATTGAATGGGGGATTGGCCAGCACATAATCCATGGCGATGTTGGGGTGAATATCGCGGGCGAAAGTGTCTCCCCAGCGTTCACCCAAGCCCTTAGAGTTGAGGGCGTGGATCGCCAGATTCATTTTTGCCATCCGCCAGGTGCGTTCGTTGAGTTCCTGGCCGTAGATTGCAATAGCGGAGGGGTCATGCGTGGTGGTCTCCAGGAATTTTTCCGCCTGGACGAACATGCCGCCAGAACCACAACAAGGATCATAAACCCGGCCTTTGGTGGGTTCCAGGATCTCAACCAGAGTACGAACTACGGGGCGTGGGGTGTAAAACTCGCCGCCACGCTTCCCTTCGGCGCGGGCGAATTTTTCCAGAAAATACTCGTACACCTCGCCCAGGAGGTCGCGGGCGCGTTCCGCACCATCAGCGGTGAAATAGGTGGAGCTGAACATATCGACCAGTTCGCCGAGGCGGCGCTGATCCACGTTATCACGCCCAAAAATAACTGGTAGCGTGCCGGATAAGGACTCGTTATCGGTCATGAGTTTTTGCATGGCCTCGTCGATGAGCCGGCCAATAGACTTTGCCTCAGAACCTGGTTCAGCCGTCTTACCTTTGGAATGCTGCTGTAGGTACGACCAGCGGGCTTCTGGGGCTACCCAAAATACGTTCTTTTCCAGATAGGCATCAATGTCTTCTAAATCCTCCAGGATGAATTCCTCATCGAGGCCTTCTTCCTCCAACTCCGCTCGGATTTCCTGGCGGCGGGTCTCAAAAGCGTCAGTGACATATTTGAGAAATACCAGCCCTAACACGACATCCTTGTATTGGGATGCGTCCATAGATCCGCGAAGCTTGTCCGCGGCCTTCCATAATGTGTCCTTGAGTTCTTTCATGGTTGTTGCAGTAGTCATTGGTCTTCTTTGGTGTCTTTCTGATTTAACGTTAGATTCGGGGTGGTACTAGTTAGCGTATTTTAGTGCGCTTGGAAGCTCGGTGCGGATATCACCATTGGATAAGGAAGTAGCGAATAACTCTTCGAATCTCTCTAGGCTGGCTAATTGTTCTTGGAATTTTATTCGTTGTGTGTTGACTTCCTTATGAATGGTGTGGAGCAGAGGAGCAAGTTCTTTGGGGACTAATGAGATATGCCAAGAGTGCGGATCCGTAGAGGTAGCAGAATTGATGGATTTGGCCACGAAGAATGGGGTAGCAACTAGAGGCAGATCAACTTGGCTGCGTCCCCGTTTTGTTTTGCATCGTGCAATTTGCGCTGGAGCCTGAACAATATGTCCACCTTCCCAATCTATCCAAGCGATTGGATGCGTGGAATTCTTGATAAACACCACGTCACCGGGTTGGGTTAGTTTGGCGTTGTGGTTAATATTCTCTAGGTGCAATCGGTTGATCCTGCGGCTACCCATTGTTGTATTGCCGTGCAATTCCGGTTTACCAATGATGGTCACAGTTGCGGGTCCGGTGTCAGTCAATCGCCCATCAGGGAGGCGGCTTCCTGGAATAAGTCGGATGACTCGATCTTTCCCAGAGGTTGCTTTCCGCCAGCTGATACGGAGACGGCTGGGGGATTTATGGGGGTTGTCCTCCAGGGGGAGGTTTTCCACGAAAGAGAGTTGTGCACGCTCAGCCAATAACCAAAGTTCACCAAGTATGTTTCCCTCTGGGGAAGCGTGCAGTTTAGGGGAAACATGCAGAAGCGACTTATTGGTTACGCTGTCTAGCGCAACAATGTTCTTGCGCCATGCTTTCACTGATGTGGTGATATTAGCGTGCACAAAATTATGCTTGCCCAGTTCATCAGCATAAAACGCTGCAGTAGCTAGATCAGAAGCAATAGCATTGTAATCTGCTTTTGAGATGCCGGAAAGCTCCGCAATGACTACTGGAAAAGCTTTTCCAGCTGGAAAGGTGGAGCGTTTGAAGATCCATATCCCCAATTGACGTTTCCCCAAGTTAGCCGCCCAATGTTTAGGCAGTCGGGCAGTATAGCGCAGCGGTGCGGTGTAACCTGTTGCTGTGTTCGAGAGAAAATTACTGCGTGCCCTGGTGATAGACGGATCTGTATTATCAAGCAGGAGTTTTGACGGCGCAATAAGGATCATCGTGCCATCTGCGTCAAGATTTAAAAGTTGATCGTCTAACGCATTGAAGAAAGACGCATCATCGTTCGGGTAATCTAACCACACTGCCACGATGAGGGAATCAGTAGGGAAATCCTTGGTTATCGTGATGTTCCGGGATTCCAATTCTATCCATGCGATAGCACGAGCGGTGCTATCGCCAGAATTTAGTCGCTCGGAAATACGGCAAGGGAAATTCTCGCTATGGGAACGTGCTAATTGCACGATCAGAGGAATACTGCCAGGACCCCATGGAATGATCGTGAGCGGATGCGATGCATCAACCCAGCGAGCATTAATGATTTGTTGAAGCGTAGTGACAAGAACTGTCATCGCATCCTTGCTCAATTTATGTTTGTTCTTTTCCCAAAGCCGATCAGTAATCCGTTCCAGTACGGGGAGAGTGCCATAACCGGCCTCGATGAGTGCTGCTAAAGATGGTGTGAGCTCAGAATTGGGAGGGACATTGTCCCAGTTGGTGAGTAGGTTGGCTGCTTCAATAGCTTTGGCAGGAGTTTCTACGATGAAATCAAAAGATGTGGAGTAGAACGGGGCGTCCGCTATCGCCTCAGGATTGTGTCCATGTTTGGTGGATACCAACCAATGGCCAATATCATGGGCATCGAAGAGGGGTTGGTGCAGGTCGTTATTGATAGGGGTGGGGAAAGGGGTGTCACTGGATACGTTGTATCGACTGCGCCACATTGAAACCGTGCTACGTGCCACGTGTGCCAGGTTTGCAATACCTGACATCGTGATTGTGTTGTGCACGGTTCGTCCTTTCTTTGGGCTTTTGGCCAGTATTTTTAGTTGATGAGTTAGACCATACAGCGAAGCAATATTGTTGGCAACCTATGGTATAGATAATAGGTGTGAATAGGTCTTCACATCTATTAAGTAGAATAAAATGTGGAGTGGGGAGTGGATGGATGGAATCATGGAATCAAATACAGTACATTTGCTAAGCTCCACTTTTTCCAGAGATTATGGGGATTCGGATTGTCTTGGCCAGGAATGGGAGCTTAGGAGCATGCTCTAGGTCTGGCTTCATTTTTGCTGAGCTTGAGTTCTGATTATTCTGGGGGTGCTTCAGAGCTCCATAATCCCGAAACTCAAGCTCAGCACACGTGCGGTAGGGTGGTTTTCTGTTGTGGGTCTCTTGGGAATGATGGTAGTAGATGCCCTAAGCTCCACTTTCCAAGAAAGTCAGGGTTCCTGGGGTGCGTTGGGCGGGTTTTGGAGCTTAGGCAAAATGCTACAGGTTGGGCTTCATTGGTGCTGAGCTTGAGTTCTGGGTAGCAAATATCCGAAAAGCCCGGTGGAGGAGAGCAGTAAAACGCAAAGTCCAGCTCAGCATGTGTGAAGCCTTGCGTGATCTTGTCATTACTACGAATCCTAAAAGGCTGCACATTATCTAAGCTCCACTTTCTTCGGGAGTTTTAGGGACTTAGATCATTCAGAGTGGAAAAGGGAGCTTAGGAGTCGTGCTACAGCTTGCGTTCCGAATTCTTCCGGGGCGGTTTGGAGTTCCATCATCCTGAAATTCAAGCTCAGCACATGTGCGGCAGAGGGGCCGGGGGAGTAGCGCGGTTGCTGAGCTTGATTTCCCTCCCGGATGCCGCATCGAGCCCAGGTGAACATCGCAGGTTTTGTGGAAGTCAAGCTTAGAAGAAGTGCGAACTTGGTTAGAGGCGTTGATAGTAGATGTGCTAAGCCCCACTTCCCGTAAGATCAGGGGTTCCTGGGGCGTGTTTGGTGGGTTTTGGAGCTTAGATAAAGCGCTACAAGCTGGGCTTCATTGGTGCTGAGCTTGAGTTTGGGGTAGCAGAGATTTGAAACGCCTGGAGCACCACAGGGAGGAAACGCGAACTCCAGCTCAGCACTTATGCTGTTTCGAGGGTGTCCAAGGGGATAGCAGGGTGGCAGGTGTCCTAAGCTTCACTTCTAGAATAAAGCTGCACGAGTGCTGAGCTGGAGTTCGTTGGCAGTCCCGCCAATTGGCGCATTTCCGCGCGGCAACCCCTCGACCCAAGCTCGGCATCAGTACTTGTGTGGTCGCTACATGATCCTCATGGACCTGCGCCTGTGGAGGGCGAAGCTCGTGGTCTCGGTCAGATTGACGGTGAGCTCTCCGCTGGAGGTTTTTACCGTCACCAATCCTGGGTATTCCTGATTATCAAGCTGTTTCACCAGCGCTTTGGCCTCGCCACCC
>ERZ772927.806-NODE-806-length-10803-cov-4.24907_pt1 | contig 10803 bp, 7 predicted proteins | sample MGYA00512115_ERZ772927 | MGnify/ENA primary metagenome ERZ772927 (study PRJEB29015, sample SAMEA2737924) | human oral metagenome | biome: human oral; feature: human-associated habitat; material: dental | place: China | collected 2013 ... | reverse complement strand
GCCGGACTTGGAGAAGGCGACGACGGAGGGGGTGGTGCGACCGCCCTCGGCGTTGGGGATGATGGTGGGCTCGCCGCCCTCGAGGACAGCGATGGCGGAGTTGGTGGTACCGAGGTCGATACCGACGGCGCGTGCCATGTAGAGCTCCTTAACTGCTCCTGACGGAGCGATGGTTGAGATTGAGTGGTATGCACTCAGGATTATGGTTGAGCTGAACCTTGTCAACTTCGCGAGCCGCAATCTTGAGTCTGGTGAGCTCAACCTCGGAGGGTTCTCATCTATTCCGAAGACGCACGGGTGACGTGCAGCACGCACCCTCGCGCTCGCTCCCGGCAAAATGCCGTACACACTACCCTTATCCCATGACTGCAAGGACTACGACGCGGCTGGAGCTCCGATTGCCCGCCCAGGAGAAAGCGGACATCGAGGAGGCCGCGCGCCTCTCGGGGCGCACCGTGACCGAGTACGTCCGCACCGCCGCCCGAGATGCCGCCCTCACCGACCTGGCCCGCTCAGTCATCGTTTCCGCGGAGACCTTCGACGCCCTTCTGGCCGCCCTCGACTCACCTCCCGCCCCTAATCCGGCGATGGATCGCGCACACCTGCGAGCAGCCGAGCTGGGACTGTGACGACCCCTCCTTCTGGCGAGCCGCCCGAGCAGTTGTCGGTCCGCCCATTGAGAGCGGACGACGACGCCTCGTCCTTCTTCTGCGGCTACGAAACGCTGGATACCTGGCTGCACAAGCACGCCTGGAACTCCCAGCGACGGCGCACAGCCGCCACGCAAATGCTGCTCGCCGATACTGCCGAACCAGCCGGCCACTCCCCGATCCTGGGTTACTACTCACTGGCCTCGACCTCCATCACCACCGATGAGCTGCCCCGCCGTCTGAGCCGCGGCCAGATCGCCGTCCTGCCCGCCATCCTCCTGGCGCGATTGGCAGTGGATCAGCGATTGCACGGGCGAGGAGTCGGTGGGGCTCTGCTCTCGCATGCGGTCCGCACCGCGGATCATGCAGGGCGCGTCGTCGCCGCCAGACTCCTGGTCGTGGACGCCATCGACGATCAGGCGGCCTCCTTCTACCAGCACCACGGATTCATCCCTTTGAGCCGCGGCCACAGCCGCCGGCGGTTGGCGGCCGTCATCTCGCACCTCATATGAGTCCATGCGCTCGCGCCCATGGGTGCCTCAGGAGACCCGCCCGTGCAGGCCGAGGGCGGCCAGCGCATTGGCGATCACGCCGATCACCACGATGACGACGCCGAAGGCCGCACCACTGGCCTCCCCGCTCAAGCCCACCAGGGGGCTGACCAGGCCACCCACGACGAACTGGAGGAATCCGAGCAGCGCACTGCCCGTCCCGGCCCAACGGCCAGTGCGGTCCAGGGCGAGCGCCGGCGCGTTGCCCAGCGACAGACCGAGGCAGGCCACATGCGCGAGGAAGAGTGCAGTGACCACGACGAGCAGCACCGTCCGCTCCCCGCCTTCGACGGGCGCGCGCAACCGCGTCAGGCAGACCGCGGCGAAGACGACGTCGACGGCGAGGACTGCGGCCAGCCCGACGCGCACCTGCCGGACCTGCGGGAAGCGGCGCACCATGGAGGCCGCTGCCGCGATCGTCGCCGTGACGGTGGCACCGCACAGGCCGAAGACGGCGGTGTAGGTCACCGTCCCCATGCCCAGGACGTTGCGCAGGATGAAGGGAGCGGCGGACAGGTAGGCCATGAGCAGGCCGAAGGTGAGGGCGTTGATGACCAGGAGCCGCATGAGCACGTGGTCTCGCGCCAGCTCGCGCGTGCCGTCGAGGAGGATTCTCAGGCCGCCGTCGTGCCGCCGCTCGGACGGCAGGGACTCGGGAACCCAGAAGATGACCATGAGGACGAGCAGGCCCGTGAAAGCGGCGACGACGCCGAGGATCCCGCGCCACCCGATCAGCTCCACGAGAACGCCGCCGAGGATCGGGGCCACCACGGGGGCGATGCCTTGGATCGCCATGACGACGCTGAGCGCCCGGGCCGCGGTGATACCGCGGGAGCGGTCGGAGATGACGGCGCGCCCCAGGACCATGCCGGCGGCACCGCCGAGCCCCTGGAAGAAGCGGGCCACGAGCAGGAAGGGGAGGCTGGGCGCCAGGGCCGAGCAGATGCTGGCGGCCAGGGCGAGCACACTGCCCCACAGGAGGAGGGGCCTGCGGCCGAACCGGTCGGACAGGACGCCGATGCCGAGCTGCCCGAGCGCAATGCCCACCAGGAAGGTCGTCATCGTCAGCTGGACGCTGGAGGCGGAGACGCCCAGGTCGTCGGCCATCTGGCCGAAGGCCGGCAGGTAGGCATCGGTGGCCAGAGGCGCGACAGCGGCGAGCGCGGCGAGGGCCAGGAGGAGCGTCGCCGGGAAAGCGGTTCTCAGCCCGCCGTCGGACGGCGCGGCCGGATCAGGGTTGTTCATGCGCCTAGCCCACCACAGTCACGAGCGCGTGGACCACGAGCACGCTCAGCAGGGCCGCGCACATGTGAGGTCGGGGCAGCGGCAGCCAGACCCTCACCAGACAGAGCACCATTCTGGTAGTGTCGCTCATCCGGACAATTAGAGCTGCCCGCTCCGCATTGAGGCAGCCTCCGCATCGGGGCAGCGGCGCAGCCCATATCAAGCCGATACCGACTACGCAGGCAAACGTGCTGACGAGCCTGTGGGAGCCACATATGAGACCTCATCTCCGGCGAACCGCCTCCGTACTCCTTCCCCTATCACTGGCCCTGGCCGGGACCACCGGCCCCGAAATGGCCCATGGCGTCGAGCCCCGTGGCGCAGCGACAGCCATCGCCGCAGCCGCCCAGGATGCCGCCTCACCGGTCCCGGAGCACCAGGGGCTGGAGGCCTCCCTGGAGGCCCAGGGCCTGGGCCAGGCCTATCGGGACGGCCAGGTCACCGTCGTCGGATCCCTGAGCGAGGCCCGCTCCTCCAAGGCGAGCACCACCTACATCGTCGTCTCCGACGGCGTCTCCCACGTGGCCTTCACCCGCGGCTCCACGGCTCAGGACGGCGCCCACGCCACCGTCGAAGTGGACGGCACCACGTACGGGGTCACCTTCACCGACTCCACCGACGCGGTGCCGCTCATCGCCTACGACGTCGGCGACGACGCCACCCGGGCCCTGACCAGCGCGATAGATCAGGCCGCGGCCCTGGGCAAGGGGGTGCGCCTGGGCGCTGGGCAGCACTACGCCACCACCGGCTCCCTCACCATCCCCGACGCCGTGCCCTTCCTGGACGGGGCGGGTGCAGTCCTGAACGCCTCGATCCCCGGGGGCACCGAGGATGCCCCGGCCAACGTCCTGGTCCTGGCCACCAGCTCCTCCGGCACCACCGTGACCGACCTGACCCTGGACCTGAAGAACCAGGAATGGACTCGGGGCATCCAGGGCAACGCCATCAGCAACACCACCATCTCGGACGTCCAGATGCTGAACGTGGCCTTCGTCGGCATCAACATGGTGGCGGACTCCGGCCCGCTGCGGGGACTGACCATCCGGGACAACCGGATCAAGAACGTCCTGGGCGACAAGAACACCGAGGGCAAGCCCTCCATCCAGCTCAACTCGGCGCGCCAGACCGATGCCGCTTTCAAGAAGAGCAATGAACCCGTATGGGACCAATACACCACTGACGGAACCACCGCCGCCAACCTTCATGAGAACAGCGGGCACACCATCACCGGCAACGTCATCGACGGCGGATACTACGGAATCGGCCTGTCCGGGGTCAGCAGCAGCACGATCAGCCGGAACACGCTCGGCAACAACATGCGCAACATCTCGATGCAGAGCCGCTCCAACGGCAACACCGTGGAGGGCAACTACCTCAGCGACTCCAGGTCGTCCGCGGTGCACGTGGCCTATGAGAGCAACGACAACACGGTGCGCGGCAACACGGTGGTCACCCACCGCGCCACCGCCCAGGGCCTCCTGCAGGCCTACCAGGGCAGCAAGTCCAACATCTTCTCCGACAACCGCGTGAGCGTCGTGGGCGCCACCAGGCCCTCCTGGGTGCTGTACGCGGGCACCGACTCCACATCCACCACCTTCACCGGGAACATCGTGTCGGGCTCGGCCAATCATGCCTTCGTCGCCGTAGAGTCCATCTGGGATGAGGACTCCGCGGCCTCCAACCTGCCTGACGGTATGAACCCATGGACTTTCATGCAGAAAGGCAAGGTGACGAGCCCCAAGGATGGGACACCCGCCCCGTTCTACGGCGGGCGCGGGGACCTGGACGGCATCACGGTCCAGGGCAACATCCTGATGGACTCCTGGCACTCGCCGGCCCTGGTCTACGCCGGGGCCGAGTCCTCCGACGGCCGCGACCACAACAAAACCCTGGTCGGGAACATCACCGGTCTGAAGGTGAGCGGCAACGACGTCATCGGCAACAGCGAGCGGCAGGTGGTCACCCATGAGGGGAGCACGAAGGGCATCGGGCCGGCGCGCGTCAGTGGCGACACGAGCCTGGGCACCACTCACAAGGGGGCGAACGCGCAGTCCGGCGGGAAGGGCGATGACGTTTTCATCCTGGATTCGCCCCAGGACACGGTCACCGATGAGGCGGGCACGGACACCGCCTACGCCACCGTCACCACCACCGCCCCCGAGGGCGTGGAGGCCCTGACCCTGCTGGGCGGCGACGCCCTGGAGGCGACCGGCAACGCGGCGGGCAACACCCTGACGGGCAACCCGGCCGACAATCGGCTCGCGGGCGAGGGCGGCGACGACGTACTGCGCGGCGGTGAGGGCTCGGACACCTTGACCGGCGGCGAGGGGGCCGACACCTTCACCTTCGATACGATCGTGGACCACGGCACCGACACGATCACCGACTTCACGCCGGGCCAGGACAAGATCGCCCTGAGCAGCACGGTCTTCGGCAAGCTGGAGGGCCAGTGGTTCGCCCAGGCCGGGCAGACCACATCCGCCACCCGCGTGATCCAGGACGGGGACACCCTCTACTTCGACGCCGACGGCTCGGGAACGAGCTACGAGGCCGTCGCCTTCGCCCGGCTGCCCCAAGGGGTGCAGCTCAGCGCCGGCGACCTGACCGTCATCCCCTGAGCTGGTCCACCGAGGCCGATCCGGGACAAGACCGCAGACAGGCCCGGCTACGCGTGGGCTCTCCCGCACCCGCCGGCTTCACAGACGATTCACAAGGCCGCCCCACGCCCGCCACACGCCGGTTCGGCACGGTGAAGCCATGTCGAAACACCACCGGGCACCGGCCCCGCACTCCGCCGGCAGCTCAGCTGGCAGCTCAACCAGTACTGCCGACACTCCCGGTTCTGCAGCAACCCTGACGCACGAGCCCGCGGCCCGGACTCAACAGTCCCGCCGTCATACGCGTCGCAACTTCCTGCTGGGAGGCGCCGCCGTCCTGGGACTGACCGCCACCGGCACCAGCGCCTGGGCGCTCAACCGCTTCGTGATCGACCACACCGAGATCACCGACGTCGAGGCCTACGAGGCCCAGAACGCCGCGGGGGCCTCGACCGCGACCGCCGACGCGGCCAGCATCACCGTCACCGACACGTCCTACACCTCGTCGCTGACCTCGATCGAGGTCAATGAGGTCGCCACCGGCTCCGGCGCGGACACCATCACCTACTACACGGCCGACATCACCGTCAGCGACGCCACCGCCATCCGCAGCGCCTTCGCCAACAACGAGTTCGGCGCCAACATCACCGCCAAGCCCAGCGAGATCGCCGCCGCGCACGACGCCGTCTTCGCCATCAACGGCGACTACTACGGCTTCCGCACCGACGGCATCCTCATCCGCAACGGCGCCGTCTATCGCGATGACGGCGTGCGCGACGGACTCGCCTTCTACACCGACGGCCGTTGCGAGATCTACGACGAGACCTCCACCAATGCCCAGGCCCTTCTCGACGCCGGGGTGTGGAACACGCTGTCCTTCGGCCCCGCTCTGGTCAACGCCGGGCAGATCCCCGCCGGGATCGACGAGGTGGAGGTCGATACGAACTTCGGCAACCACTCCATCCAGGGGAACCAGCCGCGCACCGCTCTCGGCTGGGTGGACACCAACCACTACATGTTCGTCGTCGTCGATGGCCGCAGTGAGGGCCACTCACGCGGCACCACCATGACCGAGATGGCTCAGATCATGGCCGACCTCGGCTGCCAGGTCGCCTACAACCTCGATGGCGGCGGGTCCTCGGCCATGTATTTCAACGGCCGGATCATCAATCAGCCCTCCAACGGTGGCGAGCGCGCCACCTCCGACATCCTCTACATCGCCCAGGGAGCCTGACATGAGCGTGCAGACAGGACCCGTGCCGGTCCGCCGTCGAATCGACCCCGGCCGCCACGACGACATGACGAGCCCGACCGGCGGGACAACCGCGATGCCGCGACAGAGCCGACAGAGCGCCGGCGACGCGTCCGAGGCCAGGAGCTTCCGGCCCGCCTGGCTGGTGGTGCTCGTGCCCGCCTACCAGCCGGACGCCCGCCTGGCCGCGCTGGTGACCGACATCCGGCGGCGGCTGCCCGGCGCGCAGGTGCTCGTCGTCGACGACGGCTCGGGCCCGGCCTACGAGGAGGTGTTCGCCGCGGCCGGCGACGCCGGGGCCGTGATCACCGGCTATTCGGTCAACGCGGGCAAGGGGGCGGCTCTGCGCATCGGCCTGGCGCGGGCCGCGGACCTGTGGCCGCACGCCGACGTCGTATGCGCCGACGCCGATGGCCAGCACACGCCCGCGGACATCGCCGCGGTGGCCCACCGGGTCCGCGAGACCGGCCATATGACGCTGGGGGTGCGGGCCTTCACCGGGCCGGTGCCCCTACGCAGCCGGCTCGGGAACAGCGCCACCGCACTGCTGTTCCGCGGGGCCACCGGGTGGCGGCTGCGCGATACCCAGACCGGTCTGCGCGGTTATCCGGCCGGTGGACTGGACTGGCTGCTGGAGGTCCCCGGCGACCGCTACGAGTACGAGCTGTCGGCCCTGCTGCGGGCCCGCGAGCTGGGGATGGCGGTCGAGGAGGTCGAGATCGCCACGGTCTACGAGCCGGGCAACACCTCCTCCCACTTCCGTCCGCTGCGGGACTCGGCACGGATCTACGCCCCGCTGCTGCGCTTCACGGGGGCGTCGCTGGCGAGCTTCGTCATCGACTGGGTCGGGGTCATGGTGCTGCACCTGCTCACCGGGAACCTGCTGGCGAGCGTCGTGGGCGCACGGCTGGTCAGCGGCGCCGCCAACTTCTTCATGAACCGGCGCGTCTTCCGGGCGGCGCCGGGGACGGTGGGTCGCACGGCGGTGCGCTACGTGGTGCTCGCCTTCGCCCTGGTCGCCGCGAGCTACCTGGCCCTGGCCGCGCTGACCGGGATCGGCATCCCGCTGGGCATTGCCAAGATCGTGGGCGACAGCGCGATCTACGTCGCCAGCTACGTGGTCCAGCGCCGGGTCGTGTTCCGGGAGAAGGTCTGAACCGAGCCGGAGCGGAGCGCGGCGGGACGGACGCGGCGGAGCCGGGCTCGGCCGGGACCCGCGGCGTCCCGGGCCCGGTTCGCCCGGCCCGCCGAACGCCCTGCTGGAATCAAGCGCTCAGAAGGGCGGGATGGCGTCGAGCAGGGGCGTCAGACCGAGGGTGTGGAGGGCGCGGGGGTAGGGAGTGGTCTCGAAGTCGCCGGGGTTCTCGCCGGGGCGGGGGCCGCGGGTCGTGATCATCGCGGCCGTCTCCCGGCCGGGGCCGGGAGCGACGTCGCCAGCAGCGGAGCCGATGCTGAGGCCGTGGTCGGCAACGGAGCCGGGGTCGGTGAGCGTGGAGCCGGTCAGGCCCTTGTCGAGACGGGCCAAGACGTCGGGCGTGATCGCACGGGCCAGGGAGTCCGGGACGCGGGCGGCGGGGCGGGCGTGCTGACGGGGCCCGGCGCACCGGGCCAGCATGATGACCGACCCGTCGCTCTCGCGCCGGTAGCGAGCACCGCTGGGCGTGCGCCAGATCAGCGCGCCCCCGGGCACGCGGGCGAGGGCCCAGCCGGGAGTGTGCTTGAGGCGGTGGTGGGCACGACACAGGCAGGTCAGGTTCTCCAGGCTCGTGACGCCGCCGTTCTCCCAGGCGATGACGTGGTCGATATCGCAGCCCCGAGCCGGACGCTCGCACCCCGGGTGCGTGCACGAGCGGTCACGGGCCCGCACCAGATCGGCCAGAGCAGCCGGCGGCCGGTAGCGGGTGCGCCCCACATCCACCACAGCGCCCGACAGCGGGTCGGTGACCAGGCGCCGCCACGTTCCGCCGGCCGCCAGAGCCACGGCCACGGCAGCCGGCACCGGCACCCTTCTACCGCCAGAACCCAGGCACGCCTCCGTAGCCCTCGCAGACCGCACGGCCGGTGCGGTCGGGACGGGTTGCGCGGCCCGGGCGGCGGACGACGCCTCAGCGGACGCGCCGGCGCCCGAGCGGCCGCAGGCGGCGCAGAGCCCATCGGCGGGGTCGTCGCCGGAAGTCGCGGCGGCACCGCGAGAGCAGCAGGGAACGTGCGCAGTGGTGCCGGGCGGCCCGGCCCCGGGCAGCCTGACCCCGGGCGGCCCGGCCCCGGGCGCGGCGGCATCCGAGTCTCCCGCCCCAAGGCCGGAAGAGGCGTTGTCGAGCGGGGTGCTCCCGTCCGGCTGGGGGCCGAGGAGGCTTGTGAGGTGGTCCAGGGGGACGGTGACGTCGATGCTGACGCTCAGTCCCGGCGGCAGGGGCACAGGATCAGTCCCCGAGGGCGTCCACCACGGTCCCGTGTGGCAGACCAGACCACTGAGCGCACCCAGCAACCCCTCCAGGGGCACACCATCGGGCGTCAGCCCCATCTCATCGATATACGCCGCACCGCCCGCACCCGCCGGGTCTGCGGCATCCGCGGTGCCCGGCGGGTCCATGGCGTCCGTTGGGCCCTCAAAACCCGTGAAGCTCAACGGGCCCGCGACAGCGGTCTCGATGATCCCGGTGCCCCTGGGGCTCCCGGGGCTCCCGGCATCCCCGGCCGTGTCGGCCTTGGCGGCCTTGGCGTCCGCGGATGCGGCTGCGGTGGCTTGGCACTGGCTGGTGCGCAGGGCGTGCAGGCCGATAGAGGTCAGGGCGTCGGCGCGCAGCTGCCCCAGGGTCCGCTCGTCTCCGCAGGCGCGGGCGGAGGCGGCAATGGCGTCCAAGGTCGCATCCAGCAGAAAAGCGTCGGCCCGGGGCACCAGCGCCCGCATCTCGCACACCCCCGTGCCCGCCGTTCGCGGCCGCGACACATGACGGCCCGCAGCATTACGGCGCGCCCGGCGTCCGGTGCCCTCAGGGTCCAGAGCCGCTAGCGCCCGGTCCGCGTCCCGCCCCACCTGCGCACACGTGCGATGCACGGCCCGCCCCAGCACTCGGGCCTGCACCGCGGCGGCCACGCCGACCGGCTCCCCGATAAGACGGCGCACCAGCGTGCCCGCCTTGGACGAATCCAGCAGACCCACCCGGTGCAGGCCACTGACCGGCGCAAGCATCTCGTCGAGCAAGCCCGCACCCCGGTCCACCACCCGGCCCGCCGTTAGTCGCGACACCCCCGCACGGCAGGCCACCTCTCCGACCGCGTTCCACCGCCCCGCCCCAGACACACCAGACGAAACCGACGCATCCCTGCCGTCCCGCCCGGCCCCGTGGACCAGACCACCGTCTCGACCATCAGCCGGTCCGGCGCCACGGCTGTCGGTCCGGCCGCCCTGGCCGTCAATCAGGCCGTCCCGGCTGACGCTCCGGCTGCTCTGCGGCTGGTAAGGCAGGCCACTCATCTCCGGGCAGCGAGCCATGCACGCCGCCACCACCGCCTGAGCCCACTGAGCCCACCCCGCCAGACGACCACACGCCCCCACAAGCTCGCTGAGCACATCCGCGCCAAGGCCCACCAGCGCGCCCGCACCCCGGTCATTCACCACTGCCGACTCCGCGGCCTCTACCAGAGCCCGCTCGCCAGGGTCCACGAGCTCCCCGAAGAACCCGACATCGGCAGCACCGCCCTCGGCAGATCCGGCGCCCGCAGCCCCGCCGTCAGCCGGAGCCGGAGCGAGCAGGGGCGCCACCGCGCGCTCGACCACACCCGCCAGAGCCGCACCCGGCACCATCCCCGACAACATCGCCAATGCGTCCCCAACGCCCTCGGCACGGTCGGAAGCGCCCTCTGGCGGCAGGACGCCGCCGCCATCGCCCGCACCGCCCGGCACGGACGGCTCAGCACCTCGACCTTCGAACATATGTACAGAATAGCATTCTGCGCCTCGCGGAACAACCCTCGGAACTGTCGATAATCGGCAGAATCCTGCGACTCGCCCAGCCACAGCAGCCCACGCGCGCGAAGCTTCTCAGGAGCAGTACGGTGCAACGGACGCCGCTTACGGCGGCCTACGCGCACGTGGGGACCTCCCGGCCCCGGTGGGGCCTGCCCGGGTCGGGCTGCGGCGGCCTACGCGCACGTGGGGACTCCCATCGGGGACGATGACGATGAGGGCAAGGCCGGCGCCTCGCACGTGGAGGCGCTCCACGGCCGACCGCGGGAACAACCGGCCGCGGTGCACCGCACGCCCGGAGCGAACACCGGCGTGCGCCAGCCCCTCGCAGCCGGCCCTGAATCCTCGATCCGGGCCCAGGGCATCAACCCTCAGAGACCCCGGTCCCCGGGCCGCACGAGACCGGCCTCATAGGCGGCGATGACGAGCTGGGCGCGGTCGCGGGCGCCCAGTCGCGCCAGCAGCGCGGTGATGTGGCTGCGGCAGGTGGCCCGCCTGA
>ERZ772927.805-NODE-805-length-10828-cov-4.62694_pt1 | contig 10828 bp, 10 predicted proteins | sample MGYA00512115_ERZ772927 | MGnify/ENA primary metagenome ERZ772927 (study PRJEB29015, sample SAMEA2737924) | human oral metagenome | biome: human oral; feature: human-associated habitat; material: dental | place: China | collected 2013 ... | reverse complement strand
GGCGGCGACCTCGGCGGAGATGTCCACGGAGGTGAAGACGTTCTGGACGTCGTCGGAGTCCTCCAGGGCGTCCACCAGGCGCAGGACCCTGCGGGCGCCGTCGGCGTCGACCTCGACCTTGGTGCCGGCCACGAACTGGACCTCGGCGGACTCGTAGTCCATGCCCGCGTCGGTCAGGGCGGTGCGCACCGCCACCAGGTCGCCCGGATCGCAGTAGATCTCGAAGGACTCGGCACCCTCCTCGACCTCCTCGGCACCGGCGTCCAGGACGGCCATGAGGACGGAGTCCTCGTCCACGCCGTCGGCCCGGGCCACCTCGACCACGCCCTTGCGGGTGAAGTTGTAGGCCACGGACCCGGGGTCGGCCAGGTTACCGCCGTTACGGGAGAAGGCCACGCGCACGTCGGAGGCCGCGCGGTTGCGGTTGTCGGTCAGGCACTCCACCAGGAAGGCCACGCCCCCGGGCCCGTAGCCCTCGTACATAATGGTCTGCCAGTCCGCTCCCCCGGCCTCCTCGCCGCTGCCGCGCTTGACGGCGCGGGTGATGTTGTCGGCGGGCACGGAGTTCTTCTTGGCCTTCTGGATGGCGTCGTACAGGGTGGGGTTGCCGGTGGGGTCACCGCCGCCGGTGCGCGCGGCGACCTCGATGTTCTTGATCAGGCGCGCGAAGAGCTTGCCGCGCTTGGCGTCAATGGCGGCCTTCTTGTGCTTGGTGGTGGCCCACTTGGAGTGACCCGACATGTGTGCTCCTTGGGAGTCGGCGGTAGAGGGCGCCCCCGCGGCGGCCAGCGGGCCTGGCGGGTGCGCAGGGCGCGTCCGGGCGCTGCTCAGGCCCGGTGCGTCACCATGGCGACGAAGACGTCGTGGACCCGGCTCTCGCCCCCGACCTCCGGGTGGAAGGAGGTGGCGAGCAGGGGACCCTGACGAACCGCGACAATCCTACCGCCCGCACCCCCCTGGCCCTCACCAGCGCGTCCGGCCCGGGTGGTGGCCAGGACCTCGACGTCCGCGCCCACGGACTCCACCCAGGGGGCGCGGATGAAGACCGCGTGCAGGGGACGGCTGGCGCTGGCACCCAGGGCGGGGGCGTCCAGGTCCTCCTCGTAGGAGTCCACCTGGCGTCCGAAGGCGTTGCGCCTCACGGTCATGTCAATGCCGCCGACGGTGGCCTGCCCCTCCTCCAGACCCAGGGCGCGGTCGGCCAGCAGGATCATGCCGGCGCAGGAGCCGTAGGCGGGCAGTCCGGCGCGCAGGAGGGCCCGCAGGGGCTCGAGCATGCCGAAGCCGGTCAGCAGGGTGCTCATGGTGGTGGACTCCCCGCCGGGCAGGACAATGCCGTCGAGCCTCTGCCCCGGCGCGTCCCCCAGGTCGCGGGCGCGGCGCACGGTCACGGGGCGGGCGCCCGCGGCCTGGAGGGCCAGGGCGTGCTCGCGCACGTCCCCCTGGAGGGCCAGGACGCCGATGGTGGGCCGGGAGCCCGCCGGGGCGGGTGCGGGGAAGAGGGCGCGCGGGTTGAGCGCGTCCATGGTCTGGGCGGGGACACGGTCCACAGGTTCCTCCCGGTGCTCACGGTTACTGGTCACGACGTCGCCCGGCCCCCACCCGACCGCGTCCCGCCCGCGGCCACCTGGGCCAGGAGCTCGGCGTCCGGGGGCTCGGTGAGGTCCAGGGGCCTGCCGTCCCAGCCGGCGCGCAGGGAGCCGACGAGCCCTGGGACGGCGCTGGGGTAGATCTCCCAGCCGGTCCTGCGGGCGGCGTCGAGCTCGGCGGGCGTCCACCAGGATATGGAGTCCACGGCGTCGCGCTCCAGCTGGGTCCACCCCGCCCGCTCCAGGGCCAGGGGGCCTCTCAGGCGCAGGAGGAAGAAGACCTCGTCCTGGCGGCAGGTCACGGTGGCGAAGCGGAAGACGGCGTCGCGCCGGGCCACGGGCCCCTCCAGGTCCGCGGGGTCGACGACGATCCCGGACTCCTCGGCCAGCTCGCGGGCGGCGGCCTGGCGGTCCGTCTCCCCCGGCTGGATGCCGCCCCCGGGGGTGAAGACCCAGGAGTGGGCGGGGTCGGCCACGTCGTGGCCGGTCATGAGGAGGGCCAGGCCGTCGGCAGTGAGCACCAGGACGCGGGCGGCCCGCCGGAAGGGCAGGCCGCCGGGGCCGAGCCCCCACTCACCGGGGTCCACGTGCCGGTCCCAGTCCTCGGGGACCAGGGTGGGGTGGCGTCCGTCGGGGGTGAGCCCGGTCCCCGCTGCCGGACCCGTCGTCCCCGCAGCGGGGGTCGTGGGGCCGCTGGCCCCGCACGCCGGGGTACCGCCCCCCGGCCCGGCCAGGCCGCCGGTCCCGGTAGTGCCGGGGCTCACCAGCCGCGCTCGGCCAGGCGGTGGGGCTCGGGGATCTCCTCGACGTTAATGCCCACCATGGCCTCCCCCAGGCCGCGGGAGACCTCGGCGACGACGTCGGGGTCGTCGAACTGGGCAGTGGCGCGCACAATGGCCGCGGCGCGCCTGGCGGGGTCGCCGGACTTGAAGATGCCCGAACCCACGAACACGCCCTCGGCGCCCATCTGCATCATCATGGCGGCGTCGGCCGGGGTGGCGATGCCGCCGGCGGTGAACAGGACCACGGGCAGGCTCCCGGTGCGGGCCACCTCGGCCACCAGCTCGTAGGGGGCGCCGAGCTCCTTGGCGGCCACGTACAGCTCGTCGGCGGGCAGGGAGGTCAGGCGGCGGATCTCGTCGCGGATGGTGCGCATGTGGGTCACCGCGTTGGAGACGTCGCCGGTGCCGGCCTCGCCCTTGGAGCGGATCATGGCCGCGCCCTCGGTAATGCGGCGCAGCGCCTCGCCCAGGTTCGTGGCCCCGCACACGAAGGGCACGGTGAAGGCGTGCTTGTCAATGTGGTGGGAGTAGTCGGCCGGGGTGAGCACCTCGGACTCGTCAATGTAGTCCACGCCCAGGGACTGGAGGACCTGGGCCTCCACGAAGTGGCCGATACGGGCCTTGGCCATGACCGGGATGGAGACGGCCTCGATAATGCCGGTAATGAGGTCGGGGTCGCTCATACGGGCCACGCCCCCCTGGGCGCGGATGTCGGCGGGGACGCGCTCCAGGGCCATGACGGCCACGGCCCCGGCGTCCTGGGCGACACGCGCCTGCTCGGGGGTGACGACGTCCATAATGACGCCGCCCTTGAGCATGTCGGCCATGCCGCGCTTGACGGTCAGGGTTCCGGTGGCAGGGGGCGTGGTGGTCATATCTGTGTCCTCGGGGTCGGGGCGACGCGCGGGGGCGACGCCGTCAGGGGCAGCTTAGTCCGTCAGGTGCGTGCGTCCAGGAAGGCACGTCGCGACCGGGCGAGCTCCTCCAGGAGCCTGTGCTCGGCGTCGGCGTAGTCGCTCTCGGCGTGCCCGTTCATGGCGCGCTGGCGGAGCTGGGCCAGGTCCACGGCCGCCTTCTGGAACCTCTTCATGGCCCTGCCCGCCGCTGGCCCCCGGTTACGGGCCCACCGTCGGGCCTGACGGCGCCCCGTCCCGGTGGTGAGCATGGTGACCTCGGCGCCGGTGAGCCAGGAGGCCCGGGAGTAGTCGGCCAGGCGCGAGGCCATGGCCCTGCGCTCCATCTGGCGCAGGAGCACGATGCCGCCGATCCACATGAGGAAGACGGGGATCTCGACCGCCAGCAGGACCGGGGTCGACAGGCTGGCGATGACACCGTTCCAGAAGGCGTGCCCGCACACCGCCAGGGCGTAACCCACCAGCGTCATCCACACCCAGGAGAAGCGTGAGCGCATGGTCGAGGCCAGCCCGACGGCGAACCCCGTGCAGGAGGTGAAGGTCAGGTGGGTGAAGGGTGTCATGATCCCACGGGCCAGGAAGGTCTCGAGGAGCTGGCTCCCGCCTGCGGACGGGTGGGTCTGGTCCAGCTGGTAGGCGCGGAAGAAGTACACGATGTTCTCGGAGAAGGCGAAGGCGCCGGCGATGACGCAGGCGTAGACGATGCCGTCCACCGGGCCGTTGAAGGTGCGTCTCCAGATAAAGAAGATGACGAGCACGCCCAGACCCTTGGCCCCCTCCTCAAAGAGGGGTGCGGCAATGACCGCGCCGGCGGTCTCCCCCACCTCCGGGTCCCCCAGGGCCTCGGCCACGGTCCCCGACAGCCAGTCGTTGAGCAGCACGGCAATGACCACGCTCGTCCCGGCGCCCCACATAAAGGCCGTGACGAGCATGGCGGGGGGCTCAGGTTCCCACCGGTCGATCCACAGGACGGTCAGGAGCACGATCACCAGGGGGACCAGGGCCAGGGCGGCGGGCAGCACCAGCTGGCTGGCGTCCTTGACCGAGCGCACCATGTAGACCACGAAGCCCAGCAGTGCCAGCCCGCTGACGACCATGAGCAGGACCCCGACGACCTCGTTGCGGCGGCGCGCGCGCTGGGCCTGCGGGCTGGCCCAGCCCGGCACGCTCCCGCCGTACTGGTCGGGCGCGGTGCTGGTGCCGGTGGTGTAGGAGAAGTTGTAGGTACCGGCGGAGTAGCCCCAGCCATTGTCACGGCGCGTAAAGCGCGAGGAGGCGCCCGCTGGGGGCAGGTGGGGGTCCCGGGGGGTCAGCGGTGCTGCCCCAGGTGCTGTGGTCATGGGGATCTCCTGGTGGGTCGGGGGGCTTCTGGGTGACGGTACCGCGCAGACCGCCATTGTGTCTGCCCTGGGCAGCGTCTCCCCGGGGCCCTAGGGTCTGGGGCCCGGGGCGTACGGACCTGGGTCGGGATTGTAAGGGTCCAGGGTGTAGGGGTCCAGGGTGTAGGAGTCCAGTGCGTAAGGAACCGGGCCAGGGGCGTAGGGGTCCGGGCCGGGCAGGCTCCCGGGGGCGTACAGGCCCAGTGCGTAAGAAACCGGTCCGGGGGCGTAGGGGCCCGCTAAGGGGACGTACGGGACCGGGACCGGGGCGTACGGGCCCGGGGCGTACGGACCTGGGCCCGGGATGTAGGGGACCGGGCCTCCCGGCGTTCTGGGAGGCGGCACCACCCTCACGGGCGCCGCGCCGACCGGGCCAGGGGTCCTTGCGGGCACGCGGCCGGGCGGCACCGTCGTGGGCGGCACCGGGTTCGTGGGGGGAAGGAAGGGGACCAGGAGACCGCGGGCGGCGGCGAGCTCACCCAGGGCGCTCTCAAGATAGGCGCTGACCTCCTGGCTGAGGACGCCGTCGGGCGGGGTCCGCCTGCGCAGGAGGGCCAGGGCCATGACGGCCCGGCAGAAGCGGCCGCTGACCTCCGCGGCGTCGGGCCGGAGGCAGTTCCTGCGCAACCAGGCCCTTCCCGCGCCACTGGTCGCCATGCCCACCTCCAACGGCGTGAGGCGCCCGGCTTTGACGTCACCGGCCAGTGAGGCCCGGATCCGGGAGGGCTCCGTGAGCGAGACCACCAGGACGGTCGCCCCCCAGGCCAGGGCGAGCAGCGCCAGGACCCCGAGGTAGACGCCCGGGTGGTCCTCGGAGAGCTGGTGCGTCATCCAGGACTCCAGGACCACCATGGCCAGGACCCCGCCTCCGAGCACCGCCACCTGTATGGCCTTAGAGCGCGTGCGGGCGGCCCGGCCCAGGGCCAGGGCCGGGCAGAAGGTGGAGACCACGGCCTGCACGGTCACCAGGACGGCAGCGACCCCGGGCAACCCCCTCGCCAGCAGGGAGACGCTGACGACCAGGGCCTGCCCGCAGGCCATGAAGCCCGTGTAGGTGACCGCGTCCAGGACGCCGCCGACGTCCTCGCGCCACAGGAGCAGGAGCAGGGCCAGCCCCGCCCCGGTGAGCAGGGCGTGGACCAGCGGGGTGCCCACCAGGCCGGGGGACACGGCGACCTGGGGCAGCAGGAAGGACAGGCGCACCTGCCCTACCACGTCCTCCAGGCCGTACTCCGCCAGCAGCTCGGTGGTACCCCACAGGAAGGCCACGAGCACGAGGATCCGGTACCTGGCGGTCCTGGCGGCCCACAGCAGGTAGCCGACGGTCACCGCCACCGGGACGAGCGCCCCGCCCAGGGCCCGGAGCACGTGCCCCAGGAGAGCGCCCCTGGTAGTGAGCAGGACCACGGAGCCGACCAGGGCCACCAGACCCAGGACGACCAGGACGGGGGCCGTGGACCGCCGGGCCCGGAACCTGGTGAGGCCCTCCGGCAGGACCGCCGCGTCCAGCTGCGGGGAGGACCAGTCCGGCTCGCCGTCGGGGTAGAGGGCGTTGACGGTCAGGGCGTCGGTACCCGCCCCCGCACCGGCCCCGGGCGCCGGCGGGTCCGGCTCCCAGGGCGGGCGGGGGCCCGGAGGGAGGGCGGCCATGCTCAGGCTCCTGCGGCACCGGCGGGCCCGGTGTCGTCGTCCACGTCAAAGGTCTGGGGCATGGGGGCGCGCCCGGCCAGGTGCAGGAGACGGACCACCAGGTCGGCACGCAGGCGCTGGGCCTGGGCCACGCGGGTGTCGTGGAAGCGGCGGGCCAGGACCACCCGGTAGGCGGCCCTGTCCAGGCGGGCCAGGACCTCGGCGGAGCGGGGGTCGTCGGCCAGGAGCGCCCGGGTGCGCGCGTGCAGGACGGTCCGGATGACCCGGGACAGGTCGGACTCCACGCGGGCGCGCGGACGGTCCTCACCGTCCCCGGCCGCCGGGTCCGCCCCGGTGGGGGGCGTGGACGACGTCGGGCTCGGGGGCGCCCCGGCCCCCGGCGGGCGGTGCTCCAGGCCGTCGTCGACCAGGGGGCTCTCGCAGTCCAGGGACTCCCGGGCCGCCTGGGCCAGGAGGAGGCCGGAGGCGGGGTCGAGCAGCCCGGAGGTGGCCAGCTCCAGGGCCGCCTGGGCACGGTGGACGAGCTGGGCCTCCAGCGTGGCGCGCGCCCCCAGGACCTGGCGGTGGAGGCGGTCCACCCTGACCGCGCGGGCGTAGAGCAGCCAGCCGATGACCACCAGCAGCGTCACCAGGACGGTCCATCCCAGCAGGGTCTGGGGGTGGGGCACGCTCATCTCAGTCCTCCAGGGCGTCGCGCAGGCGGCTCATGACGGTACGCTGCCCGGGTGCCAGGCGTACCCGGGTGTGGGCGGTGGACAGCGCCATGTCGTAGACGTCCAGGACGGCGTCGGTCACGGTGGACCAGTCGTAGCGCCTCACCTCGGCGTCGGCGGCCCGGCGCCGGGCGTCGGCCGCGTCGACGTCGGTCAGGGTGTCGACGATGACGCGGGCCAGGTCCCGGCTGTCCCCGTTGCGGAAGAGGGCGCCGTAGCGTCCGGCGCCCAGCACGTCGGAGAAGGCCGTCAGGTCCGAGGCGATGACGTGGGTACCGGCCGCCATGGCCTCCACCAGGACGATCCCGAAGGACTCCCCCCCGGTCTGGGGGGCCACGTAGCAGGTGGCGGAGGCGAGCAGGGCAGCCTTGTCCTCGTCACTGACCCCGCCCAGGAAGGCCACCTGCTCCCCGAAGCGCGCCAGGGCGGCACGCTGCTCCCCGGCGTCCCCGCGCCCGGCCACCAGGAAGCGTGTCCCGGGGAGGGCCTCCAGGACGGCGGGGACGGCGTCGGCCAGGACCGCCAGGCCCTTGCGGGGCTCGTCCAGGCGCCCCAGGAAGGCCACGGTGGGGGCCTGGGGGGTCCCGGCGAAGCGCGGGTCGTGGTGGGAGGCCGTGGCGAAGGGCTCGACGTAGATCCCGTTGGGGATGACCACCGCGTCACCGCCGTGGTACTGGATGAGGGTGCGTCGGGCCTCCTCCGAGACCGCGATCATGGCGGAGATCCTCTCCATGAGGGGGGCGGTCATGGGTGAGAGGAGCTCGCGGGCCAGGGAGCGGTCCATGGCGGCGTGGAAGGTGGCTACCACCGGCCCGTCGGCGGCCTGGAGGGCGAGCATGCCTACCGAGGGGGTAATGGGCTCGTGAATATGAAGGAGGTCTAAATCACATTCCTCCAGCCACTTGCGGGCGCGGCGGGCCACGGCGGTACCGAAGTTGAGGCGTGCCACCGACCCGTTGTAGGGGATGGCCACGGTGTCCCCGGCGCTGGTGACCCACGGCGGCAGGTCCTCGGTCCGGGTGGCGGGGGCCAGGACACGTACGTCGTGCCCTCGACGACGCAGCTCACCGGCCAGGTCCATGACGTGTACCTGGACACCTCCGTGAGCGTCCAGGGAGTACGGGCAGACGATACCGACCCTCATGCGCTCCCCTCCTGCAGGTGACGGGACGCCGCAGGATCCGCGGTGGCGGCCCCGCCCTGGCGCGCGTGGGAACGCGCCAGCCGCTCCTGGTCCAGGTCGGCGTCGAAGACCGGCTGGAGCATGTGCCAGTCGGTGGCGTGGGCGGCCAGGTCCGGGGCCAGGGCGCTGACCCACCGCCGGGTCCAGGCCTCCACCTGCGCCCGGCCGTCCAGGCCCTCAGGCGCCGGGACGTGACGGGCACGTACGTACAGCCCCCAGCGGGACCCGGCCCGGCGGCGGCGCTCACCGGTCAGCGGCTCGTAGCCGACGGTGACCGCGTACAGCGGCAGGCCCAGCCGCTGGGCGATGGCGGCTGGGCCGGCGGCCACCCGGGCGCGGTGCCAGGTCGGCCAGGACGCCCGAGGCGGACAGGTCCCGGTCGGCCAGCAGGGCGACGGCGTAGTGGCCCTGGCTGGCGGTACCCACCAGGTGCTCGAAGACCTTCTCCCCGGGGGCCTGGCCGATAATCCGCATGCCCTGGCCCTGACGGAAGCGGACGAACTGGTCGAACAGGTCCGCCGGCTCCAGCCTCTCGGCCACGGTGAGCACCTGGGCCAGCTCCTGACAGGCCCAGGTCCCCACCAGGTCCCAGTTGCCCATGTGGGGCAGGGCCAGGACCACCGAGCCGTCCCGGGCGTCCTGGCGCAGGCTCTCGGGGACGTCAGCGCGTACCCGGGCCATGACCTGCTCCAGGCTCATGGAGGGCAGGGCGAAGGCCTCGTAGAAGTAGCGCGTGTAGGAGCGCATGGCGGCCCGGGAGGCGCGGTGGAGGGTGCGGGCGGTGGTGTCGGCGGGCAGGAGGCGGGCGAGGTTCCTCTCCAGCTGGCCCACGCCCGTGCGGGTGGGGCGCAGTCGGTGGACCGTCCAGGCCACGTCGGCCCCGGCGTGGGCCAGGCCGTAGCCCAGCCAGGTGGGCAGGTAGCGGGTGCAGCGCCAGGCGGTCCGGTAGAGCGCCGCGGTGAGGCGGCCGCTCATGCCCGGCCCCCGGAGGTCCCGGCGCCCAGTACGGGCTCCTGCCGGACAGCGGCCCCGGGACCGATCTGCCCGCGGACGGTGAGCACCCGCTGGACGACGGTGACCAGACAGGCCGCGGCCACGTACCCCAGGGCACCGCTCAGGACCCACTGGGGGGCGCCCAGGCCCACGGTAAAGGTCGCTACCAGGGACACCACGAGGCGGTCGGTGCGCTCGGCGATGCCCACGGCGGCGGTGGCGCCCACGGACTCGGCCCGGGCCCGGGCGTAGGGGACGACGGCGCCCAGGACCACGCTGGCGGTGGCCAGGACCACGGTCACGGTGCGCAGGGTGCCGGGCTCCATGCGCAGGGCGGCCCAGACGGCCAGGGAGCCCATGACGGCGCCGTCGGCCAGCCGGTCCAGGGTGGAGTCCAGGAAGGCGCCGAAGACCGAGCTCTGTCCGGTGGCCCGGGCCAGGATCCCGTCAAAGGAGTCGGCGACGAGCAGGATCCCCAGGAGCGGCGGCCCCACGAGGAAGTGCCCCTGCGGCAGGGTGACCACGGCGGCGGTGACGGACAGGACGGTGCCGGTCACGGTGAGCGTGTTGGGGGTGATGCCGGCCCGCGCCATGGCGAGGGCCGGGCGGGTGAAGAGGGCCCTGGTCAGGCCCCGGCCGTGCTGTCCGAGCATAGGTTCCTCTGGTCGCTGTGGGAGGTGGGGCGGTAGCGGCGCCCCCGGGCGGTGCCGAGGCGGTCAGCCGGGGGCACCGGTAGGGGCGTCGCCCGGGGCGCCCTCGGCAGGGCCACCAGCCGGGGCGCCCTCTGCCGGGGAGTCCCCGGCGGGGCCCCCAACTGGGGCGTCCCCCACTGGGGCGTCCCCGCCCGGGGCCTCGTCCCAGGCGGCCGCCAGGACCTCGCGCTGGTCCCCCAGGAGCTGGGGGACGGGCTTGGTGCGGGCAATGAGGGGCATGAAGTTGGCGTCCCCCCTCCAGCGGGGCACCACGTGCTGGTGGAGGTGGGCGGCGATCCCCGCCCCGGCCACCTCGCCCTGGTTCACGCCCAGGTTGAAGCCCTGCGGGTGGCTCACCGCCCGCAGGACCTCCATGGCCCGGGCCGTGAGCTCGCCGATCTCGACCCGCTCGGCGGCCGACGCCTGGGTCCAGTCCGAGACGTGCCGGTAGGGGCACACCAGCAGGTGGCCGGTGTTGTAGGGGTAGAGGTTCATGAGCACGTAGGCGCTCCGGCCCCGGTGGACAATGAGGGAGTCCTGGTCCGTCCGCCCGGGTGCCCGGCAGAAGGGGCACTGGTGGTGGCTGGAGTCCTTGGGCTTGTCCTGGCCGCCGATGTAGACCATGCGGTGGGGGGTCCACAGGCGCTGGAAGGCGTCGGGGGCGCCGGGGTGGTCCCAGGCCGCCTCCACGCGCACCCCGGCGGAGGACCCGTCCGGTACGACGCCGTCGGTAGTCTCAGCCACGGTTCAGCCTCTCCCCGGCCGGGTCGTTGACCCGGTTCGCGATCACCTGGCGGATGTGCTCCACGGCCTGGGCCACGGGCACGCCGTTGGTCTGCTCCCCGTCACGGAAGCGGAAGGAGACGGCACCGGCCTGCTCGTCCTCTCCCCCGGCAATGAGGGTGAAGGGGATCTTGTCCTTGGAGGCGTTGC
>ERZ772927.800-NODE-800-length-10902-cov-4.33631_pt1 | contig 10902 bp, 9 predicted proteins | sample MGYA00512115_ERZ772927 | MGnify/ENA primary metagenome ERZ772927 (study PRJEB29015, sample SAMEA2737924) | human oral metagenome | biome: human oral; feature: human-associated habitat; material: dental | place: China | collected 2013 ... | reverse complement strand
GCTCGATGGCGCGGTTGGAGATGACCTCGTTGGCGTTCATATTGGACTGGGTGCCGCTGCCGGTCTGGAAGACCACCAGGGGGAACTCGGCGTCGAGCTCGCCGGAGATGACCTCGTCCGCCGCCGCGGCGATGTAGCGGGCGATGTCGTCGGGCAGCTCGCCGAGCTCGGCGTTGGCCAGGGCCGCTGACTTCTTGAGCACGCCCAGGGCCTTGATCATGGGGCGGCCCCACACGAACGTGTTGCGGCCGATGTCGAAGTTGTGCAGGGATCGCTCGGTCTGGGCGCCCCAGTAGTGGTTCGCGGGGACCTCGATCGTCCCCATGGAGTCGGACTCGGTGCGCGTGGTTGCGCTGGTACTGGTCTCGGGTGCCATGCGGCCAAGGCTACCGTTCGTCCCCCGGGCGCGCCCCGCCCCAGGGCCGCGGCTACAGCGGCCACAGCAGCGGCATAAGACGCACCCGCCGCCGTTGGACCGGCCCCTGGCGATCCCGCCCTACCGCCCTACTGCGGCGACCCCGGCCCTACCGGCTCCACGGAGCCGGCCCGACCGCTACTGGGCCAGGCCGGCGGCATGCGCGTAGAGCAGGGGGTCCACGGGTCTGCGAGCCCTGGGCAGGGCGGCAACAACCAACAGATAGGAACCAATAATGAGCTCACGGAGGAGAATCGGGTCGGTCTCCTCCGCTGGCGTCATGGTGATCCAGTGGCGCTTATTCATGTGATAGCCCGGCGCAATCCAGTCGTGCGCGGCCCGCAGCGCCCGCGCCTCCTCCGGGTCGCACTTGACGTTAACCATCTCGGGGCTGGCGGCCTCGTTGATCGCCAGGAACATCTTGCCGCGCACCTTGTAGACCTCCCAACTCGGCCCGAAGGGCCGCTCCAGTGTGCTGCCGGGCAGCTCCTGGGCCACCTGATGGCTGCGCGCCATAATCTCCTCGCCGTTCACGGGGACACACTATGGCGACACGGCCCCCTCCACACCCCTCCCCACCTGTTTCCCACCCGTGTACGCCACGAGGTGGGGCTGCGAGACGCCACGGCCCGGACGCCCTTCACCCATCTCTGTCTGCGTTCTCCTGGCGCCAGGAGAACGCAGACAAATAGAGGCATCGACCTCACAGCGCGCCCAGGACCGCCTCGACGCCGGTGGCCAGCGTCCGGTGAGCCGCGCCGGCCAGGCGCACGACCTCCTGCGGATCAGTGGGCTGCTCAGCAAAGGACAGATCAGAGACGACACTCATTCCGGCCACCCGCACCCCCAGTTGATGCAGGGCAATGGCCTCCAGGACCGTGGACATGCCCACGCAGTCCGCCCCCAGAAGCGCCAGCATCCGGGTCTCGGCCCCGGTCTGGTACTCCGGGCCGCGCAGCGCCGCATAAGTACCCTCGCGCTGGGTCACGTCCCGCAGCACTGCCACGAGCCCCTCGTCCCACACGCCGCGCACATCGACAAACACCGTACCCTCAAAGGGTGAGGCCCCGGTGAGGTTGAGATGATCGGTAATGGTCACAACCTCCCCCAGACCCCACTCGCGCAGGCAGCCATTGGCGTTGACCAGCACTGCGCCACGCACGCCCGACGCCGCGGCCGCCCGGGCCAAGGCCACCACCGCAGCCGGACCATGCCCCTCATAGAGGTGGGTGCGGCCCTGGGCGACGAGCACCCTCCTACCGGCCCGCTCATAGGAGTCGAGCCGGTCCTCATGCCCGGGGGCCAACGGCGCCCGCACCCCCGGCAGGTCGGACAGCGGCAGGCTCGCAGCCGGCTCGCCCCACCCGCGCAAGGCATTGGCGGCGCCCGAGCCCAGGACCACGAGCAGATCGTGGGACGCAGCCCCGGTGCGCCGGGCAATCTGGTGAGCCCCCTCCATGGCGGCCCCTGGCCCCGCCACTCCCCCGGACTCGGCTAAGGCGGCCAGCAGCCCCGGGCCGGGGACGTCCACGCTCACGCCCCAGCCTCCTCAACCGTAGGAACCGTAGAAGCAGCCGCCTCCTGGGCAGTTACACGGGCCCGCCCCAAGAGCAGGTGGCCCAGGAAGCCAATAAGAAGGGCCGCCAAGACCCCGAGGTTGGCGAAGGCCCAAGCACCCGTCTTACCCCCCAGGGGCCCCAGCAGATACCCCTGCCAGGTGAGCCAAGAGGCGGCGGAGTTGACCACCAGGCCCCAACCGACAATGGAGCCGACCAGGACCAGGGCCACGGCCTCCCAGTTGACCGAACCGTAAACGCCGTCGGGGGTGAACAGCGCTTTCTCGTCGTAGTCGCGCCGACGCATCACAACCTCGGCGAGCATGACACCGGCCCAGGCAGCAATCACAACACCAAGAGTGGTTAGGAAACCCTGGAATGGACCGAGGAAACCGTCGGCGCCGGCAATGACCGCAATGGTACCCAGGGTCATAATCGTGGCATCAATGCTCGTAGCCACGTGACGGCGCACCGGCACCCCGGTGGCCAGAAGCGAAAGGCCCGAGGAGTACAGGTCCATAATGATGCCGCCCACCAGGCCCAGGATCGCCACAATGGCGAAGGGGATGAGGAACCAGGTGGGCAAGACGGTGGTGAGGGCTCCAATGGGGTCGGTGTTAATGGCCTCGCCGAGTTCGGCATCGCTGCCCACCAGCAGTGTTCCGGCAATGATGAGAATGACACAGGGCAGAGCCGCACCAGTGGTGGTCCAGCCCACCACGCCGACAGTGGAGGCGGTACGCGGCAGGTAACGAGAGTAGTCGGCCGCCGCGTTGACCCAGCCCAGGCCGAAGCCAGTGGTGACCATGACCAGGGCGCCAATGAAAGCGGCAGCGTTGCCTGCGGGCAGGGAGCCCAGGGCCGTCCAGTCAATCCTCCCCGCCACCAGGATGAGGTAGATGACGGTCAGGACGCCGGTGGCCCAGGTGATCCAGGTCTGGACCTTCATAATGGTGTCGAAGCCCAGAATGCCGGCGCTCGCCGCCAGTCCCACGGTCATGAGGAAGCCGACGATCTGCGCCCCGACGGTGTTGTGCCAGCCCAGGGCCTCCAGGACCGTGGCTGAGGCCAGTGTCGCCAAGATGCACAGGACAGTCTCCCACCCCACGGTGAGCATCCAGGAGATCACTGCCGAGAGCCGGTTGCCGTTGTAGCCAAAAGCGGCCCGCGACAGGGCGAGCGTGGGAGCGCTGCCCCGTTTGCCCAGGACGGCCATGACCCCGCACAGGAAGAAGGAGAAGGTGATGCCAATGGTCCCGGCGATAATCGCCTGGACGGCATTGAGGCCGAAACTCAGCACCCACGCACCCCAGGACAGGCCCAGTACGGAGATGTTGGCGGCAAACCAGGGCATGAAGAGGTCGCGAGGGCGGCCCTTGCGCTCGGACTCAGCGATGACGTCGAGCCCGGCGTTCTCCAACAGGGTGTTGGGCGCCGTGGCCCCGGTTCCAGTGGTGGGATTGCTCATGGAACTCCTGTTCGTAAGAGAAGAGGGCGCCCACACCACCAGGGGCGCCCTCGGATGGGAGGCGCCGGCGGTGAAGAACCATCATTGGCTCGCCATCATACCACCCTAGCGCAGTGTCATGACACTCATTCGCTTGCTCAAAGCGCCGGCCGCCTGCTCAATACTATGCCGCTCGGGGCAGGTGGCCGGACCGGCGGTGAGCGTCGACAACGCGCCAGCGCAATTGGCTAAAACCAGTGCCCGGCGCAGGGGCGCGCCCTGGACTAGCGCGGCGGCGAGCACACCGGCATGCGCGTCCCCTGCCCCATTGGTGTCCACGGGCGTCACCGGCACCGTGGGCACATGGACTGGGTCCGCGGGGGGCGTGCCGTCCAACATGTCAACGAACCAGGCGCCCTGGGCTCCCGCCCGCACCAGCACTGGGGAACCCAGGTACTTCGCGAGCGCACCGGCCGCCTCCCGCGGGCCATCCGGACCGGAGGCTCCGGCGTCTCCCTGGTCGCCCAGTCGTCCAGTGAGAATGTGGGCCTCACGCTCGCTGAGGGACCACAGGGGTCGCAGGGCCCCCAACGCCTGGAGGTCGGACAGGTCTAATTCCCCCACCATGGGCGAGGCATCAACCAGGACGCGCGGGACGCCGTCGGGCCGTGGGGGCAGGCCGGCGTGGCTGGAGGCGAAGCGCAGCAGGCCTTCGCGGGTGGCGGGCGCGCACAGGGAGTAGCCCGACAGGTAGACCAGGTCCTGCTCCCCCACCGCCAGGTGCTGGTAGCACTCCGGTGGGGTGAGCGTCTCGGCACCCGCAGTGGAGATAAAGCTGCGCTCGCCGTCAGCCTCAGTCAGGGCCACGCTTACGCCGGTGTCGTGCGTGGACAGTGTCGGTCCGGCGTGGAGCACGCCTATGGAGTCCAGGGCGGCGCGGGCCATTCGCGCCATGGGGCCGGTACCCAGGGCTCCGCAGTACACGGCGTCGCATCCCCACTGGCGCACCGCGGCCAGGACATTGAACCCGCCGCCGGGGCTCATGTCGTGGCTGGTGGCGAAGACATCCCCGCCCCGCGGCGGCAGATTGGGTACCCGCATGGATAGGTCGATGAGAACTTCACCCAGGTGCAGGACACGTCCAACCGGCTGGGCGGGGCCGACTGACGGGCCGGCGGAACCGACCTGCCCGCCCGGGTGGGCCGCGGGATCGGCTGCCCCGCCCGGGTGGGCCGCGGGGTCGGCTGCCCCGCTCGGGTGGGCCGGCCGACCGGCGCCGGCCTTCTGTGAAACCTCGACCGGGTCATTGCGGCGGCGCAGGCGGAGGAGTCGCGCTGCAAGAGCACCGGGGTCCAGGTCGGAGACGGCCTGCACGCGCGCCAGGGCCTGAGCGGGGAAGGCGCGCACGCCGTGGGTCGCCCCCAGGATGGCTCCGGTAATGGCCCCAATGGTGTCGGTGTCCCCGCCGAGGTTGGCGGCGGCCAGTAGCCCCTCCCAGGGGCGGTGGCGGTAGCGGACGGCCAGGGCCAGGGCGGTTGGAATAGATTCGGTGGACTCTACGCAAGTACCCACATGATCACGTACCCACATGAGGAAGGAGGCATCATCACCCGCATGATCGGCGGCGTACTCGACGGCGCTGCTGGCAACCGCCAGGACTGAGGCATTGGGCGCCCAAGTGCCCTGAGCAGGCAGGGAGGCAACAGTTGCCTGGGCCAGGTGCACGGCGGTGAGGGTGTCGGCGCCGTCAATGCCGTGGCTGACGGCGGCCGCCACCAAACCGGCCGCCTGGAACCCTTGGATGGTGTTGTGGGTGACCAAGCAGGATTCACGCACGGCTTGGCCGAAGGCCGTCAGGCAGGCGTGCCCGCCGGTGCCGAAGAGCGGTTCCCAGGCGGCTGGGGCCCCGGTGGTGTAGGCGATCCCGACCGGGGTCACCCGCATGGCGGCGCCGTTGGTGGTCCCGGTGCGGCCGGTGGTTCCAGGTTCGGCGCCCGCGCGCAGTTCCTCCAGGGCGGCCTTCGTGGAAGGACCCAGGAGATCCAGGGAGCCGCGGTCGATCATGTCCTCCTCCCAGTTCATGAGGGCTTGAGCTAGTGCCCTGGGCTCAATATGACCGGCCCCGCCGCTGTCGGGGGACGGGTCGAGGAGTTGCTCGGCCAGAAGCCAGGCCTGCTCGGTGTCGTCGGTGACGGAGCCGGCCGGCGCCAGGGGCGCGTAGGGCTGCTCGGGGGAGGCGTCCACGAGTCCGGTGACCGCCCCGTAGAGGCGAGTAATGCTGGCTGGGCTCAGGGCCTGGGTGGGCATGCCCAGGGCGTCACCCAGGGCGAGACCCGCCAGGGCCCCGGTGGCACGGTCATGGCGGTCGTCGGTTGATGTTGCGTCTGCAAGGGTCATCGCAGCTCCTGGAGCGTGGACACTAATAGGCAATAGGACCGATATTAGCCGGAGCGCGGACCACCTGGACCGTGCGGGCGGCTCCGAGATGCTGCTCTCGGGACTGGGAGTTGCCAACTGGCGCGCCGGCGGCCGGCGTCCTGCCCACAGACCGACCCATGCGCAAGCCTCCTAGCGCTGGGCGACGGGCCCGACGCACTCTGGCACCACATCATCCTGCAATCACATGAATGCCCTGGCCCCCTACCATCCCAGCGTCGGCCAGAAGGCATGGCACGACGACATCTGGTACGCCATCATCACCTTCCCCGCCGAGGACCTGCGCCAGGCGATCGCCACCGCCCTGGCCATCGTCAGCGCCCTGGGCCGCGTCCACGGCATCGACGCCCTGCCCACCGCCTTGTTCGACGCCCGCTACCACATCAACGTCGAAGCTGACCTCGGCCGCCTCACCTGAGCGTCGCCCAGGCCGCCCAGCGCCTGGGCATCACTCCCGGGGCGTGCGCCAGCGCATCGCCGCTAGCCCCCTGGCCGCCCGCCGCGCCGGCCGCGCCTGGAATATCCCCTCCACCGCCCTCGCCTGAGCGCTGCCCGCCATGCCATATCCATCCGACTCGGAGTGAGTGGCGTTTTCGGACACTGGGGGATTTTGTTGTCCTTTGATCCGATGGGATGGAGTCATGTCTAGGGTGAAGTATTCTGGTGAGCTGCTAGGAGCAGGTTGTGCTCGAGGTCATGGAGAAGGGTTGGTGGGTGGCAGAGGTGGCGTCGTCTTATGATTTGGTGCCGTAAACAGTGCGCAACTGGATCGGCAGGTATAGGTGGGAACATGCCACTGAGGAAGACAGCAGGGCTGTTTTAGAATCAGCTGAGATCGCGAGACTGGGGAACGAGGTGCGCGGGCTGCGTCAGGGATACGAGTTCCTAAAAAGCAGCGGCCTTTTTCGCGAAGGAACGGCGGTGAGTCAGCGGTACGAGCTTATCAATCGCGAAGAAGGCAGATATCCGATTGCTTCGATGTGCCGGTGGGTAGGCGTATCGAAGTCCGGCTACTACTCATGGCGTGACCGAGGGGACTCACAATCGGAATCAAGGAGAAAAGAGCTTGGCGTGCTCATTAAGGCCGAGTTCGATGAACCAAGACGGCTGGTGCGGTTATCGGAGAATCGCCGCCATTTTGAGTCGGAAAGGGCACGATCGTCTGCCCCGGGCACGGTCCGATCAATCATGCGGTACCTGGGCCTCGTTGCCGCCCAGCCACGCCAAAAGTCCGCGCCACTGTGCCCGCCGGCGACGCCGGCACCCGACCGGACCTGGTGGGGCGCGACTTCAGCACCCGCTGCCCCTGGCGTGAAGCGGGTGGGCGACATCACCTATATCCGCACCTGGGCCGGGGTTCGTCTACCCGACAACCGTCCTGGACTATTGCACGAAGAAAGTGGTGGGCTATTGCATCGCCCGCCATATGAGCACCAGTCCGGTGTGCGACGCGATCAACATGGCCGTGCGCAACCGCCCCCACACTCCAGGTGGCGGCGATCTTTCATTCAGACCGCGGACCACAGTATACGTCGGATCAATTCTCCGAACATCTACGCAAGTATGGTATCCGCGCTTCGGTGGGCCGGACCGGTGTGTGTTGGGACAATGCCTGGGCCGGGTCATTCAACCCCACACCGGGGAACGAACGAGTACACCCCCCATGGTGTATCCCACGCGAGAACATGCCATCAAGGATGTCACGTCCTGGATAGAGCTGACATAACAATCACAAGCGGCTTCACTCAGGGCTCAGTTATCGCACTCCGAACGAAGTAGGAGCGCGAGCTACTGAGCTGCGAAATCGCAGTATGACCCACAAAACAAGCACAGTCCGAATAACATTCAGCACTCCACTGCCAGTATGCCGAAAGGGTGTCGTGCAGTCCCAGCCAGCGACAGCGAGCAGTTTAATACATACCAAAATTGGAGGCGCTATAACTCTCGTTAAATCGATATTGTCTCACCAGTTGTGTCCATTTCGCTTCGCCAAACTTAAAGTCTCTCTCGATTTTATACTAACGTTCTTAATGTGCTCAAATCAAGTTGAGCTTTTACAATGAGTGGATTTTCGTACACCGGAATGCCCCTAATTTGGAAAATGGTAGCAGAAGTCTACGCATCATTCATCTGACAGCCGTCGCTACTGGCTTTAGCTGGAAGTTACCTGATACTGGGTCATATTCTCCAACCTTAGCGATAATGTGCAGGTTCGTTCCGACGGGTACATTGCTCGGAGCGTTCTCGGGCGGAAAGTGAAAGTCATGGTAATTGATGTCGGATAGCTGGAATGCCGGACCTAGTGCGCTGTCCGGATCGTAGTCGCCCGCCGAAAGTAGGTAGTCGAAGCGGGTCTTGTAGGATCCGTGCGGTGCAACGCCGACCACGCAGCCGTCAAACTCGATGATCTGGCCCTGGTAAGTGGCGGCGAAGGCAGCGACCGAGGGGTCGAACGGATCTTTCAAGGTAAGCAGTGCTGCCAGATCAGCGTTGTTCTCCACCGTCAGGGTGGCTGGTGCGGTTGGTGTTGAAGGACTCGTCTCGGCGGCTTTGGATGGAGTCGCCGCTGCCTGCGTTGTGGTTTCACCGGAGGGCGCCCTCGTGGCAGACTGTTCAGGTGCGGGTGACGGCGACTCGTCTTCGGGGAAAGTGTGGTAGCGCACGATCACAGCCACAGCGGGATCGAAATGCTCGCCACTTTCGAATTCGGTATCGCCGGCAATTGAGATCTCTTCAACTTCGCCATCGGCGGTCAGCCAACCGATGATCAGGTCCGGTATCGGCTCGGTGGTCACGTTGGTGAACCCAGCCTCCTGGAACGACATCTTGATAGTTCGCATCATCAAGCTGCGACGAAGAGAACGGCGGCTGCACCTGAACAGTATGGTCGCCATCACTACAGCCACTGACGGGAAATGCGACGAGTACAGCAGCGAACGCAGCACATGCACGCGCACGCAATAATGAACGGTGGGACATGAGGGTCTTTCCTTAGGGATAGAACTGTTGAAGCACTGGAGAGAACGCTACAAGATAGGCTACACCCGCATGCTCGTTGGGTTGATTGTCTCGTTGGTTCCGGTGGTAGGCATGTTGTGTGTCAGAGTTGGTGGCGGGACGGTTGTGTAGGTCCTGAAGGAGGATCGGGCGTGGGCTGACCACCATCGATCTCGGTGGGGGAAGAAGATCCTGATCGTGCTGGGCGTGCTGGCTGGGGAGGTCTCGATGGCTGAAGCGGCGTGCAAGGAGAAGATCAGCGAGCAGTCCATCGGACGGTGGAGGGCGGACTTCTTGAGTACGCCCAGGGCCCGCACCATGGGGCGCCCCCACACGAAGGTGTTGCGACCGATGTCGAAGTTGTGCAGGGATCGCTCGGTCTGGGCGCCCCAGTAGTGGTCGGCGGGGACCTCGATAGTCCCCATGGAGTCGGACTCGGTGCGCGTCGTGGCGGCCCGGTCGGGCGTCGTTGCATCAGTTGTCATGGAGGCAAGGCTATGCGCTCCTCCGCGCCCGGAGTGCGCTGGCGGGCCCGTCAGGGCGGGGCGTCGGTCGGCTCGGGGACGACACATAGCTCACCGGGAGGGCCCGGCCGCAGGCGAACGCGCGGGCGGACGCGCAGTCAGGCGCGCGGCCAGTACGCGCAGGCGGTCGCGTACTCGCTCGTCCTCGGCCACGCCGTCCGCGTGGCTGATCCTCTCATCGGCGTCGAGCAGGCGGGCCAGGACCTCCGCGACGGCCTCACCGGCCCGTGGCGCAACGGCCGCCGCGGCCAGCGATTCCGCCAGATCCAGGCCCGCATCCAGATTCCCCGGTCGCCCGCTCGTCACGCACGCCGCGACGAGCTCGGCCGCCTGCTCGGGCGTGCCCGGCCACCCGGTCATCGGCACAATGACGGTGGCGACCTGTGCGAGCGGACGGGCGCCCATCCACGAGGCCGAGTCGGCCGGGTCACGAAGGGTCACCTCGGTGAGCAGGCTCCGCAGACGGGCTGCGTCACCGGGGTCCAGCAGACCGGAGCGGTCCCACTGCACCGCCAAGGCGGCCGCGTCACCGGCGACCTCGTCGACGTCGCGGCCAGCACCCTCGATCATGGCGAGGACCAGCGGCAGCTGCTCCGCCACCGGGCACCCTGTGTCAACTGAACGGCGGGCAGCCGCCAGCTGCCGGCCCTGCTTCGACCACGCCTGAGCCGTGGCACCGGGTCGTCTCGCCGGGGTCGGGGCGTCGCCCCAGGACGCCAGAATCCTGGCCGCCGTCCTCGCGGGCGGCCGATCCGCACGCACCCGTTCCAGGGCAGGGACCACGGAGGAGAGAAGACCGGCCGGCCAGCACTCGGCCCAGTCGCCCACGAGGTCGAGCACTGCCTCAATGGCATCGTCGGTGGCAGCGGGGTCGGTCAGGAGACCGGCGACGGCGTCCAGCAGCTCGGGTGTTGGCGCGGCGCCCGTCGCCGCGAAGTCCCTCACGAACCCGGTCATGCCGTTCAGGCGCAGGTCGGAGGGGTTCGGGTGCGCCCGGAGCGCGGAGGCGAGCAGGCTGGCCCAGCGCCCGTCGCCCTGGGTGGCGAGGGCGTAGGCGGCGTCGGTGCGCGGTGTGCCCCGGTGGCAGCTCGGGCGCAGTGCCTCAGGGCGCGCTGCCAGGCGGGCCAGGGCATCGCGGACCTCCGGCCACGAGCGCATGAGCCGCAGGGCACCCACCATGGTGTCAAGGTCCGCGTCGGGGCGCTCCGCGAGCTCGAGCAGGCGCTCACGGGCCGACGGCGTGGCGCCGCGCGACCTGAGAACCGCCTCGGTGAGGGCCTCGATAACCTCCGTGCTCGCTCCACCGGCGTCGGCGGGCAGGGCGGTGAGTACTTCCGCGGCCAGTCGCGGGTCGGTGAGGGCGAGCCACATTGGCAACGAGGGGTCGGGGATGTCGTCCGTGAGCTCGTTGAGGCAGACGTCGGCGACGCCCAGCGCCGTGGACCAGTCGGCGGCCAGGGTGCGGGCGTCCTCCTCGCTCGCACGGCTGCCCGCCACGCGCCCGAGCAGGGCGCAGGTCCTGGCCTC
>ERZ772927.798-NODE-798-length-10910-cov-4.59853_pt1 | contig 10910 bp, 8 predicted proteins | sample MGYA00512115_ERZ772927 | MGnify/ENA primary metagenome ERZ772927 (study PRJEB29015, sample SAMEA2737924) | human oral metagenome | biome: human oral; feature: human-associated habitat; material: dental | place: China | collected 2013 ... | reverse complement strand
GGGCGCTCCGGGCGGCCGGAGCGGTCCGGACGGCGGGGACGCTCTGAGCGCCCCGGACGGCGGCCCTCGCCCCGGCCACCGCGGCGCGGTGGGCGCTCAGGCTGGTGGTCCTGCCCCCGCGGGGCCTGAGCGTGCTGGCCTGGGTCAGAGCCGGGGGGACGGCCGGTGGCGTCCTGCGTCTTCGGGGCGGGGCCGGTGACGCCCGCGGCTGCTGGTGTGGTGGCGTCCTCGGTGCGCTGCGTCTGACTCTCCATAGGTGCCCCATTGTCCCCCACGGGCGGTGCGGCCCCCGAGCGTGGGCGCGTGCTTCGCCTGACAGTGGTAGGCGGCCACCAGCCCGACCTCAGGCGGGACGGTGGGCGGTGAGGACGAACTGGAGGGGCAGGCGCTCAGGGTTCTCGCGCAGCCGCCAGCCCTGCTCGTCGAGGACCATGAGGTCAGGCCACGGGCACCACGCCGCGTGCCGGGTCTCCTCAAAGGAGTCCAGGACCAGCCCGGCCCCCAGCAGCGAGGTGAGGATCTCGCCCACGGAGTGGTTCCACTGGTGGTTCACGCCGTGGGAGACCACCGGGCCGTCCTCGGGGCCGGTGACGTAGCTGCCGGCATCGTCCCAGGTCAGGGGCTCAGTCTGCTCGAAGTAGGGCTGCTCCACGCGCAGGCCGTCGGAGACGTCCTCGCCAATGGTCATGAACACGGGGTGGTCGTCGCGCAGCAGGAGGCGCCCGCCGGGGCGCAGCAGCGAGGCCACCACCCGCCCCCAGGCGGCGACGTCCGGCAGCCAGCACAGCACGCCCAGCGAGGTGTACACCAGGTCGAAGTCCCCGGTCACCGCCTGGCGGGCGTCGTAGACATTGGCCTCCACGTACTCGATGCCCGTGGCAGGCCCTGCGCAGCGGCGGGCAATGTCCCGGGCCCTGCGCAGCGACTCCCCGGACAGGTCGACGCCGACCACGCGCCGCGCCCCCAGCCGGGCCAGGCCCACCGTGTCGGTGCCCAGGTGGCACTGGAGGTGGATGACGTCCCTGCCGGCCAGGTCGCCCAGGCGCTCGCGGTCCTGGGCGAGCTCGTCGCTCATGGCCGCCGGGTCGGACACGAGGCGCTGGATGCCGTAGCCGGAGGCCTCGTGGAGGGCGGCCCGGTCGTCCCAGTTGGCGCGGTTGTCCGCGAACCAGGCGGCCGGGGTCGAGGGGCTGCTCATGGGCGCGAGTATATGGGTCCGGTGGCGGAAGACCGGGTCTCGCACCAGCGGGGGAGTGACAGAGGCGGGAAATATGGGCCCGGTGGCGGCAGGCTGGGAGCTGGCGCGGTACTGACGTCCTGTCCCGCTGGGAGGTGGGGGTGCTCCCGGCGGGGGACGACGTCGGGGGCGGGCTGGAGGTAGCGCTATTACCTCCAGCGAGGCTTTCCCGCAGAGCCCGACGCCGGACAGAGGGAGCGCGACCGTGGACCCGTGCGTCAGCGCCCGGTCCCGGCCGGTCCAGCCCGGTCCAGTTCGTCCTGGGCGCCTCGGCGGGCGGTACGGCGGCAATCCGCTTCGTCCTGGGTCACCCCGAGCGCACCCGGGGACTCATCACTCTACTCCTCCGTCATGCCGTGCCCGCAGCGGCCCCGCAAGATCGCCGGTTACGTGGGACCGCCCAGACTCCTGCACAGTGACCTGGCGATGTTTCTGCTCAGTGAGGAGCAGGCCGTCGCCGCCCAGCAGGTGCACGCCCGCTGCGCGCCAGGATCTGGGAGGATCCGGGTATGCGAATTGTCATTGGCGCACCCGACAACGGAGCGGTCCTCAAGGACGCGCTCAAGGCCCACCTGGAGGACGACGCGCGCGTCAGCGCCGTCACCGACCTGTCCGAGGCTGGCATCACCTACCCACAGGTCTCCTTCCTCGCTGGCCAGGCCGTTACCGAGGGGCGGGCCGACCGCGGCATCCTGGTGTGCGGCACCGGCGTGGGCACCGCCATCGCCGCCAGCAAGGTCAGGGGCGTGCGTGCCGCCACCGCCCACGACCTGCTCACCGTCCGCGGCTCGGTGGAGAACTACGACGCCCAGATCCTGTGCATGGGACAGAACGTCATTGCCGCCCCCGCCGCCTGGGCCCTGGTCGACCTCTGGCTCGACCTGCGTCACGACCCCGCCAGCGCCTACGGCCCCAAGGTCGGTGAGATCGAGGCCTACGAGGCCGCCCACTGAGCTGGCGTGCACCTGCTGAGCGACGACAGCCCGGTCTCCCCCTCCGCCTCAGGTCCCACCGTGGCCAGGCCCTGGCTCCCGTGCCCACTCGGGTGCGCCCGCGCTACCGCTCGGTCAGGTCATTGAGCCGGCGGGGCGGCCCCGGCGGGGCCGCGGCCGGCTGCTTGTCGGCACCGGGCTCGTGGGCTACCGTGGAAGGCCCCCTGTCCTCTGCCCCTTCCCAGGAGTGGTGATGAGCGAGTCCCCCGACCCCGGCCCCGACCCGCAGGACGCCGGGCGGCACCTGGGCAGCCTGTACGTCCTCGAGGAGCGTATCGGGGCCGGCGCCCAGGGCGAGGTCTGGAAGGGCCGCGCCCGGGGCTCCTCGGAGCCGCTGGCCTTCAAGATCCTGAGCTACGACCTGAGCCTGGAGCACACCGTGGTGGAGGCCTTCCTGCGGGAGCGCAAGGTCCTCCAGAAGGTGTCGAGCCCCCTGGTCGTGCGGTTCCGCGACCTGGTCGTCGAGGGCGCCCGCCTGGCCCTGGTCATGGACTACGTCGGCGGTGGGGACCTGCGCGGGCTCATGGGCGCGCAGGGCCCCTTCGAGCCGGCCATGGCCGCCTGGATCGGCACCTGCGTCGCCACGGGCCTGGCCGCCATCCACCAGGCCGGGGTCATCCACCGGGACATTAAGCCCGCGAACATCCTCATTGACGCCTCGACGACCCCGGGCACGCCCCGGGTGGCGGACTTCGGTATCGCCCGGATCTGCGACGCGGCCGCCTCCACGCGCTCGACCCTGAGCGGCGGCACCCCGCTGTACATGGCCCCCGAGGTGTACGAGGGCGGCCCCCAGACGCCAGCCGTGGACGTCTACTCCCTGGGCGTGGTGCTCTACCAGATGTGCTGCGGGGTACCGCCCTTCGTCGGCAACCCGATGCAGGTGATGCGGGCGCAGGCCACCCAGGCGCCGGGCCGCCCGGAGGGCATCCCCGACCCCCTCTGGGAGCTGATCGCCGCCATGCTCGCCCGGGCCCCCCAGGAGCGCCCCGGTGTCCTGGAGGTGCAGCGCCGTCTGAGCGAGATGGTGACCTCCCTGGCCGGCCTGCCAGCCGCCCCCGCGCTCACCCAGCCCCCACCGGGTCAGGCGCTGCCCCACAGCGGCCCCGTCGGGACCGCGGGTGCCGTGGCGGGCCCGGTCTCGCCCCCGGTGGCCGGTGTCCTGGGGCCGGTCGACGCCGACGCCACGGATCCCTCGACGGCGCGCACGCTCGTCGGCACGCTCCCCAAGGGGGCGGAGGCGGTCCTGGCCGGGGTCACGCTCTCGCCCGGCGCAGGCGCCGCCCAGGCCCCCGACGCCCTGGCCTCCGGTGACCTGGCCTCCGGAGCCCTCCCGCCCGGGACGCCGCCGGAGCTCCTGCCCGCGCCCAGGCGGCGGCGCGCCGTGCTCCTCGTCGTCCTCGTCCTGCTGGTCCTGGGTGTCGGCGGGGTAGTGGCCCTGTCCGTCCTCGGCCAGGACGACGACCCCGCCCCGGCCCAGGCCGCGGGCAGCCCGTCCACGAGCCCGGCCACGAGCCCGGACGCCGGGCAGGCCACCTACGACCCCCAGGGCACTGCGAGCCCGGGCGGCGGCCAGACCCCCGCCACCGGCGTCGCCAGCGACCAGGAGACCACCGGCGTCGCGAACTCCCTGCTGACGGCCCTGGCCGCCAATGACGAGCAGGCCGTCTGGAACACCACGACCCAGCAGGCCCGGCTCCAGCTCGAGGACACGCTCCCCGGCTCCGGCACCGCGGTGCGCTCCTACCTGGTCAGCTCCACGTCCGCGTCCGTGCACTGCTCGCAGGCCGACGCCGACTCCCGTGTCCCCCTGGGTCCCGGGCAGGTGCCCTGCACGGTCCCCGTGACGTGCGCGGGCCCGGAGTCCACGACCTGCCCCCGTCCGGTGCTCGTGGTCGACGCCTCCTCGGGCACCGCCCGGGTCGCCCTCGTCGCCCTGCCCGCCAAGGGCGCGGTCCCCGCCGTCGCCTCCCCCGACCTGCCCCGCACGCAGGTGCCTGTGCAGGACGCCCCCGGTGTCCCCGACCTGGGCGACGCCACGCTGCCCCTGCCCGAGGGCTGCGCGGTGGCCGCCACGGCGTCGTTCCACTCCGGCTCCGCCCTGGTGTCCAGCGGGAGCGAGGCCTCCCTGGTCTACCTGCGCCACCCGGTCACGACCATGCCCACCGCGCAGGGGCAGGTCACCCTGGTACCCCTGGAGTGCCACCGGGGCGGCAACAGGGACCTCTTCCACACGCGCCTGGCGGTCTACTCCTCCGACCGCGCCCTGCTCGGGGACTTCGCCCTCAGGGAGGCGCACAGTGGCGCCGAGGCCGGTATGGTCACCCGGGTCACGGTCTCCGGTAGCACCGTCCACCTGGAGTGGGTGAACCAGGAGACCGCGGGCGACCGCTCCTGCCACCTGTGCTCCACGGGCTCGGGCAGCATTGACCTGACCTGGACGGGCACGGGGTTCACGCCCAGCGGCCTGAGGACGGGCAACGGATCCTGAGACGGACTTGGCGTGGGAGCGTTCTGCGCAGGCTGCCTCCTGCGCTACGGTCGTGGTGGGGGTGGCGTGCGGGGACGTTTTGTGCACAGGGTGACATTTTGTGCGTAGGGTGACGTTTTGTGTAGAAAGTGACGAATCTAGGTCACTTTGTGCGCAATCGGTTACCTTCTGCGCAAAGTGTTCCGCTGTGTGCCGTGCAGTGCGGGCGGGGCCTGGTCGCGGTGGGCGGGGTGGCTGCTGGTGGTGCGGGGGCGGGGTCCTGCCGGGTGCGACAGTGGTTGGCCGGAGCGGTGTCTGCTGGTGGTGCGGTCTGTCGGGACCGGGGTGGTGTTGCACATTCTTTCTGGGGTGCTGGTCGGGGTGGTGGCGTGGTTCCAACGGTTTCCCGCCCTCGGGGGACGTCCTGAGGCAGGATGAATGTGCAACGCGGGCGCCGTTGCACATTCATCCCGTCCCCAGGGCCCGCACCGTCTGGCGGATCCGCGTGATCCTGCCGTTTACTGATCGTGGTCTGTAGAAAGAATGTGCAACTCCGCCGTCCGGGCCAGCCGACGGCCTGACCGCGGCCCCGGCCCGGCCTGCCAGCGGGTCAGCGGCCCTCGGCTCGGCCCTCGGAGGCCGCGGGCCACCCGAACGCACAGGTCCTGGGCAGCTACCCTGCTCCCGCGGCGCCGCGACCTGCTCCCACCGCTCTGGTACAGGGCGTTTTGTCGTGGGGCTCGCAGCGGGACAATCCTCCTGTGCGTATTACCGGCATTGACCACTTTGTCCTCACCGTCGCCTCCATCGAGGCCGCTGTCGACTTCTACTCGCGCGTCCTGGGGATGGAGGTCATCACCTTCGGGCAGGGGCGCACCGCGCTGCGGCTGGGCGACCAGAAGATCAACCTCCACGACGCCCGGGCCCCAATCGTCCCGCACGCCGCCCGCCCCGAGCCCGGCAGCGCGGACCTGTGCCTGGTTGCCGTCGGCGGGATCGACGTCGCGGCCGCGCACCTGGAGGCCTGCGGCACGCCCGTCGAGCTCGGGCCCGTGGACCGCGCGGGCGCGCTCGGCCCCGTCCGGAGCCTGTACGTGCGCGACCCCGACCGCAACCTCGTCGAGCTCGCCTTCTACGACGGGGCCAATGAGACCTGAGGCAGCCAGCCCGAATGGGCCCGCCCCGTGGGGAGGGGCCCGTGGCGGGGGGTGACGAGCCCGAGGGAGGGGCCGGGCCAGCCCCCATAGGGAGGGGGCACGGCTCGGCGTCGAACCTGGGTGCATCCGCTCGCAGCCCGTCCCCGCGCGGAAGGGGGCGACCACGTACACGAGCCAGGCCGCCACCACGCCCAAGCCCGTCCCCGCGCGGAAGGGGGCGACTGGGACGGGACACCGCCGGAGACTGACGTGCGACCCGCCCCCTGGCACCAGGCCCGCCCCGCGCAAAAAAGTCAGTCGTCAATGGCGTCCTGGACGGCGGCCGTCACCACGTGCTGGCGGACGGTGAGGTCCTCCGGCGGGAACGACGGGTCAATGCACCGCCTCCAGTAGTCGAGGTGGGCCCGGTCGAGCCAGTGCCCGCTGGAGGTGACGTCGTCGCCACCCTCACCCTGGACCGAGTACCAGTACAGGTACTCGACGCCGTCGACCGTCTCGGAGAAGATCGTCTCGACGTGCATGTGCTCCGGCCCGAGGGTCTGGCGGACGGCCTGCTCGTGATCGCGCAGAAAGGCCATCCACTCCTCGACGACGCCGCCTCGCCCGGGCAGCACCCGGAATCGCGTGAGCTCCACTCGCACGGCCACAGCCCCAGTATGGCGCACCCGCAAGAGTTGGCGCACTCCCAGCGAAGCCGCCGGTAGCCACGGCAGCACCTGTCGCACCCGCGAGGGGCGGTGCTGGAGGACGATGACTGGTACGGGATCTCCTGGGCACCCGTCGCACCCGCGAGGGGCGGTGATCCCCGGCGCCTGGTGCTCCGGACTGGCCCGCCCCCTCACCGCAGCACTCGCCCTCACCGCGAGAGGCCCCCGGTCCCCGGCGTGCGGGCTGACATTCCCGGCACGCTCGGCACCGAAATGGAAGAGGCGCCCGGGCCCAGGTCGCTGAGCGCGATTTTTCTAGCCCCCGGCGCCCGGGCCCGGTCAGTCGGTAATGACCGCGTCCCGGCGGATCCAGGCGGAGTCGTGCGCCGCCTTGTGCATAAAGGCGCCGACGTCGGCACGGCTGATGCGCGGCATCCCCCGCATCTTTATACTGTCGGCCACACGGTAGGTGCCCCGTGCCGGGTTGTTCGTCAGGACGGTGGGGTAGACGATCGTCCACTCCAGTCCGCTGGCGCGCAGGATCCGCTCGGACGCGGCCTTCTCCTTGCCGGGTGCGGACTTCGCCAGCCAGTCTAGGTGACCGGCTTCGGGGGTGGTGACGGTACGTCCGCGGGAGAGCGGTCCCGGCAGGCTGCCCGGGAGCTACTAGGTAGGCGATGCCGGTACGTCCATGAGAGGCGGGGCGCCCGGTTTCCCAACGGCGGCTGCCGGGCGCCCGCGCTTCCGCGCCGGGTGCCTGAGCCTCCGCGGCCGCCATGCGCTCCGGACGCTCCCTCTATGAGGTCGTCATCGACTTCCTCTGCCCCTGAGGCATGCGGCTGGCCCGGTCGACACCGTGGTACGTCTCCGGGCCCAGCCTGGCCGGGGCGGGCAGGCGGGCGGCGGCGAGCTTCCTCTCCAGCCGGCTGTCCACCCACGTGATCGTCTTCACCACGCTGGGTGCCGTGTAGGCCCGCAGGCGCGAGCCGACCTTCTCCGTGGTCAGGATGCCGGCGGTCACCAGGGTCTCCAGCCCCCGGGCGGCCGCGGTGCGCGTGACCCCGTAGGTCTTTGCCGCCGTGCCGATCGTCAGCATCGGGGTCCCCGGCAGGTCGGGCAGGATGCGGGAGGCGGCCGAGCCCTCGCGCAGCGCGCGGTTGTCATTGTTCTGCTCGGACCAGTGCTGGAGCCGCTCCTCCCAGTCGGCCCGGATGTCCGCTATCTCGGCGGCGATCCGCTTGGCCTCGTCGCAGGCCAGGATCACCAGCGTCAGGAAGAGGATGATCCACTTCTCGTGGCCCGCGCCGAGGTCCTCCGACCCGGTCTCCTCGGCCTGGCCGGGCTCGTAGGTCGGGTACAGCTCCTCGACGTACCTGTAGCGCATGGTCTCCATGACCAGGCTCATGGGCAGCGCGGCGCCGGTGAGGAGCCCACGGCGCGCCAGCACCATCTGGATGAGCATCCGCCCCACCCGGCTGTTGTCGACCACGAAGGGCTGGAGCGTCTCGAACTGGGCGTGAACCAGGGCCGCCTGGATGAGCGGGGCGTGGACGGCGCCGTTGAGGTAGGACAGCAGGTCCTCCATCAGCTTCGGCACCAGCTCGGGGGGCGGCGAGACGAACCGGGCGTCCAGCGGGTTGCGGGAGGTGCCTCCGCGCCAGCTCTGCGTCAGCCTCAGGCCGTGGTGGTTCGGCGAGGTGGGCATCAGGTTGTCGTGGAGCTCCAGCAGGTCGGCCATGGTCACCAGCGGCGTGCGGGCCAGCCGCGTCGTGGCGTCCTTGAGCAGCATAATGTGGCGGACGGTGTCGTGGGCCTCCGGGGTCACCCCCTTGACCCTCTCGTGGCGGCCCAGCTCGGCCAGGACCACGTTGTGGGCCGTGGGGGTGATCCCCTCGATCCGCGAGGAGGTAATGGCCTCGCTGCGCAGGAGGAACTGCCCGGCCGCCGCCACGTCCGGCGACGTGTTGAGGTGGTTCACGCGCGCCTCCGCCTGGGCCGCCAGTAGCTGCGTGGTCGCGCTCAAGGTCAGGGAGGCCTCGCTCAGGGACCCTGGCACGTAGGCGTTGTACGTGCCCCGACGGCGGTCGCGGTCCCGGTACGTGGGCGCGAACGCGGTCATCTGCCCCTTCCAGAATTGGTCGACCCAGTGCCCCATGGTTCCCCTCCGTTTTATGCATCGATTTATGCATGCTCTGTTGCGATTCTGGTGTCACTTTAGCCTTGAAGGTGTTGTGGTGCCATAACCGGCGTGTTGGGGCGTGGCGCGGCCCGGGTCTGCGCGCCGGCCGCCCGACTGCCCCGGGTCTCTCTTGGGCTCCTGACCCCAGACCCCGGGCGTGGCCGTCCCGCGGGCAGGCGGCTCTCAGGCCCTCCCCGGCGCCCACCGGCATGGTCGCCCCGGTCCTCCCGCGCCAGGCGTGGCCGTCCCGCTCCGCCGTCGCCCCGGCCTCCGGCCCCGGGTGCGCCTGGTCTCACCGGCCTCATTGGCCCAGCCGCCGTCAGTGTCCTACCCGGCCCCGGGCGTGCCGGAGCTCACCCTGTCTCCTCTGTGGCCCTGGATATGATGACCCCCATCTCACCTACCTGAAAGGTCGTTATGGGCAAGGGATTCCAGGGCGCTGTGCTGCGCCTTCTCGGCGCCAAGGAGCACGTCGTCGCCGTCACCGGCAGGACCCAGCTGGCTGAGCACTTCGTGCGCATCCACTTCCGCTCCGACACCCTGCTGTCCGACGGCGACCTCTACCCCAGCGCCTGGATCCGCCTGTGGTTCCCCAACCCCGACGCCCCCTCCACCCTCCACCAGCGCGGCTACACCCTGGTGGACCCCGACCCGCGGGCCGGCACCTTCGCCATCGATTTCGTCCTCCACCACCCCATGGGCCCGGCCTCCTACTGGGCCTCGGGCTGCGAGGCGGGCGAGCAGCTCGTGGCCCAGCGCTTCGGCGCCCGGCCCTTCGCCCTCATGGACCCGCCCCCGGCCGGCTACCTCCTCCTGGGCGACCTCACCTCCTACCCCGCCATCACCTCGATTGCGGCCACCGTGCCCGACGACGTCCCCCTGGTGGCCTACCTGGAGCGCCACCACCCGCTCGACGAGACCCTCCCGCTGCCCGACGGCCCGGCGGTCACGGCCGCCTGGGTCGACGAGCTCCCCGATGGTCAGGGCCTGGTCCAGGCCGTCACCGGGCGCGACTGGTCCGGCTGGTTCGCCTGGATCGGCGCCGAGTCCCGCGCCACCCGGCGCGCCAAGTCCTTCCTGAAGCGCGAGCACGGCCTGGGCAAGGACTCCCTCCACGCCCAGGCCTACTGGATGCGCGGCAGGGCGCTGGGGAGGTCCCGGACCCTCGACGAGCTCAACGCCGCCCACGACTCCGAGCAGTAGGGCCCGGGGGCGACTGGCCGGCCTCACCCGGCAGCCCGCCACGGGTCCGGTAGGGCAGGAGGCCTGGCCACCGGGCCCGTTATAGGAGGTGGCGCGCCCGCCGGTCCACGTCGATCGGCCCCGCGGTCGTGGTGCCAGGGGCCCGGGAGCTTACCGGGGCGCCTCGCGCCTCAGCGTGCCGGGCGTGCTCACGGTCGTGGGGCGGCCCACTGGGGCGCGTGCCCGGCTGGGAGGAGGCGTGCTCACGGACCGCCCAGGGCGGCCGGCCGCGGGCCCGCCTCTTCGTGCCCTGGCCGTCGACGCGCTCACGACCGCCCAGGGCGGCCACGCCCACCGGCGAGTGACTGATCTCGCACTTTCTGCATGGAGTGCAACTCTGCACTGAGTGCATTATTGGTGTCGTGACTCGGACCGACCTGCGCGCTGCCCACGCACGGCGCACCCGCGCCGCTATTCGGGCGGCCGCGCTCACGCTGACCCGCGAGCGCGGTTACGCGGCCATGACGGTCGACGACGTCGCCGCTCTCGCCGGGGTCTCCCGCCGCACGGTCTTCAACCACTTCTCCTCCAAGGCCGAGCTCCTCGTCGTCGGCCCGGAGCCCCCCGAGCCCGAGGCGGTCGAGGCCTTCGTGACCGGCAAGGGGCCCCTCCTGGAGGACCTCGGGACGCTGCTGGTCTCCGGCGCGCAGGCCCTGGGGCCCGAGCGCGCCTGGCTCATGGCCTTCCCGCAGGTCGTCCGGGACAACCCGGAGGTCGAGCGCGCCGTGCACGAGCGCTTCCAGGCCGTCGAGCGGGTGCTGGAGGACGCCGCGTCCAGGCGCCTGGGACTTCCGGCCTCCGCCCCCCGGGTGAGGGCCGTCCTGGCGCTGGCCGACGCGGTGCAGAGGGCCTCGATCCGCATGTGAGCCTCCTCCTGCGGGGCGGACGACTCCGCCCCCGGCCCGGCCAGCGGCCCCGCCCCCAGCCCGGGAGGAGCCAGCACGGGCGGCCCGGTCCCCGGCCCGACACCCGAAACCAGCGACCCG
>ERZ772927.797-NODE-797-length-10931-cov-5.55857_pt1 | contig 10931 bp, 10 predicted proteins | sample MGYA00512115_ERZ772927 | MGnify/ENA primary metagenome ERZ772927 (study PRJEB29015, sample SAMEA2737924) | human oral metagenome | biome: human oral; feature: human-associated habitat; material: dental | place: China | collected 2013 ... | reverse complement strand
GAAGATGGTTCTGTTTATGCGTGAATTCATGTGGGTCATTCCTTGTGATTGCTGCTTTACCATAAAGGTTAGTAGCTATTGCGGTTACCAATCATCGTCCTCGTCGTAGTCATAATCGTCTTCTTCGTCTTCGCTTGTGGCGGGGCTGGCGTATTCGTTGAGGAATTGATCAAGAACTTCCCTACCAGTTTTGGCTTTTTCTCCGGTTTCGTAGATTGTCCATTGTCCGGTGCAGACTTCTAGTACTTCGGCGAGTTCGTCCCAGGAACAACCATAGTGATGTGTGTCGAGGGTTGCGTCGGCGGAGTCCTCGAAATCATCAGTGGTGAGGAGGTATTTCCGCAACGCGGGAAGAATGTTTTCTACGGGGGTGTTATCAACGAGGGACCAGTCGGTGGGCTGGATATTATCGTCAACGATGAATTCACTAACTCCCTCGGTGGTATCGGCATAAGCCATAAGCTCTGGTGGGGTAACGACATATATTGGGTCGCCGCTGCCGATCCGGCCGATTCCTCGGATATCAAGTGCTGCGCTACCTGCCATGTAGGGTGTGGGTTTCCGCTGTTCCGGGGGAATGGTGGGAAATGCTAGTAGCCATGCCCAGTAGTAGATATCGCTGGTTGAGGATTCACTGAGTTGGGTTTCAAAAGCTTGCTTGGTGTGCAGTAAATGTTCATTAATAATAAACCCGGTATCTCGTGCTTCCTTGATTTCCTCTTCAGGGAGTTGGGACCGGAGGAGGAACCCACGTTGGTTGGCGGCTAGTTCTCGGTAATTCATAATATGTTTTCTTAATATTGTAATAGGTAAACGTCGGCTAAATTATTAGATATATCTTTTAATGGGTAAATGTGGCTTTTCACTACCAGTTATTTGAAGTGTGGCAGATGATCTACAGTGAGTCAATAGATGGCTTGCATGGGGGTATTGGTAAAGTTTTTCTGTTTGTCGATACATTTATATGTTTGTTGAATTGTTGCTTAATTTTGAGTTAATGTGGATTAAATTTTGTAAGATTAGCCAATTTATCATTTGTGCTTTCACCTTTATGGGGTAGCTGTTATGGTGCATGATTTGTAAGATGGGTTGGCCCTTGATGTGTTTAACGTTGGGTTTTAGTAAAAATTTACAAATAGTATTTGTTCCTGTCTATGGCCTTATGGGCTGGTGTAGTGTAAATATTATCTTATTAGTTCTTGCGCTACCCGCTTAGGGCTTCATCTGTGATGGTCATGGGTATTTGTGGCGTGTATATGAATGTTTTGATAAATGTGTGCCTGTTATACAGGTTTAGATTTCGGATTTGTTTTAAGGAGTTATGTAATGGCTGGTAAACACCGTCGTGCATCTAGTTTGGGAACTACACGAATGACAGCAGGGGTATTGACTGCATTAACTATGGCTTCCACTTGTATTAGCACTGCTAATGCTGTGCCGAAAGTGGTTTCACAACCAGGTACGCAGGATGCCCAGGAGCAGCCGCCTATTCAACAAGCACCTTCGCAAACGGTGCAGTCAACACCAATACATCGGGTTGAAGCAGTTCGATATATTCCAGGTGCTCCACAGGCTGTACAACCAGTGGTTGTAAAGAATGTGATTACCAAGAAAGTTGTGTATGAGACTTCTCCGGGGATGGTTATGCTATCACCTGCTGGATCCAGAGTCTTGAATCCCGTGAATGTTACTAAGACGTTTAGTCGGAATATTCGCCAAGAAGATCGTGGTGTTATGGAAGCTGCTGGTGGTGCAGCAGCTGGTGGCGCACTTGGTGGAGCTATGATTGGTGCAGCTGCCGGTGCTGCTGGTCTTGGGGCTGCCGGTGCTGCTGTAGGTGTTGGCACTGGTGCCATGATTTGCGGCGCAATCACTGCGACTATTCCAATCAATCCTGCGGCTGCAGTACCAGCAGCTTTATGCTGGCCTGCAGCTTCTCAAGTTGTTGGCCCTGTTGCGGGTGGTGCAGTAGGTGTTACAGCGGGTGCTATGCTTGGTGCTCCTGCTGGCTTATTGTTTGGTGCTCAAGCTGGTGCTTCAATGGTTCCTGGTGGACGTGCTGCGTTTGATCGTACTGTGGCTGATACTACCTGGGATTTGGAATCCCAAGCCCGAGTGTCACAGGGTGCAGAGCCGCTTGCTGGTGACAAACCGGGTGATTCTATGCCTAGTGGTCCGCAAGCTGCCACTAAACCTGATACACCAAAGATGCCAGTTATTGCAGATCAAACTTCTGTTGAATCTGTACTTGTATCATCTGCAACACAGTTGCCTAGTATTAATGCTGCAAATCTTCAATTGCCAGATCTGTCTATGGGGTCGCTGCCTGCAGCATAGCTGAAAATCCAATATGCGAGGTGAGAAAGCATGGGAACGAGCTGGTTTGATGAGGATGATGATCATGTAGATGATCAATTAGATTCAACGAACGGTTTGGTTGTTGATGATGCTGAGGATGATTCCATTGATACTGTTGATGATACAGAAATGGAACGACAATCCTTAAAGAAGCCAAAGAGGATTAAAACGGGACGTCAACAATTATGGGTTGCTGCGATCGCTTGTTTGATCATGCTAATTGGTGCTTCGGCTTTTGGAGTTATCAAATCTATACATCCAAAAACCCAGGATATGGCGAGTGCTACAACATTAGTATCAATAACACCACCGCCGGTTGTGACGTCTACTAAGCCAGCAACTACATCATCAGTGATTGCCTCAAAAGATGAAAAATGCCCAAATCAACCAAAAGCTAATAGGAAAACTGCGCAGGGAGCAGTGGCTGAATTTCAGAAGGCATATTTTACTGGTGATACTAAAGCTCTGAAAAAAATTATTGCCTCTGATAGTCATCTAACATCGGTGGATTGGTTAACTTCGGCTGGGGAATTAGTGGGTTCAGACTATTGCGTGAAAATTAGTGATGTTACTGGAGAAATTGTTGATGCGGAAACGACAGTTCGTACTCCCAAAGGCGAAGAGCTGTTGTTTTTACAAACAATAACTACGAGAAAAATAGATGATGAATATAAAATCTGGAAGATTGAAGATCGCCCAGTACCAGAACAAACTTAAGAATTTAGGGAAAGGATGGTTGAAAGAGAAATGAAAATTGCACGTGTAGTAATCATTAGTTTGATCACTGCATCGTTGTTTGTTCCCCTTCCTGGTTATGCAGAAGAGACAGGAGGTGGATGTCCAAAGATGCAATTTGTGGTCGTACATGATTCCCAAGATGCAAAAGCACAAAGTAGTGAAGATACCGGTTTCTTGGGGGATGTGGTTTCTCCAGTAGTGACAGCTGCCAACGATAAAAATGTTGACAAATCTGCAGGTTTCTCTGAAGCACCTAATCCATCGAGTAGCGCATCGGCAAGTGCAGCAGTGCCATCTACGAGCTCTATGACGGCGACTACAACACAACAAGGATCAGAGTGGAAGAAACAAGATTATTGGGGTTCAACCTCAACAAAACCACAAGAACCCACTGCTACGTCGTTACCAACTGTAACATCATCAGCAGTCACTACTACATCAACGTCAACCAATGAGCCCCAATCTAGTGCAAAAATTGGACGAACATACGTTAACATTACGGGAATTCGGACAGGAGCATTTATTCCAGGAGTCCATGCTGAGACCGATGATGATTGGCGAAGCACTACAGCAGCAGGGAAAGAAAAAACCAACCAAACAATAGCTGATATTCACAAGAAGTGTCCTGCAACTAAAGTGGCATTGGTTGGTGATAATCAGGGAGCTGCAATTGTCAGTGAAATTTCTCGTGATATTGGTGCAGGTAAAGGTGTCATTGAGCCGAATTTGGTTGCTGGTGTAGCAACATTTGCTGATCCCACACGAGGCAAAGATCAGCCAACTGTAGCATCAGGTGCTGATGCGCCTGCTGCTGCACCCGGAACTTCGGGACGCAACGTTTCTGCTGCAACTGAGGGGTTTGCGTCTGAAACGACAGAGGGTACAGGTTTAGCGACAGTGGCTGAAAAAGAATCCCCTCGTGGTTATGGAGAACTTTCAGATCGTACAGTCTCATGGTGTGCTGAAGGAGATACTCGTTGTGGTGTGAAAAAACCAGCTCCATTAACACGTCTGGCAGAAGTAACCAATAAAGATGTCGATTTTGCTAAAAACCCTGAAGGCAGTGTCCGCCATATTGCTGATGTGTTAGGGCCAGCAGTTGCACTTGCGGGAGCGGAAACATTGGCGGAAGATGTAAACTTCGGAAGTAATGGGTTCACCTTTAATCGGGCGGAAAGCGCAGAAAAGACTCTTATTGGTCGCATTGCTGATAATAGTGAATCCCATGTAGAGCAATCAGAGTTTGATCAACGATTAGTTGCTGCGGGCCAACAACTTGGTGGTATGGCGCTTGCTGCTGGTGTTACTTTGGCGAAAAAAGTTGTGACTCCGAGTAACATCGCGCAGATTGCGGCTGCTGCAACACTAGATCCTATGGCAGGTGTAGCTCTTGCTGGTGTAAAAGTAATTGAAGCTAGTGTTGATTTATTTACTCCCGAGACTGCGACAACTGGTGCTTTACGAGTTATGGATGAAGCGAAAGCAGGTGGTGTTGAAGTTCCCGAGATTGCCGAGACTACGGTTGCTACTGTAGTGAGTCAAACTGTTGAAGATTCAGCTTATCGGAAACAACCAATGACAGAATCCGGCGATAGCGCGCAATCAGCGACCACATCATGGCTATCTGGAGTAGCAGCAGATGAATTGGGTGATGAGGCGCCTGAAGCACTGGTAGCGCAGTCAAAGAAGAAATCTACTGTCAAAGGAACGGATTATGATCAAAAGGCAGTGACTGATGCAACAGCTTCGATGAAGAAAGTAGGCAGTACGGATTCTCCTTCCACAGCGAAAGTAAGGAAGATGACCATGCCAAAGGTCACATCGTCAGCTGTGGAGCACGAGTTAGAAGAGCCTACAGATAGTGGACAAGCTGAATAGCATGATCTATAGGGAGAAACCAAGCGAATGCCAGGATCACCACCACGCAAAATTAATCTCAATAAGGAGGTTATGTTGCCAGTTGCAACTGAATCATTATGGCGGGTGACAGCTGTCGATAATGACCGGTCAACATATCCTCCGGCATTATGGCTAGTGGCAGCTCATGGTGGTGCTGGTTGTACCATGCTATCGGAAATGTTGGCTTTCTGTGGTGATGCTGGTCAGGTGTGGCCAATCCATGATGAATACCGATTTTGCGTTGTAGTAGCAAAATCAACAATGCGGGGTTTGGAAAGAGCCCATCAGGTTGTGCTCCAAGGTCTTCATACCTTGGATGAGATTACTATTATCGGAGTAATAATTATTGCCGATGCGGTAGGGAAGTTGCCAAAGGCTTTGATTAATAAGTTAGAAGTAATCGAAAAACTTGTCACGGTGTGGCAAATCCCGTATTTGCCTGCATTACGGATAGTTGAAGAAGGCACTTTGGCAACCTGGGCTCCAGGAGATGAAATTGATGTATCGCGAAAAGCACGGAAAAGACCTCCCACTGAATCATGTCCTATATCAGTAGCCACAATAGGCAAAGAGCTATTTGCCACAGTGAAGTCTGCACATTCTGGAAACATGTCTGGCGCTTCATCCAATGTTGAAGCCACTGAAGAAATATCAACAGAAATAGAAGGAGAAGATGACAATGAAACTATTTAACTCAATTGCTATGGTTTTGGCTCAGATGCCAGGTCAGAACATTACGCCGCAGGCACCCAGCGGATTTGGTGACAAAATCAATCAAGGATTGAATTTTGCATTCTATATTGGTATCGCTATGGCGATTGTAGGTGTGATGGTTGCTGGCATTACGATGGCTGTTTCACGAAGGGAAGGATCGAGTGAAGAAGCAACAGCAATGGCTATGCGGATTGGATTTGGGGTCATGTTGCTTGGTGGTGCTACCAGTATTGTTGGAGCATTTATCTAATGATTCTTGCGGATCCACCCAAACCAATTGCTCTTACCGGTGAGGAAGGGGCCCACCCTTCTGAACCGTATGATGCGTCAACGAGTGCAAAAGCGTCACAAACCGCAAACCAGGCCACTCCTGAAAATACGGAACCTAGAGATACAAAGAAAACGTCACCGACATCATCTACGCCAAAGAGTACTAAAACTAGGTCGGAAAAATCGACAAAATCAGCAACATCTCAGCCTGGAAAAGGCATAGTGGATAACTATACAGGTGAGGCTATTGTGCCACCATCTAGTCCATGGACACCGCCAGGAGGAGTGACGCATGAGGTCATGCAGTGGTTAGGGTGGGTGATGTATGTGGGATTAGCCCTCTCAATGTTATCAATCATGATGATGGGTGTCATGATGATGATTGATCGTAATAGGGGAGAGCCCATGTCATCAAGTGATGCACAAATTACAGCAATGCGGATTGCAATCGGATTATTTTTCATCACTGGAGCGGCTTCATTAGCAAAATTTTTTGCATAAGTGAGGATAAAAATGAAAATAGTGAGAATAATTGTATCACTAATGATGATTTTCATCCTTGAGGGTACTACTGGATGTAGCAAAGACCAATCTGATACTATCCCTCAAACAAACACATCATCTACTGCAATTGCCCCACAAGCATCATGGTCACCCGGACCAGCTGGCTTAATTGTGCCAAAAGGTCCTGATGGCCCTACAGAATCTCAGCCAGTTCCCCATGGTTTCTCGCATACACCGCAAGGTGCGGTGCTAGCAGCGATTACAGCACAATCATGGATGGCTGGTGCAGATGATCAGGTATGGCCACAAGTGGCAGAATATTTATTAGAGCCTGGTATTGGACGAGATCAATGGGCCCAATCACGAGGTTTGGTAACAGTCAAAGGCACTGTAGATAAACCAGCTCGTTTTGTAGCATTTAAATTCAGTGAATATAGCAATGAGAAGGCTGTTGTGGTGTTAGCAACGCAATGGCCTGATGGAATGTTGACAGCCTATCCAGTGCAGTTATCGGCAACATCTGGGCAATGGCGGGTAGTAATTCCACCCCAGAAACAGGCTCCAGACATGGAAGAAATTAAACAAGAACATCTTACTGATTTTGTTGCTTTTAATAGTTCGAAAGAACCGAAAGGATAAATGCCAGTGTGGAAATTAGCAGTGATTGATGTTCGACTGTTACGGAAGATCGTAGTGGTAGGAATTGTAGTATTGTGTTTTGCCTTTGCTGCTCCAACATCTCACGCTCAAACTGAATATAATGGTATTTACCAGAAAAGTTATGGTAAAAGCGTAGGATATCCAATTTCTACTGCTATAACACTGGCGCCAGTAGTGATTCGCGCTTTTTGGGGGGATCCTATTGGCAAATTCACAAAGGCACTATATGAGGGTAATACCCAAGCTATGCAGCTTGTCATGACTTTCTGGATGGATTTTGATATCAATCGAAGAGTCGATGTCAATGCCAATACTCAAGGTGTAAAAAATATTGTCTTTGGGTTATCTGGTATGGCGCTTATGGCATCATTCCTGATTGGTGGCATTCGTATGGTTGCATCTCGTCGAAGAGGGTTGCAAGAAGGACTAGAAGACATGGGCCAGGACTTGGGGAAATGGTTCATCTTCTCAACATGCTTCCCAGGGGCAATTGCTCCAGCGTTAGCAGTATCTGATAAACTATCGAAATCTATTTTGGATAGTTTTGGAGCAACATCATCAGATACGTTCATAAAGATGACATCTTTTTCAGATAGCGGAGCTGGCCCGATTCTCATGGCTATTCTCGCAATTGTTGCAATGGCAGGTTCAATCATGCAACTTTTAGCGTTAATTATCCGGGCATTAATTCTACCTATTGCAGTAGGTCTTACTCCATTATTTGCGGCTTTATCTTTTAGTGAAGTGGGCAGGTCTGGATTACATCACTTGGTGTCATATACGATTGCTGCACTGGCGTTTAAACCAGTATGTGCGTTGCTGTATGCAGTGGTGCTATGGAATGTTACCCGACCATCACCAGCAACAGACCCTAATAGTATGTTGCCATTAATTGATGATGTTGTTAACGTTGTCATGATTGCGCTTACTGGATTAATCGCACCAACATTAGTGCGAATGTTGGTGCCGGCAGTCTCTCAGGCAGGGGGTGCAGGTGGGGGACAATTACTTGCTGGTGCAGCCTCCGCAGCTGGTGCTGCTGTTGGTGCCATTGGCGCTATTGCAGGTACAGCAGTTGGTGGTGGTATGGGGTCATTAGTTTCCGGGGCTTCTAATAATGGTGGTGCGAACAAGACTGGTGCCGGTGGTGGAGGTGATATTGCCTCTGCTGGTGCATCAACAGGTGGTTCCGGTGGTAGTGGTGGTTCATCATCCGGTGGATCTTCTGGCGGGGATTCTGGTGCTGTTGCTACAGGTGCTTCCGGTGGTAGTGGTGGTGGATCTTCTGGCGGGGATTCTGGTGCTGTTGCTACAGGTGCTTCCGGTGGTAGTGGTGGTTCATCATCCGGTGGATCTTCTGGTGCTGGTCAGAAAAAGAAGGGTCGGCTTAGTCGTATCAAAGGTAAATTAGGTAAATTCTCACAACGACCTTTCGATCGATCATGGACAGGTCGAATTGAAGGTGCTGAACGGGGTGCTACTCGTGGACGCCGATGGGTTTCTCCGGTGTCGGACGCTGCTCGACGATCAGGTGGAGCAATTAGCTCATTTGAGAGTATGTTGGAGGCATCAGCTGGGCATCCAGGTCAAGTCAGAAGATAAGTCATTTTGAGGCGTGTCTGGTGCACTGGGCATTGGTATAGGCCCTTACCTATACCGAAAGAATAGAGATTTCTGATTATTGTACCCATAAGAGCTTGAAGCTTACTTAGTTGCTGGGGAAATAGGTTCAGGTGGTGGTTGGTAGAACATTATTCTTTGTATCGCGTTGATTGCCCGAATAGTTGTGGTTTAGGGGAGCCTGCAAGGGGTTGCCAGGATCCGCTATGCCTTCATGTGGTCTATGGATCGTTTGATTACATACCAGATCTGGTTGATTCCCTTGTTGAATGTTTTCTGCCATTCTAGCAGGGGTTTGCCAGGTCTTTTCTTCAATGATGTGTCGCATTCTAAACCCACGTAACCTTTGTCTGCGGTGATGCCAGGGTGGTATGTGACTGAATAAACCAGTTTCTTACGGTGGTGATGTCATGGGTTGATTCTGGCAATGGTTCGCAAATATAAAATATTTCGTCTGCTTGATCGGCATATTTTAAGGGGTATGCCCGGCTTTGTGGTGTTTTCCACTATATAAATTCTTAGTGTTCTTCTACCACTAACACAACACGAGGACCCATCGAGTACGTATCCGTTGAGGGTGAAGATCCTTAGGTCGTGGCGAGGGTAGTAACACCACATTAAGCACTCAGTACATTGTTGATGGCTCTGGAGATGGTTGCCTGGGAGGTTTCAAAAATATTTACTGTCCAGGGTTTGTTACCACGTTTTTTCTTGCGGTTAGAGCATGATGATCTGCACATTGGTGAACACTCCCAAGGATGGTGGGCAGTGATGTGAGATACCTAATGTGGTGATGGGATTAGTTAATATGAGGAGGAAGCTTCCTCAGTTGCTGGAAAGATCCATTCGCACCAAAAGATAACAAATCGGAATCGGAAAGAGCACATCATTGCCTTGCTTTTCCTTACTTCTATAGAGTCCACACTGGGGAGCTCACAAGTTCCCCAGCAACTCAATAAACTTCTACATCGAATAGACCCCGTATTTGACTGGTTTGTGTTGAAGGATGGCAAAGTCTGTAGTTTCGGATAGATTAACGATTAACTTTCCTTTGTATGTTTTCACCATTATCAGCCCTGGAAATTGATGTTCTTCAAGTTGCTTGAGTACGGCTTTGGCTTCTTTGCCCTCTATTTCGAAGGCTTCTCCACAATAATAAAGAGTGGCTCTCATTTCTTTTACCTCTTTTCTATTAATCATTAATGAAGGCAAGTAGTGTGGTTGTTATAGTTGTCTGCCGTGGTTGTTGTCATCATCGTCATCGTTACCATGATTTTCTTCCTCATCATCATATTGCGTCTCTTGTGTAGCTGCTTCTTCTGAGGATTGTTCTGGTTCTTCCTGATTTTCAGGAAGGAACTTATCAACCGTCACGTCATGTTCAAATCCTTTGCCAAGCATGTAATCCCCCCGCATTTCCTGCAACTTCTCAGGCAAATCCCCTACCTTAGACTTCTTCTCCCACACTCCTAAGCCAGCCTCTTCCTCCCCCGGCACCCACATCTGCGGAGTCCTCGCAAACGTCCTTAATTCTTGCCGATAATCAGTTTCTCGCCGATGTGGCTCCATACAGTGAAAACACGGATCCAATAATCTTGACAGCCTCTCAAATACCTTTTTCAATGGATGTACCACCGAGCAATGTTGAATCAACTGCCGCTGCTCAAACCCCTTCCTGCTATCCGTTGTCAGAGGATCCTCCCCTATGGGGGGATTCACTCTGCCTGCTACAATGTCCTCATTCCGCTGAGCTGCCTCCTTAAGGTCCTTTATTGTTTCTGGGGTGTGGAATGATTTCATATACGGGCGGCTGTTACTATTTGGCCTGTGCTCAAATAGTTTATTCAAAGAGTTATGAAGATTCTCCATGTATTTAAGGCCACGTTGAATAGTATCCGAACTGATCGGGACATGAGATGCCATAATCATTAAATCCCCCAAATCCTTCCACCGGGATGTCTCTCGATAGTTCCCTTTCCCAGTCATTAAACCCCTTAAATTCCTCTTCCATTGTTCTTCTCTATCATCGAGGGGGAATAATGCTGCAATTTTTCCGGCAATATATTTTCCCGGATCAATAAGTTTAATCGTGGTTGATGCCCGAGACGAAATGAGCGGATCCTGGACTGCTAACGCTTCGGTATCCTGATATTCCTCAGGAACCCCTC
>ERZ772927.796-NODE-796-length-10976-cov-4.7318_pt1 | contig 10976 bp, 7 predicted proteins | sample MGYA00512115_ERZ772927 | MGnify/ENA primary metagenome ERZ772927 (study PRJEB29015, sample SAMEA2737924) | human oral metagenome | biome: human oral; feature: human-associated habitat; material: dental | place: China | collected 2013 ... | reverse complement strand
TTCCGCCTGCCTGCCCTGCCCGCCCTCCCTTCCGTGAGAACGGTACTTATTCCTCGCGAGAACGGTACTTGTTCGTCGCGAGAACGGGAGGTGTGCTCGGGGTCTGTCTCACTGACTGGTGTGGGTGCGCTGGGTGTGAGCGCTGGTGGGGCCTGAGCGGGGGGGCGCCTGGTGCGTGTGGGTGCCCTGTTGGCGGGTGCGCCCCTGTCCGGACGTCCTCCGGGTGCTTCTCTGATGTTCTGCTGGACCCCCGCTAAAGAAGGCATCGGCCTCGAGGTGCCTGCTGGCCGCGGGACGGGGGGGCGTTCGGCGCATCTCCTGGCATAAATCCGGGCAGGTTATGCGATCACTTAGGTAGCCTACCGGTCGTATGCTGCTCCAGATCCTGCGCATGGCGCAATCTGAGGTTCAGAACAGAAGGCTCCCTCGGCTGTTCCAGGGCACAAGCCCATGACCTGGGTGGACATTGAGTGTCCAGAGTTGGGTTCAGGGTGCATCCGGTCCTGAGTCTCAGATTGCACCAAACGGGCACCTGGCACACACTGGTCGTGCCTAAGCCGTCGGTGGCCTGATTGTCGTGGGAACATGTGCGGGGCGGTGGGTGAGTTGCACGTCCCTGAGCTGCTCACCGTGAGAGCGAGGGCCATCTAGCGGCGCGGGCTCCGGAACGTAGCGGCGCGGGCTCGGAGGGGTGAACGTACAACCCCACGAACCTTCCCTGTGAGCGCCACCATGGCCCACCACCATGATCCGCAGGCACCGCCAGGCCCCACGCGGAGGCGCGCCCCCCGTTCTCGCGGCAAATAAGTACCGTTCTCACGGCGAACAAGTACCGTTCTCACGGCGAACAAGTACCGTTCTCACGGCGAACAAGTACCGTTCTCGCGAGGGAGGGGCGAGGGCGAAGGGGCGGGCGGGGTGCCTACCGCGCTGAGCGGCCGACGTCCTCCGGTGTTGACGGCGTCGGCACCCGCGGCGAGGTCTCCAGCTCCAGCGCCCGGTAGCGGTTCGTGGCCGCCGCCACGTCCACGGCGCGGGGCCTGACCAGGAAGGCAGGGCGCTCACCGACGTCGCCCAGCGCGTCCAGGCCCTCGTCGTCCAGGAGCGCGTCCAGGTCCTCCAGGCACTGCGCCAGGGTGGCGTGCGCGTCAAAGCGCTGCTCCAGCAGGGCCCTCAGGGCGTAGGCGGCGGCCTGGGCCTGGCCGGGGTCCACGAGCCCGGCGACGTCACGGACGTCAATCTCCTCCCGGTCCAGGGTCAGGACCTCCGTCCCCCGGGCCCGGGTACGCACCGGACCGCGCCGTGTCCGGGCCGGGGCGGGCCGCGGCACCCGGCCCACGGGCCACGGGAACCCGGGCAGGGCGGTCACCTCACGCGGTTGGTCGGCGACGACGTGGCCCGCCTCCTGGGTCGCGTCACGCAGGTGGTAGGCGTCCATGAGCAGCACCCGGTCGGCCACGTCCAGGTAGTCCCCGCTGCCGCCCATGACCATGACCGTGGAGACCCCGGCCTCGGCCAGCGCCCCGACCCGGTCCACGAAGGGCGTGATGGGCTCGCGCTCGGCCGCCACCAGGGAGCGCATGCGCCGGTCACGGATGAGCAGGTTCGTGGCGGAGGTGTCCTCGTCCAGGAGCAGCGCCGTGGCCCCGGCCTCCACCGCCTCGATCATGGAGGCGGCCTGCGAGGTCGAGCCCGAGGCGTTCCCGGTGGAGAAGGACCCCGTGTCCTGTCCGCCTGGCAGGTGGGAGATAAAGGCGCTCAGGTCCACCCCCGTGATGGCGCGCCCGTCCGCGGCCCGGACCTTGACGGCGTCGGGCAGGGTGGCCACGAGCTCGCGCCCGTCCCCGGGCACGTGCGGGTAGACGCCCCGCTCGATGGCGCTCAGCAGGGTGGACTTGCCGTGGTAGCCGCCGCCGACGATGACGGTGACACCCGCCCCCAGGGCCGTTCCCCGCACCGTGCCCGCGTGGGGCAGCTGGACGGTGGCGGCCAGGGAGTCGGGGGCCTGGAGCGGCAGGGCCCCGGTGCGCAGCGGCTCGTCCGACACCCCGGAGCGGCGCGGCAGGAGGGAGCCGTCGGCCAGGAAGGACACCCAGCCGCTGGCCTCCACGACCCGGGTCAGCGCCCGGTGGTCCTCCAGGGCCGCCACGTGCTCCAGGAGGCGGCGCGCCCGCTCCCCGGTGAGGTCGAGGATCCGCTCCACGGCCCGGGGCAGGTCCCAGGAGACGATCCGGGAGGCCTCCCGTCCGCGGATGGAGCGCCCCTGGGCGGGCAGCGCCATGCGGGCGCGGATCTCAATGGTCTCGGCCGCGGGCTCACCCGGCCCGTCGGCGGTGTCGGGCCGGGGGCCGACGCCGGAGGGACCACCGGGCTGCGACGTCGCGGTGGCGTGCGGGCCCGCGCCACCTGGGCCCCTGCCGTCCTGGGAGCCGGTGCCGGGGTCCGTGGGCGTGACGGCCACCCCCCGGGGGTCCAGGAACACCACGCTGGAGCGTTCCAGGATCTCCTGCCCCGGGGAGGCGATAGACAGGGCCGTGCCCCGGAAGGCCGCGTAGAGCTCGCGGGTGAGGAAGTCCGCCACGGCCAGGCGCCGGTCGCCGGTCCCCAGGAGCCCCTCGTCGGCCAGGATCTTGGTGCCGGGCAGGTCCACGGGCATGGTGACACGGATGCGCGTGGGCGGGGCGTAGGGGTCGGGCTGGACGTGGTCAATGTGGAGGGTCCAGCCCTCCGGGGCGGTATAGCGTCCCACCACCGCCTTGTAGGCGGCGTAGGAGCGCCCGTTGAGGGCCTGGAGGTGGCTCACCAGGTCGGCCAGGGCCCCGTCGCGCGGCTCGTCCACGTAGACCCGGCGGGAGCGGTCCTGGGCGCTGTGACCGGTGCGGCCGCCGCCCCGGCGTTCGTACCCTTCGCCCCGGCGGCCGTGGCCGCCCTGGCGACCGTAGCCCTCGCCCCGGCGGCCGTAACCGCCCTGACCACCCCGGGCCCCGTCGTCGTGCCTGTCCTGACTCATGCGTCCATCCTGGCACAGGACCGTGTGCCCCACCCAGGTCGCGTGTGGCGTGGGGCCGGGTGTGGCGTGGGGCTGGGGCGCGCCTCACCGATGCGGTACGCGGCGGCCTCGGTGGTGGGCAGGCCTGACCCGGTGGGTGCGCTCACCGCGGGCGCAGGCGTGGGCGCTGACCTTGTCCGCGGGGCCAGCCAGGTGTGCCGGTGGGCCGGGCGCCACCCCCCCGCGCCCCGCGGGCGCGCCACCTCGCGGCTGAAGAGCGAGGCCGCCGACAGGGTGACCGCGCGCCGCCCCGCGCGCGGCAGCCCGCGAGCGGCACCCCGCATCCTACCGGCGCCCGCGTCCTACCGGCGTCCGCCGACCGTCCACGACCTCCCGGAAAGGCGGCCTCAGGTACGCGCCCGGGCACGGCGTCGGGCGTAGGCGGAGCGGATGCGCCGCTGGGCGGGTATCTCCACGCCCCGGTGCAGCGCCTCGGCGCAGATCCAGGAGACCACGCACACCGCTGCCAGCAGGCCCAGTCGTAGCGGGATCCCCAGCTTCGTGCCGGGCAGGTATGTGTCCATGAGGTCGTTCATGACCGCGATGACCATGTAGTGGACCAGGTACAGGGCGAAGGAGACCCGGCCGGCGTGCTCCAGGAGGGGGGAGGCCAGGAGCCCCGGCCTGCCCCGGACGTCGGCCAGGGCCGAGGAGACCACCAGGGCGCAGATAGCCGGCAGCGAGATGAACGACGCCGCCATCTTCATGGTGACCCCGGCGTTGCGCACCACCATGGCCAGCGCGTAGGAGGCGACGCAGGCGAGTACGCACACCTGTACCGGGGGGACGTACCTCCGCAGGTGGCCGCGGCAGAAGAGCTCGGCCAGCACGACGCCGATCACGAACTCCGAGGAGCGGGCCAGCGGCATGAAGTAGGGCCACTCCGCGTAGCCCATGAGGGTGACCGCCCGCCCCAGCGCCATGGTAATGACCAGCCAGGTCACGGCCACGACCACGAGGGTACGTGGTGAGCGACGGCGTAGCGTGGTAATGAGCCACGGCGCCAGGAAGTAGAAGAACGCCTCCGCCGACAGGGACCAGGAGACCGCGTTGAGGGACACGGCGATCCTCTCGTAGGGAGCCCACGCCTGCAGCAGAAAGGCGTCGAGGGGGATGAGCCACCAGTAGGTTATTGGCATAATGAAGAGGGAGACGACCAGCGTCACAATATGCGAGGGGTAGATCCGGGCGAAGCGGTTGAGCCAGAACCTCCTGGGCTCAACGCGCTCACCGGGGCTGGCCCAGGTCAGGACGAACCCCGACAGGACAAAGAAGAACGCGACACCCATGTGGGCCAGGTCAAACAGGCGCCCGCCCGGGACGATGTGGATGAGCCTGGCGTGGAAGACGAGGATGAGGGCGGCCGCGAAGAAGCGCAGGGACGTCAGCCTGGGCAGGTTGCCGCCCACTGTTCTGGGTGAGGTCATGTGCGGGACTATACGTGCCGCCCCGGTCCGCGCCGGGACCTGTCGCCGGGGCTGTCTGTAGTCGCCGGACGAGTCCCTAACCTGGTGCCTATGAGCACAATGTCTCCCTATCTCACCGGTCTGGGTACCGGCCTGGGCCTTATCGTGGCGATCGGTGCCCAGAACGCGTGGGTGCTCCGTCAGGGGCTGCGTCGGGAGCACGTCGGCGTGGTGGTGGCGGTCTGCGTGGTCGGGGACGTGGGCCTGATCGCCGCCGGGACCGTGGGGATCGGTGTCATTAGCTCCTCCCCCTGGGTCCTGCGCGTCCTGCGCTGGGGCGGGGTCGTCTACCTCCTGGCCTTCGCCTTGCGGTCCTTCCGCTCGGCCCTGCGCCCCCGGGCCCTGGAGGGGGAGGGGAGCGCCGGGCCGGGCCGGGGGGCCGTGGCCCTGACGACCCTGGGGTTGACCTTCCTCAACCCCCACGTCTACCTCGACACGGTTGTCATGCTCGGGGGCGTCGTCAACCAGTTCGGGGACTCCCGCTGGGCGGCGGCGGCCGGGGCCATGACGGGCTCCCTGCTGTGGTTCACCAGCCTGGGGCTGGGGGCCCGGACTCTGTCCGGCCCCCTGGCCAGGCCCCGGACCTGGCAGGTCGTCGACGTCCTGGTCGGACTGGTCATGGTGGGAGTCGCCATTGGCCTCGCCCGGGGGGCCTGAGCCGGGTTCAGGGGGTTGGCGGCCCCGGGTTCAGCGAGCTGGCGGCTCCGGGTTCAGGCTGGCGGCCCCGGTGGCAGGACCTCCACCTGGGCGGGCAGGTTGGCCACGCCCACCGGGCAGGTGACCCCGTTGGGGCCGTGGTTGCAGTAGCCGCCGGGGTTCTTGTGCAGGTAGCCCTGGTGGTAGTCCTCAGCCAGGTAGAAGGGGCCGCCGAAGTCCGAGTACAGGCCCGCGGCACCCTCCACGGTGGTCACGCAGGTGCCCAGCCCCAGGCGGGTGAGCTCGCCCTGGAACGCCTCGCGGGTGGCCAGGGCGGCGGCGTACTGGTCGGGCGTGGTCGTCCACACCGCCGAGCGGTACTGGGTGCCGACGTCGTTGCCGTGGCGGTTGAGGCGGGTGGAGTCGTGGTTCTCCCAGAAGACCCGCAGCAGGGACTGGCCGCCCGGCCCGCAGACGGTGGGGTCGTAGGCCACCCGCACGGTCTCGGCGTGACCGGTGGCCCCGGTGCACACCTCCTGGTAGGTGGGGTTGGGCGTGGTGCCGCCCATGTAGCCGACGGCGGTGGCCACCACCCCGTCCTGGCGCCACAGGATGCGCTCCATGCCCCAGAAGCAGCCGCCCGCCAGGTAGACGACCTCGGTGCCCTGCGGCCAAGGGCCGTCCAGGGGCGTGCCCAGGACCACGTGGTCACCGGGGACGGGCAGGAGCGGGGACTGCCGGCCCGGCAGGACCGTGCTGCGTGCCGGAGGGGCAGGGCTGGTGGGGGCGGCGTCCGCGGGGTGAGTGGCCTGGGCGCGGCCCGCGCCGCCGTCGGCGTGAGCGGGGTCGGTGTGAGCGGGGGAGGCGCTGCTCGTGGGGCCGGACGGGCGGCGGGCGCTCACAGTGCCGTGACCTCGAGGATCTTGGCGGTGATCTCGCGCCCGCTGGGGGCGTCGTAGGTCACGGTCTCACCGGCCCGGTGGCCCATGAGGGCCTTGCCCAGGGGGGCGTCGGGGGAGAAGACCATGACGCCCTCGGGGACGTCGGCGGTGATCTCCTGGCCGCCCAGGACGAAGCGCTGCTCCTTCCCGGCCACGTCGGCGGTAACGACGGTGCCGGGCGAGACGGTGCCGTCGGAGGCCGCCTCGCCGATCTGCGCCGTCTCCAGGAGGTGGACCAGGGTCGCGATGCGGGCCTCGTTGAGGGCGGCCTCCTCGCGGGCGGCGTGGTAGCCGGCGTTCTCGCGGAGGTCACCTTCCTGCCGGGCCGCCTCGACGCGCTGGGTGATCTCCTTGCGGTCGACCTCCCTGCGGCGTACGAGCTCCTCAGTGAGTCGTTCGTAGGCCTCCTGAGTGAGCCAGGTGCTCTGCTCCTCAGCCATGGTTCCTCCTGCGTGTGGTCGGTGGCTCGCCCTGGTACCCGGCACCCGCTCGTAGCCGGACGAGTCGGTGAGGGATGAGGCGGGGACGGGTGGACGGCTGCGGGTACCTGCCCGTAGCCGGACGAGCCGGGTGATGGGCGGGCAGTCTACCGCGCCCCGTAGGCGTGAGAACAGATCTGTGGCGTGTGAGGTCGGGGGCGCAGGCCGACGGCGCCCGTGCCAGGGGCGCGTGCGGGGTGGTTCCTGACTGAGCTCGTGTTCCTGAACGAGGTGTACAAGGCTCTCTTTTAATGCACCTAGCGGTGCGGGGTGCTCCCTGACGTCATCTGCGTGTGGGACGGCGGTCAGGGCGTTGGGTCTTAATGCACCTAGCGGTGCGGGGTGCTCCCTGACTTGAGAGAGAAAGGAGAGCGCCCATGCGCTCCACCGCGTCTTAATGCACCTAGTGGTGCGGGGTGTTCCCTGACCCCTGCCTCTGGGAGGCGCGTGGTTGCAACGTTTCCAGGGGCTGGATCGCCACCGGCCCCGCGGGGCCCTTCCGGGAGGTGGCTGGAGCACCCCATTTCTACCACCTTTCGTTGGTATGACGCCACTCGCCACCGACGGCCCTGGGAGCGGATCCGGCGCCGGCTTTGGACGAGACCATGCGGAAAAGTGACGGTCGGGAGGGGTGTCCCGCACCACACTAGTGGTGATCAACGTCACAAGTTCGGCCAGCTTCAACCGCGGTTCTCAACCCCGCGGGCACCCGCACCTACGCCCCCCTCCCCTCACCAGATCCCCCGGTACAAACCCTAGTTGTGCGACCTCCTGGCCTTCTCCGTCTTTCGGGCCGCCTTGGCCGCGGCCTTCTTAACCGCCTTGCGCGTGCCCTTCCCGGTCTTGCCGAGCTTAGCGGCCTTTCCGCCCTTGGAGGGCTTCCCTGTGCTCTTGGAGCCCTTCCCTCCCTTGCCCGGGTGCTTCCCGGCGTCGTCGGCCACCTGCTGGGCCGCCGGACTGGCGGCGCCACCCGAGCCAGCCCCACCCGAGTCAGCAGCACCCGAGCCGGCCCCCACGGACTGGGTCGGGGCGGCCCCGGGAGCAGCCCCCGGCGCGGGGGCGGGCGTCGGGGCGGGCTCGGCGGAGAACACCAGGATGGTGGCGGCGTCCTCGATAACGGTGATACGGGCGTCCACCTTGGCGAGCTTGGCCTGGATCCTGGCGTCGTAGCGGGCCAGGGCCTGCGGCGAGAGGGTGGCGCGCACGCGGTCGCGCTCGGTGTCCACGTCAAAGCGGGCGGGCGGCCAGTGGACCTCGGTCTCCGCCAGGGAACGCAGCAGCAGCTCGGTGACGGCCAGGCGCGAGTACCACTTGTTGTCCGCCGGGATGACGTACCAGGGGGCCTCCTCGAAGCTCGTGGCCCGCAGCACCCGCTCGTAGATGGACTGGTAGTTGAACCACTGCCCACGCACGTTCATGTCGTTACCGGAGTACTTCCAGCGCTTGTCCGGGCGGTCCACGCGCTCCAGCAGCCGCAGGCCCTGCTCCTCGTAGGAGACCATGAGGGCGATCTTGACGACCGTGGTGCCCTGGTCGATCAGCTGGCGCTCAAAGTCGTGGATCTGGCCGACGTACCGGTCGAACCCCTCGTCGTCCAGGGTGCCGGCCGCCCCGGGGACCAGCATGTCCTCGTAGTGGGAGCGGTCGAACAGCCCGATGGTGCCCGGCCCGGGCACGGCCTTCCAGATGCGCCACAGGAAGTCGTGCTCCTTCTCCTCGGGGGTGGGGGTCTTGAAGGCGGTCATCCGCACCCCCTGCGGGTCCACGAGCCCCATGACGTGACGCGCGATCCCGCCCTTGCCCGCGGTGTCCAGGCCCTGGGCGACCACCAGCACGCGACGGTCGGACCCCTCCTTGGCGGCGGCGAACAGCTTCTCCTGGAGCGCCCCGAGCAGGGGGGTGACCGCCGCGGTGTAGGCGACGGCGTCGGACTCGCTGCCCGCCCAACCGGGGGTGGCGGCGCGGTCCATGGAGGCCAGGTGGAAGTGCTCGTCCACGCGCAGGGCCTCGCGCGGATCCTCCACCCACCGGTTGGTGGCTGTGCCCAGGACGATCTCCAGGGGGTTGGCGTCCCCGTAGGCGTGCTTCTTGCCGTTCTTGCTCATGGCGTGCCTCCTGAGGCAGGGCGTGGGGCGACTGGCCTCCAGGGTATAGCAACCTGTGGGGAAAGTGTTGGAACTGAGCGGGTTTCCCGGATCTGACCAGGTCGACGCCGGGGCTCGGCGCGTGCCGCGAGGGCGCCTGCTGGTGGCTTCCGGGATCTGGCGGTCTGGGCGGGGCCCGGGGTGTGCCAGGGGGCGTGGGTGCCGCGCTGTCCCGGCCCCGGATTCGTGCCCCCCACGTCGTGTGTGCCAGGGGAGCGTGGGTGCTGCACCGACAGCTCCCACGTCTGCCAGCACCGTGGTGCCTGGGTGCGGGTGGGTGACGGCGCCTCTGGCTGGACCCTGAGCCTGTCCCTAGCCGCATGGTGCCTGGGTAAGTGCGGGTGGGTGACGGCGGGAGGGCGCTCAGGCGTCGCAGGGAGCGGCGTGGTGCCGTGGTGGAAGGCCGGTGGGGCGGCAGGTGGCGGCGTCCGTGCTGCCCGCGGTTGGTGCGCCTGGCCCTGGCGGGGGTCGGTGCGGTGTCTAGCGGAACATTTTGTGCACAGGGTAACCGATTGCGCAGAAAGTGACCTGGATTCGTTACCTTCTGCGCAAAACGTCACCCTGTGCACAAAATGTCCCGCTCTGCACAAAATGTTCTCCTGCGCCGTTATCCCCTAATCCCCGGCGTACCCGGTAGGTGCGGATACCGAGCACCCGGGCGACGCGCCGGGTGCCCTAATCCCCGGCGTACCCGGTAGGCGCCCCGCGGGCCAGGGCGTAGGAGCGCAGGTTCCCCCTGATCCCCGGCGTACCCGGTAGGCGCCCCGCAGGCCAGGGTGTAGGAGCGCAGGTTCCCCCTAATCCCTGGCGTGCCCGGTAGGCGCTGGCCAGCCAGGCCCTCAATGGGCAGAGGGTAAGAGGGTAGCCTGATCCTCGGCGTGACCAGCTGGCGTGACCAGTAGGCACCCCCGCCCTGACCCCCGCAATCAGGTCCTTGCTCTGTCTACGTTATAAGTACCGTTCTCACGAGGAACAAGTACCGTTCTCGCGGCGAATAAGTACCGTTCTCGCGGTTGGGTGCGGGCCCGGCGGGCGGTCAGCCCAGGATGGCCAGGTAGCAGGCCACGCACTGGCAGATCCAGGCGGCCACCGTGCACACGTGGAAGACCTCGTGGAAGCCGAACCAGCGGGGCAGCGGGTCGGGGTGCTTGCGGGCGTAGACCACGGCACCGGCCGTGTAGATGACGCCGCCGGCGATAATGAGCAGCACCGTGGCCGCCCCGCCCGCGCGCCAGAAGGTGGGCAGGAACCAGATGGCCACCCAGCCCAGGAGCACGTACAGACCGGTGGACAGCCACCGGGGTGCCTTGGCCCACGCCAGGCAGGAGATGATCCCGCCCACGGCCCCGGCCCACACGATCCCCAGGACCAGGCGGGCCGTGCTCGTCGGCAGCAGGGCCACCGACAGGGGCGTGTAGGTGCCGGCGATGAGCAGGTAGATATTGGCGTGGTCGAGCTGCTGGAGGGTGCGACTGACCCGCTGGGGCCAGTGCCCGTTGCCAATGTGGTAGACCCCGGAGTTGGCGAAGAGCAGCAGGGAGCAGGTCAGGTAGACGGCGCACGCCCAGGCCAGGGGCGCCGTGGGGGCCAGGGCGGTCAGGGTGATGCAGGCCGACAGGGCCAGGGGCGCCGTGGCGGCGTGGATCCAGCCGCGCAGCCGGGGCTTGACGGCCAGGAAGGCCGCGTTGGCGCTCGCTGCCGCGGCGCGTGCCTGGGCGGCGGCAATGCGGGCCTGGGCCGCTGCCGTGGAGGCGGCGGCGCTGGCGGCCTGGGTGGCTGAGGCCGCGGCCTGGGTGGCCGCCCGACTGGCGGCCTGGGTCGCGGCGCGGGCGGCCGCGCCAGCGGTCTCGGCAGGGGTCGGGCTGTGCGATGTCGAAGTCATGGCTCCTCCTCATGGCACGGCAGCCGTGCGAACGGCGTAACTTACGATTCCGTAAGTTACGGTACCGTAGGTTCCTGGGAGCGGCGACACCCTCGGCAGTGACCTACAACGCGATACGGTAGTGGTGGCGTCGGGCCCCCCGCACGCCGTCCCGGCACCCCCGCCCTGGCGTCAAGGAGAGGCATGGCACGCGACAACCTCCTCTACGAGATCTACGCGCGTCGACTGGCGTCCCAGGTGCCGCCCGAGCGCGTCCCCGCCCACGTCGGGGTCATCCTGGACGGCAACCGCCGCTGGGCCAGGGCCATGGGGTTCGTCGCCTCCCAGGGGCACCAGCGCGGCGCGGCCAAGATCGCCGACTTCCTCACCTGGGCCCGCG
>ERZ772927.795-NODE-795-length-11007-cov-3.43526_pt1 | contig 11007 bp, 11 predicted proteins | sample MGYA00512115_ERZ772927 | MGnify/ENA primary metagenome ERZ772927 (study PRJEB29015, sample SAMEA2737924) | human oral metagenome | biome: human oral; feature: human-associated habitat; material: dental | place: China | collected 2013 ... | reverse complement strand
GGGGGAGTCGTTTTGGTGATGTCACCTGGGCTCGCATTGCGCCAGGTGGGCTCGCAAGAATCGAGCGCAGGCGGATTGTGTCGCGCTGGGCTCGCACGGCGCGAGGTGAGGCGGACTGCGTCGCGCTGAGCTCGCATTGCGCAAGCCGGGCCCGGTCCGCGCCGGGTTCGGCCCCGCGCCGCCGGGTACGCGCCGGTACGGAGTCGGCCGCACCTCCGCTACATCCTCGCTCTGCGTGGGTCTCACGGGGTCTGCGCGGGGGTCGGGGTGCTCTCGGGCAGGGCGGGGGCGAGGGGGACGTCCCGGCCGGGGATGGGCCGGCCGTTGCAGGCCCAGGGGGTCATGGACACCGCCAGATTGATGATGCCGGCCTTCACGTCGCCGTTCAGGGGCGTCTGATTGGAGAACGCGAGCAGTACGAAGGAGTCCCCGCAGGTGATCAGGGCGCTGGGGCCTCCTTCTTCGTCCGGGATGCGGAATTCTCCGGTGGCGCCCTCGACCCCCGGCACGTCGAAGGCCTCGGAGCGTCTGCCATGGGGCAGCCGTGAGAGCTGCCAGGGGTGGTAGCCATGGAGTTCCCGGCCGAATTGGGAGTAGAACACCAATGTGCCCCAGGCGTTGTCGGTGTACATCTCCCCTCTGCACTCCAGATGTCTGATGGAGCCGTCCTGCGGGTCGGTGCTCGTGTCCGGGAACAGGATCACGTAGCCGATTATCGCCTGCACCGAGGCCTCGGGCACGCCCGGGCAGGTGAAGGTGGCGGTGGCGGGATCCACGGAGGCGGGGGCGGCGGCGATGGGCACGAGCCGAGGGCCCTCGGCCGGGACCGCGCAACTCGTCAGCGCCACCGCCACAGCCATTGTGGCGGCGCCCGCCGCCGTCCGCCAACGAACTCCGCCGTGTCGGGGGGTGAGGTCAGTTTTTTTCTTGGCCGGACCTCGGATCGTAAACACTGTCATATCCTTCCTTGTAACCTTTTCTTGCGTTTTCGCCGAAGCCCTGCAGTCCACTGCGCCCGTCGTCGGACGGCAGAACGCCCGCCAGATAAACAAGACCCTTCTGCTGACCGGAGATCAACGGGGGGTTTTCGTGAACGATCCGCTCACCCGACTCATCGGGGCAATCGGTTCTCGTCATGAATTCGCCCCTCGCTATCACGGGAAGAACTTCCTTCCGAGTCCAAAGCGCCCCGCTCACTCCACTTGATGGTGCCGTCCTCATTGTTCCTCCACATGGTCGGGGACAGGGAGACCTCACCGAGCACCACCTTCACCGAACTGTCGGGAGCACCGGGGCAGGTGAAGGTGGCGGCCGGATCCGCGGAAGCGGGGTCTGATGGGTTCATCGTGCGCGTCGTCTCCGGGATGTGCTGCTGGGGGCGGGGCTTCAGTATGGGGGGAAGGGCACCCAGGTGCGTGATTGGTCGGTTCGGGCGGCCACCGGGGGGATGGCGGGGATGAGGGCGTGCAGCAGGTCGGTCATGGCCGCGGCGTCGTCCTGGTCGTAGGCGTAGTCGGCTTCTCCGGTGGTGAAGAGCTGGATCTCCAGGGCGTGGTCGTCGGGGTAGAGCCAGGCCGCGGTGATCGCCCGGTTGCGGTTGGTGAGCCAGATGTATCCGCGGCCCTCGACGTCGTCGAAGGAGATCGGTTGCAGGTCGTTGTTGTGGATGTTGTTGTCCAGGTCGCTGAAGGGGTAGGAGGGGGAGGAGGCGTTGAGTGTGGCGCCGGGCCAGTAGGCGATGCGGATTCTGGAGACGGCCGTCATCGAGCCCTGTCGGCCGTTGAGGTTGCAGATGAAGGTGTCGGTGTTAGCGCCGTTCTCGCCGGTCGAGGTGTGGTGCTCGAAGGTGTAGTCGGTGGTGCGGAAGGACATCTCCTCGACGAGGATCCGGCTGGGCACGACCTCGCACATGGTCTCCTGCGCCAGGAACGTCGGGGTCGGCGAGGGCGAGGCGGCCCCGACCCCGGGGCCGCCGCACCCGGCCACGCCCGCCGCCAGGGCCAGAGCGCCCAGCACGCACACCCAATCCCGAACCGCACGAACCACCCGCGGAATCATTTCGGCACTCCTCCCGCTTCGACCGCAATATCGGGGGAGTCGTCGGGGGCGGGTGGTTGGATCATCGGTCGATCTCCGAAAGGGTTGTCAGGGTCGTAGATTCTTCGAATCGGATGGATCGTCGCCGACTCTACCGTCATGGTGGCCCCGATCACAAGTATTGTGGTGATGGTTGTGGTCTGCTCGTCCGTCATGCCCGCCGGGGGATGGGTGGTCGTCTTCTGCGCCGTCCCGGGGGCGGTCCGACGTTGAGCGACGGTGGGTCTTCCTCTGGTTGGTGGGGGGCTGGTAGCGTGGTGGGGGTCATGGTCCCTGTGGGAGGAGTTCCTCCGTGTCGTGGTTTCCTGTTCTTCTGCCGTCCGGTGCGCTGATGTCGGTGTCGTCGGGCTCGTCGGTGTCGTGCGGCGGGTCGCCGGGTTCGTCGGTGTCGTGCGGTGAGCCGCCGTCCGGCGTGCCGTCGTCGTCTGGTTCGTCGGGTCGGGGGCGCGGCGGGCGGTGGTGGCGCGCCGGGTGGGGCGCTTTGGCGGTGGTGTTGGCGTGCGGGGCGGTGGCGTGCTCGGGCGGTGGCGGGTCGGCCTCGTCGGTGAGCGTGCCGCCCCGCGCGCCCGGTGAGGCGTCGGCGGGATCGTCGTCTTCCGCGCAGCCGTCCTCGGCTTCGTCTCCTGCGGCGTCGGGTGCTCCTACGGTGCCGGGGGAGGTGACGGCGGAGTCGCTGTCGGATCCGGACTCGGATCACTACGTGGCGGCCATTCCCGAGGACCTGGACCAGGCCCAGAAGGAGGTCGTGGTGGCCTACGTCGCCCACGATCGGGCGACGTGGCGGGCCTATCGGGCCATGGACGGGGACCACTCCGCCGTGGAGACCACCACCGGCGGCGACGCCCTCGCGAAATTCCAGGACAACTACGCCGCCTGGGCCGCCCAGGGCCTTCACGCCAGCGGCGTCTACCGGGTGACGATTCAGACGGTCGAAGTGGGCGGGGCGTCCTCGGACACCGCGGTCGTGTTCACCTGCGTGGATCAGCACGACACAGATCTCGTCAAGGCCGACGGGACCTCCAGCGGCAAGGACATCCAGCACACGTACGTGTACATGGCGACGTTGAACAGGTCGTCGTCGGGCTCATGGATCGTGGTGTCCGACGAGAACATGGACGTGGGGGTGGACCAGTGCTGAGGGGCGCGTGGCGGGCCGGGCTCGCCGTCGTGCTGGTCGCCGGGGTGCTGGGACCGGCGCCCTGCGCCATCGCAGATATGGGTGGTTCTTCGTCCGGTGGTGGTGTGCAGTCCGATGGGGCGGGTGGTGGTCAGGTGGTGGCGTTCTCGTTCGAGGTGACCACGACGTCGGCGTCGGGCGGGTCGGATGGTGGGACCACTACCACTACCTCGTCGTCGGGCGGGGCCTCTGTGAGACCGGCGTGCTGGTACGAGCCCAAGAAGACGGGCGCGGAGACGGCCGAGGAGAGGCGCAGGGTGTCCGAGAGGGATCCTTATGCCGGCAAGCTGTTGTCCCTGGTTGCGCCCAATGAGGGGGACGCTCTGGCTCACGCCGCCGATAACGGCCGGTGGTACCGGATGCACTGCGACACGTCCACCGAGGAGGGCCGGGCGCGGTTCAAGGAGCGGGTGTTCACCAACAGGATGTGGGAGTGGGTGCCCGAGGGGCGGGCTGCTCCGGAGCCGGTGGTGGATCCGGTGACTCTGGCGCGGGCGGCGGTGGAGGCGGCGGCGATCCCGGCCCCCAGCGTGGAGACCAATCCGCGGATCACCACCGACGACGGCGTGGAGGGCGCCGCCGTGGTGGGGGTGGACACCTGGGTGTGGGCCACCTCCGACACCCCCTCCCACGTCGAGGTGAGGGCCACGGCCGGGTCCACCTCGGTGAGCGTGTCGGCCGACGCCGCGGGGCTGTCCCTGTCCGCCCCCCGGGCCAGGACCAGGTGCACCGGGTGGGGAGAGCCCTGGCGGGAGGGGACCAGCCGGGAGGGCGACAGCGACTGCGTCGTCGTGTTCACCCGCTCGGCCGCCCACGTTCCCCTGACCGTGTCGGCCACCTACGACATCACCTGGACCTCCACCAACGGGACCGGCGGCACCCTGGAGGCCCTGACCACCACGACCACCATCGACCTGCCCGTCGCCGAAATCCAAACCATCAACCGACCCACACCCACACACTGAAAACGGGCGCCCCGACTCCCCGGCCGGCTGTTCACCCCCGGGAGCGAAGGGGCGGCCGCATCGATCTTCCCCGCCTCCAACCTCTCGCTGTTCACCCCCGGGGGTGAGGGGGCCGGGCGCCCACTGCTTCCGCCGGTCTCAGTCGGAGTCGGGGTAGGCGGTGGGCCACGGTCTGTTGACGGGGCTGGTGGCGGTGGCCCCCGGGACGGGCTGCTCGCCGCAGGCCCAGGGCTCGATGAGGGTGATGATGCCGACGGCGTCCTGTCTCAGGTTGCGCCTGCCCCTGTCGGCGTCGGAGATCCGGATCTCGAGGATGATGCCGCGCCCCTCGTCGACGGCGTCATCGGTGCCGCAGCGCCAGGCGGCGGCGACGGCCTTATCGGTATCGACGAGCATGCCGCCCTCTCCGTCGAGATCAGGCAGGGTGAATCCGTTGGTGCTCTTGAACAGGGACTTGCGCCCCTCGAAGTAGCTCTCGCCCGGACCGACGGCCAGGTTCTCGACGGGTCCCCACTCGATGAAAACGGATCCGGGACTGTAATCGGTGTCCGCGGTCTCGATACGGCAGTAGTAGACGTTCTTGCTGTTGTAGAGGGGGAGGACGTAGGGGCCGGAGCCGACGATGGGGCTGACGGCCTCCCACGGGACGCCGGGGCACAGCCAGGTCGGCGCGGAGGGCAGGCTGGTGGCGACGGGCGCGGGCGGGGTGGCGTGCGAGCAGCCGACCAGAACCGGAAGACACGCCGCAACAAGAGCGGCGAGGCCCCGCCGGACGCGGAGGAGTCCTCTGCCTGCCATGGTCATAACCCCCTGTTCCTGTTGCTCCTGTTCGTGCTCTTCTGCCGTGCCGCTGCCCCGGGTCTCGGCGGTGTTCGGCGGGCGGGTGCGCGCCAGGTTGGGTTCGAGGAACACGGCGGGGAGGGGTGCATGGTACTCACGGAGGGGCTGGAGGCTGCTACTGGGGGGACGTCGGCGATGATGACGGCGGCGACGGTGCGCAGGGCTCGTTGTTGGTCTGCGTCGGGTTTGGCGCCGTTCGCTCTTCTCAGGCGCACGTACAGGCAGTGGCCGTCGGGGTAGAGCCAGAAGACGTAGGCGGCGTTGTTGACGGCCCAGGCCCATCCCCGTCCGTCCTGGCCGTCGATGTCCATGGGTTCGGCGTTGGGGAAGTTCTCGGGCACCCGGTCGAACTCGACCGATCCGATCTTGGGTCTGAACTCTGTCTGGTGGGGGATGGTGTCGTCGGGTTCGTAGTGGATCTCCAGCATCGCCCAGGTGGTGTAGTCGGATTGGAGCATGCACACGTAGTAGTAGCCGGGGTGGTCGTAGCCGCTCCCGGATATTGGATTATGGAAATAGGTGTAGGTGTAGGAGTCGAAGCCGAGGGTGTTGGATAGCAGGTTTGTGGGCAGGACGTCGCACAGCACTCCGTCGAGCGGGGTGGGCGCCTCCGCCGCGGGCGTGGTGGGGCTCGCCCCGCCCCCGCCGCCGCAGGCCGACAGGCCCGCGACCAGCACGACGCACACCACGACGGCGGGCAGGCGGACCCCGACCGCGGACCGGACACGACGACGATGCATTATCGACGCCCTTTCTCGGGTCATGGTGTGGCTTGTTCGGTGGGTGCGGTGGTGGCCCATGGGGGGCGGGCCTGCTCCATGGTCTGGTCCAGCCCGGGGATGGGCTGGTCCTGGCACAGCCAGGGCAGGGCGGATTGGGTGAGGTTGATCAGGTTGGTCCGCACGTCGCCGCGGGTGAGGGAGAACTCGCCAACGGTCAGGACCAGGTAGTGGTCCTCGCAGGTGAAGACGGTGGTGCCGTAGTGGGCGTCCGGGCCGGTGTCGATCCTGGCCTCCCCGAAGCCGTCGACGTCGGGGAAGGAGAAGGTCGAATGGGTGTTGCCCAGCGCCACCATGTTACTGGTCCACGGATCGCGGTCCTTGTAGATGTACCCGATGGTGCTGTAGAAGATCAGACTTTTCCGCTCGGGAACCCTCACCCAGCATTCCGAGCCCTTGAAGAAAACACCGGTGCGGGGAGTCGAGATGGTCGTCTCTTGACCGAACATGGCCTCCAGGGCCTCATCGGGGATGCCCGGGCAGGTGTAGTCCTGCGGGTCGGAGGGGGCGGTGGCGGCGACCACCGCCGTCGCGGTGGGAGTAGTAGTGGTGGGGGCGCCGGCCCGCCAGGGGGCCGAGCAGGCCGCCAGCACCAGGCACACCACCGCGCACCATCCCACCACCCGCAGTGCGCGCCAAGACGCCATTGAAAAACCGACCCTTCTCAACACTCTCGCACCTCCTACTAATTCCACGCGTGCGCCGGCGCCCCGCCCCCCGCAGGAAGGGCGGCACCATGTCCTTCATTGAAATAACTGTTTATTTTTTCTCTGAAATCAAGTTCATCCTCAGCATCATCATCGGTACGGTGATAAAGGTGTTCACCAACATGTGTGATTCCGGAATTGACATCCGGGTTCGCGAGCTGGGACGGATCCATGTCCGCGGTCAGCGGTTTTCCGGACTCGTCGACCACTAGATCCGTGTCGAGGGTTTTAGCATCGTGGACTGCTGCCAACAGGTCTTCTTTGGTATACAGGCCGCTGTCGAGAAGAGCTACGGTGACCTGGTCGAAGTTCTGGTCAAGCGCCACGGATTCCATGGAGTTGGCGCGCGAACGCGCACTGCTCTCATGATTTTCATTGAATGGCTTTGCCATATCTGTGACATAGGATGCCGTTGCTCCGACTACCGGAATGAGACTGGCCATGAACGATACTGTTCTATTTGTGTCCCTGGACACCGCGTCGGCATCCTGTGCGAGGGCAATCTCACGGTATCCGGCAGCCCCGGAGAAAAATCCGTTAGTCGTGCTCTGCCTCTTGATCGCCTCGATCAAGATCTTTTCATCTCCCGATCTCCTGTACTCGGCAAGTGCGGTATCGAACATTTCCCTGTTGTAGTCGGCTACCGACTCTCCGAGCCGGTCCGATGCCGCATCATTGAGTGAGATCTGGCCGATGAGGTTCGTAAGGGCGCGGTCGGATAGAAGCGGGGCGCATGAGTACATCGTGACCCCGGCGCTCGTTCCCGTCTCGGTGACGCTGATGGGGCTATCTGGATTCCCCTCCTCCGCGGATGTCACGACGCTGTCTGGGTGGTGTGAGAACACGGTCGACACCATATTTCGGGCAGTATCGGAGAGACTCACGGGCTTCTCGCTGCTGCCGAGGCCGTTGAGGATCCCGGAGACAACCGTCGCAGAGGCAGACCTTTGATAGTTCCTCTCCCCCTGGCTCATGGCCGTCGGAACCGGAGAGACCCAATCCTGGGCGTCGACCTCGTAAGCCAGTATTGCCCAGTCGGTCGTCCAGGCCTGGTCTTCCAAGGAGTTCCGGTTAATAATACCCTGTATACGCTGAACGGCGCCTCCTGCCTGAGTCGTCGAGATGACGGTGGGCGCCTCCGCATCGGCGGGGCGGGGCGCCAACCATTCCTGACAGACTTCAGCATTACCGGTCATGGCGTGGACGACACCCGCCAGTGACTGGCCGGAGTAGACATGTTCCGGACAGTAAGGATTGTCATGAGATGCATATTCACCCAAACTTCGAATCCAGTCCCTTGGGCTGGAATCATCTTGACCTTGCGGAGAATAGTTCTCCATACGTCCGGCCAGGGTCAACAGGAAGGCGTCACCATAATCCAGGCCCACAGAATTCGGTTCGCCGTCGCGATCGACGTCAACCTCCTGGGAAGTCAGCAAAATGCCGTTGAGAGTGTGAATTCTTAGCGTCTTGCCCTTCTCCTCGGTCATGTCCGCAAGCCTGTTAGCGTACTGCGTGGACTTGCTCTCCGGCCAGGTGCGCGACGCAGCCGCCAGGATGTGGCCCAGCACACCACAAAGATTCTGCCCCGCATCGGGCCGATCAGACACGATAATCCCCGACAACTGCGAAGAACTTGACAGTTTCTCCTGGACGTAGGTGGGGAGATCCAGCAGACGTCCGGGGCCGATGTTGGCGAGGATGGTGTTGGCGTAGGCGGGGTCGTCCTGGTGCTCCTGCAGCCTGGTCAGCAAAGCATCCCAGTCCTCCGAATTGTTGCACCTGCTGGAGTAGTTCACCAGTGCGGCAGCGTCGTCGCGGGCTTGGTTAACGATCGCCACGTTGTTATAAGCAGTGGCGTTATCCGCGGTGTCCTGCACGTCGTCGGGGATATAGTAGTACATCGTTCCGTCGGGATCGGCGAATGCCAGTCCGCTCTCGTTCGCTGCAGTGGCTGCGTCCAGTCGCGCCTGCAGATCACTGATTTGTGCGGCTAGATCGCACTTATCGATATCGGACCACTCGCAGAAGGTGTTCAGGTCGAGGCTGAGCGGGTAGTCGTGTGGACGATTATCGTTTATCACCACCTGCACGCTCCATTCCACCTGGGTCTGGAACGACTTCAGATCGTCGATCAGAGTCTTAAACTTACTGGGGTCGAGCGAAATATATGTCACCACTGGTCCTTGTTCATGCGAGGGTCTGGCGACTCCACGTAGTAGGGCTCATCTTCCCAGTCGCGTTCGAGGGCCCTTACTTTCGACTTGAATCTCCAATTAATAGAATTGACAATACCTCTGATCGAATCGGCGGCATCATCGGCCGCGGGAGACATCCAGACACTTCCAGCCCCGCCCAGCCCCTCGGTCAGGGTCGCCGACTTCGGCTCGGCGGCGTAAGCTCCCAGGTCTGTAGCCTCCGCGTGAAAGGAATCGGTGACGGCTTTAAGGGCGAGTTTTTTCTGATTACGACAGAGGGTGGTACCGTCTGGGTAGGTGAACGGCCCCTCTGAACCGGTGAAAGGAGTATCTATATAACCCGATGGAGGCTCGGGATACGGTGAAGATGTCACAGGAGAAGGAGAAGGTGCCCCGGTGGCTGAGGCATCCGGAGGGGCCTGAGGTCTGGGATTAGGCTCCGGTGAAGGATTCGCATCGGGAGAGGATTGGGAACTTGACACGGCACACCTTCCCCAGGGTGGAGTAACTAACAACACCATGATTCTACATCATTGACTCCCTAACTTGTCAAGAGACATGGAGAACATGAAGAGTTTTCCCAGGGACCGTTCATCATCGACCCCGACCTGAACTCGATTCCCGGTCGCGGCGAACCCGACCCCATCGTCCCCCTGATGCGCACCTGGTTAAAGGTCTGCGGGGCCTGTTCGAGGATCCGCCGCATGCGGCACTTGGACCCAGGTCCAGCCCTGTGTGGTGATCATGATGGCCCGTCCCAGGGGCGCGGGTGCGCCCACGGAGCGGGGCAGGCGGGTGGAGAAGATGTTGCCGTCGTCGGGAGCGCGGGGCGCCAGGAGGAGTCCGGTGCGGTTCTTGCGCACCGTTGTCATGAAGCCCCGATACAGGCCCTGTGCCTCATCGATATTGCAGGCCACGAGCACTCCGCCCGCAGAGTCCCGGCAGCCCTTGACGTGAGCCTCCAGGGGGGCGGTGAGCGCATGATCGTTGCCGAGCACCTCGTAGTCATCGACCACCACTAGGGTCTCCCTGTCCTTGCCGATCAGCTCGGTGAGTTGGGCGGCGGTGGCCGTGGAGTCGAGCACTGCGACCACGCCGGGGTGATCCGCCCAGGCGGTCAGGGGCGAGCGGCGCGGCAGAATGAGGATCGTCCTGGTTCCGTTGTCCAGGGCGCTCTGGAGGGCGAAGGCCAGCGCGGTGGAGCGCCCCGAGCGGCGCGGGCCGGTGATGAGCACGCCGTTGCCGACGTCCTCCATGGACACCGATCGCACCGCCAGGGTGTCCCCGCCCACGCCCAGGGGGATCCAGCCGGGCCCAGGGGCCGGGCCCAGTTCCAGGGCTTGGGTGGCGGTGATGGCCAGGGGCAGGTCGTCCACGCGGGCCGGCCGCAGGCCGTCGGGCACGCGGCCCCAGCGCTCGTCCGCGGCCCGGGCCTCGCGGTAGAGGGCGGCCGTCTGGGCGGTGCCCGAGGGATCGGCGTCGAGCACGGCGATCTGCACTTCGCGCGGATGGGGGCCGGAGCGGAAGGCGCGCCCCGCCGGCATGGAGGCGGGGGCGTCGCGGGCGCGCATCCCCACCAGCTCGTAGTCGTCCGCGGCGGGCATGCGCAGTACGAGGCGGTCCTCCAGGAGCATGCCGGTGCGCCCCCGGAAGGTGGTGCGGTCCCCGGTGACCACCACGCGCACGCCCACCGCGGCGCCCTCGCGCATGAGGGTCTCGAAGGCGGACACCATGACCCCGCCGTCGACGGTCTCGAACACCGCCAGGAAGCCGTCCCACCGGTCCAGCAGGACCACCAGGTAGGGCAGGCGCTCACCAGCCGGGACGGCGGCGCGCTGCTCGGCCAGGGAGGAGAAGCCCTCCAGGGCGAGCGCCTGCTGGCGGCGGGCGACCTCCTTGCCGAGCATGGTCAGCAGGCGGCGCACCCGGTCGGCCTGGTCGCGGGTGACCACCGCCCCCGTGTGCGCCATGGACACCAGCGGCGCCAGGGCGCCGGACCCGGCGTCCAGGCCGTAGACGTGCACGTCCGCGGGCGAGGCGGTGCGCGCGATCTCCACCGCCAGCGTGCGCAGGAGGTTGGAGCGCCCCGAGCGCGGGGCCCCGGCCACGCCCAGGTGACCGGCCCTGGTGTAGTCCCAGGTCATGGGCCGCTGGGCCTGCTCGCCCGGCAGGTCCTCCAGCCCGATGACCAGGGGCGGCAGGAACCCCGGGGCCCCGTCGGCGTCGGCGGCCGCATCATCGCGG
>ERZ772927.794-NODE-794-length-11026-cov-29.2468_pt1 | contig 11026 bp, 9 predicted proteins | sample MGYA00512115_ERZ772927 | MGnify/ENA primary metagenome ERZ772927 (study PRJEB29015, sample SAMEA2737924) | human oral metagenome | biome: human oral; feature: human-associated habitat; material: dental | place: China | collected 2013 ... | reverse complement strand
TTTTTCCTCCCCCCTCCCCCCGCCCGGCGCGCCGGCTTCCACTGGTCGCGTTAGGGATCATGATGGGGGTTGTGCTCACGGCCTGCACCCCACCGTCGGTGCAGGAGAAACTGCCCGCGGCCATGGGGAACGCCACCCCCGCGCCTTCTCCGGCCGTGGTTGATGCGCCGGCCGGTGAGGTGATATCGCTGCCGGAGCAGCTGGCGAAGGTGACGGAGTTGGATCATATTGGGGAGATCGTTGCGGTCCGCGCCGGGAACGTGGTGGGTGTGGGCACGGTGGACCAGCTGCGCACCGGGCGGCTGGTGATGGTGCCGGTGGATGCGGCCTGCGGGGATATCAGCGCGGCGCCGGCGTCGAACGAATTCGTTTTGGGCTGCCCCGACGGGGTGTATGGCATTCCGACGAGCGTCGCCGATGCTGCCGACGACGCTGGGGGCGCGGCCGGCGAGGAGGGAGACGGGGGCGAAACTACTGAGTTGCCGACGGCTAATCCGGTGCTGCTTCAGGCCACCGACCAGCCGGTGACGGCGGCGGTCAAAACCACCAGCGGAATGATTTTCGCCGGCAGTTCGGATCGGGAAGACGTGGACGTGTACCAGAATGGGAAGAAAACCACCATTCGGGTAGAGGATCCCACGGACGCCATGATTGCGGTACCGGTTTCCGGCAGTGAGGATTCGGTGTATCGGATCAATCGGCGGACCACAATCATCCAAAACATTAACGTGGCCGACAAGTCGGCGGGCGCGGTGCTGCGCGTGGGCTTGGGTGTGGGAACGATCACCCCGGGGGCCCAGGGGATGGCGTTGGCGACGGACACGATCGGGAAGCAGTTCGGGGTGTATCTGACCAATGATGTGATTCGGCTGCACCAAACCACCCCCACCACCGGTGCGCCGTGGGCTATCGCGTGGGATGATAAGCGGCAGCAGGTGTGGGTGGCCACCACGGATGATAATAAAATCCGGCGGTATCAGCTTGGTTCGGGCCAAGGCGAGGAGTTGGAAGCCTATAATTCTATTGAAAACACCCAATCGCTTGTGGCGTTACCTGATGGCATGATCCTCGCGGCCTCCGCCACTGGAACTGATGTGCAGGTCATCACCCCGTAACTCCCCTATCAGCGATACTTAACTGGAAAGCACCCTATGACTTCTTATTCGATTACTCCGCACCCGTGGCGCACCAAGGCCTATGCCCTGGCGTTGAAAGGCATGTTCCGGCTGTCCCCGGAGCGGATCCATGGCATTATTTCCGCCGCCCTGCGGGTGTTGCAGGCCACTCCCCGACCGGTTAATCGGTTGGTGGGGAAGATTGTGCAGGTGAATGATCCGATCTTGTCGCAGGAAGTGTTTGGCACGGTGTTTCCGCAACCATTAGGGTTGGCTGCCGGTTTCGATAAGAACGGGCGGTTGGCTGATGTGTGGCACACGATCGGGTTTGGTTATGCGGAGTTGGGGACGGTGACGGCGGCCGGCCAGCCGGGGAATCCCGCCCCCAGGCTGTTTCGGTTGCCGAAGGATAAGGCGATTTTGAACCGCATGGGGTTCAATAATGAGGGGGCGGCGGATGTGGCGTTTCATCTGCGGCACCGGAAGACCCGCGCCGTGGTGGGGATTAATATTGGGAAAACCAAGGTGGTGGATGCGGCCGCGGCAGCGGATGATTACCGCCGGTCGGCATCACTGTTGGGGGATTTAGCGCAGTTCCTTGTGGTGAATGTTTCTTCCCCGAACACGCCCGGGTTGCGGGATTTGCAGGCGGTGGAGTCACTGAGGCCGATTCTTCAGGCGGTGCAGGGGGCCACGAGCACGCCGGTGTTGGTGAAGATCGCCCCGGATTTGTCCGATGAGGATGTGGATGCGGTGGCGGACCTGGCGTTGGAGTTGGGTTTGGATGGTATTGTAGCGACGAATACCACGATTTCCCGGGATGGCCTGGTCACCCCAGAGTCGCAGGTGGCGGCCATGGGGCCGGGCGGGATTTCCGGCCCGCCGGTGGCGGATCGGGCGTTGGAGGTGCTCAAGCGGCTGCGGGGTCGGGTGGGTGATTCCCTGGTGCTCATTGGGGTGGGCGGGATTTCGACGCCGAAGGATGCGTGGGAGCGCATTGCGGCCGGCGCCACCCTGGTGCAGGGCTACACCGGCCTGATTTATGGTGGCCTGGATTGGATTCGGGATATTCACTTGGGCATTGCCGCCCAGTTGCGGGCCTACGGGCTCAATAATATTTCGGAGGCGGTGGGGTCGAACCTGCCGTGGACTCTGGACTAACCCTCCAGGCCAAGGGTTGGGGGTGTGATTGGGTGTGGGGTCCCGGTGGCCCCACCCACAACAAACCGGTGCTGAGGCCAGCGCCGGAAGGGTTGAACGCGCAAACCAACCCCCACCCGGCCAGGACCCACGCCACTCCCCCACCCCATTTATGCCCCGGGCCACGACTGGCCTGGGGTTTTGGCCATTTTGGCTAGTCGTTGCGGTACCAACCCCAGTACACGGCGCGGGCGAGGGAATGGTAGTACAGGTTAAAACCCAGCACGGTGGGGGTGGCGTCTGCGGGAATGTCGAGCCGGTCCACGTCGACCGCGTGGATGGCGAACAGGTAGCGGTGGGGGCCGTGGCCGGCGGGCGGGTTGGGCCCATAGTAGCCGCGGATACCGGAGTCGCCCCGCAGGGTGACGGTTTCGTCAAGCCCCAGCAGCGGCTGGTCGGCCAGGCCCGCGCCGGTGGGAAGTTCCGTGACAGTTGCGGGAATGTTGAATGCAGCCCAGTGCCAGAACCCGCTGGCGGTGGGGGCGTCGGGGTCGAACATGGTCACGGCAATGGATTTAGTGCCCTCCGGCAGGCCAGACCAGGCCAGTTGGGGGGACACGTTTGCCGGGGCAACATACGTGTCGGGGATGGCGTCGCCGCATCCGAAATCGGTGGAGGTGAGGGGGAAATCCGGCAGGTCCCGCAGGGGCGCGTAGGGGTCGGGGCCGGGGAATCGGGGGTCTGATGCGTATGAACTCATAGGTTCATTCATACCCTACATGGTGTGATCCTGGCCGCTCCATCGGGCAAAGAGTTGCGCATATCTCCCGCCGGCGGCGACAAGGTCAGCATGCCGGCCGTCTTCAATGATCCGCCCGGCGTCCATCACGATGATGCGGTCGGCCACTACCGCCTGGTCCAGCCGGTGGGCAACCACGAGGGCGGTACGCCCCCGGGTGACGAGTTCGGCGGCCGCCTCCAGGGTGTGGGCTTGGTCGGATCCGGCTTCGGAGGTGGCCTCGTCAAGGATGAGGACGTGGGGGTTGCGGAGCAGCACCCGGGCGAGGGCGATTTGTTGCTGCACTTCCGGCATGAGCGGTACCGCGCCCGCCCCCACCTGGGTGTCGAGGCCGAGGGGGAAGGCCCGGCGAAAGGCGGTGCCGTTCTCGGGCAGGCCCACGGCCGCAAGGGCGTCGAGAAGCTCCCCGTCGGTGGCGGTGGGGGCCGCCATACGGAGGTCGTCGCGCAGCGTGCCGGAGAATATGTGCACCTCCTGGCTGATGAGGGTGACGTTGCGGGCGGTCCACACGTCGGAAACCTGGGCGATGTCCACGTCGCCGACGGTGATGGTGCCGGCGGTGGGTCGCAGCAGACCGGACATGAGGGCGGCGAGCGTGGATTTGCCCGCCCCGGACGCGCCGACGAGGGCGGTGGTGGTGCCGGCCGCCAGCGTGAGGTCGAGGGTGGGAAGCACGGGTTCGGTGGTGTCGGGGTAGGAGAATTCCAGGCCACGAATGGTGACGTCGGCGGGTTTTTCCAGGTCCGGTGCGGTGCGTTGGCCGGTTGGGGTGTAGAGTTTCGCCAGGGCGACGGCGCGGCCGAGCCGGGTCATGCCTTCTTGAATGTCGTTGAGGAAGAACATGGTGTTGAAGATTTGGGTTTCGGCCCGGACGGCGAGGAATACCGCGGCAGAGGCAGCGCCGGCGGTGATATGGCTGTGGGCGGTCAGCCAGGCGCCGAGGCCGAGGGCGGCAATCACCCACACCCCGGAAATGGTTTGGGCAAGGTGCAGCAGCCGGTTGATGTAGGGGACGCGGGTGGCAGTGGCCTGGAGGGCCGCCCAACTTTTGGTTTGCATGCGGTCAAGCGCCCAGGCGCCATAGCGGAACGCTTTGAAGGTGGCGAGCCCCCGGAGGGTGTCGAGCAGGGTGGCGTTGCGTTCGGCCTCGATGGCGGATACAGCGTTGGTCACCGGGGGCAGCGCCCCGATCCAGCGTTTACTGATGGGGACGAAAATAACGGCGATGACCAGGGCGAGGACGCCGAACCGGTAGTCGATGAGGGTCATGGCACCGATGCTGAAGGGGAACATCAGGAGCATGAACATGACCCGGGACCCAATCTGGCTGAACTGGGTGACGGGCTGGTCAATGTCGTGGGTCATGCGGGTAATGACGTTCCCGGTGCCGAGCGCCATGACATCGGGAATGGGTGCCTGCAGGGTGGAGTTGAGGCAGTTGCGTTTCAGGTCGACGCTCATGCGGCGCAGTTTTATGCCAATAAGATAGTTTGCAAGCGAACGCAGGCAATGGCCCACGAAGGTGGCGGCGCAGGCCACACCGACCAGAATCATGAGGGCGCGCTCCCCCGTGCCAACAATGGGGACGGCAACGCCGCGGAGGGCATCCACGCTGTAGCCCAGCACGTTGGCTTCCAGAATAGTGCAGGCGAGTAAGGCGCAGTGCAGTGTGATAAGGCCCGCCCACCAGCGGCGACTGAGTGCGTTACGGAGGCCACCGAGGTAGCGGAGAGTTTCGGCTACGGGGGCTGGCGCCAGCGGGTCATGGTGGGTGAGTTGGTGGATCATCGGGTGTGTTCCTCTCCGGCGGCGCGAGCCCAGGTTTTCCGCCCAGATATGACCAGGGTAATGCTGTTGGCGCGCAACTGTTTTATGGCCTGCACCACGGCGTCGAGGGTGACCGCGTCCAGGCCGGTGGTGGGTTCGTCAAACAGGAGCACGCGAGGGTTACGGGCGAGAGCCCGGGCCAGGGCGACACGTTGCCGCTGCCCACCGGACAGGTTGAGGCCGGCCTCGCCGAGCGGCGTGGTGGGCAATTCTCCACCCGGACCGTACCCGCCCAAACGTTCGATGATATCGGTGCAGGCGGCAGCGTCGAGGGCTGCTATCACCTGTTCGTGGGGGATATCCCCGGTGGGGTTGATATTTTCGGCAAGGGTTCCTTCGAACACGCTCACGAGATGCGGGGTGGCGAGCACCTCGTCGAGCCCGGCGAGCAGATGATAATCGCGGTAATTATCCTCGGTAGGCTGCCACACGTGCAGCCCCGGCTCCAAGGCGGCGAGGAGTTCCTCCGCTTTGCGACGCTCCCCCGTGTCGTCTTCCGGCTTCTCGGAGTCCGCCGCCGTGGCGTCAATGAGATCGCTAATGCGGTCGCCGGCGGCGATACCACGCGCCCAGGTGCTCGATAGCATACCCATGGAAATACCCAACGCCTGGAGCGCCGGGCCGGCGATCATGGAGATGGACACCAATTCACCTGGGGTGATCTCCCCCAGGTGGGCGAGCCAGGCGGCATAGCTGATGGTGAAAATGACCAGGAAGGTGGGCACGAGCTGGCGGAGGAAATCCATGCCGATGGACACCCGCATGTCCCGCTCCATGGCGTCAAGGACCGTGTCGCTGGTGGCGTCGAACCGGTGCTGAGTGATTTCTACCGCCCCCAGACCTTTAACCACGCGGGAGCCTTGGGCAACGTCGGTAGCAAGACTGGCAAGCCCGGCCTCTGCCTGACGTCGGGCCGCAGACACCCTGGTGATGGGCCTCGCGGTGAGTGCCGCGGCACCGGCGGTCAGCAGCGCACCCACGGGCAGCAGCAGGGCGATCGTCAGGGATATGGGGGCGATACCGACGGTCGCGCCGATGAGATAGCCGATCATCATGACGGGAAATCCAGTGATTTCCCGCACATCGGCGCAGGTTTTCGTGTCCGTATCGACGGTGCTTAAGATCGTGCCCGGGCTGTGGCGAATATCCCGGCTGCGCAGCAGCCTGGCGGTGAGGAAGAGCCGTGTGTTGTGCACCACCCGGGCGATCCCCACTTGAGTCATGCCCATTGAGGTGGTTTCGCCTGCAATGCCGAGGATCATCAGTGCGCACAATAACCCCAGCGGTAGGAGGATTTCTGCAACATGGCCCGTGCCGAACGTGGCGTCGATAACGCGGCCCACAACGATTGTGGCGACGGCGCTCATGCCCGACCCCACACCCTGCATGATGACCTGCCATGTCACCGCCCCGGGGTATGCCAACAGCATGTTGCTCGCCACCCGCCTGCCACCGTCCCACGTGTCGGGGCGGAGGCTGCGGGCGGTGATGGGTGGTTGGTCTGGGGCGAACCATCGCCAGGCTATCCCCCGCCTGAGTGGTTTTGGTTGTGATTCTGATGGGTGTGCTGTCATCATTATTAACAGTAACAGCTTTGCCACCAACGGAATTTTGGGGAGTTTTACCTGCTGATTTGCCTTATTGTTGGTTTTTCGCTTAAAGTGTAGCGAGTGCCCAGCCAATATGGCTGAAACCACATCCTAAGCCCGGGTGGCGGAATGGCAGACGCGCTAGCTTGAGGTGCTAGTGTCCTACTAATGGACGTGGGGGTTCAAGTCCCCCCTCGGGCACACATGATGACCCCAACTGTTGCAGGTTGGGGTTTTGCTTTACGACGCTCCCCCGTGCGCCAGCATGCGTACATACCTTTTATACCGACGCCGACATTACGCTCAGTAGCCTCTCACGCACTACCAGGAGGCATCAGGAAACCTGCACCACCGGCTGGCTGGACATAATAACATTGTAATTAGCCCCATCCTGGATCACGTGCTCTGGCCCCAAAACCTCAATGAAGCATAGGAAGAGGCCACACCAACACGCGACAAGTCACATGCTCCAGTGACCAAATAAACCCCGAGATTGCAAAAGAAAGTTTTGCTCAATGTATTCCGAATACATGTTTTGGCGAAGAATGCCTGACGAAAAGAACATGCTTACCACCCTGCGTCACCAGGTAGCGCAAGATACCAACCTGCATTTCTATATTTTCTTCAAGTTCGAGACGCTCCAAAAATTTTCCGACATGACACGCCAATACGGTGGCGCACTGCTCTGGCATTGGGATTTTACAGACACACCGCTCGGGTTTCTGATGCAAAAGCCCATTGTAGGGTTAGTGGAATTTGACTGCTCTGATCCTAAAAGTGATCCTGCAGACGCATTCTTTCACTCCCTCAATACCGCTCTTGGAAGCAGAGCAATGGTGAGCGACGACCCAACATTCCCAGACAAAGCGAAACCCCTTCTAGCCTACGACTATTCTCCAGCAACGTTCATAGGAACCAACGAAGAGCGACCCGGACCGTTTAATATCGACGAAGAACTCATCAACGCCGGCGCGCTACTCACCTATGCAGTAGAGATTTACGATCAACCAGACGACAAAGAAGATTATTGGATGGAATTCCTATGCGTCAACGATTCACGCGACGAGCTTTACTAGCCTCGAAGGCAGAAATTTATTCAGTTACTGGGGAAATACAACTCTGCCTCTCCCGGCATTAACACGCATGGCTGCTCACTGGAGACAAGGAACATCAAGGTAGAGTGGATTCCCAGAAATGGTGGACGGGCATATTCTGGCGAATAATGAAACAATGTGGAACATCTTCCAAGGAATAGAATAAACTCATGGATTTTAAAAAGACCGGAATCCCCCAATATTCCATCAATGACCCATTCCACAAGTTCCAGGAATCATTAGAGAACGTCACAACCATTGGTTTTGGAGCTATCAGAGGCAACCTGGTCTTAGACGAAAATAATTACCTTATCGGGGTGGATCAAAATGAAATCACTAGAGAAGTAGCATGCGTTGAGGTAGCCATACTCTTTCATGGCGACACATTCGAGGGCATTGATCTCACCAACATGTCCGCTGAATCTTTCGCCCAAGAGCTAGCAAAGATTGGTTCTACACCTATCATAGAAATCGATAACGTCTGGTGGCCCAAGGAACGCATGGCATTCTACGTGTACGAGAACACCCCCAGCACAATCTGCTGGTGGGGAAACACCACTGACGCTGAGGTACAGGAAATATTTTCCCAAGAACAATAAGATTTCCCAGCATAACGAAGCTTATTCAGCTACTGGAAAACCCACCCACGCTAACAGATGACGAATCGAAAAGAACACGTCATCTATCTTGTTTTCCCTTACACTTTCAGGGAGTAGTGATGTGGGTTAATGCCTTAAGAAGCTGAACCATAATTTCCCAGCAACTGGATAAGCTGCCTTGTTTACGATAATGAACAACACAACCCAGGGTTACTATTAAGCGTAAGTGCCTGCAAACACTGACACTTGACAGGTAGTCTTATACCTAAAGAATTTCCTCAAGGTAGTGATGGTGATGGCTAAAAGTTTGTCTCAGCGGGTTGCTGACGAAGCCCGTCCCCCGGCAGTGTTGGGACGGTATCCAGGGATAGCCGACTATTTTGTCGAGGTGCTTTTGAATGATTTAGTGGAGTCTGGTGCATGGCTTGACCTGGAACTCAAAAGGCCGTTTTTAGCGTTGTGGGTCAATGATAAGGATTTCGATAATCCTGATTTAGATGACCCCATTGAGATTCTTACCAATGCAGACGCCCACAAATTCGCAGCAATGGACCCAGTAGTCGACCTAGAATCGCTACGAGGAATGAAGGTGAAACTCGTTTACGATGATGAATAACACAATCAAAAGATCTAGGTGATGGTAATGGCTAAGGATTTGTTTGATCGGGTTGCTGATGAGGCGCGTCCCCCGGCAGTGTTAGGGCGGTATCCGGGGATATCTGATTATACTGGTGATTTGCTTTTAGATGATTTAGTGAATTCTGGTGCGTGGCTTGACCTGGAGTTAAAGAGGCCGTATTTAGCGTTGTGGGTCAATGATAAGGAATTTGATAATCCTGATTGGGATGATCCTATCATTGGTCTTACTCAGAGGAATGTGCGGAAATTCGCGGCCATGGACCCGGTAGTTGATTTGGAATCGCTACGAGGAATGAAGGTATACGTTATTGAACCATATATACGATGATGAACACAGCCCTAGGGTTGTGTGTGATAGTTAACGAAAATACTCCCTGTTAGTAATGAGTTTATGATTCAATGAGTCATGAACTAACAGGGAATATTATGATAATGATCAACTCATTGAACAACCCCCACAAAGCAATAGCTACAGCAAAACCCCCGGCCCCTGGGTGCGTAAACCAAGGGCCGAGGAGGTCTGTTACTCCCCCACTATTATGAGGATGAGCCACCCGTCGGCTGATTCGTCTCACCACGACGACTACTACCAGTAAGAGCAGGCGCCCGCAAACCACCATTCTCCGGAGGCACCACACCAAGATCATTACTACCGCCAAAGCCCGGGCCACCAACCCCGCCAGGACCAGGACCAAACCCACCCTGAGCATTCTCCCCAGCCACCACCTCAACCGTAGCCGAACCACTAACCACCTTATAAGTTTGCCCCTCCATAACCTGCGGCGTCGACACAAACAACGAGGTCGCAGCCTGCTCCGCCATCAACGACACCACCTCAGCATCATTACTATCAGTAACCTTCACCCGATCCTGGGCCTTCACCGTCACATTCTGCTGAACCCACCCCTGCCCAACCGTAGGAGTCTGCGGCATACCACCACTACCAATACCAACCACCGTGCCCCCAGTGATAATAAACGTGCCGTCCGCATCGAAACTACCGTTATCCATACTGGTCGGGCCGACCACCGTGGTAGTGCCACCGGTGATAGTCAGATTACCGTTAGAATCCAGGCCATCAGCATCCGCATAAACCTTCACAATGCCACCATTAATAGTGATCGAAGGGGTCGCATTCTGGTCCGCCAGGCCGTCGTCAAGCGAAGCATTCACCCCATCATCGGTAGAATGCGTAGTCACCGTACCATTATTAATAGTCACATTGAGCGCCTCGAGGGCCTCATTCGACTTACTCACGTTAATAGTGCCCCCATCTATTGTGAGGTTCTTCACCGCCTTCAGGCCGTCGTCGCCCGCGGAAATCTCCAGGGTGCCGCCGGTGACGGTCAGGTTTTCGTCCGAATGGATGGCGTCCTTGTCTTTCGACGTGACGGTGAGCTTGCCGGGCCCATCAATCGTGAGGTTACTCTTCGAATCCACCCCATGGCCGTCGGTGCTGCTAATACTGGAGTCCCCGGCCACATACAGCACCGCATCCCCCGCCTGCTTGATGCTCACCGTGGAGTTTATGGTGGCCCCGTCGAGTCTCAGCACCACGGAAGCATCCTTGGGGGCGTTCACAGTAATCGGCGTGGTGATATTCCCGCTCACCTTGTACACGCCCGCCTCGGTGATGGTGCCATCGCTGGGCAGCTGTTTCGCTTCCTGCTCGCTGTAGGCCACATTGCTTATCGACGCTGTGGGAAATGTCGCAGCATCAACGGTCTTACTACAGGCGGTGAGTGCCAGGGCGGTAGACAGGCCGGCAACAATCATGGTGAGGGATTTACGGTTCGACATGGGATTCTCCTTCAATTTCGCGGTTGGTTTGTTGCAGCGTTGATTCTCATTCTGCGCAATGAAACTGGAGAATCACTTTCGCCCTCATGCCAGATTCCCACCAGCCTATTAGAGTTTTAGTGGCGAGAACCTGGCATATCCCTGGCAGGAAACCGTCGAAAAGCTCACAGCCGGTAGCGACCGGCCGCCCACGCCACTGCCGCAACAATGGTCACCGCCGTGATGCCATACAGCGACCCGAGGAGCCCATTGAGCCCGGTCACGCGGATAATCACCCCGAGAATCAGCTCGACGGCCAACAGCATGGCCAGGGGCAGGATCGTCTTGGTGCGCCACGCCAACACCCCCATGCCCGCCAGGATAATCACGGCCAACCCCACGCGGGCGAGTTGCAACGCGGGCGTCTTATCCATGTCGTTGACCA
>ERZ772927.791-NODE-791-length-11079-cov-3.98703_pt1 | contig 11079 bp, 10 predicted proteins | sample MGYA00512115_ERZ772927 | MGnify/ENA primary metagenome ERZ772927 (study PRJEB29015, sample SAMEA2737924) | human oral metagenome | biome: human oral; feature: human-associated habitat; material: dental | place: China | collected 2013 ... | reverse complement strand
GAGATCGGTCCACCTCCGCCTCGAGATCGGTCCGCTTCCGGCTCGAGATCGGTCGTACTCCGCCTCGAGATCGGTCGCACGCGTGAGGATGAGCCCGCATCGTCAGCCGCCCAGGCACAGACCGACTCAGACAGCAGATCTCACACCCTGCAGCCGTCACTGCTCCGCCGCGAGCAGCCACTCCACGAGATTGCGATGCTCAACGCCGTCGCGGCCAAAGCTGAGCGGGTCGAGGCTGAGAACGAGCTTCGGATGGTTATCAGAGATGGCGAGAAGGGCACCGAACTCACGGCGCCGCGTCTCCTCACTGGCGAGGAGGTAGCTGACCTGGACGTAGAGCATCTTTGTATCGCGGCGGGCGACGAAATCGACCTCCTGAGCGCCGGCACGCCCGACACTGACCGTCCATCCCCTGCTAGTGAGCTCGTTGTAAACAATGTTCTCCAGAACAAGTTCGATCGCTGTGGAGTTGGACAGACCCATCGCCTCCCGCAAGCCGTGGTCCACCACGTAGTACTTCTCCTCAACTGCGAGGATTCTCTTGGAGGTGAGGTCGTGGCGCGGGACGCGGCTGAGGAGGAAGGCCTCCGTGCAGTACGTGAGGTAGTTGAGCACGGTATCGACACTGACGGTGCGGCGCTCGCTGCGCAGGAACCGACTGAGCGAGTTGGCGGAGAAGGTGCGTCCGATATTCGCCAGGCAGTACGTGACAATGCGGTGGAAAAGGTCCACGTCCCTGATTTGGTGGTACTGAATCACATCCCGCACGAGGGCCGAGTCGTAGACGCTGCGGAGATATGTCATGGACGCCTCCCGTCCGCCGCGGAAGTACCGCAGACCAGGAAAGCCTCCAAGGGCAAGGTAGTCCTGGAAAAACTCCTGGTCCGACGCCGACGCCCTTTCCGAGGCGGTGAGGTCGAGACGACGCAGTGCCCGATACTCGGCGAAGGCGAGCGGCTGAATGTGAATCTCGACGTACCGGCCGGCGAGGTGAGTGGCGAGGTCCCCGGAGAGCATCCGGGAGTTGGACCCTGTGAGGTAGATATCGCAGTCCCAATCCACCCGCAACGTATTGACGACTCGCTCCCAGCCCGGAACCTGCTGTACCTCGTCGAGGAAGAAGTAGGCACGCGCAGCGCGGTCAGGCGCTTGAGCAGTGAGGTGGTCGAGCAGCTGCTCGGGAGTGCGGATGGCCAGGCCGACGGCGGACTCGAGGTTGAGCCGGACCGTCTGGGCTCGTGGATGGTCCTGGCAGATCTTCTGAGCGATAAGGTCGAGGATGGTGGACTTTCCGCTGCGGCGCACTCCGGTGAGGACCTTGATGACAGGGGTGTCGGCGTATGGCGCGATGCGGTCGGTGTAGCGAGGGCGAGGAACAATCTGGTCGGACTCGGGCATGGCATCCTCCCGTCGACTACGATCGACAAAGTTGGCCTGATCGCGATTCTCATCGATCATAGTCGACAGACCTCCCACCTTTTCCCTGCGCCGAGCCGGCGCGTAGCGGTGAGTAGCCGCCGCACCCGCGCCAGTAGTACCCCACCCACCCCTTTCGCCGAGATCGGTCCGCTTCCGGCTCGAGATCGGTCGTACTCCGCACCGAGATCGGTCCACTTCCGGCTCGAGATCGGTCCGCCTCCGCATCATGATCAGGAGACCCACACGAGCCGAGTCTGGGCGCCCTGCCCAAGCAGCCCTGAGCAGCCCTGAACAGTCGGTCTCCCTCCGCATGCGGCCGAACGGGCCCGCAAACAGGCCGGCGAACTTCCCCGCACGCCGCATTGCACACTCACACACCGTTCTCCCTCACAAGAACCGCGGAATTCTGCGGAATCTCAACACAAGACTCGACCAACTGCACGCTCCCATGCGCGTGGCCCCCTTTCGTGCACATGGGAGCGCGATGGCCCATATCGCTTATCACCGCAAAACCGCAGAATAATCAGGAAAACACGGCATGCCCCATGTCGAGCGGGGCTTTCCCATGTGCAACCCGGCCACATTGCCACCCGTAACTACCTCATACGGATGATCCCGAGGACTGCACCACGGCGAGCCCATGCTCTCGGCATAGAAAAACCGGCGAGCACCAGGTTCAACCCGAGATTCACGTTTACGCCGACGCCGCATGCGTGAAGCCCGGGGCCAGCGGATGCCGCGTCCTACGCAGCGGGCGGGGCCGACGCCGCACGCGTGAGGCCCGGGATCGAGTGCGCACTTCGAAAGCCGACAACCCACAGCGCCCGAAGCCAGAAAAATCCGACATTCGATGTCGGAATTTTCCGACATCGAATGTCGGATTCCCCATTCTTCGGATTCGACGCTTCCCAACCGACGGGCTCACCACCCACGTCCCGACAGCCCTCCACCAAAATCGACAGCCCTCACATCAGTAGTGGTAACGGGCCTGGAGGATTATCAGATCATCACCATCAACGAGATAGACGAGGCGATGCTCGTCGGTGATGCGCCGTGACCATGCTCCGGGCGCACCGTATTTGAGTTGCTCAGGTTTCCCGATGCCGGAAAGGGGCTCACGCAGGCATGCGTCAATGAGTGTATTGATCCGCTTGAGAATCCGGCGATCCGCCGTCTGCCAGTGCTTGTAATCCTCCCAGGCCGACGGGTCCCAGACCAGGCGCACTCAATCCTCCCGGTCGAGATCGTGAATCTCTGTCCGACCGGCACGGGCCCGCTCGTAGGAGTCCAGCAGTCTGCGAGCGTTCTCGGGAGAGCGGAACAGGTATGCGGTCTCCTTCCACGCCGCGTATTCATCAGCCGACATGAGGACGGCCGCACCACTTCGGGAGACGATCTCCACGGCATCGCGATCGGCATTGACGCGCTCAATGAGCGGGAACAGCGTTCTGCGCGCCTCGCTGGCGCTGATGGACATGCGCTACCTTCCATTCCACATAAGCAGTTGGCACAAGCGGTACAAGGTAACGGTACCACTCATCATGGCGATCTCAGGGCGGTCGCCAACCACCTTCGGCCGCCCAAGCCCCCGTGAGCCCCGCCCTCTCGCCCCGCACTCCTTGCGCTTCCGCCGCCGGGCTGTCGCGCGGGTCATGCGCCGCGATGCGCAGAGCGCCTGGCCTCACCCGTAGACTTCTGCTATGACATCCGCCCTGCCCCCAGGCCAGCAGGACGCCGGCGCCGCCACAACCGCATCGACGCCCGCGACCTCGCCCGTCGGCATTCCACGGATCGGCCTCACCCCCGTCTTGCCGAAGCGTCCGGCGCCATCGGCCGCATCGACGCACCGCTCATCCACTCTACTGGTGGATGCCGCACCCCATCGCCTGCGCCGCAACGAGGACCTGCTCGATATCGCCCTGATCATCGTCGGCGCCGCCTCAATGCTCATTCTGGCCGCCTACGCCCACGAGACGACCACCGGCGTCACCCTCGATGTGCGGAACGCCCTCGCAGTCCTGCTGCGCCAGATCCTGATATTCCCCTTGCAGACGGTGGAGGGCCTGGCGACCTTCGCCGTGCCCGTGGCGGTGATCCTGTCCAACCTGCTGCGCCGCTCCTGGCGCACCACCGGTGAGTCTCTCCTGGGCGGCCTGGGCGGATTCCTCCTGTCCCTGGCGACTCTCACCGTGGTGGGCGCCTGGGCACCCACCGCGATCGTGTCGGGGCTGACGGTCACCGTCTCGGGCACTGCCCACGTGGGCATCTCCACGGTCTTCGCGGTCCTCGCCGGCCTGCTCACCGGCGCCGGCGAGCGCCGGGCCTCGCAGACAGTGCGCTACGGCTGGACGGCCGTGTGGATCATTGTCGGCATGACCGTTCTGCGCGGTGCGCTGACCCTGCCCGGTGCGGTCCTGTCCATGATGCTGGGCCGTCTTCCGGGCCTGGTGGTCCGCTATGCGTTCGGCGTCGAGGATCGGCGCGCCCACGGCATCGCCCTCGTGCGCGCCCTGCGTCGAGCCGGCATCGACGCCGCCCGGGTGGTGCGCATGGACCGCGCGCCCGAGGCGAGCGCCTGGACGATCGAGACCGATACCCCGCTGGGCTACACCGAGCGGGTGCGCGAGACGCCCCTGACCAGGCCGGCCGTCCTACCGGAGATCGACGACGACCACACGAATCCGCTGACCGCCGATCCGGAGCCCTCCGATGATGTCGGCGAGCCCGACGGCGTTGCCACGGCGCTGCTCCCGGAGGAGACCGCGACGATCACCCGGGCCGACGACGTCGACCTGACGGCGGTCCTGGCGGAGGCCTCCTCGGCGGCACTGACCGAGGGCCGTCCCTCGGTTCACCGGCTCTACGCCGTATGGGACACCGCGGGCACTCGCTACGACGTCACCATCCTGGACACCGACCGCCAGGTCGCCGGTTTCATCTCCACCCTGTGGGACCGGATCCGCATCAAGGGGCTGTCGACCGAGCTCGGCCTGTCGGTGCGCTCCGCAGCCGAGCATGCCGCGCTCATGGCCCTGGAGGCGCGGCGCGCCCGTGTGCGCACGCCGGCGCCATTCGGAATGGCCGAGGCCGACGAGTCCGTCCTGCTGGTGACCGATCACGTCGTCGGCGCCCGTGCCTTGAGCTCCCTCGACACAATCTCCAACGACATCCTGAGCCAGCTGTGGGATCAGCTGGGCCGGGCTCACGCCGCGGGCCTGGCGCACCGCGCCATCGACTCCTCCACCGTGGTCGTCGATTCCGCCAGCCGCGTGTGGCTCCTGGACTGGGATTCTGGCGAGACGATCTCCTCCGAGTTGTCGCGGCGCATGGATCTGGCCCAGGCCCTCGCCCTGACGGCGTCGGTGGTCGGCGTGGACCGAGCCATTGCCGCGGCCTCCCGGTCGTTGACGACCCCGCAGCTCGCCTCCATCGCACCGATGCTCCAGCGCGTCGTCCTGCCCGCGGCCACCCGCGACGCCCTGGGACGGCGCGGCCGACTCCTCCAGGAACTGCGGGACGCCCTGGTCGATCTGACTCCCACCGCCCACGCCGAGCCCGCCAAGCTCACCCGGTTCTCCGCGCGCACTGTCATCATGGCCATCGTCGGCCTCACAGCGCTGTGGACGCTGCTGGCCCGCATGAACTTCGAGCAGATCAGCGACGCCGTCGCCACGGCCAATGTGTGGTGGATTCTCGCCGCCCTCATCTTCTCCCTGGCGACCTACGTGGGCGCCGGTCTCGCGCTGGCGGCCTTCAGTCCGGTGCGTCTGAGCGTGTGGCGATCGACGGAGGTGCACCTGGCCAGCTCGGTGGTCGCCCTGGTGGCTCCCGCCGGCGTCGGCGGCGCCGCCATCAATCTGCGCTTCCTGAACCGCAAAGGCGTGCCCACCGCCGTATCCGTGGCCACCGTCGCACTCGTCCAGGTCGTGCAGTTCCTGGTGACGGTGGTGCTGCTCATCATCCTGGCCGCGATGACCGGGCAGTCCACCGGCCTGACCCTCCCCTCGGGATGGCTCGTGCTGGGGGCGCTCGCGCTGGTGGCCGTCATCGGCTCGGCACTGCTCATTCCACGGGTGCGCACCTGGGTGTGGGGGAAGATCGAGCCGACCTACCGACAGGTGTGGCCGCGGCTGGTGTGGATCATGTCGAATCCGCTGCGCCTGGCGCTGGGCGTGTGCGGCACTCTCCTGCTGTGCCTCAGCTACATCCTGTCCTTCGGCGCGAGCCTGTGGGCCTTCGGCTACACGCTGCCCTTCTCGGTTCTGGCCATCACCTACCTGGCCTCCAATACGGTGGGGTCGGTGGTTCCCTCACCGGGCGGTATCGGCCCGGTCGAGATCGCCTTGACGGCCGGTCTCGTGACGGCCGGTATTCCTAGCGGGGTAGCCCTATCCGCCGCAATCGTCTACCGTCTTGTTACTTTCTGGATACCGATTCCCACGGGCTGGTTGAGTCTTCAGCGTCTCCAACGGGTCGGCGACCTGTAACAAGAGTGCGGCCTGTCGCTGCCACTCCCCCTTGCATGCCCTTGCTATGGTAACGGGGTGACAGTTGAATCCTATGATTAAGGGCACCATGAGCATGACCCCACATGGGCTCTCCTCCCCCATATCCCACCGACGCTTTTCCCCTATGGCCGACCAACGAATCAACGTCGGAATTGGGGTTTTCGCAGGCGTAGCCAATATCGGACTGAACTTCAGCGGCCTCGCCACTCATGGCCCTCTTCCCGCCGTTGATCACGCCTTCATGGTCGCGGCGCTCGTGATCATCGCTCTACTTCCGCTCCGGCCAGTGTGGGGCGTACTTGCTTACCTTCTCTGCTGGTTCCTTCTGCTCGCCTTCCCGAACACCTACGCCTCCGACATGCTCCTAACTCATCTTGCGTTTTTCTTTTTCGCAGGACGATTCCTTCCAGCGGGATACGCAGGAGCTGTCTTTATCATCGCGCTCGCAGCCTACCCGTTATCTTTACAACGACACACCCCCAGCATCATGACCCACGACGACTTCGCCGGGCTGATGTTCCAAGCCATTATGGGGCTCCTTTTCATCCCTGCTGGTGCGACGATACGAGCAAGCGAACAGTCCCGCTTGGACGAAGCCCGTCGCGCGGAGGAACGCCTGGAGGAACTGCGTCTGGAGATCTCCCGGGAGATGCACGATCTCATTGCCTACTCCATGTCTCAGACGGCCCTGCGGGCCCAGCGCGCCGCAGCCGACACGACCTACCCCGACGCCGCCCGCAGCGAGTTCGCCGCCCTGGAGGTCACGGCCGCCGACGCCCTCCACGAGCTGCGCCTCCTGCTGCGCACCCTGCGGCGGGCCGCCCCCGAACTCGCCCTGGACGTCACTCAAGCCATAGGATCCGGGCATGTGGTCACGGATCTCGGGGCCGCGGTGCGCGCCGTGAGCGACGACATCGCCGCCGCTGGCTTCGACATCACCTACCAGTGCGGTGGGAACGCCTCCCCCACGCGCTCCCAGGCCTCCACCCTCTCCCGGGTCGCGCGCGAAATGGGCGCCAATGTCGTCCGCCACGCGGAGCCGAGCGCTCCGGTGACCATGACGCTGCGGCTGGGTCCCGAGGCCATACGCCTGGTCTCCACCAACCGCATCCGCATGACGCCGGGCGACCTGCCGCACTCCGGCTCGGGAGTGCTGGGCATGCGCGAGCGCCTGACGGCCATCGGCGGCGAACTGACCACCCTGGCCGACGACGGCGCCTGGATCGTGACCGCCACGGTCCCGGTCTCCAGCACGCGAGCCCCGCTCCCCGGGAGCAAATCATGATCCAGGTGGGTCTGGCCGACGACGACGCCCTGGTGCGCAACACCTTGGCCGAACTGCTCGCCACCACCGAGGACATTCGGGTGGCCTGGACCGCCCGCGACGGCCGGGAGGCCCTCGACCTGCTGCGCTCCCCTGATGAGCCCGCAGTTCAGGTCCTCCTGCTGGACGTGCAGATGCCGCGCATGGACGGCATCTCCCTGGCGGAGACGCTTCGCACGGAGCGTCCCGAGATCAGCGTCCTCATCCTGACGACCTTCGTGGCCGACGGCGTGCTCAACCGCGCCCTGGCGGCCGGCGTGCGCGGCTTCATCGCCAAGGAGGACCGGGTGACAAACATGGCCGACACGATCCGCAACGTCGCCGCGGGCAATACGGTCCTGTCCCCGGCCTCCTCGGCCATTATCGGCGGATGGTCAGCGCCCGCCACCCCCGCCGCGGCCGCCCCCTCCCCCGACGCCTCGGACGCTCTGCCGCCGGGCGTCCCCCTGTCCCCGCGGGAATCAGAAGTTCTCGTCCTCATGGTCGAGGCGCTGTCCAACAAGCAGATCGCCACCCGGCTGGGCCTGAGCGAGACGACCGTCAAGACGCACGTCTCCGCGCTCATCGGCAAACTCGGCGTCCAGGACCGCGTCGGCGCGGTCGTCTACGCCCTGCGCAACGGACTGGTCTGAACCCTCCTCCGATCGGAGGAGACGACAGGAGGATGTACAGCCCCGACGGCCCGTGCATGATTATCTCTGTCAGGACACCTCAATGAACGACAAGGGTGACACGTCATGTACTCCTCCACTTCAGGTTGTCACTACCGCTTCAGCAGGTATTTCTTCTTCCCTCGCTGTTGATATCCCAGGAATTTTCATTTCCGCTGATATCTCGATAGATAGACCCTCCCTGAACCCTGGTATTCCCTGGAGGTTGCAAACCTTAATAAGGTCCCGAGAAGTCTCTGAACCCTGGACCCCTGGTCGTTCCTGAATCACCCTGGTCCCTGATCCCCTGGTAGTCCCTGAACGTCCCTGGTCCCTGAATATCCCTGAGAAAGTCCCTGGCTTCCCTGAAGGTCCCTGGTCATCCCTGACCGTCCCTGCCCGTGCGGGTGGAGTCGGCCCGTCTCAGGACGGACTCCACCCGCACGGCACCTTCTATCTCCCGGAAGCATGCTGTTGAAATTCCCATGGAATAACCCCGTTGTTGAAAACGCGCCGCTACGCCCCGTCTCAAGCGCGGCCGGCTCGCATTCCGTCGCCGCACGCGACCACTTCGAGATCGAGAGCCTGCTGGATGTTCTCTCCCAGCCCTGGCCGGTGAGTCTGGAGGACAATCGCGTCCTCGAATTCAGCTGCGGCAGAATTCGCATTCCCTTCTTGATCGCCGCCGCCGGTCACCAGGTACTCGCCGTGGACACCGATCCCGAGAACCTCGCCAATATGGCGGAGCGCCTGGTCCCCTCCACACCATCACGCACCGACGTCGCCGCACGCGTCGAGCTGCGATTGGCGGATCTGCGGGACTTCTGCTTCCCCGAGGACTTCAAGGCCATCCACATCCCGGCCGCCGGCCTTGCCCTGTTCGACGCCGCCCAGCGCTGCGCCATACTCAAACTCGCGGCCGACCACCTCGCTCCAGGCGGTCTCCTGGTGATATCCACGCAGGAGGTCCGGCGCGCGAGCTCGTCCCTCGTCGGCGCCGTCGACGCGTCCGCCGCCCATCCGATGGAGCGCACGGCGCTCGAAGGCCGGCGGGAGCCGGCCCTCCACTGGGACATGGGCCTCGATACCCCTCAGTCCCAGCTGATCGCCTCGTCCTGGCTCGCCAACGCCTGCACCCGCCTGGGCATGACCGTGACCTTCCAGCGGTCCCGACCCGATCTGTCCTACCCCGGCCACACGCACGTCACCCTCGCCGCCCGGCGAGCCTGAGCAGCCGGCAGCCAGGCGGACCCGCCGAGATCGGTCGCAACTCGCGCCGAGATCGGTCCAGTTCCGGCTCGAGATCGGTCGCGGCGCCTCAGCCGAGCACGAGGCGCTCAGCCATCTCGGCATGAGCGCCCGGCGTGCCCGCCAGCAGCGAGCCCGGCTCGCGCACATCCAGTCGCGTCCCGTCCAGGCGGGTCACGGTCGCACCCGACTCCTGGCAGATCAGCATGCCTGCCGCCACATCCCAGGGCCTCAGCCAGGGGTGGACCAGGCACCCGGCCCGGCCCGCCGCCACCTCGACGAGCTCCAGGGCAGCCGCCCCGTAGCAGCGCAGACCGCGCGAGGAGCGAATGATCTCCGACAGGTGCCGCAGGCATTCGAGCGCGTGCAGGTGCGCGATCACGACGCCGTCGGCCAGGGGGACGTCCGCTATGCACGGCAGCGGCCGATCGGCGGCGCCCTCCCCGAGCAGCCTCCCTGTGCGGGCGCCCTGCCCGGCCACGGCCGTGTAGACCCGGTCGTCCACCGGATCGGCCACGATCCCGAGCACGGGCACCCCGTCCTCGACGAGAGCCAGCGAGATCGCCCAGTGCCGGTGGACGGCCACATAGTTCAAGGTGCCGTCGATCGGGTCGAGAACCCAGACCCGGCCGTGCCAGGAATCAACCGAGTGCCCCTCTTCGCCCAGCAGCGGATAGCCCATGGGCGCCAGGCGCTCGGCGATGAGCGCCTCGATGCCGCGATCCACCTGGGTGACGACGTCGTTGCGGTTGCGCTTGGTGTCAATCCGCAGCTCCTCCCCCGGAGCGAGCCCGAGGCGTGCGCCCGCGCGGACGGCGTCGAGGGCCGTGGCAAGCAATCGGTCCAGCCCGACGGCGTCTGCTCCGGGGGATGCGGTGTTCTGCGGGCTGGTCAAGGTTGCCTCCCAAGGTCAGCGTGCCGAGTCCGGCCCAACTTTATGCCCGGAGCTGTCCACCGCGGCGGAATAGAGCGGCCCGGCTCAGCGGACAGCCCGCAAAGCACCCCCACTTTTCCTTGTCATTACGCGGATAGCACCAACAGCGTCCCACCCCGCCGTCACCCCTGAACCTCCGCGATGGACAGCGACCCAAGGCCACTGTGGACGCCAAGGCCCCGAGTAGGCGATACTAAAGGGGAGCCACCCGGCTGCAACCGGATGGCTCCCCGGGTAAGCGGCTCATCCGAACCACTTACCGAGGGCATCCACAAGGACACCGATGGCCCGGATCAGGCGAGCGACTCCAGTCAAGACATCGCTCACCTTCCGGGCCGTCACTTTGCCCTTGCGGACTTCGACATGTCGGCCTTTCGGCTTGGACACGGCCCTCACCTCCTCTCTGGCTCCCTTCCTCCCCGGCAGGACACTCGGTGTTCCGGGGGAAGGCGCCGTGGAGGCCCCACCAGCATGCCAAACCGACCCGCCACCGACCCTTGTCCACCACGGCGGAATAGAGCGGCCCGGGCGAGGAGTCGGTCAGGCGACGGCGCACGCCCAACCCGACTTTCCCGCGCGATTCCAACCCGCCTAGCCGAGCGGCCTCATCGGCTCCCGCTCTGCCGTCATCCCTGAACCTCCGCAACGGACAGCGAGTAGGTTGGTGCCATGAGGTCCGCCCCCACCCGGCTGCCCGCGGGTGTTCCCGCGCCATGGCCGCAGCGCTGGCTCGCTCGCCATCGGCGCGGCACAGACCTCCTGGTGGTCGGCCTCGTCCTGGCATACAACCAGCTCGTCCTGCCCCTGGCCGCCTTCGGCAGCCGATCGGACTTCTGGATGCTCCAAGCCGCTTCCGTCTGCCTGTGCCTGGCGTATCCGCTGCGACGCCGTCATCCCCTGGCCGTCTTCGCAGTCATGGTCCTGGCCGCATGCGCCCAGCCGCTCATCAACCCCCACGCGGCGCTCCTCCCTGCCGACCTCATGCTGCTGCTCATC
>ERZ772927.790-NODE-790-length-11089-cov-3.80343_pt1 | contig 11089 bp, 10 predicted proteins | sample MGYA00512115_ERZ772927 | MGnify/ENA primary metagenome ERZ772927 (study PRJEB29015, sample SAMEA2737924) | human oral metagenome | biome: human oral; feature: human-associated habitat; material: dental | place: China | collected 2013 ... | reverse complement strand
CGGCCGCCGCTCACCGCGGCACGGACCGCCGCCCCTCACGCGGCGGCGAGCTCGCGCCGGAGCACGGCCAGGGACGTGGCCCGGCGACGACGCACCGCCAGCGTCATGACCAGGGCGCTCAGGGCCGCCCACAGGCACAGGACGACGGCCGCGGACCATTCGCCGGCGCCCGCCGTCCCCAGCATGATGCCGCTCAGAGCCGAGTCGAGCACCGCGACCGGGAGAGCGCCCGCCATCCCACCGGGAGCGTTCACGGACAGGACCCACGCCGCCTGAGCCGCCAGGGCCAGGAGCGAGACGGCACTGGTCCCGCGCGCGCCGAACGCGGCCATAAGGGCGGCGTGCAGCGCCGTCATCGCCACTGCGCCCAGCAGGACCAGCCCGCCCGCGGCCCACACGTTGCCGAACCGGGCGCCCGCGAGCGCCAGCGCTCCGGTCAGCAGCACCGCCTGCACCACGGCCAGCCCGAGAGCGGGCTTCAGGGAGGCGATGGCCAGTCGCGCCGGTGTCATGGCGGCCTCCACGCGGCGCCGGCTCATGATCCCCAGCCCCGAGACGATGACCAGCGCCCCGATCCACAGGGCCAGGCTCAGCGCGTGCGGGCTCATGCGCGTGGCCGCCACGGCGTCCGAGTCCGCGTGCGCGCTCACGGACACGGGCTGGGCCAGGGAGTCGGCGAGCTCCCCGGCCTCCTGCTCGCTGTAGGACGGCACGGCGCCCGACGCGGCGCTCAGCCCGTCGTCGAGGGCGCCGGCCCCGGTGGAGACCTGGGAGGCCCCCGTGGCGGCGGCGGAGCCGGCGGCGGTCAGAGCGCTGGAGCCCGCCGAGATCTGCTGAAGAGAGGCGCACAGCTGAGCGGAGCCTCCCATGGCCTCACAGCTGGCGGCCAGCTGATCGACCGCGCCCGTGTACCCGTTGATGGCGCCGTTCAGCGTGCCGTTGGCCGCCGTGTCCCCGCTGGAGCCGATCCCGGCGGCGAGCTGCTCGGCGCCCGAGGAGAGGGAACCGGCCGCGGTGGACGCCTGCCCGAGCTGGCTGGACAGGGTGCTCAGCGAGGACAGAGAGCCGTTGAGGTAGGCGGTGGAGATGGTGGTCCCCAGCGAGTCGACGGCCGCGGAGATCGCCTCCTGGCTGATCGCGCCCACGGAGGAGGCGGACGACTGGGAGGTCTCCACCTCGACGGCGGCCCGCGCGGGGGCGCCGCCGAGCGTGCTGGTGATGGCCTGGGAGAAGCCGGCCGGGATGGTGATGACCGCCTCGTAGGTTCCGTCGGCCAGTCCCCTGGCCGCCGTGTCCTCGGTGACCACGGAGTAGTCCAGGCGCTCGGTGGTGGCGCCGGTCGTGGACTCGGCCGTCAGGGCGGTGCCGGGGTCGGTGAGGCGGCCCACCAGGAGGCGGCCCGCGGGCAGCGTGCTGCCGTCGGGCGCGGTGGCCGGGGTGTCGAGGTTGACGACGGCGGCGCGGATGGCAGCGGCCGAGTCTGCCGGGGTGGTCGCCGAGCGCACCACCACCAGGCCCGCGAACGCGGGCACGAGTGCGATGAGGATCGTCAGGATGAGAGAACGGCGTGTCATGCGTTGGCCTCGCTCGTCTTGTCGGAGGTGTCGGAAGTGTCGGAGGAACCGGGGGATCCCGGGCCGGCGGGGCTCTCAGGGCCGTGGGCGCGGGCGCCGACGGGTGAGCGCCGGGCCGGAGCGCGCAGGACGTGCGCGGCGCCGTCGGCGTCCACGTCGATGACGGCGTCCATGTTGATCCCGTCGACGTCGGGCAGCTCCCCGTCAGCCGCGGCGTCGGCGGTCACGACGACGGCCACGCCCCGGGAGGCCAGCGCCGCCACGCGCTTCCACCGCCGTCCGCCGGGGTCGTCGACGACGACGATCCTCACGTGGGGGGCCACGGGGTCGTCGTAGGCGTGCAGGGCGGTGGTGACGGACTGGATGGCGGCCGTGCCGTCGGGCAGGACGTGGTCGGCCACGACGAGGATGCCGCCGGCGGGCTGCAGGCGCCCGCCGATGGCGGCGGCCAGGGCGCGCCGCGTGAGGGGCTCGGCGGCGCGCACGAGGGCGATCTGCCCGCTCTCCAGGGCGAGGGTGAGGCCGCGCAGGGCCGCGCCCTCATCGTCGGCGAGAGTGAGGTCCTGGGCGCGCAGGACGGCGGGGCCGTGTGCGGCGGTCCAGGCCTCGTGCTCCAGGGTGCGCTCCAGGCCCTCGCCCTCGACGTCGATGACGGGAAGCTGGCGCTCCAGGAGCGCGGGCAGCCACCAGGCCCTCTCCCCCAGGGCGGCCATGAGGGCGGGGATGAGGGTCATGCGCACGATGAACGCGTCGGCGAGGATGCCGACGGTCAGACCCACGGCGATGGGCTTGACGTAGATGTTCTCGGTGTGGATGAAGGCCGCGAAGACGCCGACCATGATGACGGCGGCGGCGTCCACGACCTTGGCGCTGCCGGTGAAGCCCGCCTCGACGGCGTCGCCGGCGGCGCATAGCGGGGCCGGCGGGGCCGTCGCCCCTGCCGGCGGGGCGGCGCCGGATCCACTCCTCGCGCATGCGCGAGACGAGGAAGACCTCGTAGTCCATGGCCAGCCCGAACAGGACCCCCATGACGATGACGGGCAGGAAGGAGATGACCGCCCCCACCTTGGAGACCTGGAGGAGGTCTGCGGCCCAGCCCCAGCCGAAGACGGCCCCGACGGCGCCCATGCCCGCCGCCAGCGACAGCAGGTAGCCCAGGGTGGCGGTCAGCGGGACGGCGATGGAGCGGAAGACCACCATGAGCAGGATGAGGGACAGGCCCACCACGACGATCCCGAAGGGCAGCAGAGAGGCGTTGAGGGACTCGGCCACGTCGATGGCGACTGCCGCCTGCCCGGTGACCTTGACGCCGCTGATGCCGTAGTCGTGCTCGTAGCCGTCGGCGTGGGCGCGGATGTCGCGCACCAGGTCCATGGTGGCCGGATCGGTCTGGGACCTCTCGGGGCGGATCTGGATGAAGGCGAGGGTGCCGTCCTGGTTGGGCGTGGCCAGGGCGACGGCGGAGACTCCGTCGAGGCCGCCGATGTCCCGGGAGAGCTCGGAGACGGTGCCGACGGGATCGGTGGTGTTGGCGATGTCGGCGATGACGATGATGGGCGAGTTGTAGCCCTCGCCGTAGGCCTCAGCTATGGCGTCGTAGGTCTGGCGCTGCTGGGTGCCCTTGACGGCGAAGCCGTTGTCGGTCAGGGCGAGGCGCAGGCCGCTGATGGGGATGGCGGTGATCCCCAGGAGGACGATGACGGCGCCGATGGTGAGCCAGGGGCGGCGGGTGACGGCGCGCCCCCAGCGGGCGGCTGGGCCGGCGGCCCGCCGATCCGGGGCCCGGCGCCCGCTGCGGGCTCTGCGGGAGCCGCGGGGCGCCAGACGCGTCCCTATGAGGCCGATGAGGGCGGGCACGGCGGTCAGGGCCACCAGCACGGCCACGGCGACCACCGCCGCGGAGGCGACTCCCATGGAGGTGAGGAACCCGATCCCCGCCACGCTCAGGCCGCACAGGGCGACGACGACGGTGGTGCCGGCGAAGACGACGGCGCTGCCGGCCGTGGCCACGGCGCGCCCGGCGGCCTCGGCGGGAGTGACGCCGTCGGCGAGGTACTCGCGGGCCCGGGAGATGATGAACAGGGCGTAGTCGATGCCCACGGCCAGCCCGATCATGACGGCCAGCACCAGGGTGGTGGAGTTGATGTCGGTGGCGGCCGCCGTCAGGAGGATGCCGAGCATGCCGGTGCCGACCCCCAGGGAGGCCGCCACGAGCGGAGCGCCGGCGGCTAGGACGGAGCCGAAGGTCACCAGCAGGACGACGGCTGCGATGACGACGCCGACCAGCTCGGTGGCGGAGATGCCGACACCGACGCCCTGACCGATGTTGCCGCCGAGCTGGACGCCGACGGCGGGGTCGTCGGCGTGGACCTGGTCGGCCAGGTCCTCCAGCTGCTCGGCGACCTCGGAGGCCCTGGGGGTGTTGCCGGTCAGCACCGAGCCCACGGAGGTGTCGGCCTGGACCTGGACCAGGGCGTGGGCGCCGTCGGCCGAGACGGTGGAGGACGTGCCTGTCTGCACATCCCCGAAGGGGGCCGAGACCATGGCGACGCCGTCGATGTCGGCGGCCCTGCTCGCGAAGGTGTTCACGGCGTCGGCGTGGCCGCCGATATCGCCGTCGGAGGCGGTGAAGAGGACCTGCTCGCTGGTTCCGGCTGCCTGCGGGAGGCGCTCGGTGAGGATCTCCAGGCCCTCCATGGACTCGGTTCCGGAGATGGTGAAGGTGTCGGTCAGACGCATGCCGACGGTGCTCACGGCGCCGCCGAGGATGGCGATGAGGAGGAGCCAGGCTGCCAGGACGCGCGGGGCGCGCCGGGCGCACCAGCGGCCCAGGGAGTGCAGATAGGCGGACACGGCGGTCCTTTCAGGGTTGGTGGTCGACAAGTTCGATACGGGAATGTACTCGGTACATTTCTGCATCGAAACTTAGCGTCCTGTGATTCCCGGCACCCCGATGCCAGCGCGCCGCCGCGCCCCTGAGGTACGGTGATGTGCAGCATGAGCTCCCGCACCGCCCCGAAGAAGCCCGCCCGCGCCGCGGGCAAGCGCCCGCGCAAGCGGGAGAACACGCGTGCGCGCCTGGTCGAGGCTGCCGCGGACGTCGTGGCGGCCAAGGGCATCGCCGCCACCCGCATCGACGACGTCGTCGGCGAGGCGGGCTTCACCAGGGGGGCCTTCTACTCCAACTACTCCTCGCTGCAGGAGGTGCTCACCGAGGCGATCGTCGCCCGCGCCAACGCGCTGATGGAGCGAGTCACGGCCGCCGTGGAGACGATGGAGGCCCCGACCATGGAGTCGCTCATGGAGATGCTCGACTCCATACGTCCCGAGGCCCGCGCCATCCACCTGCTGACCAGCGAGTACACGCTCTACCGGCTGCGCCACCCAGACAGCCCCCAGATGGCGGCGGGCCGCGAGGAGCTGATCGCCCGGTTCTCCGGGATCATCGAGAAGGTGCTCGCGCGCATGGGGCGGCGCCCCGCGGTCTCCACGACGAGCCTGGCCGAGGTCATCTGCCTGCTCTACCTGGACTCCGTCGTGAACCAGCCGCCCGAGTCGGGCGCCCGGGCAGGCACCCCGCCCGCGGGGACACCGACGCCGGGCGCCGGCACCTCCACCTACGAGGTCATCGAGGCGGTTCTGCTCGGACTGAGCGAGCCGGTCGAGGCTTCCCCCGGCGTAGGCTCGCCGACATGAGCACCACGCGTCCCCGCCGCCATGTCGCCGCCGTCGTCTCCTGCGCCATGGCCGAGGAGGTCCGGCCCTTCCTGGACGCCCTGCCCGAGCGGGCCGACGCCGAGCCCGTCGCGCTGCTCGGAGAGGCCCGGGCCTGGTCCCTGCGGCTGCCCGGCGACGGCGCCGAGCGCGAGCTGGTCCTGGTGCGCAGCGGCATCGGGCTGATCGCCGCCGCCGGCGCGCTCGCCACGGTCCTGGCCCAGGTGGAGCCCGACGCCGTCGTCTCCGCGGGCACGACCGGCGGGCTGGGACGGGAGGTCGAGGTCGGCGACGTGTGCGTCTCGGCCGCCCTGGCCCTCGCCGACGCCGACGCCACCGCCTTCGGCTACGCCTACGGCCAGACGCCCGGTCGGCCCGCCTTCTTCGAGGGGGACGCGGGGCTGCTCGCCCGCGCGGCCGAGGTCGGCCCGGCGGCCCTGGCGGGGGCGACGCCGTCGTCGGGCCCGGCGCGCCTGCGCACCGGGCAGATGCTCGCAGGGAACTCCTTCGTCACGGCCGCCAACGCGGGGCGCACGCGCGACCTCTTCCCCGAGGCTGTGAGCACGGACATGGAGTCCACCGCGCTGGCGCAGGTGGCCGCGGGCGCCAGCGTCCCATTCGTCTCCGTGCGCGGCGTGTCCGACCTGTGCGGGCCTCGGGCGGGGCAGGACTTCCACATCGGCGCCGACGAGGCGGCCGCCCGCAGCGCCGCCGTCGTGCTGGCGCTCCTGGGCTGAGGCGGGCCGGGTGGCGTGCGCGGCGCCGGTCGAGGCCCGCCCCCTGGGGGAATCGAAGAGCCGCGGAGGGCTGATGGAGGCCTGACGACGGGCGCCCGGCCTGCTCACAGCCCCGCCTCCCCTGTTCGCCGAGATCGGTCGTATTCCGCGTCGAGATCGGTTCACTTCCGGCTCGAGATCGGTTCGCGGGGTCGGGCGGCCGCTGGGCGGCCTCCCAACCGGTCCTCCACGATCCCCTGAAGACCGGCCCCGGCAGCACCCAACACACAGCCCGACCCCTCGCTGTGGCGCAGAGCACGGCACCACCCAGAACCTATCCGGACGGCAGACAGAGGGGCGCCGGACGACGCGCCTGCGCCGTGCGCCCACGAGGACCAGGCGGAACGGCCTCTCCCCGAATCGATCATCTAGGATGGCGGCATGGCTGCTGAGCTCGGACGCCTCGTTGTGGAGGGTTTCAGGTCGATCCGCCGCGTCGAGCTGGACCTGACCACCGACGTCACGGTGCTCATCGGCGCCAACGGGTCGGGCAAGTCGAACCTCGTCAGCGCCCTGGAGCTGGTCTCGCGCATCTGGGACGACTCCTTCCAGGACTACCTGCGCAGGCGCGGCGGGGTGGACAACCTCCTGTTCGAGGACGACGAGGGGGCTGCCGGGCACGTCCTGGTCGAGATGATGTCGGAGTTCAACGAGAAGGACCACCGCAACGGCTACCGCGTGGACCTGCACCCGGACGACTGGAACGAGTCGGGGCAGGCCGAGCTCCACGAGTGGCTTCTGTTCCAGGCCGGCCGGAACCGGAACATGCCTTATGACGAGAATCTTGGTTTCGGCTCCCACAGCCGCGTTCCCCGGATCGCACAGGCGGACAAACCGGGAAAGCTCCATAAATTCGCCGCCTACGTGCGCCCCGTCCTGGAGGGCTGCCGTGTCTTCCACTTCGACGACGTCTCGAGCAATGCCCCGGTTAAGGGACGCTCGACCGTGGGCGATGACATCACCCTGCGATCGGACGCGGAGAATATCGCCGCCTACCTGCTGCGCGTCCGCGAGGAGCACCCCGAGCACTATCGGCGCATTGTCTCAGCCATACGTCATGTCACCCCGTTCTTCGACGACTTCGTGCTGGTGCCGGATGCCTCGGGGCGGATCCGGCTGCGCTGGAGGCAGCGCGGGCTGGATCGGACGTTCCTGGCTCACGAGGCCAGCGATGGAACCCTGCGCTTCATGTGCCTGGCCACCCTGCTGCTGGGGCCTGATCTTCCTGCCACTGTGGTCCTGGACGAGCCGGAGCTCGGGCTCCACCCGGCGGCGATCGGCCTGCTCGCGGACATGGTTCATATCGCCGGGAGGAACGGGCACAAGGTGATTCTGGCGACCCAGTCCGTGCCGCTGGTCTCCCACTTCGACCTGAGCGAGATCGTGGTCCTGGACCGGGTGGACGGAGCCACGGTGGCGAGCCGCCCTGACGCGAAGGAGCTCGAGGCCTTCCTGGACGACTACTCCACCGGCACCCTGTGGGAGATGAATCTCCTGGGCGGGCGCCCGGCACGCGAAGGAACAGGCTCATGAGGCAGGTCGCCGTGCTCGTCGAGGGGCCGACGGAAGAAGCGATTGTCAGAGACGTACTGGTGCCCGCCGCTTTGAGGCGGACGGTCCGCCTTGTCCCGATCATCGTCATCACCTCCGCGACACCCGCGGGCGCACGTCGCGGAGGCGGGCACTGGAGGCACTACAACAAGCAGCTCCATGCACTTCTGCACGGCAGCCACTGGCACCGCGTGGGTCTTCTCATCGATTACTACCAGTACCCCAAGGGCGCACCCGGCCGGGATGCCGAGTGCCGGAACCACGGGGAGCATCAGCGCGCCATCACTGAGGCCCTGCGCGCGGCCCATCCTGATCCGCGCTTTCGTCCGCTCGTGGTTCTTCACGAGATCGAGTCGCTGGTCCTCGCGGCGGTCGACGCCGGGCAGGGGGACGGAGTCATCCCAGATCACGCTCTGGCGGATCTGCGGCGCGCCATCACCCGGGCGGGAGGCCCCGAGAAGGTCAACAACGGGCCGAGCACCAGCCCGTCCAAACGCCTCGCACGGGCAAGTCGTCACTACGACAAGGTGATGACGGGGCCCGGCCTCATCGCCGACGCCGGTCTCTCCGCGATCCTCGAGCGCTGTCCCGTCTTCGCGGCCTGGTGGGAGGACCTCCTGGCCTGACGGAACCAATCGGTGTCAATCGGCTCCTTCTCGCAGCCCCGTCCGCCGGACCGCCCAGGATCAGTCGCCGAGCTCGGAGACAATGGTGTAGAGGCCGGGGCCGGGCGCCGCATGGGCATCCGACCCCATGAGCGGGCCATCGCCCGGCCCCGCGAAGAAGACGACGCAGCCCGGTGAGCTGTCATCCGGGTCGGTCACCACCGCTCACCGCTAATAACCGACGGCGGCCTGACACTCCCCCGGTTCGCCTCGTCCTACTCTCGGGGACATGCGCCCGGCAGGCGCCCGGCAGGCGCCCGCCCTAGGCCGGCCCGCACGAGCCCGGTCGGCAGAAGGCGGAGAGGATGAGGAGCTGATGACCGACCATCGTCGCAGCGGCCATGTCGAACCACCCGCGCCCGGGGAGGCGAGCCGCGAGCGCACTGCGCTCATCGGGTTGCTCGACCCCGGGGTCACCGCGATCACCGATGGGGGCGGTCTCGTCTCCGCGGCCCTCGATCCCATATCCGGCACCGACGTCGTAGCGCGCTTCTTCGTGGGCGTCTATGAGCGCCAGCCCGATCTTGTCGTCCGAGAAAAGCGGGTCAACGGCCAGCCGGGCATGAGACCGGTACTCATCAGCCCCTGTCATCCTTGGACACTCTGAGGCATGAAGGCCGAGACCGGGGCGCTCTCACCCCACCGGCACATCGCGTCGAGGACCGGCTGCAGCTGCCGTCCGAGATCGGTGAGCTCGTAGACGACGCGCGGCGGAACCTCGGGGTAGGCCATTCGGGTCACAATGCCGCGGGACTCGAACAGCCGGAGCCGGTTGGTCAGCGTGTGGGCGCTGATTCCCGGCAGGGCGTCGCGCAGCTCTCCGAAGCGCTGCGGCCCGTGCAGGAGCTCGCGCACGATTAGCGTCGCCCACGGCCCGTCGAACAGCAGCAGGAACCGGGCCACCCCGCACTCCGGAAGATCGGTGTCACTCACAATCAGGACCCTACCTCATTAGTGCAGTTGACGTAACTGATACTAATTATGCACTAATGGAGTCATGGCGTACATCGTTCACGGCGCAACAGGCGCCCAAGGCTCTCCCGTCCTGTCCGCACTGGCCGCCGCGGGCGCACCGGTCGTGGCGGCGGTCCGCAATCCCGATGCCGTTCCCGACGGCGTCCCCGCGCTGGCGGTCGACCTGGCTTCCGCGGACTCCCTCATCCCGGCCTATGAGGGTGCCGACGGCGTGTTCGTCCACCTGCCCATGGGGCCGCCCGAGGCTGCGGGCGCCCAGGCGCGGGCCGTCGTCGAGGCGGTCACCCGGGCCCGGCCCGGACGCGTGGTGGTCTCCGCCAGCGGGCAGGTCGTCGACCAGCCGGACTCGTCTCTGATGGCGGCTGCGGACAGCCCCATTATGATGCTCATCCGCGGGCTTGCGGACAGCGGCGTCCCCACCGCCGTCGTCGCCCCGCGCCTGTACCTGGAGAACCTGCTCCTGCCCGTCGTCGTCGGCCCCGCACGTGAGGAGGGTGTTCTGCGCTATCCGCTGCCCGCCTCCTTCCCGGTCTCGTGGAGCTCACATCTGGACGTCGCCGACGTCGTTGTCCGCCTGCTCACCGAGGCCTCCGCCATCGGCGGCGCGGGTGCGGCCGGTACAACCGGCACTGCCGGCACGGTCTCGGTCGGGCACCTGCCGGGACTGACGGGCCCGGATCTCGCCGCTGCCTTCTCCACCCGCCTGGGATGCGACGTCCGCTTCGAGGCTATTGCACCCGAGGAGTTCGGCGAGCTCATCGCACCGCTCTTCGGTGCGGCGGCCGCGTCGGTGGTGGAGTTCTATCGGGCCCTCGGAGCGCAGGCCGGGTGCGTCATTGACCGGGGCACCAGCGCCCAGCGGCTCCTGGGGCTCAGCCCGCATCCGGTCGAGCGGTGGCTCGCAAACATGTCGGTCTGAGGCTGGGCGGGCGCAGTCGCGCGGGACGACGGCGACGCCTGCGCAGGAGGCTGCGATACTCCAACGACCTTCAGAAAAAGGGTGCTCCCGCGCCCGCACAATCAGCTCCGATCACGTGCGGGCCGCGGGACCATGGTCATGTGCAAGGAGGAGCCTGAGGGCGGGTGTCCGTCAGAATGACATGAGATCTCTCGCCCGTCACACACCTCGGAGCGACCCTTGCAACCATGCGGTTGTCTGCCTGCAACCCAACGACGCGGACGACCCCGCACAGCGGCACCGCGCACCGGGCCCGCTCAGGTGCGCGACGAGCCACGGCAGCACCGTACGGGCTGATGCCGCACCCGCTGAGCCTCAGCGGGCACCGCCGTCGGCACCCTCGCCCTGCCGCAGCCGGGCCTCGACCCGCTCGACCTTGGCCGTCATCTGGCCGGTCCGGCCGGGCCGAATATCCGCCTTGAGGACGAGCGCCACGCGCGGGCTCACCTCCGCCACCGCCTCGCAGGCGGCCTTGACCACTGCCATGCACTCGTCCCACTCGCCCTCAATGGTGGTGAACATCGATGTGGTCTCGTGCGGCAGACCGGATTCGCGCACCACGCGCACGGCCCGGGCCACCGCCTCGGACACGGAGCCATCGGGCGTATCGGAAGTGGCGGGAGCTACGGAGAAGGCGACGAGCATGCGGTCAGGTTAACGCGAAGCGCCGCAGATCGACGCCGACCACCGCACACGGGGCCAGGGGACCATGTCCACCGGGAGACCCCCATTCCTCATCCGCCCGCATGCCGCCCCTTGCCTTCGAGTGCGCTCGAAGCCCTACGGTCGCCCCCATGAGCCCCATGAACGATGTCGACGACGTCGACGACGCCCGCCTCCGCGCGGCGCTGCGGCTCGCGCCGGACCCGCCCGGTG
>ERZ772927.789-NODE-789-length-11089-cov-4.55945_pt1 | contig 11089 bp, 9 predicted proteins | sample MGYA00512115_ERZ772927 | MGnify/ENA primary metagenome ERZ772927 (study PRJEB29015, sample SAMEA2737924) | human oral metagenome | biome: human oral; feature: human-associated habitat; material: dental | place: China | collected 2013 ... | reverse complement strand
GACGGCGCGCACGGCGGCGTTCATGCCCTGGGCGTCGCCGCCGGAGGTCAGGATCCCGATCCGCAGGGGCTCGGCGGTGGTGGAGGTGGTGGGCGGCGTCGTCGGCTGAGCCATGAGGGTCCTTCCCGAGCGGTCAATGGTCAGGTCCTCCTATTGTCCCACGACCATGGGGTCTACGTCACGTCTGTGGTGGGGCCGCTCGCCCTGGGCGGAGCGCACCACCGGGGGACGGTCCCGTTCGTCCGGTCAGAGCGGACCAAGGTCCCTGGCGTAGACGACCCTGTGAGACAGGCGGCGCGACCGGTTAGAATAGGTCATGGGGAGCCCGCCGTGGTCAGGGGCGGTCTGGCACCGTCTCCCGGTGGTGGGGCGGCACGGGGCGCCCCGGTCCTTGACTACCAGCCAGGTGCGCAGCGTAGCGCCGCACCGTCCTTCTTGCGGAGGTCGATGTGTCCCACGCTCTGCCGCGTGCGCTCAGCCGTACTGTGCCAGCCCTGGCCCTCATGACGGTCACGGCCGTGTGGGGCTCCACCTTCGTCATGATCAAGGGCGTGGTTGGGGTCATCCCCTCCATGGACTTCCTGGCGGTCCGGTTCGGGATCGCGGCCCTGGTCGCCCTGGCCTGGCGCGGACGATCCCTGGCGCGCTGCCCCCGCTGGGTGTGGACCAGGGGGGCCGGTACGGGGCTGGTCTACTTCAGCGCCCAGGCGGCGCAGACGGTGGGGCTGGAGAGTGCGGACGCCTCGGTGGCCGGCTTCGTCGCCGGCACCTACGTGGTCCTGACCCCGGTGGTGCTGCGTGTGGCTCTGGGGGTGAGGGTGTCGGGGCGTACGTGGGTGGCGGTGGGCCTGGCCACGGCGGGGACGGCGGCCCTGGGCCTTAAGGGCCTGGCCCTGGGGCCGGGGGAGTCCCTGAGCCTGCTGGCCGCCCTGCTCTTCGCGGTGCACATTGTCTGGCTGGGACGGTGCGCCACCCGCGCCAACCAGCTCGACCTGGCGGCGGTCCAGGTCATCGCCCTGGGGGTGGCCAGCGTCCTGGTGGGCCTGCCCGGGGGCGTGACCCTGCCCGACGACGGCGCCCAGTGGGGTGAGGTGCTCTACATGGCACTGGCCCCGGGCCTGCTGGCCCTCCTGCTCCAGACCTGGGCGCAGGCGCGCACCTCCCCGTCCAGCGCGGCCGTCATGATGGCCACTGAGCCGCTCTTCTCAACCTTCTTCGCGGTGAGACTGGGGGGTGAGCAGGTCACGGCCCGCCTCCTGGTCGGTGGGACGTGCATCCTGGGGGCGGCGTGCGTGGCCGAGGTACTGCCCGCGGTCCGGCAGGCCCGGGAACGGCGACTGGGCCTGGTGGCCTAGCCAGCCGGTCGTGGTTACCCGCCCTGGGCCCGGCGACGGCGTCGTTCCTGGCGTCTGCGTTGTCTTGCGCGCTGGTGCTGCCAGTGTCGTTGGGCGCGGCGCTGGTAAGTGTGGGAGTAGCCGTAGACCAGGCGGGCGGTGGCGGCGGTGAGCAGCAGCGCCAGGGCGGCGTGCCCGGGAGGGATCCCGGGGCCGCTACGGGGGTCGAAGTGCCGGGCGACCCAGGTGCCGCTGGTGAAGGCGAAGGCGATGTCGCCGCGCGCGTTCACGGGGGAGAGCCCCTGGCTCGTGCGCGTCCTCTGGAACCAGGTCTCCAGGCCCCGAGGGTTTGACACTGCCCTGTCCCAGTCCAGGTGCCACGCTCCGTCGTCTCCCAGGGTGATCCAGTCGTGGGCTGGTCGGCCGTCCTCCAGGGTGTAGGCGTCCTGGGGGATAAGGCGGGCGGCGTCCAGGACGCCGATAGCCTCCAGGGACAGCCTGGCGGCGATCTCGCCCCTGAGCTGCCCCTGTGTCAGGGAGGAGCCGCTGGTCGTGGTGGCCTGGGTGGCCTGGGCCGGGTCGGCCAGGGGCTGCCAGAGGGTGTGCGGGTCCAGGCTCCAGGGTGCCGGGCCCTGGTCTAGGGCGGCCAGCACCACCCCGGCGGCGGGGCTCGCCTCGTCCTTGTCCCCGCCCCTGCCCGTGGCACAGGCGGTGTAGACGTAGCCGTACAAGCGGGCACCCCCTTGCGCGTCACTCAGCATTGAACGGTAGATATCGTTATGGTAGTGGGACTCAGTAGACTCTCTGATGCCGAAAACTATGTGGTAGGCGTTAAAGACTGATAAGGTCTTAAAGAGGAGGCTCAGGGCGGTGTCGTCGGTCAGGACCTCGCGCAGCAGGGCGGTCACCTCAGCGTCGTGATGACCGCTCCAGGCCACGGGCAGGGTGGCCCCAAAGAGGCTGGTCCCACGGTCAGGCGCAGACTTAGCGGCCGCGTCACCGACGTCGCTCATGGAGTTGGCGAGCATGATGGCGGTGGTGCGTCTGGCTGTGGGTGTCCAGGTGGTGGTGTCTGTGCCTGCCAGGGTGACTACTGCTTGTTCGGTGAGCCAGGCGGCCTGGGCCTCGTAGGGGTTGGGTTGGGGTGTGGTGGGCTTGTAGCGCAGGGTGGAGGCTGATGCCACGGCGGACGCGAGGGCCTCCAGGCAGGCGGTTCCTGACTCCTGGGTGCGGGCGGACACCCACTCCCAGGTGGTGGCGTCCACCTTGGTGGCCCGGCCCCGCCTGAACTCGTACTCCTCACCAGGTGAGGGGCCGAGGGCGGCTCCTGGTAGAGGTGGGGCCAGGACGTCCAGGACCGTCTGGGGACGCCGGGCCGCGGCGGTCAGGACCGCGGGCAGGGGGCCGTAGGAGGAGTAGCGGGCCCTGACCTCCCGGGGCGCGTCTTCGGGGAAGTTCACGTACCCGCCGCCTGCCGTGGTGGTCAGGCGCGCGTACTCCACCCACCCCACCCGCGAGCCCCCGGCGGCCTCGCCAGCCATCAACCCACGAACCAGAGCATCCAGGAACCCGGCATCCAGGGCCAGAGGATCCTGGGAACCCGACTGACCGCCACCCGGGGCCTGGCCGTCACCAGCACCCAGGACCTGGGCAGCCGCCTGACCACCCCCAGGACCCGGGGTCGCCGTGTCCCCGGCACCAGGAACCTGGCCGGAGCCCGACTGCCCGCCCCCGGCACCAGGGGCCTGGTCTCCGGCCCCGGAAACCTGGCCGTCACCAGCACCCGGGGCCTGGGTGCCAGCGGCGGCGGTCAGGGGGTCCTGGTCGGCGGTGAGCAGGCGCATGAATCCTGCTGGTAGTAGGAGGGTGTCGGGCTCGGCCACGTGGCCGGTCGCCGTGACCAGGGACGCCAGGTCCCGTCCCAGGGCCTCTCGGTGCTCGTCGGTCCACAGGGGCGAGGCGGTGGCTGTGGCCAGCAGGGACGTCCACACGCACGCCAACGACGTATTCTCTGCGTCCGCTCCCACGGCACCGCTCTCCCCAACGGGCAGGTGTGCTGCGACTCGTAGCAGGCCCCTGGCCCCCAGGGCGTCAACCAGGGCGGTGGCGTATGCGCCCCCACCTACGCGCGGTGCCACACGCTCACTGACCGCCTGTGCCAGGGCCGTGTAGTCGCCCTCGTCCAGGGTCCCGGCCAGCACGACGGCATCCCCACGAGCAGCGTCGGCGCCAGCAGTGTCCGCGTGGGCATTAGTCGCAGCACCTGCACCGGTGGCAGTACCCGGGCTGGTGGTGTCCGTGCCGGTGGGGCCGGTAGTGGGGGCTGGTGCTGTAGCCGTACCCGAAAGGACCTGGGTGGTGAGTGCGTCCGGGAACATTATGGTCGCTGACGCTCGTGGAGTCCCGGGGCAGGTGGGCAGGACCAGGCACCCTACCAGCATCATGACGCAGCATACAGAGACCCACCAGGGATGACGACCAGCAGGCCTCACGCAAACCAACTCCTCACTTAAAGACAATGGCTGTAACCAAATTAGCTATAGTCAGCCGTGGTCTCGAACTATCTGCCGAGCCTGAATCGTCTCATGATTCATCTATGGCCTTCTTGTCGCTGTTGGCTTTCCCGATACCGTCATTAAAAGCGGTTGTAATGACTGCGCCTGTAACGATAGTACCAGTACCGTCGATAATGGGGATTTTAAGGTTGTCTTTAATAAACTTGAACCATCCTTCTAGGTTTTTTGTTTCCCCGTCTGTCTTGTCACGCAAGGCTTCGTTTAGATTTAGAGTCCACTTACCATTTTCTTTGGTTACCCACTTGTAACTCATGGGTGTTCCGTCTTTTTTCGTAAAAGCATCGTCGGGAAGAAGTCCGGCCGTGGCCATGGCATTAATAGCCTCAAACCTGAGGCTCTTACTGACGGCGGCCTGCAGTGCTTTCTGGGCCTCCTCGACACTCGTAGCACTGTCTGCCAGGATGTTCTTACCGGCTCCTGCGGAGTGGGAGCGAATGGCGGACAGGGCCTTGCCTATCCAGGGGCTTCCAGGGATCGGGATAAGCGACATGCCATCGCTGAGCGCGTCTATCGTTAGCTCTGCCATAAAATCCTCTCCCTCGGCCTTGTCTTTTCGCCCAAACTACAACCGTTTCCTCAGTCCGCAGTCCTGATCCTTTACTCGATACAGAACTCCCTGCCTGACAGCCAGTGGATCCTCGCCCTGTTGTCGTCAGTCTCCTCGGGGAAGGTAGAGGACTCAGCATCGTAGGCGGCCTGGATCTGGCTGCGGACCGCCTCGATCTGGGACAGGATGGTTGTGACGTGGGACGAGATGCTTTGGGCGTACACGAGACTACTTCGACTCTCTCCTGAAGGTCTGCCGCCTGCCTCCCGGGGGGTGCCACGTCACGGTGCCCCCGGGAGGGGAGGTCCGGGTCTCTCAGGCCAGGGGAGACCGTCGCCAGCTGGCGGGCGTCGGTGACCCCGTTGGCGATGTCGTTGTTGGCCACGTCCATGACCGCCGCCAGGAGCTCCTCGAAGGCCACCAGTTTGGGACGGAACTCGTCCCAAGCGGCCCGGAAATCCCTGGCGTTAGGGGCTCTCTCACACCGCTGCCGCCAGATCACGGCCTGTGTCCTTCTGAATCGTATCCGCCAGGGTTACGTTGTTACTCAGCATATCGTACAGGATCGCAAGTACATCCAGGTCGGTCTGCAGGGACATGGCCCACCACTCTCCAATCGTCAGGAAGACTCGGGAACAGTCAACGAAAGCAGTCAGCACGCACCCTAGTCGGCACTGAAGAACAGGACGTGAGATTTCAATATCTGCTGAGAGGCAGGATCTACTCGACGATGTGCACAACTCATGCCTCATAGAGTATTTGAGACGTGGACCACTTGTCCAGGGTTGAAATCAAACTGTTATCAATATCACATCTCGGCCTGCGAAGATCTTCGTGCACGATCATCGACGTCCTACCCTATCCTCTTTGGGCCCACTGGCATTCTCGTGCTGAGAGCCAATACCCTCAGCAGCCCTACCCCCGACCCGAGGCTGGCAACCATGACCGCCACCCCAGCAGCACGCCTCCGACGCCGTCCACCCGCAGAACCGGTCCCGTCCCGCACCGGTGGGTCGCGGCTTCCCTCGGCCCCGCGCGAGCGCCGTCCGCTCCTGGCCGCCCAGGCGGGGCCCGGTGGCGGGCAGGGCGAGCCGGGGGACGGGGCCCGAGGGGCGGAGGGCGCAGGCCCCGCCGGGGCGGTGGACCCACGTGCCCGCGGGCTGCTGCCCCCGCTCGTCCTGGGCCTGGAGGACTGCCCGGGTGAGCAGGCCCAGAAGGTCATGACCTGGGACTACACGTGCGCGGGGCACCTGGGGGTGGCCGGGTCCGCCAGCTCGGGGCGCTCGACCCTGCTGCGGGGGATCGCCGCGGAGGTGGCCCGTACCACGTCCCCGGAGGAGGTGCACGTCTACGGGATCGACTCCGGGACGGGCGCCCTCCTGCCGTGCACCAGGCTGCCGCACGTGGGCGCCGTGGTGACACGGGACCAGCCTGAGCGGCTCCGTCGGCTCCTGGACCTCCTGGGGCGTGAGGTCACCCGGCGCCAGCAGCTCCTGGCCCTGGACGGCCTGGCGTCCGTGGCCGAGCAGCGCCTGGCCGCCGGCCCGCAGGAGCGCCTGCCCTACCTCCTGCTGCTCATTGACCGGTGGGACTCCTACGTGGCCAGCTTCGAGTCCGTGGACGGGGGCGCCCTGGTGGAGCGCGTGGAGCTCCTGCTGCGTGAGGGCGGTGCCGTGGGTTTGCACGTGGTGATGGCCGGGGACCAGACGGTGTGCCGGGGGCGTATGGGCATGATGCTGGAGGACCGTCTGGCGCTGCGCCTGCCCGCGGCGGAGAACTACGACATGGTGGGGATGCGCCCCCGGGACGTGCCCGTGTCCATGCCCTCGGGCCGGGCCTTCCGCGCGGGCGCCCGGCCCCGGGAGGTCCAGGTGGGGCTGCTGGACGCCTCCCCGGCGGGCACGGCCCAGGTGGCCGCCGTCCACGCCCTGGCGCGCCAGGCCGGCCAGCAGTGGTCGCAGGTACCGCGCTCCCGGTGCCCCAGGCACGTTGACGAGCTCCCCGTGGCGATCTCCCTGACCCAGGCGCTCGCCCTGGGCCCGCCCCCGGGGCGGGGATCCTTCTGCCTGGCCGTGGGCGGGGACGACCTGGGGCTGCTGCCCCTGCGGATGGAGGAGGTCGGCAACGGCGTCCTGGTGACGGGGCCACGTCGCTCAGGGCGCTCGACGGCCCTGTACGTGGGGGCCCTCACGGCCCTGGACGCCGGGGCGCAGGTGGTGGCGGTGGCCCCCGGGCGCTCCCCGCTGCGCTGCCTGCAGGGGCGGCCGGGGGTCCTGGGCGTCCTGGGGGAGGACGCCGTGGCCGCCGACCTGCTCGGGCTGATCCGGCACGCCCCCTCCGAGGTCCTTCTCGTCGTGGACGACTTCGAGTTCCTGGGCCCCGACCACAAGCTCGCCCCGGTGCTGGAGAAGCACCTCAAGACCTGCCGCGACGCGCCCGGGGGCGTGCTGGTCTCCTGCGGTGTCGACGAGATCCAGGGGCTGTACCGTGGCCTGGTGGGGCAGGTCCGCAAGAACCGCACCGGCCTGCTCCTGGCCCCCCGGTCCGCCGACGACGGCAGCTACCTCTCCGCCAGGCTGCCGCGCTCGGTGGGGGCCCCGGTCCCCATGGGGCGCGGGATCCTGGTCACCGCGCACCGGTGGACCTGGGTCCAGGTCCCCGACGCGCGGCCGTAAGGGCCCTCACCACGCGATACCCTCGTGCCCGGGCACCCGCACGTGCCCGCAGCCCGACGTCTGGAGGTAGGACGAGCCATGGACCTGTACGAGTACCAGGCCAGGGACCTGTTCGCCGCGCACGGGGTGCCCGTGCTCGACGGGCGCCTGGCCACCAGCCCGCAGGAGGCCCAGGCCGCCGCCGCCGAGCTCCTGGCCCAGGGAGCCCCCCTGGTGGTGGTCAAGGCGCAGGTCAAGACCGGGAGGCGGGGCAAGGCCGGGGGCGTGCGGCTCGCCCGCACCGCCGCCGGGGCCCGGCAGGAGGCCGAGGCCGTCCTGGGCATGGACATCAAGGGGCACACCGTCCGCTCCGTCCTGGTCGCCGAGGGCGCCGACATCGCCTCCGAGTTCTACCTCTCGGTACTCCTGGACCGTGCCGGGCGCAGGTACCTGGCCATGTGCTCGCGCGAGGGCGGCGTGGACATCGAGGCCCTCGCCGCCGAGCGCCCCCAGGCCCTGGCCCGCGTCGGCGTCGACCCGCTGACCGGCATGACCCCCGCGCTGGCGGCCCGTCTCGTGGCCGAGGCCGGGTTCGAGCCCGGGGAGGTGGCCGAGGCCGTCACCGACGTGGTCCTGCGCCTGTGGGAGGTCCTCACCGGTGAGGACGCCACCCTGGTGGAGGTCAACCCCCTGGTGCTGACCACCGGTGGGCGCGTCCTGGCCCTGGACGGCAAGGTCACCCTGGACGACAACGCCAGCTTCCGCCACCCCGGCCACGCCGACCTGGTGGACCGCGCCGAGACCGACCCCCTGGAGGCCAGGGCCCGGGCCGCGGGCCTGAACTACGTCAAGCTCTCCGGCCAGGTCGGTGTCATGGGCAACGGGGCGGGCCTGGTCATGTCCACCCTCGACGTGGTGGCCTACGCCGGTGAGCGCCACGGGGGGATGCGCCCGGCCAACTTCCTGGACCTGGGCGGCGGCTCCAGCGCCGAGGTCATGGCCACCGGCCTGGAGGTGGTGGCCTCCGACCCCCAGGTACGCGCCATCCTGGTCAACGTCTTCGGCGGCATCACCTCCTGCGACACGGTGGCCGACGGGCTCGTCGCCGCCGTGGACCGCCTGGGGGGCCTGCCCAAGCCCGTGGTGCTCCGCCTGGACGGCAACAACGCCGACCTGGGGCGGGCGATCCTGACCGAGGCCGCCGTTGACGGCGTCGAGCTCGTGGACACCATGGACGCGGCGGCCGACCGCGTCACCGCCATCGCCGAGCAGATCACCAGCACGTCCAGCACGGAGGCCTGAGCCAATGAGCATCTTCCTCACCCAGACCGACCGCGTCATCGTCCAAGGCATGACCGGGTCAGAGGGCCGCAAGCACACCCGCCGCATGATCAGTGCGGGCACCCAGGTGGTGGCCGGGGTCAACCCCCGCAAGGCCGGCACCGTCGTGGACTTCACGGTGGAGCCGGTGGGCCCGGGTGCCGCGGGGGTGCCCGCCGGGACCGTGACGGTGCCCGTCTACGGCACCGTCGCCCAGGCCGTGCAGGAGACTGGTGCGGGTGTCAGCGTCGTGTTCGTGCCCCCCGCCTTCGCCAGGGGCGCCGTGGTGGAGGCCGTCGACGCCGGGGTGCGCCTGGTGGTGGTCATTACCGAGGGCATCCCCGTGGCGGACGCCGTCGCCGCCGTCGCCTACGCCGCGGCGCACGGCGTGCGGGTCATCGGCCCCAACTGCCCCGGCATCATCTCCCCGGGGCGCTCCAACGTGGGCATCACCCCCCCGGACATCACCGGTCCCGGGCCCATTGGCCTGGTCTCCAAGTCCGGGACCCTGACCTACCAGCTCATGTACGAGCTGCGCGACCTGGGCTTCACCACCTGCATCGGCATAGGCGGGGACCCGGTGGTGGGCACCACCCACATTGACGCCCTGGCCGCCTTCGAGGCCGACCCCGACACCGAGCTGGTGGTCATGATCGGGGAGATCGGGGGCGACGCCGAGGAGCGGGCAGCCACCTACATCAGCGAGCACATGACCACCCCCGTGGTCGCCTACGTCGCGGGCTTCACGGCGCCCGAGGGCAGGACCATGGGTCACGCCGGGGCCATTGTCTCCGGCTCCTCGGGCACCGCCGAGGCCAAGAAGGAGGCCCTGGAGGCGGTCGGCGTGCGCGTGGGCCGCACCCCCAGCCAGACGGCCGCCATCGTCCGGGAGATCTACCGCTCCCTCCACCCGGGGACCGCCGCGGAGCTGGCCCACGAGCCCACCCCGGTCGGGGACCGCTCCTGCCACCCGGGGACCGCCGCCCCGGCCGGGCACCACCAGGACGCGGTGTGAGCGCCCTGAGCTCCCTGGGCGAGGCCTGGCGGCGCGGTACCTGGCGGCCCGCTGACTGGTTCCTGGCCGCCCGCTGCGGGATGGAGGCCGTCGTCCTGGGCTGGCTCCTCGTGGTCCTGCCCGCGGTGGCCTTCTACCTGGCCTCCTCCTCCCGTGACGCCGCCGCCGCCCTGAGCACCGGCTCGGTGGTGCGCGCCGCCACGGGCCTGTGGAGCCTGGCCCTGGGCGGGTCCTGGGGTACCTCCACCAGCCGGGAGGGCGCCCTGAGCCTGCCGCTGACGGGCCTGACCCTGCTCCTGCTCCTGCTGACCCGCGCCTTGGTGCGCCGGGCCCGCCCCAGCTCCCCGGCCTCCGGGGGCTGGGTCGTGGGCGCCGCCACCACCACGGCCCTGGTCCTGGTGCTCGTCGCCAGTCCGGCCGCGTCGCGCACCTGGACCGTCGTCCCGGCTACCTGGGCGCTGACCTCCCTGGTGGTGGCCGTGGAGCTGCAACGCTCCGGGTCCGGCTGGCCGGCCCTGGGCCCGTGGTGGCAGGACCGCCCGGCCTGGCTCCACCTGGCCCTGCGCCAGGCCCGTCAGCTCGCCCTGGTCCTGACCGTCCTGGCGGTGGTCGTCGCCGGTGTCGCCCTGGTCCTGGCGGGGGGGCGGGTCTCCCGCCTCCACGACGCCCTGACCGACGGCAGGTTCGCCGACACCCTCGGTATCACCCTCCTCCAGCTGGGGTGGGTCCCGACGGCGCTGGTGTGGGCGCTGTCCTGGGTGGTGGGGCCGGGGTTCGCGGTGGGCTCCGGGTCGGTCTTCTCACCCACCCGTGTGGTGGCCGGGGCGGTGCCCTCCCTGCCGGTCCTGGGTGCCCTGCCCACCACGGCCGTGGGGTCGTGGGGGACGGCCCTGCCCTTCGTCGTGCTGGTCGCGGCCGTGGTGGTGGCCTGGCGTGACCGCTCCAGCCTGCGTCAGATGCGGCTGCGCCAGGCCGGGGCCGCGGCCGCGACGGCCTCGGTGGTGCTGGGCGGAGGCACCGCCCTGGTCTGCCTGGCCGCCTCCGGGCAGGCGGGCCCCGGACGGATGGCCGAGGTGGGGCCGCGGGAGGGCTTCACGGCGCTCATTGTGGGCCTGCTGACACTGGCGGGCCTGGGGGTCGTGGCGCTGCTCACCCACCCCTGGGGCCAGGTCGTGACCCGACGCGGGGCGGACGCCGCCGTGGACGACACCGGGGACGCCGCGCAGGAAGCGCGTGAGCACGTCGGGACGGGGTCCGCAGACGCCCACCGCCCCGCCGGCCCGGGGCGCGGTGGGTCCCGGGGGCGTGAGGCTCGCGGGGCTCGTGAGGGGCGCCGCCCGGAGGCCGGTACCCCTCAGTGGTACCCGGTGGGGGAGGACGACGTCGGCCCGCGTGACCGGGGTGCCGCGCAGGGGGGTACCCGGAGGGCAGGACACCCACCAGCACGTCGAGGCGAGGACGGCCTGGCGCCGTAGCGCCCGTGAGCGGGAGGCTGCACATTCATTTTACAATCGGCGATCAGTAGACGGCAGGATTACACGGATTCGCGATGCGCCACGGGGAGCGGGAGCAGGATGAATGTGCAACGCGGGCGTCGTTGCACATTCATCCTGCTCCCGGGTCCTCCTCGGGCGGGGAAAACG
>ERZ772927.788-NODE-788-length-11108-cov-25.4266_pt1 | contig 11108 bp, 10 predicted proteins | sample MGYA00512115_ERZ772927 | MGnify/ENA primary metagenome ERZ772927 (study PRJEB29015, sample SAMEA2737924) | human oral metagenome | biome: human oral; feature: human-associated habitat; material: dental | place: China | collected 2013 ... | reverse complement strand
TCTCTACACAGGTGCTTCCTCGTGACCTTCACGCTGAGTACTTTGCAGTTCTTGCGAGCATCGCAACTTCTATCGAGCGGATGGCGACTGAAATCCGTGGTCTTCAAAAATCTGAACAACGTGAAGTGGAAGAATTCTTTGCCAAAGGTCAAAAAGGATCTTCAGCAATGCCTCACAAGCGCAACCCGATCGGTTCTGAAAACATGACAGGTCTTGCGCGTGTGATCCGTGGCCACATGGTCACAGCTTATGAAAATGTGTCACTCTGGCATGAGCGTGATATCTCTCACTCATCAGCTGAGCGGATCATCGCACCAGACACAACCATCTTGATTGACTACATGCTCAACCGTTTCGGAAACATCGTTAAGAACTTGACTGTCTTCCCAGAAAACATGATCCGCAACATGAACTCTACATTTGGTTTGATCTTCAGCCAACGTGCCATGTTGACTTTGATTGAAAAAGGCATGACACGTGAGCAAGCTTACGACCTTGTTCAACCAAAGACTGCCCAATCATGGGATAACCAAGTAGACTTCAAACCACTTCTTGAAGCTGATCCAGAAGTAACATCACGCCTCACTCAAGAAGAAATCGACGAAATCTTCAACCCAACTTACTACACCAAACGGGTGGATGAAATCTTCGAACGCATCGGTTTGGGTGACTAATCGCAACGAAAAAGGGAATTTGAAAAATAGACGAAAGAGGCTGGGCAAAAACTGTCCAGCCTTTGATGTTTGATAAGACTAACTGCAAGACGCAGTGGTTGATTGGTATCTTTGTTCGCTTATGAAGCTCCAAAGATGACCTAATCAACTGTGCGGGGGTGGGAAGACGAACTCTTTTTAACTAGTCGGAGTTCTTTCCCACTCCCTTTTTAAACTTTTTATAGCTAAACTATCACTAATTATATATATTTTTAAAGAGGTCTTTAGAAATCGTTTTCAACATGCTATACTGGAGCTATAAAAAAGACCGAGATGTCTCAGTCTTTTTGGTTCTTAGTGATCGCGGTTACAGGAGATGAACTTGATCTTGTAGTAGTCACCGCGTTTATAGGTTTCCGTGTATTCAAGGATTTGGCCAGTCGCTTCTAGCTTGGTCGTCTTCACTTGTTTGACCGTTGGGAAATTTTCGTCGATCTTTAATACTTTAGCAACCTTGTTTGGTGTAGGAAAGACGATTTCGTTGACTTCTTCGAAGTGTTCATCATTCATATGAATGTGGTAGTCTTCTTTGAAGCGATCATAGATAGAGCTATAGTATTCCAAATTTGGATAGTTTGGATTGATGTATTGTTCAGGAATATAGGTTTGGTGGAAGATATAGGTATCATCCCCTGTCTGGCGAGTCCGTTCGATCTTATAGTAGAATTGCGTTGGGTTGAGGCCTAGTTTGTCTAGGATGCTTAAGGTATTTCCACGTTTAATAGAGAGAACTTTGACTTTGGCCTTTTGGATTGGGAAGGTCTCAACATCTGAAAATTCAACCAGTTTGTGTTTTCGAGCACGAGAAACAAAGGTTCCTTTTCCTTGCTGACGGACAATGTAGCCATCAGCAGCGAGGTCGTTCAAAGCACGGACAACGGTGATAGAGCTGACATCATAAATTTTAATGAGTTCAGCTTCAGTATAAAATTTATCTCCATTTTCAAATTTTCCGGAGATAATTTGCTGCTTCAATTCATCTTTGATGTGTTGGTACTTTGGAATTGCCATAGTGCTACCTCTCTTTAGATTTCTCTTATTTAACCCTATTTTAACATATTTTTTATAAAAGTGTTGACATTTTTTAAATAATTTATTATATTAATAAATGAAAAGGGTTACATATAAGAAAGGGGGGCGTTTATGGGAGTTTTTGAGATTCGCGATGCTTTCTATTTAAAAGATCAACCCTTCAAGATTTTATCCGGAGCGATCCATTATTTCCGAATTGACCCAGCAGACTGGTATCATTCCTTGTATAATCTAAAGGCTTTGGGGTTTAACACGGTTGAGACCTATGTCCCTTGGAATGCGCATGAACCCCGCAAAGGGCAGTTTGACTTTAGTGGTCGATTGGATCTAGAGCGTTTCATTCAAACCGCCCAATCCCTTGGACTTTACATGATTGTAAGGCCGTCGCCCTTTATCTGTGCAGAGTGGGAATTTGGTGGATTACCAGCCTGGCTCTTGGAAGAAGACCTGCGAATTCGCTCATCAGACCCAGCCTTTATCGAAGCAGTGGATCGTTATTATGATCGCTTGCTTGGCTTGTTAACACCCTACCAAGTGGATCAGGGTGGTCCAATCCTCATGATGCAGGTGGAAAATGAGTACGGCTCTTATGGAGAAGACAAGGATTATCTTCGTGCCATTCGGGATTTGATGAAGGAAAAAGGCGTGACCTGTCCTCTCTTTACATCAGATGGTCCATGGCGAGCAACTCTAAGAGCAGGAACCTTGATCGAAGAAGACCTCTTCGTGACAGGAAACTTCGGTTCCAAAGCAGCCTATAACTTTGGTCAAATGAAAGAATTCTTTGACGAATACGGCAAGAGATGGCCCTTGATGTGTATGGAATTCTGGGATGGCTGGTTTACCCGCTGGAAAGAACCTGTGATTCAAAGGGACCCAGAGGAGTTGGCTGAAGCTGTCCATGAGGTCTTGGAGCTTGGCTCCATTAATCTCTACATGTTTCATGGCGGAACCAATTTTGGCTTCATGAATGGTTGTTCAGCTCGGGGGACGCTTGATTTGCCACAGGTGACGTCCTATGACTATGGGGCTTTGCTCAATGAGCAGGGCAATCCGACGGAGAAGTATTATGCCATTCAAAAGATGATGGCGACCTATTATTCGGAATACCCACAGCAAGAACCACTTATCAAAGAGTGTTTACCAGAACAAACCTTGCAATTGGCGGCCAAGACTAGTCTTTTTGGGAATCTGGATAATTTGGCTCAAGTCGAGACCAGCCTTTATCCCGAAAAGATGGAAGAGTTGGGGCAAACCACAGGTTATCTCCTATATGAGACAGACCTTGAGTTGGATGCGGAAGAAGAAAGACTGCGCATCATTGATGGTCGGGATCGGGTACAGATTTACCTGGATGATCAACATGTAGCAACGCAATACCAAACAGAGATCGGTGAAGATCTTTTCATCAAAGGAAAAAAGAAAGCGGTTACGAATTTAAAAATCTTGCTTGAGAATATGGGTCGTGTCAACTACGGGCACAAGCTCTTAGCTGATAGCCAGCGCAAGGGCATTCGCACAGGTGTCTGTGTGGATTTGCATTTCCACCTTCATTGGAAGCAGTACCCACTGGATTTACAAGATCTCAGTCAGCTCGATTTTTCAAAGGAATGGCAGGCAGGTGCTCCAGCCTTTTACCGATATGATTTTCAGCTGGATCACACCCTTGATACCTATCTAGATATGACAGGATTTGGGAAAGGGGTTGTCTTTGTCAACGGCCACAACCTTGGTCGCTTCTGGGAGGTCGGACCGACCACTTCACTTTATGTGCCTCATGGTTTCCTCAAAGAAGGAGCCAATAGCCTGATCGTCTTTGAGACAGAAGGACGTTACCAAGAGACACTTCAACTTGTTCAACAACCTACATTCAAAGAAGTAAAGGGGGAAAACTTATGACTATTGTAGGATGCCGTATCGATGGACGTTTGATCCACGGGCAGGTAGCCAATCTTTGGACTACCAAACTAAATGTTTCACGTATCATGGTGATCGATGATGAAGTCGCTCAAAATGATATCGAAAAAAGTGGCTTGAAACTAGCGACACCGCCAGGTGTTAAGCTCAGTATCTTGCCAGTCGCAAAGGCTGCGGAAAATATCTTGGCTGGAAAATATGATAGCCAACGACTCTTTATCGTAGCTCGCAAACCTGATCGTTTCCTTCGTTTGATCGAAGCAGGCGTTCAGCTTGAAACGCTGAATGTCGGCAATATGTCTCAATCGGATGAGACACGCGCGATTACCCGCTCGATCAATGTGGTGGACGCGGACGTGGAAGACTTTAACAAGATCCACGAAAAAGGTGTGAAGATTACGTCTCAGATGGTGCCAAACGACACTGCAGAAGACTTTATGAAGTTATTAAAGTAAAAGAAAATTTTTAGGAGGAAATTGTCATGATACAATGGTGGCAAATTTTACTACTTACTTTGTACTCAGCTTATCAAATCTGTGATGAGTTGACGATTGTTTCATCAGCAGGATCACCAGTCTTTGCTGGTTTCATTACAGGACTTGTCATGGGGGATTTAAAGACAGGTCTCTTTATCGGAGCTTCTCTTCAATTGACAGTGCTCGGTGTAGGTACTTTCGGTGGAGCTTCTCGTATTGACGCAACATCTGGTGCCGTTCTTGCGACTGCCTTCTCAGTAGCAAAAGGGATTGATCCAGAGATTGCTATTGCTACAATCGCTGTGCCGGTAGCAACTTTGTTGACCTACTTTGATATTCTTGGTCGTATGACTACAACTTACTTCGCTCACCGTGTAGATGCTGCGATCGAACGTTACGACTATAAAGGAATTGAACGCAACTACCTTCTTGGTGCTGTTCCTTGGGCTCTTTCTCGTGCCCTTCCAGTCTTCTTCGCGCTTGCCTTTGGTGGTTCTTTCGTAGAAACTGTTGTTACAGGTCTTGCTAATGTACAATGGTTGGCAAACGGTCTGAAACTTGCAGGTCAAATGCTTCCAGGTCTTGGATTTGCAATCTTGCTTCGTTATCTCCCAGTGAAACGCAACCTTCACTATTTGGCACTTGGATTTGGCTTGACAGCTATGTTGACAGTGCTTTACAGTAATGTTCAAAGCCTTGGTGCTGCAGTGTCTAGCATTGTTGGTTCTGAAGTGTTCTCTAAACTTCCAAAAGAACAAGCTATTACTTTTGTTAACAACTTCAAGAGTGTATCTATGATTGGTATTGCCATTATCGGTATCTTCCTTGCAGTACAACACTTCAAAAACAGTCAACGTACAGTCGTAGCTGCTCCAGCAAGCAATGTAGAAAGCGGGGAAATTGAAGATGACGAATTCTAATTACAAACTAACAAAAGAAGATTTTAAACAAATCAACAAACGTAGCCTCTTCACCTTCCAATTGGGTTGGAACTACGAACGGATGCAGGCTTCTGGTTACCTTTATATGCTTTTACCTCAGTTGCGTAAAATGTATGGTGATGGCACTCCAGAATTGAAAGAAATGATGAAATTGCATACGCAATTCTTCAATACTTCACCATTCTTCCACACCATTATCACTGGTTTTGACCTTGCTTTGGAAGAAAAAGATGGTGTCAAATCAAAAGATGCGGTGAACGGGATCAAGACAGGTCTCATGGGACCATTCGCTCCTCTTGGGGACTCAATCTTTGGATCATTGGTACCAGCTATTATGGGTTCAATCGCAGCAACTTTGGCTATTGCAGGAAACCCAGCCGGTATCTTCTTGTGGATCGCTGTGGCAGTTGCTTATGACATTTTCCGTTGGAAACAGTTGGAATTTGCCTATAAAGAAGGGGTTAACCTCATCAACAACATGCAAAGTACCTTGACAGCTTTGATCGACGCAGCTGCCGTTCTGGGTATCTTCATGGTTGGCGCCTTGATTGCCAGCATGATTGGTGTTGAAGTTTCTTGGACTCCACACATTGGGGACAAAGCGATTGAAATTCAAGATATGCTCAACCTTATCTTCCCACGTTTGGTACCAGCAATCATCACAGGTGTAATCTACTGGTTGCTTGGACGTAAGGGTATGAACTCTACAAAAGCTATCTTGCTCATCATCCTTGCAGCAATCGCATTCTCAGCATTTGGCCACTTCTTCTTTGGAATGGCATAATGGAGTAAGGTATGGCAAAAGAGTTAGTATTGGTCAGCCATGGTCGCTTTTGTGAAGAGCTCAAAGCGAGCACAGAGATGATTATGGGACCACAAGAATCCATCCATACGGTTGCACTCTTACCAGAAGAAGGACCAGAAGACTTTACTGCTAAATTCGAAGCAACAGTCCAAGGTCTAGAAGACTATATTGTATTTGCCGATCTCTTGGGAGGAACTCCTTGCAACACCGTGAGCCGCTTGATCCTTGAAGGACGTGCGATTGACTTATACGCAGGGATGAATCTTCCGATGGTTATCGAATTCATCAATAGTAGCCTGACTGGTAATGAAGGGGACTACCCTGAACGTGCAAAAGAAAGTATTGTCAAGGTCAATGACCTCTTGTCAAACCTTGATGATGATGAAGATGAGTAGGTTGGTATGGGAGTCTGGGAGCATCATCTCAGGCTCCTTTCCCATTTATCAACGTTAGATTGTAGAAAGGAACAACAGGTTCTATGTTAGACTATACAAAAGAAGACTTGCAGGAGCTAGGAGCAGAGATCACAACACGTGAGATTTACCAACAACCAAGTGTTTGGAAAGAAACGGCTCGCTTGTACCAAGAAAGAAAAGCGGAAATCAAAGCTTTCTTAGAAAAGATTGGGCAAGAGCATGACTATATCAAGGTCATCTTGACAGGGGCAGGAACCTCAGCATATGTGGGGGATACCTTGGTTCCTTACTTGCAGGAAGTGCACGATGAACGCCACTGGAATTTTCAATCCATTGCGACGACGGATATCGTAGCTCATCCTCAAACCTATTTGAAAAAAGAGGTTCCGACGATTTTAGTATCTTTTGCCCGGAGTGGCAATTCGCCAGAAAGTGTCGCAACCGTGCAGTTGGCCCAAGGCTTGGTCGATGAACTTTATCAGATCACCATTACCTGTGCCGAAGAAGGAAAACTGGCCCAGCAAGCCCACGGGGATGAGCGCAATCTCTTGCTTCTCCAACCAAAAGAAACCAACGATGCTGGCTTTGCGATGACCTCTAGCTTTACCTCTATGCTTTTGACAGCTCTCTTGGTCTTTGATCCAAGCGAGGAAGAGATCAAGGAAAAACGAGTAGCAGAGCTGGTTCATCTATCTGAGCAAATCTTGGAGAAGGACCGTGCGGTCAAGGAAGTGGTCGATCTGGACTTCGAGCGCGTGATCTATCTGGGGGCAGGACCTTTCTTTGGTCTAGCCCATGAAGCCCAACTCAAGATTTTGGAATTAACAGCAGGCAAAATCGCAACCATGTATGAGAGTCCTGTCGGATTCCGTCACGGTCCGAAATCCCTCATCAATGATCAGACCCTCGTCTTGGTCTTTGGATCCATTGATCCTTATACCCGACAGTATGATCTGGACTTGGTTCGAGAAGTTGCAGGGGATCAAATTGCCCGTCAAGTTGTCCTTTGGACCGATCAAGCTGCAGGGATTGAGCATGTACGGGAAGTGTTGGTGGAAGCATCAGCAGACTCCCTAGATATCTACCGTGCCTTCCCATACATTATCTATGGTCAATTGATTTCTCTTTTGACTTCACTCAAGGTGCAAAATCGCCCAGATACACCTTCACCAACTGGTACCGTCAATCGGGTTGTTCAAGGGGTGATCATTCATCCATTTCATAAAGAATAGCCACTAATTTTCTATAAAAAGTGGAGTGTTTCTTCTTGTGAAACTGATACAATGGAGAAAAACAGTGAGAGGAGAAGGTTTGTGAAACAGTATCAAGAAAGCGTGTTTGGGGAATGGCAGAATCAAGAGGTTCGGGCTTATCGCCTCGAAAATGATAAGGGCTACCAATTATCTATCATGACCTATGGGGCGACGATTTTAGAATATGTGACACCTGATAAAGAAGATCAGTTTACGAATATTATTCTAGGCTTTGATCGCTTTGAGGACTATGTGGGCAATAGCCCTAAATATGGGGCTAGTATTGGCCCGGTAGCAGGCCGGATTGCAGGGGCAAGTTTTGAACTCAATGGTCAAACCTATCACTTGGAAGCCAATAACGGTGCTAACTGCAACCACAGTGGACCGACGGGCTGGGACAGTGCCTTGTTTAGCGTTGAGTCGGTAACGGATCAGGAAATCACTCTGTATACAGAGCGTGCAGATGGTACCGGCGGTTTCCCTGGAAATCTCAAGATCTGGGTAACCTATGGTTTGACGGAAGATGGTGAACTTGAGATTGCCTATCGGGTAGAAACGGATCAAGATACCTTGGTCAACCCGACCAACCACAGCTATTTCAACCTATCTGGAAACTTCACCCAGCCGATCAATGACCATGTCTTTCAGATCAATCATCAAGGGCTTTACCCTATCCATCCAGACGGTGTTCCTCTTCAGACCGTGGATAGAGAAAGTCCGGTTGTTCAGCATCTCTACCAAGCTATGCTCTTGGAGGATCTTTTTAAGGACTCTGATCCGCAAATCCGCCTGGTAGAAGGATTAGACCATCCATTTGCTCTTCCAGAAGGGCATGAAAATGCTGGCTTTCTTTACCATCAGCCATCTGGACGTTTCTTGACCTTCAAGTCAGAAGCCCCAGCCTTGGTGGTGTATTCAGCCAATTTCGTAGATGAAACCGTTCGTCTACAAGGCCAACCAATGGTTCAGCACAATGGCTTGGCTCTAGAATTCCAAACAGTGCCAGATGCCATTCACAGTGACCAGGCTGAAAAGGTCATCTTGAGAGCAGGGCAAGTCTTTACTAGCAAGACCAGCTACCATGCCATCGCTAAGAAATAATGAGAAAAGGGGGGCTCCAAACAAGGATGTAAAATTCTTGCTCAAGGCCCCCTCTTTTTTAGAAAATATTTTTTAAAACTAACTATAAGGAAACTTTAAGCTTCCCGTCGTATACTAATACCATCATCAAAGACCTCCTAACTTTGAATGATAAAACTCCTAAAACTTTTTCATAATAATCTCCCTATAAGAGCCACCAAAACCGGTGGATTTTTTTCTACGGGAGTGAGACAGAACAATTTTTTAAAATTGCTTCGCTTCCTTATTTTTTGGCTTAGGTTGAAAAGGTTCCCCAAACCTTTTCAATTGTCTCACCCCCGCACAGTTGATTAGGTATTCTTTGGAGCTATAAGAGCGAACAAAGATACCAATCAACCACTGCGTTATGTATTTATTACTAAACTTAATTCATTGGACCAAACCTGACAAGGGAAGTATATAAGCTTAGGTACGTTCCTTATTACCTTTACGAGTATCAGCGAGTTTGGGTACGTTCCTTCCTAACCGAACCAAACCAAGGGTACTGAAGTATTTTAATAGAGTGGAGGTTCTGAAATTAATTTTTTTGTCATTTTTTTATACATGTGAAGGCTCCTTTCTATTCTGTTACTTTCTTGAATGTCATTTTCATTGTTGTTAAAACGCCACGCTCATTATTCCCTCTAGCACTGATTACGAGGGTGTCCCCATCCAATTCATATTGATAAGTGATTGGACGATTTGGTTGCATGGTCAGTCCTAAAGAAAATGTCATAAGAAGAATTGGTGTTTCTTTAAAATTAATCGTTTTGTTACTTGTATCGACAGTCCCATCAGGAAGAGAGAAATCAAATTGGTTTGTTTCTTTGTCCATCTTGATTTGAGCCACTTTAAAAATTGGAATTGCTTTTTCATAGTCCTCGTATAAAACAGTTTTGAATTCTGATTTATCTGGGAAAGAATTTTTATAAGTATGTTCATACAGATTTTCGAAATAACGTGTGAAATTATAGCTATATTTTCTGAAATAACGAGTTGTGGTTTCTAGTCCTCTAAATCATCAATCGCATAAGCGTACTTTATTGGGTCGGAACCTCTTAGGACAAATGATTTTCTTAAAGTAGTCTTCACATCGGTCATTTCCCAAGTACCATCAAGCGTAATAGATTTTTCAGCAGTTGTTTCTTGTGAAGTCGTTGAGTTGTTTGTCGTTGAAGTAGAGCATCCTGCAAATAGGAGAGCACATAAGATCGTCAACGTACCCAGCCAATATTTTTTAGTCCAGTATTCATAAAAGGACCTCCTAAAAGTTAATCGTTTTATGCTTATATCATATCTCTTTGTGATAAAAAACGCAAATTGCTTTTAGTAATACTATAAAGTGAAAATAGGACAACAAAAAAAGAATGTAGTAAAACTACATTCCTTTTTGTTTATCAGAGTTGTCTGGGTAAGTGGCCCTAGCGAATAGATTATTCCGCTACTTTTTTGAAACGCATCGTGAAGTAGCCAACAATCTTTTCTTCACCACTAAGTGTTTTAGGCTGTTCAAGAGTCAGTGTTAAAATTCCATCTTCAAGAGTATATTTATAGGTCACTGGTATTACGAATTTCTCATTGGAGAATGTTACTAAACTAATGAACATTGGTGCGTTCTTGAATTCGAACGTACCCGCGCTCTCGTTAATGGTAATTTCTTTTAAGGTCTGATGGATTTCATACTTTTCATCGTTGAATTCAAAGCTGAGGGGGCCTTTCATATTGTTATAGATTTCCAGTTGCTTTTTCAGATCTTCATACTGATTTTTAATATATTGTTCTTTGGTCCCTTCGATACTTGTTAACTTTTGGGCTTTCCCGTAATCATAGAAGTTACCGACAGCCACATTGGTTGTTGCTGTAAGGTCATATACCGCAGAATTCCCTGTAATCGTTAGTGTAGGTTTCACGTCCTTGAAGGCATCAGAATAAATGAGTCGTCGTGGAATTTCTTCTGTAAAATCATTATATCCTAAGGCACGTTCGAGTGTACTTCTGAAGTCAATTTGTTCCCATTTTCCTTCCAGTGGATTGGAAGGAGCAGTTGTTGTAGTTGTTGTAGCGGTTTGATTTCCGCAGCCGGCAAGCATTAAAAGAGAGCATCCAGCAATCAATAATGGTTTTAAGTATTGTTTAAACATGGTCACGTCTCCTTTCTATTTCTTTTCTGTACTTGGTACGCGTTTGAAGTTCAGTTCAAAATGAACGGGAAGATTGTCCTTCGTCTTCATATCGGCGTAGATGGTCAAGATGCCGTCTTTTACTTCATAGTTGTAAGTTGCTGGATCGAATCTGTGATCTTTATCCGCTGTTGTTAATGGGAAAGAGTCAAGAATGATAAGCCCTTCGTCAAATGTGACAGTCTTTGCACTTTCATCAATAGTTCCTGTAGCTTCGTAGCTATAAGTTCCAGTCGATGTATCCATTGATGCTTTA
>ERZ772927.787-NODE-787-length-11111-cov-45.1157_pt1 | contig 11111 bp, 9 predicted proteins | sample MGYA00512115_ERZ772927 | MGnify/ENA primary metagenome ERZ772927 (study PRJEB29015, sample SAMEA2737924) | human oral metagenome | biome: human oral; feature: human-associated habitat; material: dental | place: China | collected 2013 ... | reverse complement strand
ATGCAAAAAGTCCGCAGCCCCTGCGGGTCTGCGGACTTGCGTTAATCCGGACGAGCCGGGAGTGCTCAGTGGCGGTCGGCCTTCACGATGTGCTTGGCGTCGGCGAGCTCGTTGAGCTGATCGATGTGGGCCTGGGCAACCATGACGTCGATGGTCGAGAACATGAGTGAACTCCTTGTGGGATCGTATTGTGTATTGATTCCCTGCTTGACGAGGCCGAGGATCACCCGGTCTGTAACGAGGAGTGTGCCAACGCGGGTAGCGTCGGCGCGACCCTGCGTTTCAAACAAGAAAAGCGCCAGACCAGCTTGGCAGCTCTGTCAGGCGCTTGATGGTTATAGTTTATCCCTCCCAAAACGCTCAATCAACCGTTCGGACAGTAATTTAGATCGCATCAAAAACCAAGCAATTGCAAAGCAAAGTGGCTACGTGCACACCACCTGCGCAAACGTGCGCACGCCGTCACAATTCGTCTGTTGTGTCGACTGCGCTCGCCCACAGATCGCAGAACTTCGAAAGCTCTTATGTCAGTTTGTGCAGGTTCGTGAAATACCTGTGTGTGACCCTAGCCTGCGATGGGCATATCGACAGCTAGTGAGGTGGTGGAGAGGTATTCCCCGGGGTTTCTAGGCTTTGCCAGAGCTATTGGCCGTGATCAAAGGTTTCGGATCGTAGAACTTTGCGCGGCGCGGGTCACGGGCATAGAATGATAACGATTCTCATTCATATACACGTGCGAAGCACCTAGAGGACCCCCTCATGAACCCCACGAAGTACCGGAACCCGGGCCGCGCAGCTGCCCGGGCTTTCGCCGCCATGGCCCTCGCGGCCACCTCCTTCCTCGTGCCCGGAGCGGCACACGCCGCCGACGAGGCCACCGCAGGCCCCGACACCGCGGACGCAGTGGCAACAGAGGAGGCCACCACCGCCGAGGCCGCCACCACCGAAGCAGCCACGGCCTCGTCCGAGGCCGACGCTTCCACCTGCGCCGTCCTGCGCACCGCCCCCGCAGGCACCACGGCCACCCTGGATCGTGGCCACGCCGACATCTTCGACCTGACCGCCGACGCGTCCGGCACCCTGACCCTCCGTATTAAAGAGGACGCCACCGGTTCCGGCGTCATGCGCGAGCCCGAGCAGACGCTGCTGGCCGTCAACAAGTCCACGCTCACCCAGATCCCCGCCTCCGTCAGCCAGGCAACCGGCGCTCCCACCGCGGCCTACCTGCTCGGCCAGTCCGGCGACAACCAGGCCACCGTGCTGTGGCCCGGCTGGGACACCCTGGGTGTTACGGCCGGCGGATATGACGCCGCGCGCTTCCACATCTCCTACACGGGCCCGGAGAACGGCCGCATCTACGCCTTCACCTCCAGCTTCACCGAGGGCACCAAGGCGGTCACCAATGACGGCAGCTTCGACCTGGCCCCCGAGGGCGACGACATCGACCAGCCCTACGCCGCCCACAAGCACGTCAACTGGCTGTTCACGCGCGCCGGCCGCTACACGCTGACCGTCCAGGCCAGCGCGTGGACCCCCGGCAACACCGGCGCCGCCAACGCCGTCGCGCCCGCCCGCACGTACACGATCGACGTCGCCGACGAGGCCTCGTGCCTCGCCGAGTCCGGATCGGCCCCCTCGACCGACCAGGCCCAGCCCGCCCCCGCCCCCGGCGTGGGCCCCGGCTCCCTGAACTCCACGAACAACCAGGCCGCCCAGGACCAGGCCGACAACGGCGCCACGGGAACGCCCAGCGCCCCGGCCCCCGCCCCGACCTCGGGAACGACCGGCACCACCGGCACGACGACCGGAGCGAACCCCGCCCCCTCTTCGGGCGCGCGCACCTCCTCCGGCACGACCGGCGGTGAGCGCTGCGTCGCCACCCGCATCACCCGCGAGGCCACCGAGGCCGAGGCCGCCACCCTGGCCTCGAACAGGGCCCCCGCGAACACCGCGCGCACGACCCTGACGGTGAGCGTCGGCGATGGCGCCTCCGGCAACGCCACCGATGGCCACTTCGACCTGGGACCCGCCATCGAAAACGGCACGCTCGTCGCCCGTGTCAAGGACGACCGCACCCAGCCCGCACAGTGGGTCGACCCCTCGTCCCTGACCTTCGCCCTCGGTGACGCCGCGCGCATCACCGCGCCCGCCGACCTCGGCTTCGTCGCCACCCCCGGCTCCAGCGTCTGGCTGATCCCCTCCACCCAGATCGCGGGCGTGCCGTGGCTGGGCCTGAACTCCCAGCGCGAAGAGATCGTCACCGGCACCACCGGCCCCGTCCAGTTCACCCTCGACGCCGTCGAAGGCCCCGGACGCGTCGCTGTCTTCAACGCGGGCGCGCTCGGCTCCGGCGTCGGCGAGCACGTCTTCGACGGCCCGGGCACCGGCTACACGCTCGGCGCCAACACGCACGCGCACCAGAACTGGGTGTTCACCGCGCCCGGCACCTACACGCTGACCATCACCATGCGCGTCACCCCCAACGGCGCGGCGCTCGCGGGTAGCGGCTTCGGCTCCGGCGGCGACCTCACGGCCACCGGTGCGACCGGCCCCAACGGGCGACCCATGGTCTCCCAGGTCGTCGGCCGCACCGCGTCCGGCAAGGAGTGCGACCTCTCCCTGGCCACCACCGGCGCCGACACCATCCCGCTGACCGTCGTCTCGCTCACGTGGGCGCTCACGGGCGCGGCCTGCGTGTGGGTGGGCGCGATCGGACGCCGCCGCAACCTGTGCAAAGCGCTGTGACCCCTCATTTACGAGGCCGACTCTCCCTCATCCCCCGCCTCCCCTTCCGTGGGTGGCGGGGGAGTGGGTGTGTGCTCGCTGCCTCGGCGTTAGCGCTCACGGCTACCCTGGCCGGCTGCGCGCCTGCGCCCGACCCCGCGAGCGATGGCGAACTGCGCGTCGTGGCCACGACCGGCATCCTCGCCGACCTCGTGCGCAATGTCGCCGGAGACCGCGTCCGTGTCACGCAGATGGTGCCCGACGGGGCGGATCCGCACTCGTGGGAGCCCTCCCTGCGCACAGTGCGCGATGTGGCCTACGCGGACGTCGCCTTCTCCAACTACCTCATGCTCGAGGAGCACGCCCTCATCCGTGCCCTCGACTCCAACCTGCCCGCAGGCTCACGCTCCGTCTCCGTCGCCGAGGAGGCCGCCAAAAACGGCGCGACCATCCTCCCCCTCGTCGAAGACCGCGCCCTCGACACCCCGTGGCTCGGCATGCGCGTGTGGGGCGACGGCGCAGACATGGGGGCCACCCGCGCCTCGCAGATCGACCTGACGACCACCGGCGTCGACGGGCCCGGGCAGGCCGCCGCGTACCTCACCACGTCCTTCGGGCAGCCCGAGATCGCCTTCGCGACCTCCGACGGCTTCAACGCCGCAGGCGGATACGACACCGACACCACGCAGCTGCCCGCCGACGCCCACCAGCACATGAGCTGGGCATTTACTCAGCCTGGCGTGTACCGCGTCCACTTCCGCGCCAACCTGCGCACCACCCCCGGCGCCACGCCGGTGGGCGTCGGGGAAGGCACCGCCGTCTTCGCCGTCGGCACCCCGCCCGAGGACGTCGCTGCCGTCGAAGGCCGCCGCGTCCTCTCCGCCGGCCACGCCGACATCACCGTCAACCTCACCACCAAGCGCGTCGAACTCGCCTCCGACGCCGGAGCACTCAGCGGGGACGAGGCCTCGGCCCCCTGCGTGGGCGCCGGAACCACGGGCGCGGCCGTCGCCTCGACCATGGAATGCACCGACCTCGACCAGGTCGTCATCGAAGTGCCCACCCGCGCGCTCACGACGATCCCCGGGGAGGCCTCGTTCCGCTTCATTGGCGAGCCCGGCGCGAACGTCTACATGCTGCCCCAGGCCGTCCTCGGCAAGCACGTCCACGGCGACATCGACCCCCACCTGTGGCACGACGTCCACAACGCCCAAGCGTACGTGCGCGTCATCCGCGACTCACTGATCTCCGTCGACCCCGACGGCGAGGCCACCTACCGGGCCAACGCAGCCGCCTACCTGACGCGCCTCGACGAGCTCGACGCCACCGTCGCCTCAACCATCGCGTCCATCCCCGACGAGCGACGCAAACTCGTCACCACGAACGACGCCTACGCCTACCTGGCGAACGCCTACGGGCTCACCGTCGCCGGATTCGTCGCACCCAACCCCAGCGTCGAACCCTCCATCGCCGACCGGATCAAACTCCAGGCCACCCTGGCCGACTCCTCGATCCCCGCCGTGTTCCTCGAACCCAACCTGGCGCGCACCCGCTCCACCCTGCGCACCGCGGCCACCGACGCGGGCGTGGAGATCTGCCCCCTGTACGGCGACACCCTCGACGACCAAGCACCCACCTACATCGACATGATGGAACACAACGCCCGCTCACTGGCACGCTGCCTGGGCGGCAAGGAGATGCCATGAACACTCATTCCTGCTCCACTTCCGGCCGCCGGCTCTTCGGGCGCCAGGATGACCGCCGGCTCTTCGCCCCGGGGGCGGCGGCCCGCCCGCGAGACTTGGCGACCGAGCTGCGCTCGGCGCCGCGTCTCGAAGCCCGGCCAGGCCCTGCCGCCGCCCCCGGGGCTAGCCGGCTGGCTGCTCGCGTGTCCGGCCAGGCCCTGCCGCCGCCCACGGGACCGAGCGGGCGAGCATCACAGCTTGAAGCCCGGCCAGGCCCCGCCGCCGCCCCCGGGGCTAGCCGGAGGCCGGTCACCGGCATGTCGGTGCTTGCCTTCATCATGTCGGCCTTCCTCGTCATCGTGGGCGCCCCCTCTTCTTTTGCTGACCCGAGTCCCGACCCCGACCTCGCGCAGAGCGTTGCCGCGCACGAGGAGTGGTCGAATGAGGCCAGCGAGATCAGCGTCGGGCACGTCGACCTCGGCCCCCGACTGATCGACGGACAGTGGCGCGCCGGCCTGCGCCACGACGCCGAGAGCGGTGCCGTGTGGCGCGACCCCAACCAGACCGTCCTGCGCGTCAATGATGCGGCCGTCATGACCGCGCCCGACTCCGCCGACTACCCCTTCCTGGCCGACGTCGCCGGCAAGCCCGTGTACGTCGTTCCCCAGACGCAGAACCCGGGCGTCGTGTGGCTCGGCTGGAACACGCAGGACCCCGCCGTCACGGCCACCATCGACCGCGGCCTCACCATGCGTGTCGGCCCCGTGTCCGGCCCCGGCCGCGCGTGGCTGTTCCTGCAGTCCGGCACCTTCGGCAAGCCCCTCCTGCTCGCCGACTCGGGCGCGGCGCCCGGTGACGTGTGGATCGACTCGGGCACGCACGTGCACGCCAACTGGGCGTTCTCCGCGCCCGGCACCTACACGGCGACCGTGACCTTCCTCGGGACGACCACCGCCGGCGAGGCCGTCAGCGCTTCCACGACCCTGCGCTTCGCCGTCGGTGACGCCGCCTCCGCGTCCGAGGCCCTGGCCATGGCCGCGCCCGCCGCTGCCGATGCTGCTTCGGCGGGGGTGTCCGCTTCTTCCTCTGGTGCCGCACCCGCTGCTTCCGGGGCCGCTGACCCCGCGTCCTCTTCCTCCGCTTCGGGGGTCTCGTCGGGCGGGCTGCCCGACTGGGCCTTCCTCGCGATCATCGCCGTCGCCGCGGCGTCCCTCCTCGTGATCGGCGCCCTCGTCGTGGCGCGCTCGCGCCGCAGCCGCGCCGAACAGGCGGCCGCCATCGCCGAGGCCGACTCCATCCTCGCGCCCCTGCCCACCGCCCGCGGTGAGGGCTCGGGCGAGCGTGGCCCCGGCCTCGTCGATCGGGGAGGGGAGCAGTGAGCCAGCTGCGCGTCACCGGACTGGGCGCGTCCCTGGGTGGGCGCAGCGTCCTCGAGGGCGTCGACCTGGAGGTCGAGGCCGGGGAGCTCGTCGGCCTCATCGGACCCAACGGCGCCGGGAAAACCACGCTGATCCGCTCGATCCTGGGGCTCATCCCCTCCAGCGGCAGCGTCGAGACCGACGGCGCGATCGGCTACGTGCCGCAGCGGCACGAGTTCGCGTGGGACTTCCCGATCAGCGTGCGCGACGCCGTCCTCCAGGCCGTCACCGTGCGGCGCGGCCTGCTTGGGCGTGCGCGCACCCCGCACTTCCGCGCCGTCGAGGAGGCACTATCCCTCGTGGGCATGCGCGACCTCGCGAAGCGCCCCATCGGCGAGCTGTCCGGCGGCCAGCGCCAGCGCGTCCTCGTCGCCCGGGCACTCGCGATCCGGCCTGCCGTGCTGCTCCTCGACGAGCCTTTCACCGGCCTCGACATGCCCACGCAGGAGATGCTCATGGACCTGTTCCGCGCGCTCGCGGACGGGGGCCGGGCCCTCCTCATGACCACGCACGACCTCATCGGCGCGCGCGCCGGTTGCGACCACCTGTACCTGCTGAGGCGCACGATCGTCGCCTCCGGGCGTCCCGACGAGCTCGCCGACGCCGACCCGTGGATCCGCGCCTTCGACGTGCGACCCGACAACCCGATCCTCGACGCCCTAGGAGTGCGCGCATGAGCACCGTGATCCACGCGGCCGGACGTGCCCTCGTCCCGGCGGTGGACTTCCTGAGCCCCTACGACTTCTTCCGCGACCTGACGAATCCCGCGCTGGCGTTCCTGCCGCGCGCGCTGCTGATCGCGGTCGTCGCCGCGCTCGTGTGCGGCAGCGTCGGCGTGCACGTTGTCCTGCGCGGCATGGCATTCATCGGCGACGCCGTCGCGCACTCCGTGTTCCCCGGCCTGGCGATCGCCTTCGTGTGCGGCGGGTCCCTAGTGTTCGGCGGCGCGCTCGCGGGCGTCGTGACCGCCGTGCTCGTGGCGCTGTTGGCGCAGAACCGCAGGCTCAAGGAGGACTCCGTCATCGGCGTGCTCTTCGTGGGTGCGTTTGCGCTGGGCGTCGCGATCATCGCGCGGGCGCCCGGGTACGCGGGGAGCCTGCAGGACTTCCTCTTTGGGTCGATCACGGGCATTCCCGCGTCGGATGTGCCCGTGGTGCTGTGTGGCGCTGCGTTGGTGCTGCTCATGCTGTTCCTGGCGCACCGGCCCATCGTCGCCGTGACCCTGGATCGCGAGAGTGCGCGGGCGGCGGGTGTGCACGTTCTGCTGGCTGACCTGTCTTTGTATGTCGCCGTGGCCCTGGCTGTAGTTATTTCTGTGCAGACGATCGGCAACGTCCTGGTGCTGGCCCTCCTCGTCACCCCTGCGGCCACCGCGCGGCTCCTGTGCGACCGCCTGGGGACCATGATGATCCTGTCGCCGGCGCTTGGGGCTGCCGGGGGCCTGGTGGGCCTGTACCTGTCGTGGTCCTTGGACGTGCCCACGGGTGCCACGATCGTCCTGGTGCTCACCGCGTGCTTCGTGCTCGCCTGGGTCTTCGCCCCGAGGCACGGCCTCCTCGCGCGGACCCTGCGCGAGAGGCGGGGGTGAGTCTGCGCGAGAGGCGGGGTGACTGCTTGAGCGCGGGGGCCCGCGCGGTCGTCTAGCTTGAGGGGTGCCCGTGGGTGGCCTTTCCGCGGACCCGTGAGCGGGCGTCTCCGAGGACCCGGCCCCGGCCTCGTGAACCCTGAACACGCTTGTTAATGTCAACGACTGGTCATATGCTTGGCGAGGTAGCACAGTGTTCTGTGGCCACGTTTTGTGTGTCGGTTGATCAGGAGGTAGCGCGTGGTTGACGTCGGCTTCGATTCCGATAAGCACGCCCAGACGCGTGACGATATGAAGCGGGGAAGGGAGTCCCTGGGGGGACTCATCGGAGGCTCTCGGGCGGCTCATTGACGCGCAAGACCCCTCGTATTGGTCCGACGAGGGCGGCTTCCAGGCCATGCGCACGGCGATCGTTTCGCTGATGAAGATGGAGGCTCAGCTGATCGGTAGTCAGAAGAAGAGCTTCATAAAGTTCGATGGTCAGGTTGAACAGGCAGCCGAGGCCTTCGAGGCCGCAGAGACGGCGAATGCTGACCAGCTCGCCGCCATCCTGGCGGGCCTGGATCAGAGCCCGACGAGTGGCAGTGGAACGCCTGCTTATTCGACATACACCGCAGCTCCGACGCCGGTCGACAATTCCACTCCGCCGGCGGGTTCGGGGACCGATGCCGGTGCCTCGTCCTCCGAACCCGCCCAAAACACGCCGTCGGCCATCTGAGAACGAGGAGTACGAATCATGGTTGAGAGCCCGATGTACGAGCGCCTCATGCAGCTCGTCGCCGCAATCGAGACGGCCTCCGCGCTGGACGCCTCGGACAACGAACACAATACGATCGTGTGCGGTCTGAATGAGGCCAACAACTCTACGCACCACATGCGCACGAACCAGGGATTCACCGGTGAAACCGGAGACCAGATCGACGCGTGGACCGACCGCGCCATGAAGCAGGTACAGGCCATCAAGGATGGGCACAACACCGCGATGGAATTCTACGCGGAGGCCCGTCGCGTCATGAAGCACGTGCGCGAGGACGCTATGCAGCTCTCGCCCACCCTGGTCGACTCGAAGCTGCAGGCGTTGGCAGACGCAGCCCACGTCGTCATTCCTGTGACCGGGTATATGGGCCTCGCGGGACTGCCCATTAACGCGGTCGCTACAACGGGTGAAGCGTACGTCCAAGGTCTCATTATCCAGGCGAACAATCAGCGTGAAGCCGCCGCGACGGACATCCTGCAGCGCGCGAACGATACGATGCAGGCCCTGGCGGATGGGACGAATGCGCAGTCTGCAAAGATGGAAGAGCGTGTCAATAACCTGGGTGAATACACCGGACAGACTCCGGGGCCTTCGAGTGGTAGTGTGCGTCACGACATTGAGCGTGGATACCTGAATACTTCCGCTCACGAGGCGGGTGTGTACCCGGGTAGTCGCGATACCGACTACGGGCGGTCTGATCTGCGGGGTTCTGATTCCGGACTGTATCCGGCGGGGTACGACGAGGGCGGTCCGGTGAGCGATCGCGTCATGTCCTCGCCTCGTATCCCGAATCGCTTCGTGACTGAGGGAGAGACGGGGTCGCGCCTGAACCCGATTTCCGACCCACAGGACCTCATGGGCGTCGATCTGCTGCACACGCGAGTGAATGGGGACTGGCACCGTAACGGTGTCGTCGGCGGCTACACGCCCGCACCCCCGGTAGACCGATACCACCCGCTGTGGAACGTGAACGGTGGACCGGGAAGCGAGTCCGCGTTGACCTCCCGTTTTGGTGGTGCCGGCATGCTAGGAGCGGGAGCCCTTGGCGTCGGTGGTGCGGCCCGCATGGGAGGAGGCCTCGGCTCGTCGGCGAGTGCTCTCGGCCGTGGTGCTGCCGGTGCCCTCGGGCGAGGAGGAACGGCAGGCAACGTGAGCGGCATGTCCGCGCTGCGCGCGGGATCCTATTCTGGTCCGGGCTACGGGACGTACAAGGCACCCTCTGGCACCGCAGGCCTATCTGGTATCGTCGGAGCTGATGGCTCCCGCGGGGCGGGCGCCGGTGTTGGTGCCGCTGGCTCCGGGAAAGCCGGAACTCAGGGAGCCTCTGGCTTCATGGGTGGCGGCGCTGGTGCGGGTGCCGGCCGTGGCAAGGGCGATGAGAAGGCGAAGCGTCGCAAGTACACGCCTTTCCGCGTGGAGGACGACGATGAGTTGCCAGAAGGGTACGTGAATCCGATGTCGCAGACATACGGGACCGATAAGGATATTGCGCCTGCTCCGCGCCGGGACGACGGATGGGACCCGCGCCAATGGTGACGGCTAAGAGGAACCGTCGAACCCGCGTGAGGAACAGCGTCGCCGTTGCTGCCGTGGGCGCGCTCGCGGCGGGCATCATGTCGATTCCCGCTGCCCCTGCGAATGCAGCCGACACGATTACTGCGGCCGATCAGGCGTACTTCTCGTACTACGGCTTCGATCGGGCGCGCGCGAAGGGCTACACGGGCGAGGGCGTTACCATCGCGATGATCGATGGTCCTGTAGACACATCCGTGCCCGAACTCAAGGGTGCAAAAATTACGGCTAAGGAAACCTGTACTATAACGAGTTCCAATGGTTCTCGTAAGCATGGCACGGGTGTGGCTTCTATCCTCGTGTCGGATGTCTATGGTGTTGCTCCCGGCAGTTCCCTGTGGAGTTACACGATTCCTTTTGGTACCCAGGATGATCAGGGATCAAGCGACTGCTTCGGTGGCGGTGGTTACGTGGGTAAAACAGAGCCGGTCTGGGTGCTGAATCAGGCGATGAATGATGGGGCCCAGATCATCAACCTGTCCGCTTCCAGCGATGATGGCAATGATCAGATGAAATGGACCGTTGCTCGCGCGATGTCGAGTGGAGTAATCCTTGTCGCGGCTGCTGGCAATGACGGTTTTGACAATGATGATCTGTCCTTGTCTAAGTGGTCGGGCGTTGTCGGTGTAACGGCGATCGGTGTCGATGGGACCCGACAGGACTACTCCTCGTGGGGCGAGGGTGTGGTGACGACATCGATCGGCGGGCCTGTGCTCTTCCGTAACTTCGATACTGGCGCTAACGATACTGTCTCTGGTACGTCGGTTGCCTCGCCGATCGTTGCGGGTGTTCTGGCGTTGGCGAAGCAGCGGTGGCCTGAGGCGACTTCCAATCAGTTGCTGCAGTTGCTGGTGAAGACGGGCTTGAATCCTGATCACGGGTGGAACAAGTACACGGGGTTCGGAGGCATTGATCCGGGCGCGATTTTAAATACGGATCCGTCGCAGTTCCCTGATGAGAATCCGTTGGCGCAGAAGCAGGGCGGGTCGAGTCCGACACCGGAGGAGGTCCAGCAGTACGCGGATGGCGTCGTGGATCCCACGGACATTGTGAACGATAGTTCGTACACGTATCGCGGCCTGGACGAGTCGAAGCTGAAGGATGGCCTGAACGTCTACCCGACGCACTTGGGCACGAGCCCGCGCTACCACCGCAAGTAGTTGCGGCGTCGCGCTTGAGGCCGCTCGGTCGCTGTTCCTGCGATTGTTTCACGTGAAACATTGACACTGAGGCCCCAACCCACGATGGTGGGCTGGGGCCTCAGTGTTCAGATTCCTGAAGGCGTGGCATGACATCGCCAGCCTCATCTATGAATTTCTATGGAGTCAATCAAGGGTTCTATGAGATAGAAATGGGCTTCTATGACATAG
>ERZ772927.786-NODE-786-length-11124-cov-5.59644_pt1 | contig 11124 bp, 9 predicted proteins | sample MGYA00512115_ERZ772927 | MGnify/ENA primary metagenome ERZ772927 (study PRJEB29015, sample SAMEA2737924) | human oral metagenome | biome: human oral; feature: human-associated habitat; material: dental | place: China | collected 2013 ... | reverse complement strand
ACAATGAGACTGGCGAAAATGGTTTAAAACCATATGTAACTGCTGGTCAAGCAATATCTAATATCCCACAAAATGTTAGTAATAATGAGTTACTAAAAATTAGTGATAAAACACGCCGTATGTTGGAATTAATTCCTGAAGGTGGAAATTTTACCGATATTCCTAAAGATCATCCTTTATATGTGAAAGGTATGATTAGCCACGTTTATCGTCGTATGCATCGGAGCGAGCCATCAAAAACAATTATTGCAGCGGGTGGCGGTGGAACTTGGGGCTACCATTTTCCTGAACCGCGTGCCTTTACTAACCGTGAACGCGCAAGGTTGCAAAGCTTTCCTGATGATTTTGAATTTGTCGGTTCAACAACCGAAGTACGTCGTCAAATTGGTAATGCTGTCCCGCCTCAAGGAGTGGTTGAACTGGCAAAAAACATTTTGCCGATTTTTTCAGACAACTACGAAAAAATAGATTTGCATGAGAAATTGATCTCAGAAAAAGAAATTTTATTCCATGACCGACTAAGCAAAATTCGAGGGGGAAAACAATGAATACAGTTTTTTCCAATATCGCCAATGCCAAAATCACTGAAAAATCACTTAATGCGGTTTGGATGGATTTATTTAAATCAGCGGATGAAGTGTTGATGGCGACTGGTTATGTATCTAATGACGCAGTGGTTGAGTTACATAAAATCTTGGAGCTAAATGATCACATTCAAAAAATAGATTTATTGGTTGGAATGCATTATTTGGAAGGTTTTAGCCATTTACAATATGACAGTTTATGCAAATTAAATGATTTTTTGCAACATGAGAAAAGAGGAGCTGTCTATGTTTCTCCCTTTGTGAAATTTCACGGAAAAATGTATTCCTTTAAAAATTATCAACAAATCAATGGATTAATTGGTTCTGCTAACTTAACGTGTTTTTGGGATAGTACGGAACGTACTTATGAAACCATGTTACATTTGGACGGCAAGGTTGCACAGATGTTGCAGGCAGATATTCAAAATACCATTTATAAGCTAGGCAAAAATATCCAAGAAGTTGAGAGGCCGAGTACATTTATTGAACATAACAGTCATTTAGAAAATTGTTTGGGTGTCCAAAAAGTTGAACCAGAAAAGATGCGGCAACTTTTTGCCCAAACGTCAGAATATCATTTCTCAATTCCAGCTAAAACCGAAGAAAAAAGTAATTTGAATGTATTTTTTGGAGAAGGTCGACGAGATAAACGGGGGTTTGTCAAACCACGACCCTGGTATGAAGTAGAGTTGATTGTATCCAAAGACATCACTTCACAAGAAGGGTATCCGATTCTGAAGTCTTTTACAGTTATTACTGATGATGGTTGGCAATTTCAATGTAAGACATCGGGAGATTATTCCAAAAATTTCCGCTCAGAAAATGATTTGAAAACACTTGGCAAATGGATTAAAGGCCGCTTGGAAAATCGTGGTTGTCTGCAAAATAACGAGAAGATTACGCATGAAACCTTACGCCAATACGGTAACGATCATTTTGAGTTCCGTTCAACCGACAATTCTGATGTTTGGCTGCTTTCATTTAAGGGGAAAAACTAAATGTTGCGAACCTACTTGAATCAATTGACCCCGCCCGAATTAGCTGATTCTGTTGAAAATACTGTTAATGGTTTTATGGAGAAATTATCACAAACCAAGACGAAAATTGCTCAAAACGTTTTATTGCTAGGCAATGTTCAAAGTGGCAAAACGGCACAGGTTTTGGGTGTATTAAGTGCGCTGGCTGATGATGGCGACCACAAAGTTTTTTTGTATCTTACTACTGACAGCGTAGATTTACAGGAACAAACAGTCAAGCGCGCCGAAGCTAATCTGAAAAATTTTATTGTGTTGTCTGAAAATGATGACCGAAGTTTTATGCAGGTAATGAAGGCAAATAATCCCATCTTAGTTGTGATTAAAAAGAATGCCCGTGTATTGAAACGTTGGCGTAATTTGTTTGCCAGTCAAAGTAGCTTGAAAGGCTATCCTTTGGTTATTGTGGACGATGAAGCCGATGCGGCCAGCCTAAATACTAATGCTGATAAGCCGGATAAAGATGCCAGTACTATCAATAAACTGCTAAATGACATTAAGAATTCCTGTTGTCAAAGCCTATTTATTCAATTGACCGCCACACCTCAATCGCTTTTATTGCAACATGAAGAATCTGATTGGCAACCTGAATTTATCCATTTCTTTGAAGCTGGTGAAAAATACATCGGTGGTAACTTTGTCTTCTCTGATCCTCCAAGCTATATCGTTCGCTTTATTGACAGTGAATTGGACGATATGAAAGATGCGAGTGGTGAAATTGCCGAAGGGGTAAAACAGGCATTGCACAGTTTTCTGCTTACTTGTGCAGAGTTTGCTTTATGCGGTAAAACCAATTGTAATTTTGCTTTACATCCAAGTTATAAAATCCAAGATCATCAAGCCTTTTCTCAAAAAATCCAAGCCCTTTTGAATGATTTGGTACAAGCGATTAACAGCGGGGAGAATTTTGCAGACAGCTTTAAAGAAGGCTATTTGGATTTACAAAAGACTAAACCTGATATTCATCATTTTGAGGAAATTTATGAAAAAATAACAGAACTTTTAGAAAATAAGCAAATTTATACTCTCGTCGTTAACTCGCAGACAGAATCAGATTTTGATTTAGAAAGAGGCTTTAACATTATTATTGGTGGGAATGTGATTGGACGAGGCTTAACTATTCCGAAACTACAAACGGTTTATTATAGTCGCACTGCCAAAAAACCGAATGCAGATACTTTCTGGCAACATTCGCGTATTTTTGGATATGACCGTGATAAATCATTATTACGGCTTTATATTCCGGCTGATGTCTATCATTTCTTTGTTCAACTCAATCAAGCAAACAATCTGATTATTGAGCAGGCAAAAAATTCAGATGGCAATATTCAGGTTATTTACCCGAAAAGCATCAACCCGACACGAAGAAATGTATTAAAATCTGACAGCATCAATCAAATGGTCGGAGGAGTAAATTACTTCCCACTTCATCCGAATGAAAACAACTTGTTGACTATCAATAACCTTCTTCCCTCTGTTTTGACAAATAAGGTGCAATCTGATTTGTATAAAATAGACATAGAAGAGCTATTCTTGATTTTAGATAAACTTGGTAATTATGTATCTGATGATTGGGACAAGGAAAAATTTATTGCCGGCATAGAAGCATTAAAAACGCAACATCCAGCTTTCAAAATCTATGTTTTGGTTAAAACAGAGCGTAATCTTTCTCGAGCGACAGGCACAATGCTTTCGGAAGACGACCGTAAATTAGGAGAAAAATATCCCGATGATTTATTTCTTACACTTTATCAAGTCGTGGGAAGTAAAGATAAAGGTTGGCAGGGTAAAGATTTTTGGTTACCAAATATAAAGTTACCACATAAGGGATTAGTGTATTGGGGTGTGAAGTAAAATACAAAGGTCGTCTGAAAACTGATAGCGTTTTCAGACGACCTTTTTTCAAGGATTCGGACTGGGCTTATTTGCTTTCGTCTTTACCGTCTTTCTTGTCTTTTTTCGGGGCCGGTTTTTTCGCCGCCAAACCTAAAGACTTCTGCCATTCGGCTGGATTTTTCACTAAATCCAAGGCTTTGCGGAGTTGGTCGTCTTTGGCAGGATTAGGAATACGACGGCTGGAGATGTCTTCGTCTTTATCTTTGTCCTTGCCTTTTTTAGACTTGGCGTTTTCATCGGCTTTGGCAGCTTCGTTTGAATCAGGCGTGCTGATTTCGTTGCTGCTGTTGACGTCTTCGCCGCCGAGCGGGTTGCCGATGTGTCCGGCGAGGTCGGCTTCGCGGCTTTCAAAAGCGCGGTCTTTGTCTTTGACTTCGACGTCGGGGACGATGCCTTGCGCTTGAATTGAGCGGTCGTTCGGCGTGTAGTACAGTGCGGTGGTCAGCTTAACCGCGCTGCCGTTGGACAGCGGGATCAGGGTTTGTACCGAGCCTTTGCCGAAACTTTGCGTACCGACAACGACGGCGCGTTTGTGGTCTTGCAGCGCGCCTGCAACGATTTCAGAAGCGGAGGCAGAGCCTGAGTTGATCAACACGGTCATCGGAATGGTCTTCAACTCGGCAGGCAGATCTGCCAGCGGGTCTTTGCCGCTCACGCGGATATAGTCTTCGGGACGGGCTTTCAATACCGAGCTTTCTTTGCCGTCGCGTCCTTTGGTGCTGACGACTTTTGCATCTGCAGGCAGGAAGGCAGCAGACACACCGACCGCGCCGTCAAGCAGACCACCCGGGTCATCGCGCAGATCGAGGACGAGGCCTTTGAGCGGCGCGCCTTTATTTTCTTTAATCAATGCCTTGGCGGCTTCGTTGATGCCCGCTACGGTGCGCTCTTGGAATTGGGATACGCGGATGTAGCCGTAGTTCGGCTCAAGCAGGTGGTGGCGGACGCTTTTGACTTTGATGATGGCGCGGGTCAGGTTGACGACGATGGGTTTGTCCACGTTTTTGCGCGAAAGGGTCAGGGTGATTTTGGTACCCGGTTTGCCGCGCATTTTTTTGACGGCTTCGCTGGTGGTCAGGCCGCGTGTGGAAACGTTGTCGATTTTGGCAATGAAGTCGCCGCTTTTCACGCCTGCACGCTCGGCGGGCGTATCTTCAATCGGGGCGATGACTTTGATGAAGCCGTCTTCCTGCCCGATTTCCATACCCAAGCCGCCGAATTCGCCGCTGGTGGATTCTTTCATGTCGGCATAGCCTTTTTTATCCATATATTCGGAATGCGGGTCGAGGTCGGATACCATGCCTTTCATCGCGCCTTCAAAGAGGTCGGCGTCGGATTTGTCTTGATAATAATTGGCTTTGATCTGTCCGTAAACTTCCGCCATGTTGCGTATGGATTGTACGGGCAGGGTTTCGTTGTCTTTTTTGTCTTTTTCGGCGGCAAAGCTTTGAACGCTCAAGCTGAGGGCGACACCGCTGAATGCGCCGAGTGTGTAGAGTGCGACTTTTTTCAAAGTGGATGTTGACATTATAAATAGCTTTCTTTTTGTCTTATTTCATTTCAGACCGTAATGACTGTGAAACGGGATAGGGAAACATTGCTTCAGACGACCTGAATTTACGTCCGCAAAACTGTATGCGATTTACGCTTGATAAACAACAGGGTTAGCGTAAAAAATATCTGCGCGGGTGTAAAAGCTTTTGAATATAGGGTCGTTGGGAGCAGTTGTTAAATTTCAGACGACCCTGTGGTGCGGAAAGAGGTCGTCTGAAAATATAAAACTGGTTTGCAGGTCAGCTTATCCAGGAGAGCGGGTTCATTGCCTGCCCGTTGTAGCGGACTTCCAAATACAGGCCTTCCATGCCCGAAGGCAGGGTTCCGCTGATGCCTAGGCGGTTGCCTGCGGCTACGGCATAGCCTTTGGCGACTTCGATTTCGCTCAAGCCTGAATAAATGCTGATATAGCCGTCGCCGTGATCGATGACGATGACTTTGCCGAAACCTTCCAATTCATCGGCGTAGGTAACCGTACCGCCGGCGATGCTGCTGACGGTTGACGGAGTCGTTTGGTAGAACACGCCTTTCCACACTTCACCGTCGCCGCGGTCTTGTCCGAAGAGTCCGGCAAGCGTGCCGCTGACCGGTTTTTTCAGACGACCCTGCATACGGCTGAAGCTGTTGGCATTGCTGATTCTGACGTAGGAAGGCGCGCGGATGTTCATGTCTTCGGCGGTCAGGTTGGACATGGCGGCGCGTTCGTCGGCGGCTTTTTGCGCGGCGGCAGCGCGGTCTTTGCGCGCTTTTTCAGCGGCGGCAAGACGGGCTTCGGCGGCTTTTTTACGCGCTTCGGCTTCCTGGCGGCGTTGCTCGGCTTTGTGTTTGTCCAAGTCTTTCAACAAGTTGTTCAGGCGTTGTTCGTTTTCTTTGTGGTTGATTTTTTTCTGCGCATCTTTTGCCATTTGCGCATTTTGGCGGCGGCTTTCCGCTTGTTCGGCAGTGTTGGTTACACCTTGGCGGCGCAGCGAAGACTGGATGTTGACCTGAAGTTTTTTCAAGTATGCCAGTTCGTTGTTGATTTTCTGCTCTTGCGCTGCCAGCTCTTTTTGCTGCTTCTCAAGGTCTTTGATGACTTGATCGTTAGCGGTGTTGATATAGCGGGTGTAACGCAGGAAGCGGGTTTTCTGACCCGGCTCGGCATTTTTCAGGAATAGGGCAACGGCGTTGGGTTGGCTGTTTTTATAGTTGCCTGAAACAAAACGGGAAATTTGCGCGCGCGTGTTGGAAACCTGAGTTTTCAGGTGGTTCAAATCAGCATTGAGCTTTTGAAACTTGTCCCATGCGTCGCGCTGTTGGCGGTTGATGGCGGATAAGTTGATACGGCTTTGCTGCAACTGTTTCAACGTGGTATTGACGTGGATGATGAAACCTTCGTTGCGGCTGCGCAGCGATTTTTTGCTTTCCAAATCATTGGCGGCGGCAGTTACTGCGGCTTTGAAGTCGTCTGAATCGGCGGCAGCGGTTTTCTTATCGGCTTTGTCCGCTTTTTTCTCGACGGCTTTTCTGTCTTGTTTTACCCCTGCTTCATCTTTTTTAGGCAACTCAGCAGCTTCTTTTTTTGCCTTTACATTATTTTTGGCTGCGGGTTTGTCTGCCGCTTTGTCTTTGCCTTTTACAGGCTCGGTTTTTGCGGGAACGGCTTTGCCTGCCTTCTCTTCCGCTTTGGCTTCGCCTTTTTTGGTTTTGTCGGCTTTATCTTGTTTTTTGGTTTCTTTGTCGTTTCTGCGTTCTTTGGCACGCTCGTTTTTCGCCGCTTCGACAGTTTCCTTTTTCGCGGCAGGTTTCGCTTTGTCTTTGGCAGCTTCTTTTTTAGCAGATTCGGCGTCTTTTTTGTCTTTGACGCTTTTTTTGACAGGTGCAGCCTTCTCTTTGGGCGCGTCTTTGGCGGCGAAAGAAGGCGAAGCGAAACCGATGAGCAGGGCGAGTAAAAGAGGTTTGTAACGCATGATTGGTTCTGGATCGTTAAAATAAAGGCAATAGGCGGAATTATATAGTCAGCGGGGTCGTCTGAAAATAACATCTGCCCATATTTGTTCAGACAATACTTTCCTCTGCGCTTGCAATCTGAACAAGCGGTCTTATATAGTAGGAGCTACGGTGTTAGCTTCTTTATTTTCAACCCTCAAAGGTTTCTTATTTACATGAATAAAATCATTCTGCCTGCGCTTTGCGCCCTGCTTCTTGCTTCCTGCGGTAACGATACCGACAAAATCGGACGTGCCAGCACGGTTTTTCATATGCTGGGAAAAAATGACCGTATTGAAGTCGAGGGTTTTGACGATCCTGATGTGCAAGGGGTTGCCTGTTATATTTCTTATGCGAAAAAAGGCGGTTTGAAAGAAACGGTGAATTTAGAGGAGGATGCGAGCGATGCTTCCGTGTCGTGCGTGCAGACGGCGGAGGTCATCCGTTATAACGAGCAAGCTGTCGTCAAGCCGCGGGAAGTGTTTAAGCGCAGCGCGAGCTTGGCGTTTAAGAGCCAGCAGATTATCCGTTATTACGATCCTAAGCGTAAGGCGTTTGCGTATTTGATTTACAGCGACAAAATCGTTCAGGGTTCGCCGAAAAACTCTTTGAGCGCGGTGTCGTGCTTTGGCGGTGCTAAAGCGGATGTGCAGCAAATTGCCGGTGCGGAAGGCAAACAGATTTACGGTGCGTGCGTCGTGGATGCGCCTGTGCCGAACAAGTAAAAGATGAGCGATATGAACCTAACCGACCATTTCCTGATTGCCATGCCCGATATGGATGACCCGTTTTTCGAAAATTCGGTGATTTATGTGTGCGAACACAACGAAGAGGGCGCGTTGGGCATCATCATCAACAAACCGTCGCCGATTACGATGGACATGATTTTTGCGGCGACCGACCGCAATATCCCTTTGCGGATGCAGCACGAACACGTCATGATGGGCGGGCCGGTACAGATCGACCGCGGCTATGTCGTGCATACGCCCGTGGGCAACTGGCAAAACAGTATGATTGTTTCAGACGACATTGCGCTGACGTCTTCGCGCGATGTGATTGAAAACTTATCGCGTGATGGCGCGGTGGACAAGATTTTAATCAGCATAGGCTATTCGAGCTGGAGCAAAGGGCAGCTTGAACGCGAGCTGGCGGACAATGTCTGGCTGACGGTGAAGGCGGACGAGCATATTTTGTTCGATATGCCTTACGAACACCGCTACGCCGCCGCGTTTGCCAAGCTGGGCATCCAGCCCGATGCGCTTGTCTGTGGAGCCGGTCATGCATAAAGCGCCGGCGGGGACGGTTTTGGCGTTTGATTTCGGCGAGGCGCGTATCGGCGTGGCTCAGGGCGATGCGGAACTTGGCTTGTCACATCCTTTGGCGACCGTTACCGGCAACAGCAACGACGAGAAATTCAACGCCATCGCCAAGCTGATACGGGAATGGCAGCCCAAGCATTTGGTCGTCGGATTGCCGACCCACGCCGACGGCACGGAACACGAGTTGACCCGCCTCAGCCGCAAATTCGGCCGCCGCCTGCACGGACGCTTTAATCTGCCCATATATTGGGTGGATGAACGGATGTCCTCGCTATATGCGGAAAGCCTGCTTGCCGAAGCGCAGGTGTTCGGGCGCAAACAGAAGGCGGTACTCGACCAAGTGGCGGCTCAGGCGATTTTGCAGGGCTTTTTCGATGGCGGAGCCGTGGAGTATTTCAACGGCAGGGAAGAAGGTTCGGAAGAATAATCCGTTTGGGAATATTGAAAAAATTTTGAGAAAAAAGGTCGTCTGAAAGCTGTATTGACGGGGTTGAACCCTTTAACAGGCTTTCAGACGACCTTTTTGCATCAGAACAAGGCTTCAATCCTTAACAGCGCGCCGACGCGGTGTTTTTGGTTTTCCTTGCGGTTGTTGTAGTAGTTGACCTCGGTTTGGGTAAACAGCCAGTTGCGCCAAATCGGCTGGCGGTAGGTGGTAAACGGGCCGTAGGTATTGAGGGCGGCTTTGCGTTTTTCAATATCGCCGCCGGTATATACGCCGTAGTTGACGTGGCGGTGTTTGCCGAGATTGTGTTGGCGGAAGAGGCTGTTTCCCCATGTCCAGTCTTCGGTTTTATCGTGTTCGTATTGCAGGTGTGCCTGATTGGCGATAAAGCTTTTTTCGTTGGGGATGTAGCGCGTTTCCCAGTTGGTACGGACATGGTGTTTGCTCTTGATGCCGTAACGGTAGATTTGTTCCAAGCTGGTGTCGATGTTGTCGGTCAGTTGCCAATTGCTCGAGCTTTTGGCGCGGGCGAACAGGTCGCTGCCGGAGCGGATACCGATATCGAAGTCGGTATCAGTGTGCTGTTTTGCGAATGCTTCGGTCCAGCGTACGGCAATGGAAGCATTTTTGTCGCGGCTTTGGGATGCGTCGAATATCCTGCCGTTGGTGTTGGTACGGTTGCGGTAGGCGTTGGCTTCGTGTTTCAACTCGTCGTCCAAAGAGTCGTCACCGAAAACCACATGGACTTTTTTCTCCAAGGTCGGCAGTTTCAGACGACCCCGTACGCGGGGCGTCACGGTAAACTTGTCGTCAGGGTTCCATTCGGTATCGAGCATGACGCGAAGGTTGGCATCGGCAGGATGGTCGGGATTTGGTTCGCCAAACCAGTCGTCTATGCGGTTGGACCATTTGTCCAAGCGTTTGGAAACTCCTTTGTGGCGGTGGTCCAACCAAGTGTCGCCGTCGGCGGGCGGTTCGTCGTTCGCTGCAGCCATCGTCGGGAAAAGGATAAGCAGGGTGAGTAGGGATAACGTAGAGGTTCGGATAGTCATTGTTTTTCCTAGCTTAAAGCATAAAGCTATTATGGACGGTATCTTAGGGGTAATGCAAGTCGTCTGAAAAAGGCTGTGATAAAATCTTGCGCGCCCGGTTTGCCGCCGTTCTGTTGTGCAGAAAAGCAGTCAGGCGGGCGCATACCAATACATTAAGGAAAACCGAATGAGTATTTTGTCGAAAATTTTTGGGAACAAGCCGTCCGGCGAAACGGCACAAGAGCCGCGCAGACTTTCCGCGCAGGAAAAAAGCGAGGGCGCGGCACGGGCGATTTATGCGAAAGATAAAGTGTATGTGCCGCTGTCTGCCATGCAGGCGGATGTGTCGGAAGGGACGGGCATCCCTTATATAGGTCGTCTGAAAGACGGTCGGACGGTTTTATATGTGTTTGAAAACTATGAAGCGGCGCGGGCTTTTTCAGACGGGCAGGACGGCGCTTTAGACGGCATCGCTTTGGTCGGCGCGTTGGATAAGGCAGACCAGTTCAATAATTTGAGTAATGTCCTGCGTGTCGCGCACTCGTTGGGCATTCAACTGATGGAATACAGAGGGCAGGACGGCGAGCATTTTGAATGCGCGCTTTCTTGGTTGATGCGTGTCAACGGCGCGGACGGCATGGCGGCTTCCCGAGAAAAAATGGAGGCGTTGTCCATCGGTACCGATGCCAAGTTACCGCTGCAATTTCATCCGATAGCCATCGTCGGTTTTTCCAATCCCTATAAGGTTACACCCGCGCGGGCGGAGGAATTGTTCAAGCAGTTTACGAATGTCGAAGATAAGGAATTGCTGAATTTTTTTGCCGGCAACACGCCGCAGGAGAATGTGTTGCTGATCGGGTTGGTGGAAAAATATTCGGCTGATTTGGCAAAATCCGTGAAATATATTGTTTGGAACCAATTGGCGGAGCAGCCGCTTTTTGTCGGGATAAACCGCAAAGACGGCGGGCTTTACGCGCGGGACGGTTATTTATACCTCTTTTACACCGACCGCTTCCAACACATGGGACCTGCCGGCTGCCATCCCGTTTCCGGCAAGGAAGCCGTGTTGAACTTGGTTCGCCGCTACGAACTGAAAGGCATCGCCCTGACCGACGGGCTGCACAATATGGCAAGGTTTGAAAACGACGTGATTTTTCAAGACGGGGAATAGCGGAAACCTTCCTGCTTCGGCTTGAAATAAAAGGTCCTTGGATTCGAATTTATAGTGGATTAACTTTAAACCAGTACGGCGTTGCCTCGCCTTGCCGTACTATCTGTACTGTCTGCGGCTTC
>ERZ772927.783-NODE-783-length-11141-cov-6.89374_pt1 | contig 11141 bp, 10 predicted proteins | sample MGYA00512115_ERZ772927 | MGnify/ENA primary metagenome ERZ772927 (study PRJEB29015, sample SAMEA2737924) | human oral metagenome | biome: human oral; feature: human-associated habitat; material: dental | place: China | collected 2013 ... | reverse complement strand
TTTCTGATTTTTCCTACTTTTTGCTCAATATTAGGAAGGTTTTAGGCAATTGAAGATTTTTTGGCGCATTTTTATGCGTCAAATTTCGTTAACAGACTATTTTTGCAAAGGTCTCGGGCGGTCTGCGAGTATTTTGAATGGTTTCAGACGACCTTAACGAGTGTATTTAATCTATGAATATACGGCAATTGGATTTTTTTATGGGTTTATAACCATTTCCTACGCGAGAAGAAAATCAGCAGCCCGACGATGATGCACAACATCAAACCCAAAACCATAAAATAGCCGTAATGCCAATGCAGCTCGGGCATATTGTCGAAGTTCATGCCGTAAATGCCGGTGATGACGGTCAGCGGCATGAAGATGATGGTGATGACGGTCAGGACGCGCATTTGTTGGTTCATGCGGTTGGACTGGAAGGAAAGGTAGATGTCCATCATGCTCAACACCATGTCGCGCGAGGCGTCGAGCGATTCGATAAGCTGCATGTTGTGGTCGTACACGTCGCGCAGATAGACGGTGGACTCACCTTTGAAAATGGTGAAATCGCCGCGCACGGCAAGCTGATAGAACACGTCGCGCAAGGGCAAAAGCGTGCGGCGCAGGCGGACGGCGTCGCGCTTGAGGCGGTGGATTTTGCCGAGAATGTCGCTGTTTTCGTTTTTAAACAAGGATTTGTCTATGGCTTCGACGCGGTTGTTATACTCTTCCAAGACGATGAAATAGTCGTCCACGATGCGGTCGAGCAGGCAATAGGCGAGGAAGGCGGTGTTTTTACCGAGGATGCCGCGCAGGTTTTCGCTCATTTGGCGGCGCAACTGGCTGAACAGGCCCAGCGGTTTTTGCTGGAACGACAACACGAAATCCTTGCCGATAATCAGATACACCTGGTCGGAATTCAGTTTGCCGGCGGCGGTGTAGTGGTAAACCTGCGCGGCGATAAACAGATAATTGCCGTAGTCTTCGATTTTGGGGCGTTGTTTGCGGCTGAGGATGTCTTCGATGACCAGCTCGTGGATGCCGTAAGGCTCCAGCGTGTGTTTGAGCAGCGCGGCGTTGTTGATGCCGACGAAATGCAGCCAGTTGATCTGCCCCGCTTGCGGACGGGCGATGTCGGGCAGTTTTTTACCCGCGAGATAATCGTGCTGGGCAAACGTATCGGCGGAATAAAGCGTCTGATGGATGGCGGAACGCGGCGCGTTGTCGGTATTGCTGCGCGGGACGGTTTGGTCTTGCGGGATTTCTGCGGGTATTGTCTCGGGAGCGGGTGGTGTGTTCGTCATGATTTAAAAGGTATGTCTGAAGGTCGTCTGAAAACGGAATGTTTTTTCAGACGACCTTGGTTTTAAATTATTAGCATTGTAACAGAGTAGGGCAGACACCGAGGTCGTCTGAAAAGTCAAAGGCGGCGCATATTCAAAGCATGTCGTTTCAGGTATAGTGTCGCTTATTGGTACACGGTTGTTTCCTTTGCAGGAAAAGATTTTGGAGCTGTAAAAATGTTTAAACGTCCTGAAGAAATCATTGTTTTGGTGCTGGCTGTTTTATGGGTGGTTTTGACGTATTTTCTGGCCGCATTTTGTGGGGCGGATGCTTATACGGTGATGTTGATTACCGGGCTGACTTTGATTTGGGCGGCGGTATGTTTCCGCTTTTGGCAAAAGGGCTGGGAGCGCACGATTTGGCCTGTTTTTTTAGGATGTCTTGTTGCTTGCTGGTGGCCGATGTTGGATTGGCTTGCCGTCAAAGATATTATTGTGCCGAATTCTGAAGCGGCGGCGATTGTGGTTGCAAAACCCTGGTACGCAAACTGGATTTTCAAATCTTTTCTGGCTTTGCTGCCTGTCGTTGCCGGATATGCATTGAAATGGAAAAGATCGCGTCATGCCCGAAATTTGGTTGGTTAAGCATCCAATCACTCTTTAAAAACGCCGTTTGCCGAAACGGCGTTTTTTATTACCGTCGGACTTGATTTTAGAGCGATTGCCCTTAACTATAAATCCAATAAGAATTTTGGATATTATCAATCAAAGGAATAACATGGCAGAAAAAAATTATTATGAAATATTGGGTGTCGCTAAAGATGCGGATGATGCCGCTATTAAAAAAGCCTACCGCAAGCTGGTGCGCAAATACCATCCTGATGTGAGCAAAGAACCGGATGCCGTTGAGCGTACGGCGGAAATCAACCGTGCTTACGAGACGCTTTCCGATAAGGAAAAACGTGCCGAGTATGATGAAATGTTGGCAAACCCTTATGGCCGCAACGCAGGGGGCAATCCGTTCGGGCAAGGCGGGAATCCGTTCGGCAACGGTTTCGACGGCGGAGGTTTCCGTTATGAGTACCGGGAAGGGGAGCCGTTCGGCGCGGGCGACTTTAATTTCGAAGACTTGTTTTCATCGTTCCGCCACGCCGGCTCCCGACGCGAGCAGCCGCGCGGCCCTGTCAAGGGAGAAGACCAACACGCCGAATTGAGCATCGATATTTACGCAGCCTATACCGGTGCGGAACGCAGTCTGACTTTGAATGTGCCGACTTTGGACGAATATGGCCGTATGGCTTACCAAAGCAAAACCCTCAACGTCAAAATTCCTAAAGGCATCGCCGAAGGTCAGCAAATCCGTTTGGCAGGGCAGGGGTTGCCGGGCAGCAATGGCGGAGCGAACGGAGATTTGTACTTGAAAATCAAGTTCCACGACCGGCCGGACTTGTACGTCAAAAACAGAAAAGACGTATATCAGACGATAGACGTCAAACCGTGGGAGGCGGTATTGGGCGGCAAAATCATCGTTCCTACCGCATCCGGCCGCTTACAGGTCAATCTGCCTGCCAACACTCAGAGCGGCAAAACCATCCGCCTTAAAGGCAAGGGTATTCCGGCAAAAGAGGCGGGAGACCTATACTTGAATATCCGCATCAATGTCCCTGTTGCGGAAAGTGAAGCCGACCGTGCCGCATGGGAGAAACTGGCAGAACATTTCGCTGCGAAACACGCATGAAAGAAAGGATAAACCATGACGCAATCCACCGACATCACATTGACTTTTGAAGAAATCATTGCTGTCAGCCATTGCCGCCGCGATTGGCTGTTGGAACTCATCGAGGAAGACATCATCAGCATAGGCGGCAAGCCCGAACAAACTACGTTCAGCGGTTTCCACCTTGCACGCATCCGCCGCGCACAGCGTCTGAGCCGTGATTTTGAGGCCGGCATCCCGGCGTTGGGCTTGATTATGCGGCTTTTGGATGAAGTGGAAGAGCTGCGAAAAGCGCAGCGGCCGTCGGTGTTGCTGGAAGAGGAAGGACAATAGGGCGTTGTTATGCATGAAAAGGTCGTCTGAAAACGAAATAGGTTTTCAGACGACCTTTTTAAGTATGGTCAGATAACAAGGGTTTGGGATAAATCGAAATATAGCTTGGGCTTTATCTGAAAACTCCCAATACAATCAGAATCGACGTTGTACCGTCTGTTTATTTGCTGGATTTGATGGATTCCCACCTATGTCGGCATTGCGGTTTTATATTTACTTTTTCCCATATTTTTTGTACAACCTGGGTTTAACCTTATTTAAAGAGGTCGTCTGAAATGCCTGTCATGCTGATCGTTCGTCCGTCCGCGCGTGCGGGAAATGATGTGCGTACCTGTTCGCAGGCTGGCTGGCGCGCGCGGGTGTTGAGTCCGGTTGAAATCGAGCCTGACGAAGCGGCGTTGCGCGGCTTGAAAGAACAGTTTTCCCGCTCGGATGCGGTGTTTTGGGTCAGTCCGACGGCGGTTGAAACCTCGGCGCCGTATGTGGATTTTTCAGACGACCTGAAGGTTCAGGTTGCGGTTGGGCAGGCAAGCGGTCGGGCTTTGGAACGCTGCGGTGCGAAAAATGTGTCTGTACCGCAAGAAGGCAACGGCAACGACAGCGAGGCGGTGTTGCGGCTGCCGGTTTGGGATGCGTTGCCGCAAGGCGCGCGCGTATTGATTGTGCGCGGACGCGGCGGGCGCGATTTTTTGGCGGAGTCGTTAAAGAAAAAAGGCTTTGCAGTGGAAATCGCGGAAGTGTATTTCAGAAGACCTAATGAATTGAATTGGCAGGATTTTGATGCCGAATCCATTGATGCCGCCTTTATCGCTTCGGGCGAACTGGTGCGCGGGCTGTTTGCGCAGGTTCCGCCGCAATTTTCCCGATTCTTCGAATCCTTGTTATACTTCACCCATCATCCGCGCATAGCCGACGCGCTTCGCGAGGCGGGTGCGCGCCACATACGGGTCGTCGCTTCTCTGAAAGCGGCACTTTCATCATTTCCTAAGGAGCAAACCGATGAGCCGGTCTGAAGACAATCCATCCGAAGCAAACGAAGCCGGTCGGCCGATTATCGTCGACAGTCAGGGCAACGCGGGGTCGTCTGAAACAGCGGCTCCGAAAAAGGCCAAGCAGCCTAAAACCTCCGAATACGCAGGAACACACATGTCTGAATCTAAAAATCTTCCCCAAAACCAACCCGCCCCCGTCATCATCAAACAATCCGGCGGCAGAGGGCTGGCGGTAGGCGCACTGGTGCTGGCGCTGCTGGGTTTGGGCGCAAGCGGCTTTTTGTTTGTGCAAGGACAAAACGTCTTGAAAAACCAAGAGCTTTCGTTTAACCAAAAGCTCGATAAAGCCGCTTTGGGCGAATCTGAAAACGCTTTACTCCTGAAAGACCATCTAAACCGCCAAACCGCCATCCAAGCCGAATTGGAGCGCTTGAGCAAAGCCCAAATGGCAAACAGCGAACAAATCCTGTTGACGCAAAAAGCGTATCAGGAGCTGACCAAAGGGCGCGTCAACTGGCTGGTTGACGAAGCGGAAACTATGTTGAACCTCGCCTCGCAGCAACTGCTGCTGTCGGGCAACGTACAAGGCGCGGCGGCGGTGTTGGAACATATCGACGGCCGCCTGAGCCGTTTCGACCAGCCCGAGCTGCTGCCCATCAAACAAGCCGTCAGCCATGATTTGGCGGCATTGAAAAACCGTCCGTATGTCGATATTTCCGGCACGGCGCTGCGCCTCGACCGTTTGGAAACCGCCGTTTCCGGCCTGCCGCTGGTGTTGGACGGCGTATTGCAGCCGGGCGAGCAGGCGCAAAGCAACGGCGCATCTTCAGGCTCTTGGTGGCAAAATACTTGGGATAAATCTTTGGTTGCACTGAAAGGGCTGGTGGAAGTCCGCCGACTCGACAATAAAGACGCGATGCTGCTGTCGCCCGAACAGGCGTATTTCGTCCGCGAAAACCTGCGCCTGCGCCTTTTGGATGCGCGTACCGCGCTGATGCAGCACAACGGCGAGGTTTATCAAAGCGATTTGAACTACGTCGAAGCCGCGGTCAAACAATACTTTGACGGCAAATCGCCCGCAACACAGGCATGGCTGAAAGAGTTGTCCGAATTGAAAGCGCTGGATGTACGCATGATTTCAGACGACAGTTTGAAAGCCAGCCTCAGCGCAATCCGCGCCTATCAAGACGGTACGCGCACTCCGGTTGCGCTGCCCGAACCCGTAACAACCGCCGCGTCCGCGCCCCTGCCCTCCGCCGCGTCCGAAGCTGCCGCTCCTCAAACCGCCTCGCAGGTGAATGAAACTGCTTCCGCACCGAAAACCGCACCGGCTCCGAGAGCTGCCCATCCTGCCAAAGCAAGACCTACCCCTGCGCAGAAACCCGCCCCTTCCGCCCAAGCAGACACGAAGCCTTTAGAAGCTCCGGCGCTGCCTTCCGAGGCCAAACCGCAAAACATTTCCGAGCCGGAAAAGAAAGCGGCTCCTGAGAAACAAAGCCGCCCTGCCGCCGATGCTGAGACCAAAGGAGGCCGTGCATGAAAGCCGTCGTCTGGATTGTCGTTTTATTCGCCGCCGCAGTCGGTATCGTCCTAACTTCCGGTATTTACACGGGTAATGTCTATATCGTCGTCGGACAGGTCATGATGCGGGTCAACCTGCACGCCTTTATCTTAGGGCTGGTTCTGTTTGTTGTTACCCTGTATTTCCTGATCAAATTCATCGTCGGCCTGATGAACATCCCCGCCCGTATGCAGCGTTTCGGTACGGCGCGCAAAGGCCGTCAGGCAGCCGTGGCTTTGAACAGCGCAGGTTTGGCGTTTTTTGAAGGCCGCTTTGAAAAAGCGGAGCAGGAAGCCGCCAAAGTATTGGAAAACAAAGAAGCCGGCGACAACCGCAATCTCGCGTTGATGCTGGGCGCGCACGCCGCCGACCAAATGGAAAACTTCGAACTGCGCGACCACTACCTGAAAGACATCGAAAAACTGCCGAACAAACAGCAGCTTTCCCGCTATCTGTTGTTGGCGGAATCCGCACTCGGCCGCCGCGATTATCCGACCGCCCTAGAAAATCTGAACGCCGCCGCGCATATTCATCCCAACCTGTCCCGCCTCACCCGCCTGCAACTGCGTTATGCCTTTGACCATGGCGATGCGGAAGACGTGTTGGCGAAATCCGAAAAACTGATGAAAGCCGGCGCGATTAACGATTTTGAAGCGGAGCAATACCAAAGCTGGGCATACCGCCGCCTTTTGGCTGAAGCGTCAGATGCAGGTCGTCTGAAAGCCTGTCTGAAGCGTATTCCCGAAGCACTCAAAGCGGATGAATTGTGTGTCGCCATTGCCGAAAAATACGAGCGTCTTGGACTCTATGCCGAAGCCGTCAAATGGGTGCGCCACTACTATCCGCAAAACCGCCGTCCCGAACTTTTGGAAGCCTTAGTTGAGAGCGTCCGCTTTCTCAACGAACGCGATCAGCAAAAAGCCATCGACCTTGCCGATTCTTGGCTGAAAGACAAACCTGACGACGCGCCGCTCTTGATGTATCTCGGACAACTTGCCTACGGACGCAGCCTGTGGGGCAAGGCACAAAGTTACCTCGAAGCCAGCATCGCGCTGCAACCGAGCATTGCCGCCCGCCTCATGCTGGCGCGCGTACTCGACGAAACCGGACAACCTCAAAAAGCTCAGGAACAACGGAAATTGGTTTTGGAAGCCGTCTCCGAAGAAGAACGCCACGCCGCATTGGAACAGCATAGCTGAGTTTAGGAAACATCTTTATCTATCCCCCCTTTTCAGACGACCTTTCATTGCGGAAACCACCGCAAAGGTCGTCTGAAAACCGTTTTCCTTCCCTGTTTTACAAACAAACCGAAAGCCCCACATGACCTCTTTGAAAAACGACACTTTCCTCCGCGCCCTGCTCAAACAGCCCGTCGAATACACGCCGATTTGGATGATGCGTCAGGCGGGGCGTTATCTGCCCGAATACAAAGCCACACGCGCGAAAGCGGGCAGCTTCCTCGATTTGTGTAAAAACACCGAATTAGCGACCGAAGTCACCATCCAGCCCTTAGAACGCTTCGATTTGGACGCGGCGATTTTGTTCTCCGACATCCTGACCGTCCCCGACGCCATGGGCTTGGGACTGTATTTTGCCGAAGGAGAAGGCCCGAAATTCGAACGTGCCTTGCAACACGAATCCGACATCGCCAAGCTGCAAGTGCCCGACATGGAAAAACTGCAATACGTCTTCGACGCGGTAACTTCCATCCGCAAAGCATTGGACGGCCGCGTACCGCTCATCGGCTTCTCCGGCAGCCCGTTCACACTCGCCTGTTATATGGTCGAAGGTGGCAGCAGTAAGGAATTCCGCACCATCAAAACCATGATGTACTCGCGCCCCGATTTGCTGCACAAAATCCTCGACACCAACGCCCAAGCCATTACCGCCTACCTCAACGCCCAAATCGACGCAGGCGCGCAGGCTGTGCAGATTTTCGATACTTGGGGCGGCGTCCTGAGCGATGCGGCGTTTAAAGAGTTCAGCCTCAAATACATCCGCCAAATCGTTGCCGGATTGAAACGCGAAAGCGAAGGCAGACGCGTTCCCGTTATCGTGTTTGCCAAAGGCGGCGGGCTGTGGCTGGAAAGCATGGCGGAAATCGGCGCAGACGCATTGGGCTTGGACTGGACGTGCAACATCGGCGAAGCACGCCGCCGCGTCGGCAACCAAGTCGCCCTGCAAGGCAACTTCGACCCGTTTGCCCTCTTCGGCACGCCCGAATCCATCCGCACTGAAGTCGTACGCATCCTTGCCGACTTCGGACACGGCAGCGGTCATGTGTTCAACCTCGGACACGGCATCAACCAACACGCTGACCCCGAACACGCCAAAATCTTAGTCGATACCGTACACGAACTGTCGCGCCAATATCACGCCTGATTGAGCGCGTAACGTAAAAGGTCGTCTGAAAAATCGCTATACTCGTTTTTCAGACGACCTTTGTATATACTCATCATCTGAACCTTACCGCCTCAAACCAGTCAGATTCAAAAATACATCCGCTCCCGCCATTCCTCCACCACCTATCGAACATGACTTTTCTAAAAGACATCACCTGGACAGAAATCTTCATTTTCGCCCACACCTGCGCCGCGCTCGGCTGCGTCTTGCGCGTGTTGTACAAACAAAAAAACATCGGCTCCACGTTTGCCTGGCTGATTATCCTCTTCCTTTTCCCCGTCTTCGGCACCATCGCCTACCTGCTTATCGGCGAACCGCGGCTCGGCACGGCGCGGGCAAAGCGTACGGACGAGATGAACCGCTTCTACCAAGGTTTCGTCGAAACTTACCTGTCTAACCTTTATCTTGATATCGGCGACAAAGTCAAATCCCGTTATCACGGCATCAGCAAAGTCGCTGCGAGCGGAACGGGACTCGGTGCGACGCGCAACAACGCCATGACGCTGCTGTCCACCACCGATGAAATCATCGACACCATGCTTGCCGACATCCGCGCCGCCCGCCATTCCTGCATGCTCGCCTTCTACATCATCGAACCCGAAGGCAGGATAGAAGAACTGTTAAACGAAATCCTCGCCGCCGCCGACAGAGGTTTGGATTGCGCCATCCTCGCCGACGCCGTCGGCAGCAGCCGCTTTTTCGACAGCGGCTGGGTAGAAACCCTGCGCGAAGCCGGCGTAGAAGTCCACGCCTCATTGCCCGTCGGCGTCTGGCGCACCTTCTTCACCCGCACCGACCTGCGCAACCACCGCAAAATCCTCGTCATCGACAGCAAAATCGGCTACACCGGCAGCTTCAACCTCGTCGATCCCCGCTTCTTCAAAAAAGATTCAGGCGTCGGCGAATGGGTGGACGTCATGATGCGCTGCACCGGCCCGCTGGTACTCGAACTCTCCGCCGTCTTCTTTGCCGACCTCGCCGTCGAAACAGACGAAAACCTCGAAGGCGTACAACAATACCTGACGCAGGCGCAAGAGCGCATTCCCGAAATCCTTCCCGAAAAAATGCAGCAGGGCGACATCGTTGCCCAAGTCATCCCCTCCGCGCCAGAACAAGGCAGCCACGTCATTTACGAAACCATCATCAGCGCGATTTACGCCGCCACCAAACAAATCACCATCACCACCCCCTATTTCGTCCCCGACGAACCCCTCCTGATGGCATTGACCATCGCCGCCAAACGCGGAGTCAAAGTTACCCTGATCCTACCTGCCAAAGTCGATTCCCTCATGGTACGCTACGCCTCCCGCGCCTACTACCCCATGCTGCTCGACGCAGGCGTCAAAATCGCCATGTTCGAAGGCGGGCTGCTACACGCCAAAACCATGACCATAGACGAAGATTACGCCCTCTTCGGCACGGTCAACATGGATATGCGCAGCTTCTTCCTCAACCTCGAAATCAGCCTCGCCATCTACGACCGCGACATCACCAAACAAATTTGCAACCTCCAACGCGACTACCTCAAAAACAGCAGCTACATCACCGTCAAAGCATGGCAGCAACGCTCCAAATTCCGCGGGCTGATAGAAAACACCGTCCGCTTAGTCAGTCCGCTTTTGTAATAGATGAAAAAATGGAACCATGCCGTCATTTTCCGCAGGAAATTCAATAATCGAGGTCGTCTGAAAACCAGTTTTCAGACGACCTTTATCAAAAAATCCTCAATGCTACAACTCAAAACCGCTTTCAAACATCCGTGCCTGTCCGCTGACAGGATCGGTAAACTCAATTCGTTTTGCCAAAAGTTTTAAAGGTTTCCCATAATCCTCATCACCCGCAGCAGACGGAACGGGATAAAGCGCATCGTTCATCAGCGGCATGCCCAGGCTCATCATATGCACGCGCAGTTGGTGTTTCTTCCCTGTATGCGGCGTAAGGCGGTAGAGGCTGAACGCGCCGCGGTTTTCGATAAGCTCGATTGTTGTGTGCGCGTTCGGCTCACCTTCCACTTCAAGTGTCGTAAAAAACTTTTCCCCGCGCACCATGCGTGAAGAAACATTTAGCGGATAAGCCAAATCCGTCCGCGTCGGCGCGATTGCCTCATAAGTTTTGCAGACAGTTTTATTTTGGAACATGGTTTGATAATCTCGGCGCGTGGCAGGATTGTGCGACAGTAGCATGACCCCTGCCGTATCCTTATCCAAGCGGTGAATCGGCGTAATGTCCGCTACATTCAAATGCTGCAATTCCGGCCGCAGGCGCAGGCGGGTCAGCAGCGTTTCACGCAAAAAACGCCCGCTGGGGATGACGGGTAGAAAATGCGGTTTATCAACCACAATAAGATGCTCATCAACAAACAGAATCTTCTCTTCAAACGGAATCCGCGGTTCGCTATCTCTGCTGGTTTCACGGTAATAAAACATCATCTTGCCCGCTTCAAACACCGTATGCTCGTTAAACGGCGCCCCGTCCGCACCTACCACAAAACCGCTGTTCAGCCGCCTGCGCCAATTTTCTTCACCGACAAAAGGAAAACGTGTGCAGAGAAAATGCAGGAGCGGCAGGCCGTAAAACTCTTTTTCATGCGGCAGCACCAAATAGCTGGGCTTTACACCGTTTAAAAGGGGGAGGGGATTAGAAGGTTTTTTCATGTGGCGGATTGCTTATAGAAAAAATTGTCTGAAAATGATTGAATGGTTCTGTAATTGATAAACTCAACTGTCTAAACGGCTTTAAGCTTTTAATTTGGATTTTGTCATCATTTATTTTAAAAAATTTACAAAAAAAATTGTTGACAATAAATATTTGAGAAATTAATTTTTGAAAAAATATGGTGAGAAATAGAGAAAGACAGTTGAGTTTATCAATTA
>ERZ772927.776-NODE-776-length-11204-cov-3.76348_pt1 | contig 11204 bp, 8 predicted proteins | sample MGYA00512115_ERZ772927 | MGnify/ENA primary metagenome ERZ772927 (study PRJEB29015, sample SAMEA2737924) | human oral metagenome | biome: human oral; feature: human-associated habitat; material: dental | place: China | collected 2013 ... | reverse complement strand
TGGATCAGGCCGGTGCCGTTGACGCTCTCGCGCTCGACGGTGACGCCCACCTTGGCGGCGCACTCCTCGAGAACCTTCTGGAAGATGCCGTTATCGGGATCGTCCGCGTAGTAGTCGAGGATCTTGATGGTCGAGGAGTCCGCCGTCGATCCGCCGCTCTTGCCGCATGCGGCCAGCGGCAGCGCCGCCGCTGCGAGCGCGGCGCCCTGCAGGATGCGGCGGCGATCGACCATGAGCCTGTGCTGAATCGTGGACATGTCAGCTCCATTTCCTCCGCCGGCAGCGGTCGGCACCGGGCGATACGTATGCGCACACGTATGCGATCGATGCTCGCGTCTGCCGGCTGCGACGTGACGGGATCTTGGGCGCAGCCTCTTCGCTGCGCCCGGGAGCTTGAATGTATCGTGATACACCTAATAGCGCAAGGGAGGTCCCGAGCATGAACTCACCCGCCACACATCACCCGAAATCGCATCATGCCGTCTTCACCCACTAGCCGCGATGTCGCACATGCCGCCGGAGTCTCACAGTCCACGGTCTCCTACGTCCTGAGCGGCAAGCGATTTGTTGCACCAAAGACAAGAGCTCGCGTGCACGAGGCGATGCGCGCGCTCGGTTACCGACCGCATGCGAGTGCGCGCGCCCTGAAGAGCAACCGCAGCAGGATCCTCGGGCTGATCGTGCCGTACCACAGGTGCACCGATGCTCCCGGGCAGTACCGCTACATCGTCTCGCTCGCGGCCGCCTGCCGGCGCCACGGCTACGAGCTGCTGGTCATCAGCGGCGAGGAGGGTGTCGAGGGCATGCGCAGACTGACCGAATCCGCGCTGTGCGACGGAATCCTCATCATGGACGTCCTCGACCGCGACCCCCGGGTCGAGGCCGCGCGCGAATCGCGAATCCCGTCGGTGTTCATCGGCTTCAGCCATGAAGCGGACGGCGTCGTCGCCACCGACACGGACTTCGAGGCCATCGGCTCCGGCTGCGCGCAGAGGCTCCACGACGCCGGCCATCGACGCGCCCTGGTCATCAACCCGACCTCGGAGCACATCATGCCCATGGGCTTCCTGCACCGCTTCACCCAGGCGCTCGACGATCGCGCATCCGCGCTGGGGCTGGCGCTGGAGTCCCTGGAGGTCGCCCGCGACTTCCGCTCGATGCGCGCAGCGCTGGACGACTACCTCGCCGGCGCCAGCCCCGCGGACGCCTTCATCGCCGCCCCCGCCACCTCGATAGACGATGCGATCAATGTGCTCACCTCCAACGGCCGGACCCCGGGAGTCGATATCTCGATCATCGGGGCCGGGGGCTCAGGCGACTCGCCGCACACCAGCGTGGACTACACCCATTACGACTCGGACGTCTCCAGAGTGACCGGGACCGCCGTCGGACTGCTCGTGGACCAGCTCGAGGGCATACTCCCCCTCGCCGGAAGGGAGCCCGAGCGCATCGCCCCGGTCTTCCACCCGGGCGCCTCGCTGCGAGCGCGGCGGACCTCGCCCGGATAAGGGAATGAGACCAGAGCCGAACGCGCCGTCTCGGTCGGGCGGCATCTCGTTGCGCGGATTACGGACCACGGGGCCACCATGGGAGCATGGGGAGCGCAGGGAGCACGGGATCGCACATCCGTCCACCGGCCCAGTTGCCCGTGTGCACGCAGCCGCGCGAGGATTCCCGCAGAACCGTCGCCGCACCGCCGGCAGGCGGACATCGGCCGATTCGGCCAATTCGGCCGATACCGAACGCATATCGCACCCATCTCATGAAAACCCACGAAGGAGCCCATCCATGACCGCTGATGGCACAGAGACCACCGGGAGCCCCACGACCCCTGACAGCCCTGTGAACCCTGACAGCCCTGGCAGCCCCGGCTCTCTTCAGCTCTCGGCCCTCGATCTCAAGGCGATCGCCGTGGCCAAGGCGCTGGCGGCGGACGCCGTCGAGAAGGCCGGCTCCGGCCATCCCGGCACTGCCATCTCCCTGGCCCCGGTGGCCCACCTGCTGTACCAGCACGAGCTGGTCGCCGACCCGGCCGACGCCCAGTGGCTGGGGCGCGACCGCTTCGTGCTGTCGGCGGGGCACGCCTCGGTGCTGCAGTACATCCAGCTGGTGATGGCCGGCTACGGCCTGGAGGTCTCCGACCTTCAGGCGCTGCGCACCGCGGGCTCGCTGACGCCGGGGCATCCGGAGTTCGGCCACACCAAGGGCGTGGAGACCACCACCGGCCCCCTGGGGGCCGGCTTCTCCAATGCGGTCGGCATGGCCATGGCCGCCCGCTACGAGCGCGGACTGCTGGACCCCGACGCTCCCGCGGGCGAGTCGATCTTCGATCATTTCGTCTACACCGTCCTGGGCGACGGCTGCATGCAGGAGGGCGTCGCCGCCGAGGCCGCCTCCCTGGCCGGTACCCAACAGCTGGGCAACCTCATCGCCATCTACGACGACAACGACATCTCCATCGAGGGCATCGCCTTCACCGAGGACGTCTCGGCCCGCTTCGAGGCCTACGGCTGGCAGGTCCTCGACGTCGACTGGACCGCCGGCGGCGAGTACCGCGAGGACCTGACGGCCCTGCACGAGGCGCTGGTGAAGGCCCGCGCCGAGACCTCCAGGCCGTCCCTGATCCGCCTGCACACGATCATCGCCTGGCCGGCCCCCACCAAGCAGGGCCAGGAGTCCAGCCATGGCGCGGCACTGGGCGCCGAGGAGGTCGCCGGGCTCAAGAAGGCGCTCGGCCTGGACCCCGACGCCCTCTTCCAGACCGACGGCGTGCTGGACCGCACCCGCGCCCGCGCCGCCGAGCGGGCCGCGGCCGCCCGCGCCGACTGGGACGCCCACTACCAGGCCTGGCGGACCGCGAACCCGGAGAGGGCCGCGCTGCTGGACCGGCTGCTGGCCGAGGAGCCGCCCACGGGACTCGATGGGGCCCTGCCCACCTGGGAGGTCGGGGCGTCGGTGGCCACTCGCAGCGCCTCGGGCGCGGTGCTCACCGCCCTGGCGCCCGCCGTCCCCGAGCTGTGGGGAGGATCGGCCGACCTGGGCGGCTCCAACAAGACCACCATGGTCGGCGAGCCCTCCTTCCTGCCCGCCGGGCTCGCCCAGAAGGAGGGGGACGGCCCCTACGGCCGCATGATCCACTTCGGGGTGCGCGAGCACGCCATGGGCGGGGTCCTCAATGGCATCGCGCTGGACGGCCTGACCCGCGCCTACGGCGGCACCTTCCTGGTCTTCGCGGACTACATGCGCCCCGCCGCCCGTCTGGCCGCGCTGATGGGGATCGGCTCGATCTTCGTGTGGTCCCACGACTCGATCGGCGTGGGCGAGGACGGACCCACCCACCAGCCCATCGAGCACCTGGCCTCCCTGCGCGCGATCCCGGGCCTCGACGTCGTCCGCCCCGCCGATGCCAATGAGACCGCCGCCGCCTGGGCCCAGATTCTGCGGCGCCCCCACGCACCGGCCGGCCTCGTCCTGTCGCGTCAGAACCTGCCCGTCCTGGCCTCGGCCGATGCCGCCGCCGAGGGCGTGCGCCGAGGCGCCTACGTCCTGGCCGAGGCCGTCGGCGCCGACGGCGAGCCCGCCGCCCCGGCCGTGACCATCATCGCCACCGGATCCGAGGTGTCGGTCGCCGCGGACGCCCGCGCCGTCCTCCAGGCCGAGGGCACGCCCACCCGCGTCGTCTCGGCCCCCTGCCTGGAGTGGTTCGACGCCCAGGACGAGGCCTACCGCGCCTCGGTCCTGCCCGAGAGCTCCGTGAGGGTCTCCGTGGAGGCGGGCATCGCCATGGGCTGGCGCGAGCGCGTCGGCGACAGCGGAGCGATCGTCTCCATCGACCGCTTCGGCGCCTCCGCACCCGCCGCGGACATGTTCGCCGACTACGGATTCACCGGCGACAACGTCGCCTCCGTGGCGCGCGAGGCCCTCGCACGGGCCTGAGCGCCCCGGCTCGCCGCGACCCCGACCCGCCCCGGTCCCCTGCCGCATCGTGGAGAGGACCGGGGCGGGCGCTGCTGCTCGGGCGCCGTCGCCGTCCGTCCGGCGGGCGGGGACTCGGCTCAGAAGCAGGCGATCAGGCCCTTGGGCCCCTCGATGACCTCGATGTCGGTGCCGAAGATGGAGCTGAGGACCTCGTCGCGCATGATCTCGGCCGGAGTGCCGAACTCGGCGATCCGGCCGTCCTTGACGGCACAGATCCGGTCGGCGTAGCGGGCCGCGATGTTGATGTCGTGCAGGACGACGATCACTGTGCGCCCGAACTCGCGGGCGGCGCGCTCGACGTGGTTCATCATCTCCACCGAGTGGGCGATGTCCAGGTTGTTGAGCGGCTCGTCGAGCAGGACGTAGTCCGTCTCCTGGCACAGGACCATGGCCACGTAGGCGCGCTGGCGCTGGCCGCCCGAGAGCTCGTCCAGATGACGCCCCTCGAGCTCGCCGAGCCCGAGGAAGTCCACGTAGCGGGAGATGATCTCCTCGTCCTCGGCGGTCAGTCTCCCCCGGGAGTACGGGAAGCGGCCGAAGCCGATGAGCTGGCGCACGGTGAGGCGGGTGATGAAGTGGTTCTCCTGCCGCAGGATCGACAGCACCTTGGCCAGGTCCGCGGACCTGGCCGAGGCCACATCCATCTCGGCCACGCGGATCGTGCCCTCGCTGATGCCGAGCAGCCTGCCGATCATCATGAGCAGCGTGGACTTGCCCGCCCCGTTGGGGCCGATGAGCGCAGTCACCCCGCCGGCGGGGATGTCCAGCTCGACGGGGCCGATGGAGACCTCCGGGCTGTAGACCTTGGTGACCCGACGCAGCTCGATCACAGCCGCCCCTTTCTGAGAATGACGACGAGGAACGCGCAGCCGCCCACCAGCTCGATAATGATCGAGACGACGCCCTGGGCGCCGAAGACGTAGTACATGAGGAAGTAGGCCCCGGTGAGCACGAGCAGGGCGAGGCTGACCGCCATGGGCAGGATGTAGCGGTGGTCGTAGGTGCCGCACAGCCGGTAGGTCAGCGTCGCGACGAGGAACCCGAGAAAGGTCATGGGCCCCACCAGCGCGGTCGATGTCGCCATGAGCACCGACACGAGCACCAGCACCGCGATCGAGGTCCGCGTATGGCTCAGCCCCAGGCTCGTCGTCGTGTCCCGTCCCAGCGACAGGACGTTGAGCCTGCGCGACATGACGAGCAGCGCCGCAGACGCGACGAGCACCAGCGGCAGCGCCACCGGGTAGTACTCGGAGTCCGAGTTGTTCACCGAGCCGAACAGACGGGCGCTGAGGACGTCGAACTCGCTGGGGGTCAGCATGCGCTGCATGAAGGTCGAGATGCTGCCCAGCCCCGCGCCGATGATGATCCCGATGAGCAGCATGGCGTGCATGCTGCCCGCGCGCTCCGTCAGCAGCCAGGAGTACAGCAGCAGCGACAGCCCGATCATGAGCACCAGCTGGATGACGAACATGCGCAGGTTACGGGTCGCGTTGAGCCCGGCGATGCCGAAGAAGAACACGGTGGAGGTGTGGATGGCCCGGTACAGGGACTCGAATCCCATAATGGAGGGCGTGATGATGCGGTTGCCGGTCACCGTCTGGAAGGCGACCGTGGCCATGGCCTGGCACACCGCCACGACCCCCATGGCGATGAGGGCGTACATGCGGCGGTGGGCGATGAGCCAGAAGCCGCGCGTGCCCAGCGGGGCGGGGTTCCTCCAGATGAGCAGCCCGGCGGCGAACAGGAGCGCCAGGGCGGTCAGGCCCAGGTAGACGAGCCACCACCGGCGTCGGGCGAGGGCGGTCGGAAAGGCCCCGGAGCGGCGCACGGCCTGCGCACTCATGACGACCTCCCGAGCTGGCGGATGATGAGGACGACGAAGACCGCCGCGCCGACGATGCCCAGCACCACCGAGACGGGGATCTCGAAGGGGGAGATGATCGTGCGGGCGAGCAGGTCGCAGACGGTGACCAGGCCGATGCCCACCAGGCAGACCCACGGCAGGTTGGAGCGCAGGTCGTCCCCGCGCCGCATGGAGACCAGGTTGGGGACGATGAGGCCGAGGAACGGCAGCGACCCGACGACGACGGTGATGATGCCGGTGGCCAGGGCGATCAGGCCCGTCCCGACCAGGACGGTGCGCCGGTAGTCGACGCCGATGCTCGTGGCGAGGTCCTGGCCCAGGCCGGCCGCCGTGAGACGGTCGGCGTAGTGGAAGACGGCGGCCGCCACCACCAGCACGAGCCACAGCACCTCGTACTGACCCCGGTAGACCGAGGTGAAGCTGCCCTGGAACCACACGCCCAGCGACTGGAGCATGTTGGTCTTGAGGGAGAAGAAGGTCGACAGGGCGCTGACCACGGAGCCGAGCATGATGCCGACGATGGGCACCAGCAGGGAGGAGCGCAGCGAGACGCGCCGCAGGAACAGGAAGAAGACCATGGTCCCCACGAAGGCCATGACGACGGCGCCGACCATGCGCACGAGCACGCTGGCCCGCGGGGCGATCGCCATGACCAGGAGCAGCCCCAGCCCCGCCCACTCGGTGGTGCCGGTGGTGGTGGGCTCCACGAAGCGGTTCTGGGTGATGAGCTGCATGACGAGGCCGGACATGGACATGGCGGCGCCCGCCAGGATCAGGGCGATGGTGCGCGGGACGCGGACGTTGAGGAACATCTCGCCGCCGTCGCTGCGGGAGAAGATGGAGTACTCGCCGGTGAGGAGGCTCACGACGAGCAGGAGCACGACGATCGCCAGCCCCGCGAGCAGCCCGGTGGTGAGCAGCGGGCCGCGGGTGCGGGTCGCGGGCGGCGTCGTAGGACGGTGTCTGCGGATCTCAGTCATGGGTGTCAACCGTCCTGCGCGGGCCTCGGGGCCGCGCAGGACGGCGGGGGCGCGCCGCTGCCGGTCAGCCCTTGCTGGTCTTGGCGGCCTCGAAGGCGTCGGCCATCGAGCTGAGGATCTCCGTGTAGGTGATGATCGACTCGTTGGTGTAGGTGTCCTTGGGGGCGTAGACGATCTGGCCCTTGGTCACGGCGGAGACGTTCTGGAGGGCACTGTTGCCCGCGATGACGTCCTCGGCGGGCGTGTAGCCCTCCTCGTCGGCGGCGATCGCGCCGTCGCGGTCGAGGACCAGGAGCCACTCGGGGTCGGACTCGGCGATCTTCTCCACCGAGATGTCGTCGCCCTTGTGGTTGGAGCTCGAGCCCTCGACCTCCAGGGCGGGCTTGAGGCCGAGTAGGTCGTAGAGCGGCCCCCAGGTGCGTCCGACCGTCGGCGCGACGTAGCCGATCTCACCGCCGGAGACGTTGACGGCCATGACCGTCGAGCTGCCGTCGTAGGCGTTCTTGGCCCGCTCCAGGGCGGCGTTGAAGTCGGAGACGAGCTGCTCGGCCTCGGTCTCCTTGCCGAAGACCTGTCCCAGTGCGGTGACCTGGCGGCTGAGCTCGGCGTCGAGGGGCTGCCCCTCGCGGGGCTCGAGATCGAGCAGCGGGACGCCCGGGTTCAGCTCGGCCATCTGGTCGTCGTACTGGGAGAAGCGCTGGCCGGAGATGATGAGGTCGGGATTGGCCGCGACCAGGGCCTCCAGGTCGGGCTCGCGGTGGTCCTTCAGGTCGGCGACGTCGTCGCCGTTGTACGCGGTCACGGTCGAGGGCATGAGACTCTTGGGGACGGCGACGAGCGGCACGCCCCACTGCGCCAGGACCTCGAAGGTGCGGTTGTCCGCGGAGGCTGCGCGCTGAACGGGCAGGGTGACATCGACGGTGCCGCGGTTGTCCTCGATGGTGACCGTGGAGCCCTGCGAGGCGGAGTCGCCGGAGCCCGTCGAGCCGTCATCGGCGGCGGGGCTGCCGCAGGCGCCCAGGGAGAGCCCGACCGCGGTGACGAGGGCCAGGCTGTGACGGCGGGAGATCTTGCGAGACATGTCTTCCTTCGGGGACTGGACGCGCTCCCGGCCGGATTCCGTTCTGGATCGCACGCGGGGCAGAAACGCGTCGAGGACCTGTTGACGAGATTGTGAGATGAGGCTTACCTCGGTTAAAAACCTAAGGGGAACCTCACCTGAAGAGCAAGACCTGTCGGAATCCACCGCATCGTGGCAACCGCCACTGCTCGACGCCGTCGGCCCGCCGCCGTCAGAAGAGCTCGGCCGCCGCGGCCTGGATGGGCAGGGCCCGCGTGAAAGCCGCCAGGTAGCGGGCGTACTCCTCGACCAGCTCGGGCTCGGGCACGACCGTGGTGATCTCCATGTCGCGGAAGACGACGTCGGCGAGGTAGTCCTCCAGCGCCGGGCCGGCCGGACCGCCGGAGCCGCAGGGGCCGCCCGCCCGCAGCCTGTAGCCAGCGAGAAGGGCCATGCCCCACGCCCCGCCCTGAGAGGCGGTGGCGCCCACCGACACGGGAGTGTCGAAGGCGGCTGCCAGCACCCGCTGGGGGATCTCGGGAGTGGTGAAGATGCCACCGTGGGCGAACATGGAGTCGATCGGGACCTCGGCGCCGGCCCGCAGGACCCTCAGGCCGTGGGCCATGGAGGCGAAGGCCGTGAACAGGTGCGCGCGCATGAGGGTCGCCAGCGACAGCCTCCCCCCGGGGCGGCGCACCACCAGGGGCCGCCCCTCGGCCAGGCCCACCAGGTGCTCGCCGGACAGGAAGTTGAAGGCCAGCACCCCGGCGTCGTCCATGGCGCCCGCGCCGGCGTCGGCCGCGGCGCCCAGCAGGACCTCGAACAGCCTCCCCCGCTCCATCGGGGCGCCGATGGCGGCGGCGAACTGGTCGAAGACCTCGACCCAGGCGTTGAGGTCGCTCGTGCAGCTGTTGGAGTGGACCATCGCCACCGGCGCCCCCGACGGCGTCGCCACCAGGTCGATCTGCTCCACCCGGGTCCGCAGGGGCCGCTCCAGGACGATCATGGCGAAGGCGCTGGTGCCGGCCGAGACGCTGCCGGTGCGCGGGCGCACCGAGTTGGTGGCGACCATGCCGGTGCCGGCGTCGCCCTCGGGCGGGCACAGCTGCGCCCCGGGGCGCAGCGTGCCGGTGGGATCGAGCAGGAGGGCGCCGTCGGCGGTGAGGGTCCCGGCGTCCTCGCCGGCCACGGCGACCCGCGGCAGGAGGTCGGCCAGGGACCACGGCGCGTCCACGTGCCGGTCGAAGGCCGTGAGCATCCCGGCGTCGAAGGAGCGGCCGTCGGGCCCGATCGGGAAGACGCCCGAGGCCTCCCCCACGCCCAGGACGTGGCGGCCGGTCAGACGGTGGTGGACGTAGCCGGCGAGCGTGGTGATGCGGGCGATGCGCGCCACGTGCTCCTCGCCGCCGACGACGGCGTGATGGAGGTGCGAGACGGACCAGCGCTGAGGGATGTTGAGGCCGAAGAGCTCGGACAGGGCGGCCGAGGACGCCTGAGTGAAGGTGTTGCGCCAGGTGCGGAAGGGGACGAGCGGGGCGCCGTCGACGTCCAGGGGGAGGTAGCCGTGCATCATCCCGGAGATGCCGATGGCGCCGACGCTCGTGAGCGCCGTGGAGTAGCGGTCGCGGAAGTCCCGGGCGAGCTCGGCGTAGGCGGCCCGCAGGCCCGCGACGACGTCGTCGATGGCGTAGGTCCACACCCCGTCCACGAGCTCGTTGACCCACTCGAAGCCGCCGGAGGCGATGATGCGGTGCGACCGGTCGATCAGGACGGCCTTGATGCGCGTGGAGCCGAGCTCGATGCCGAGCGCGGTCCGGCTCGGGTCCGGGGCGCTCGCCGAGGACGGGGTCGTGGCGGCCGGTGCTGCGGCAGAAGAGGTCATTCGAATCATGCTCCGTTGCTTGGCTGTGCGGCGCTCCCGCGCCCCGGGCGGCAGCTGCCGCCCGAGCGCACACGGCGGCGCGCGTGGCCGATGGTACCGGCGAGCAGCCGTTCATGTGAACGCTCACCCCTATGCTTGGCGATGCCGCTCCGAGGCGGTTCCGCCCGACCGCCGCGACACCGCGGGACCGGGGCGCACGTCCGTTCACCGCGGCTGGTGCCACGGGGCGCCGCCACCGGCACGGTAGGCGTATCGGCCGAGCCCGCCCGGCGGGCATGACCGCGATCGGTGAAGAAACCAGTGAGGAATGAGAGAGGACGGTGCCCGAGATGCCTGAGGTGTCCGAGTCGCCCACGTCGATTGTCCTGTCAGAGCTCGATGCCGAGGTGCGCGCGGCGGTGGCCGCGACCCGGGAGAAGGTGGCGGCGCTGCACGCAGAGCTGCCCCGCTGGGGGCTGGTGGTGTGGACCGCCGGCAACGTCTCGGAGCGCGTCGTCCTGACCCGCGACGGACAGACCGTCGCAACCGGCCTGTTCGTCATCAAGCCCTCGGGCGTCTCCTACGACGAGCTGACCGCGGACACCATGGTCGTGTGCACCCTGGACGGCGACAAGATCGAGGACGGCACGCCGGCGTCGCTCACGCCGTCGTCCGACACCGCCGCCCACGCCTACGTCTACCGGCACATGGAGCGGGTCGGCGGCGTCGTCCACACCCACTCCACCTACGCCACCGCCTGGGCGGCGCGCCGCGAGCCCATCCCCTGCGCCCTGACCATGATGGGCGACGAGTTCGGGGGCCCCATCCCCGTGGGTCCTTTCGCCCTCATCGGCGACGACTCCATCGGGCGCGGCATCGTGGAGACCCTGTCCGGCTCGAGGTCACCGGCGGTGCTCATGGCCAACCACGGGCCCTTCACCATCGGGCGCGACGCCCGCGCCGCCGTCAAGGCCGCCGCCATGTGCGAGGAGGTCGCTCGCACCGTCCACATCGCCCGCGCCGGCGGCGAGATCACGCTGATCGACCAGGACATGATCGACCGGCTCAACGACCGCTACCAGAACGTCTACGGCCAGCACTGAGCCCGGCCGTCCCGGCGCCGGCTGCGCTCCCCCCTGACCGAGATCGTTCGGGTTCCGCGCCGAGATCGGTCCGGCTCCGGCTCGAGATCGGTTTGAGGAGTCCGACGGCGGGCCTGGCCGCGGCTTGCTGCAAGGCCGGCGGCGGGCCCTGCCGTGGAGCGGCGGAGGCGGATGGCGGGCGCCGCGCCTCGATGACCGGTCCCGGGCCGCTGCTGGGGGCGGCGAGGCCTGCCCGACCCGCCCCGGGCGTCACCGGCGGTTGACGACGGTTAACAATGGCCGACGACGTCAACGTACCTTCGTCACGTGAACGTACCTTTCTCCCATCTTACTGAGCTTTACCCCCAGAAGGATGGGA
>ERZ772927.774-NODE-774-length-11214-cov-385.763_pt1 | contig 11214 bp, 5 predicted proteins | sample MGYA00512115_ERZ772927 | MGnify/ENA primary metagenome ERZ772927 (study PRJEB29015, sample SAMEA2737924) | human oral metagenome | biome: human oral; feature: human-associated habitat; material: dental | place: China | collected 2013 ... | reverse complement strand
CCCACATGGTTGACCGGTCCTTCAGCGAGTAGGCGGTGGTGCCGTAGAGGACCGCTGAGTCGGTCATCTGGAGGGTACTGTCGCCGCGCCAGTCGAAGACCGTGGCTCCGGTGATGGTGTCCAGGACGACGGTGGCCTTTGGTGTCGAGGAGTCGAGCTCTCCGTCAGTGTTGGTCAAGGATGTGTAGACGACCGGATCATCGAATCTCAACGCCATGTAGCGGCCGTCGGGACTGCGGATGACTTTTCCCGCTGTTGAGCCCTTGCGCTGGTAGCTCCAGCGGTTCGAGCCGTCACGGGGGTCGAGCCCGGTGACTCCGTCGGAGGTGAGAACGATGGGGCCGGCGGCTCCTGCGATCACGTTCTGTCCGCTCGCCAGGTTCTTGGTCCACGTCTCCTGCGAGGCGAAGCCGGTGGGGTATGCCGGCAGCTGGTCGGCGTTCACCGACGGGCCAGTGGCCTGGGTGATGGTGGGCCGGTTGGACGCCGTCGGGTGGCCGCGGTAGGGGACGGCGAAGGAGGCGACGAGCGCTACGACGGGAACGAGGGCGAGCAGGGCGCGAGGCCCCAGGGCCCGGAGGGAGGATCGCCACGGTCGCCGCAGCTGATCGCGCAGGTCGTGTATCCGCGCCGAGATCGGGTTGGGTTCGTACAGCGATTTGTCGGCATAGGGCTCGAACAGAGCACGTGAGGCCCGCAGAAGAACGTCTGTGGACAGCAGCAGGGCGAAGGCGGCGATCCCCATGATGTAGGCCAGGGCCTCGCCGAGGTTGACCGCGTAGGTGGAGAACACGAACCTCCAGAGACTGACGATCGGGAGGACGGCGTACACGGCAGCGGCCGGGACCAGGACGGCGGGTAGGAGCATGAGCGCTGAGCGGGCCGCGGTCAGGACCCTGTTGCGCGTGCTGCGGCTGTCATGGCGCGGCTCGGGCCAGAGGGCGACCCCGCATACCCACAGGAATACGGCCAGTGCCAGACCCTTCCAGGACAGCAGGGGGAGCTTGAGCAGCACCTTGGCGATCCCGCTGCCGCAGATGACGCAGAGGGTGGCCGCGGCCACCATGCCGAGCAAGCAGCCGAAACGCAGTGACCTCAGGGCCGCGATGATGCGCTGATGGCGGCGTCTGCGCCGGTTGAGGGCCGCATCGGCCTGGTCGGCGCTGTGGCCGGAAGCGGAGGGAGAGCCGTCAATGGGGTAGTCGACGTCGGTGGCGCGTGGCATGGCGTGAGAGTCCTTCGTTGCGGGCCGGCTTGGGCGCTACTTGGTGGAGAACTGCTCGAGGTCCTCGGTATGGCGGTGGCCGTCGTCGGCGGCGCTGAGCCAGAACTGTGGGGTGGAGGTGGTCTCGCGGTTCTGGCCCTCGCCGGTGCTGGTCTCCCGGGAGACAAGGAGCCCTGCAGCAGTCGGCAACGCGACCTCCTTCACCTTGAGTCCCGCGACGTCGGTGGTGACGCCGGAGTCGAGGTGGACCAGTTCTGTGGGGGTGGCCAGAGGTGTGTCATCGGTGTTGTCCGTCGTGGGCGGCGTGTTGCCGTCCTTGACCCGTCCGACCCATCCGCCCCGATAGACGTCGGTCACTCCGGCAACTGTTCCGACGACGTCGCCGCTCTCGCTCAGGCGGGTCAGCGGTTGAGCGCTGTAATGCCCTTCGCTCATGTTGGACGGTGCCAGCAGCAGGGTGTCCTGGGTGGCTCCGACGAGCCACTTGTCGGTGGGGATCGTGGCCGCCTTGGTCGCTGGCTTGTCCAGGGAGAACGTGGTGATGGTGCCGTGCCCGTTGCCGCCGGGGTAGTAGCTCTGAGAGGTCTCCACGGCCAGGGTGTCATTGGTGAGGACCTGGCCCAGAATCAGCCCCTTGACCTCCTCAGTGCGGACGGTCCTTCCGGTCTCGGTCTCGATAACGAGGACGTAAGCGCGCTGGTCTGCGACAGTGAAGTCCTTCCTCTCCTCCCGTGCCTCGTGGGGACCTCGCATGTCTGCGGGTCGTAGGAGGAACGAAGCGTGACGTCCGTCAGGACTGACGACTGCGTATCCGGATGTCGACTCGAAAAGCTGGAATTTAGCAGCCTTTTGGGGTGTTGTGATCTCTCCCGAGATCATATCAGCAACAGAAGGTCTGATCGTGGATGCCCATGTCATGCCTCCCTCTGTGTTGTGCTTGATTAAAGTTGTCTGGCCGTGGGGTGCTTCATACATGTTGAGCGGGCCACTATTTGTCGGTAATGGGGTGATGTCGGAGTGCTCGGAATGGTCGCCTAACTCGATGTTCTTGGCTTCACTTGTAGTGAGTGAAGAAACTGTGGGTGTGGAAGACTCGGAGGGGGTTCTGCTGGTGGGTGCGCATGCTGCGAGGGATGTCAGCCCAAGGGAGAGTGACGTCATTGCACCGATGATGCGTAGAAGGAGGCTCGAGTGTTGGCCGTGCGAGCAGAGACTGTCGTTGGCGGATCTCATTTCTTTGTGGCCTCCGCGATCCCGTAGAGACGATAGGAACGGTTCTCGTATGTGGGTTGCGCGGTGGGGTTGAGGATGATGGTGTTGGCGCCTGGGGTGTGGAGTGCGGACACCTTCGAAGAACTTCGGATGGCGATATCCTTCATTCCGGGGTTGTATTCATATGAACCTGGTGTGTGGAAAATGCTTCCTGTGGAAATAGTGAAGGAGGCCTCCTCTCCGTGACTCATGGGGGCGAGTCGCACCCTTGCTTCGAGGCTGTCGGGTGAGGTCTCTGGTGATATACCGATTGCTCGAATGAGGCCTGAGGGCTGGTCCATGGGTAGGAGCTTCTGTGTTGAGGGATCGAAGACTGCTGAGACCGTCGTGGGTTCCTTCCAGAAGAGGAAAGAGTGTTCCGTCAAGGTCTCTTGCGCTGACGATGAGGGTGTTGCTGGAAGTGTGATGATCTTTCCTGTGGTGATTGATGCGTTGTCGTTGATGCCCACACCTCGCCCCAGGTCATGTCGTTGCTGCTGAGATTCTTTTTCGGAGACTAGGGAGTCCAGGGTGGCGGCTTGCATCTCCCAGCCCTGGTGGAAGGAGCCGTTGGTGCTTGTGGGGACTCCTTCTCGATAGATAGCCGTCCAGCCATCAATGCTGATTGCATTCGGGGATTCTGTTGTCAGCACAGATGGTGGAGAGGTATGGATCTGATCTGGATTGTCCTGTGAAACAAGGGATAGGTGACCGTACTGTGGGCTACTGTTGCCGTGGCTGTCGTCGACGTCAATGTCGATATTGACGATGAAGGTTGAGTGTCCCGCCGTCCCTGAATAGTTCGCCCCTCTCCCAAAGGGTCTGGTACCGTGCTTGTCGAAATCCCACCTCTCGACGTCGCTGCCGATGGTGTAGATCTTGTTCCTATCCATGATCGCAGAATCGGTGATCTGAAGGACACCGTCATCGGAGAGATGTTCATTGGTTACCTGGCCGGTGGTGGTGTCCAAAACGATCGTCACTGCTGTCTGGTTGGTGTATGGAAGATCCGTCCATTTTCCGGGGCCGGCGATACGAAAGGCGATGTGGCGGTGGTCGGGGCTGACCGCCAGTGTCCGATGGGTTCCTATGCCTGAGAAGTTAGGGAGGCTGCCGAAAATCTCAATGTATGTTGAACTCGGGCGTTCGTAGCTCCACAGGACACTGCCGTCCGCGGGGTTGAGGCCCATGACGCCGTCGGCTGTGTGGATGACGGGGCCGGCGGCCCCCGCCACAATGTCCAGGACGTTGTCGATGTCCTTCACCCAGGCCGGCTTGCCGGCTAGGGAGGTGGGGTAGGTGGGAAGGTTCTTGGCGACCGATGGTGCAGCCAGCTTCTGAATGGCCTTACTGCGCTGGCTCAGTGGTACGGCCGCCGCCCCGGCAAGGATGAGGGAGGGGGCCAGCACCAGGGCGGCACGTGAGAGCGTCCGACGTCGCGGGCCTTCGGGGTGCCGAACCGGCTTTCTGGACCGCCGGAGGCGGGCCAAGCCTTTCCTTCGTGGGGGATTCGGTGATAGTGCGGTGGCCCAGAGTGTGTGGATGAGAATGTCGGTGACAGCCAGAAGGGCCAGACCCGCCGTTCCCGCCGCGATGACGATGAGTTCCACGGTGTTGATTCCCGTGCGGGATAGCACGGACGACCATATTGAAAGAGCCTTCCATATGAGCCGGAATGCGTACACCACGATTCCGCTGATCGCCAGGGTGGTGACCACCCTATGTGCGGTGGCGATGGATTTGCCGTGGTCAGGATCCTGGGATCGGTGGGGTAGCAAGCGGAAAAGGAGGGGCAGCGCCCAGAAGGCCGGAATCCCGGATATGGGTGTCCACCAGGCGTTGCGGGCGTCGAAGGCGAAGACGTGGACGCCGCTTCCCCAGGCGAAGAAGAGTGCGACGGCGCCAATGACGCTGAGCAGCGCCCCGGTTCTCAGTGCCGGCAGGACGGGCGGAAGACGTTGCGCGATATCCGCGACCCCTCGTTCGGCGTCCCGTGCATCGGTGTCAGCGGCCTGACCGGTGGACGCATCGGCGGGGTCGGTCGGCGCCGTGTCGTCGTGGTCGGCGTCGGCGGGAGAAGTCACGGGAGGCATGGCCCCCATTGTGATGGGCGGATCCGAATTGTGCGGCAGAATTATGGGGCAGTTCTTCCCATGCCGCTCGAATGGGTCGGCTTCAAGTCACCCGCAGACGCGCCGACGCCGTCCCTGCCGTCGCGGTCGTACCTTATGTCGCGCGGTCGAGGGTTCAGGGTACTGTGCTGTCTCCTCACTTCTGAGGCATGTGGGTGTCATGACTTCTGAGACTCTCGCTCGGGCGGGAACTCTGGGCGGGCTGGTGGTCCTGGAGGCGAGGATGGGGCGAGGGGAAGAAGTCTGGAGGGCCGCTGGTGTCCACAGCACTGACATTAACCCCGTACCGGCGCTGCACACCGGAGAGAAACCGCAGTATTCCAACGATTTCCGCTGGGTTCTTAGGCGGCAGACTCGGTAATGTCAGCGCTGTGGACACCAGTCCGCGCAGGAGTGAGTCCGGGGTTCTTGCGGCACGGCCCGGCGCCTCCGTCACAGGTCCGTCCCCACCGTCCCCTGCCCGCCGTCTGCGCTGGGGCCCGGTGGTCATGGTTGGACGCCGGCTCCGCTTTGAGTCTCGCCTCGAGTAAGCCTGCTCCACGAGGGGCGGGATCCACTGGCCAAGGGTTGTGCGTACTGCACGAAGGCCCCACCTACCCAAAGTGCCCCCCACCCTCCTCCAGTAGCACCCCACCCTCGTGCAGTGCATCCAGACGACGCCGGCAACCACCACAGCGACCGGGACAGCCCCTCCGACAGGTCGAAACAGCAGCTCTCCCATCTGGCAGACGCACCCAACCGGTGTCTTGAGATGTCATGACATCCGAAACTCTCAGAAGTCATGAGACAACACAGAGGGGTCAGGGCACGACCGCGCGACCTAACCTACGACCGCGGCCGGTGGTGCGGGGTGCCAGGGGTGGTGCGGGGCGCTGGGAGGCGGGCCGACCCTGCGCCGCACATCTTGAGCCGACCCGGCTCAAGGCTTACTCACGCCTACCGCGAACAGGGGCATGGCCCGGGCGTCGGCCTGGTTAGCCTTGTCAGCACGTGCTCTCAGCGCCATCTCTCCGCGGCGCTGCGACATCCCTCGCCACCACCGGACGAGCGGTCCCGCACTGAGCGCGTGCCGAGGAGGAATTACTGATGTTTGAACGCTTTACCGACCGCGCCCGACGCGTCGTCGTGCTCGCGCAGGACGAGGCGCGGGCCCTGAACCACAACTACATCGGCACCGAGCACCTCCTTCTCGGCCTCATCCACGAGGGCGAGGGAGTGGCCGCCAAGGCCCTGGAGTCCATGGATATCTCCCTGGACGCCGTGCGCAGCCAGGTCATTGAGATCATCGGCGAGGGGCAGTCCGCCCCCACCGGCCACATCCCCTTCACGCCGCGCGGCAAGAAGGTCTTCGAGCTCTCCATGCGCGAGGCCCTCCAGCTCGGCCACAACTACATCGGCACCGAGCACCTGCTCCTCGGCCTCCTGCGCGAGGGCGAGGGAGTGGCCGCCCAGGTCCTGACCAACCTCGGCGGGGATCTGTCCAGCGTGCGCCAGACCGTCATGCAGATGCTCTCGGGCTACGAGGGCAAGGAGACCGTCAACGCCGGCGGCCCCTCCAAGGAGGGCACGCCCTCGGGCAGCGCCATCCTGGACCAGTTCGGCCGCAACCTCACCGCCGCCGCCCGCGAGGGCAAGCTGGACCCGGTCATCGGCCGCAAGAAGGAGATGGAGAGGGTCATGCAGGTCCTCTCCCGGCGCACCAAGAACAACCCCGTCCTCATCGGGGAGCCGGGCGTGGGCAAGACCGCCGTCGTCGAGGGCCTGAGCCAGGCCATCGTCCACGGCGACGTGCCCGAGACCCTGCGCGACAAGCAGCTCTACTCCCTGGACATGGGCTCGCTCGTGGCCGGCTCGCGCTACCGCGGCGACTTCGAGGAGCGCCTCAAGAAGGTCCTCAAGGAGGTGCGCACTCGCGGCGACATCGTCCTGTTCATCGACGAGATCCACACCCTCGTCGGTGCCGGCGCCGCCGAGGGCGCCGTCGACGCCGCCTCCATCCTCAAGCCCATGCTGGCCCGCGGCGAGCTCCAGACCATCGGGGCCACCACCCTGGACGAGTACCGCAAGATCGAGAAGGACGCCGCCCTGGAGCGCCGCTTCCAGCCGGTGACCGTCGATCAGCCCAGCATCGAGGAGACCATCGGGATCCTCACCGGCCTGCGCGACCGCTACGAGGCCTTCCACCGCATCGTCATCACCGACGAGGCCATCGAGGCCGCCGCCAAGCTCGCCGACCGCTACATCAACGACCGCTTCCTGCCGGACAAGGCCATCGACCTGGTCGACGAGGCCGGTGCCCGCCTGCGCATCCGCCGCATGACGGCTCCGCCCGAGCTGCGCGAGATCGACGAGCAGATCGCCCAGGTCAAGCGGGAGAAGGAGTCCGCCATCGACGACCAGGACTTCGAGCGCGCCGCCTCCCTGCGCGACGACGAGCGCCGCCTGGCCGACGAGCGCGCCGCCAAGGAGAAGGCCTGGAAGTCCGGCGACCTCGACCAGGTCGCCGAGGTCGACGAGGCGCTCATCGCCGAGGTCCTGGCCATGTCCACCGGCATCCCGGTGGTCAAGCTGACCGAGGCCGAGTCCGCCAAGCTCCTCAACATGGAGGCCGAGCTCCACAAGCGCATCATCGGCCAGAACAAGGCCATCGAGGCCCTGTCGAAGTCGATCCGCCGCACGCGCGCCGGCCTGAAGGACCCCAAGCGCCCCGGTGGCTCCTTCATCTTCGCCGGCCCCACCGGCGTCGGAAAGACCGAGCTGGCCAAGGCCCTGGCGGAGTTCCTGTTCGACGACGAGGACGCCCTCATCCAGCTCGACATGTCCGAGTTCGCCGAGAAGCACACGGTCTCGCGCCTCTTCGGGGCGCCCCCCGGCTACGTCGGCTACGACGAGGGCGGCCAGCTCACCGAGAAGGTGCGCCGTCGGCCCTTCTCCGTGGTCCTGTTCGACGAGGTCGAGAAGGCCCACCCGGACATCTTCAACTCCCTGCTGCAGATCCTGGAGGACGGGCACCTCTCCGACGCCCAGGGCCGCGTGGTCGACTTCAAGAACACCGTCATCATCATGACCACCAACCTCGGCTCCAAGGACATCGGCAAGTCGGTGGCCACCGGCTTCCAGTCCACCGAGTCCGGTGCCATGGACTACGAGGAGATGAAGGCCCACGTCAACCGCGAGCTCAAGCAGCAGTTCCGGCCCGAGTTCCTCAACCGTGTCGATGACCTCATCGTCTTCCCGCAGCTGACCAAGGAGGAGGTGCGCCAGATCGTCGACCTCATGATCGTGCGCCTCGACAAGCGCCTGGCCGAGCAGCAGATGACCATCGAGCTGACCGAGGCCGCCAAGGAGCTCCTGGCCGAGCGCGGCTTCGACCCGGTGCTCGGCGCCCGCCCGCTGCGCCGCGCCATCCAGCGCGACATCGAGGACGCCCTGAGCGAGAAGATCCTCTTCGGCGAGCTCGAGCGGGGCCAGAAGGTCATCGTCGACGCCGAGGGCGAGTCCATCCTGGGTGAGTTCATCTTCCGCGGTGAGCCCTGGGAGCAGGGCGAGGCCGAGGTTGCCGCACTGCGTGAGGCCGAGGACGCCGCGGCCGGCGGTGGGGGAGGGGCCTCCAGCCCGCTGCGCATCTCCACCCCGCCCATGAGTCGTGGCGGCGGCGCCTCACCGGCCGCCGAGCCCGGGCGCTGACCTTACCGGAGCTCGCTGGGTCCAGCCCCCTTATCAGTTCCATACGATGGGCCGCAACCTCACTGGGGTTGCGGCCCATCGTCGTCGCCGAGCATCGGGACCCTCAGGCTGCAAGGCCCATGGGGGTGAACCGCAAACAATGCGTCGGGGTCGCATTGTCTCCGCCATCATTTTTCCAGGTGGAGACCATGATCGTGGGCGCACGAGATTACGGGGTGTGATTTATGGTTGTGAATATGTACGGGTCGCGAGCTCGACGTCGCCGCGGAGCGAACGCATGAAAAGTGAATGAAATCTGAACGAATCAAGAGAACATTCTGAGAGTTTGGCTTGACCGTCTCATGTCTGTCCTCTGCCCGATACAGTGGAGTGACGATCCGTCGAAAGTCGTCCCTCGGACATGGTCGATCGGTGTCGTCACCCCGCCCCGCGCGGGGCCGTCTCAACCGCTATCGCCCCTACTCGTCCTCACTGTCCGTACCTGTCCGCCCTCATTCAGACTGCCGCGACACCCCTCGGTCGCGGCGCCGGAATGTCCGGCTCGGATCGCCCGTGCGTGCTCACGCATTCTTGGTGCCGCTACTCCCATGACCCAACTCAGATACGAACCGCGACATTTCCACCAGCATCGTTTTCCGCGTCTGCGAACCGCTAACGCTACTGCGACCCTGGGCGTCCTCGGCGTGGTGGCGGCGGTGCTGCCCTGGGTCGGCTGGCCGAAGCAGGTCACCGTCGGCGTTCTGGTCCTCACGATCCTCATCGGCCTGGGGCTGGTCACAGCGCCGCCCACCCGTGCGCTCAAGCGCGGCGGCATCGCCCCGGGGGCCCGCTGGCACTGGGGTGCGGCAATGCTCCTGGGCATGTCCCCGGCGATCCTGCTGGGCCTGAGCTTCCCCGTCGTGTCCCAGAAGATGGCTGCCAGCACGGTGAGCGGCATCGGCCTGCCGGTCATCGTCCTGAGCGTGTCAGTGGCCGTGCCCTGGCTCAGCCAGATCATCGGCACCCCCGTCTACCGGCTCCTGGGCGACTCCATCGGCCGCGGCCCGCGGGCGGTCCTGGAGCGCTACTGCTCTATCTGGCCGGCGCTGTTCCTGTGGGCGCTCCTGCCCACGGCGCTGGAGATCCTCGTCGTGGCCGCCGTGACCGGCTGGAACCTGCACGTCCTGGGCGTCCACACCGCCCTGCTTCTCCTGCACGTCGTCTTCGTCCAGTCGCTCATCGTCGCCGACGTCGCCGGACGCCGCCGCCTGTGGTCGGTGGGCTGGCTCTGCTACGCCGTCGCACTCGTCGCCGAGCCGACCTGGTGGTACCTGCCCCCGCTGGTGGGAGCCCTCAGTCAGCTCCTGTCCATGGGGCGCTCTCTGGGAAAGATCCTGCGGCCCCGCGGGGTCGCCACCGGCATCCTCGTGCAGGACATGCTGCGCGGTGCGATCCTGGGAGGAGTGCTGTGGTCGGACAAGTTCTTCCTCTTCCTGGGCGCCGGTCGTGACTTCGACGTGGCGCTGGTCTACCTGTGCCTCCAGCCCGCCGTCGTCGCCTACTGCTACTACTTCGCGGTCACCGCACCCCGGGTCAACACCGAGATCGCCCTGTTCCAGACGGTTCTCAAGCGTGAGGGTATGGCCAGTCTGCGCGAGCGTGGACGCACGCTGCGTCGGCTGCTGGACGCCAGCCTCATCCGCGCCTGCATCGTGGGGGTCGCCGGCGTCATCGTCGTCGTGTGCTCCATAGCGCTCATGTCCACCGAGCAGGTCCCGCTGGTCCTTGAGGTGTGCCTCGCCTCGACCCTGTTCACGGTGCTGACGCTCCTGAGCTACGAGATCGACCACATCGGCGACTCGACCACCGCCCTGCTCCTGTCCGGCATCCACGTGGCGATCGCCGCGGCCCTGCTGCTCAAGGTCGCCGACGCCGCCGCCTACCTGCCGCTGGCCGGCGTCGACCTGCTGCTGTGCGCGCTGGGGCTGCTGTTCTACCGCAAGCGGTGGGCCGCACCCGAGTACTCGTTCTTCTGGGGAAAGGCCATGTCCTGGTGAGCTCGTCATCCTCCTTCCGCGCCCGCCTGGAGAGTCTTCCGCTGCGCTACTCGGCTCCCGCCGGCGGCTACGCCCCGATGCCCAGTCCCGACGACGCCCCTGGCATCGGCGACCGGGGCGAGGAGGCCGGCCCCAGGATCAAGGTCGGCCCCGACGGATACGGCGTCGTCGTCACCACCGGTGGCGCCCTGAGCGGGCCCTCGGCCGCCACCCCCTCCGCAGGCTCGCCCGCTGTCCCATCCACTGACCCGCCCGCCACCGAACCGGTTGCCGAGCCGGCCTCGGCCTCCACTCCTGAGATCCCGGCCGTGCCGATCTACGGCGTCGTCCAGACCCCGGCGCCGGCCGGCTACGGAGTGGTCCAGCCCCGCCCCAAGAGCCCGGAGCCGACCTCCCCGCGGAGCCCCGACGCCCTGGACTCCCCGATCTTCGGCGCCGTGAGCTCTGCTGCACCGGCTGCCTCGGGTGCCTCGGCCTCCTCACCAGTGGAGCCGGCCGCCCCCCGCTCCGCCGCGTCGGAGCCACTCGTTGACGCCGAAGCCCCTGCCGTCCCTGCCGCCCCCTCCGCCTTGGCCTCCGACGCCGCTGCAGCCGGAGCGCCCTCTGAGCCCTCCGTGCCCCCGGTGCACGGCGATTCCTCGGTCCCCGCCGAGCCGGCCCGGCAGGAGGCGGACCGGCCGAAGCCCTCAGCCCCCGCCGAGCCGGCCCCGCAGGAGTCCGTCCTCCCACAGCCCGACCAGCCCGAGCCCCAGCATCCCCAGCATCTCCAGCAGCCCCCCGCCCCCACCGCCATCGCCTGGGAGTCCGTGGCCTCGGCCGCCTCCCACACCGCCGCCATCCCCCTGTCCCAGCAGCAGGCCGCCCAGGAGGAGGCCGAGGACGA